>PVBE010623337.1_pt1 | contig 17965 bp, 18 predicted proteins | sample 1631181 | NCBI WGS metagenome assembly PVBE01 (sample SAMN08397723, study PRJNA350692) | Marine metagenome, whole genome shotgun sequencing project. | isolation source: water | place: Pacific Ocean | collected 2012-04
AAAAATTCCTAAAATCAACTCTGTACGATCAATAACCATGATCTCTAAGCTTTTTTCTAGATTTCTTTGCTGTTGAGGAGAAATTTCATCATCAAAAATGACAATATTCGCATCATATTCTTTTACAAAATCTGCAATTTCTTGTACTTTTCCTTTCCCCAAAAAACTGTTGGCCTCTACTTTTCTTAAAGGACATACAATTTTTAAAGCTGTATGGATCCCATATGTTGTGCCTAAACGTACTAGTTCGTTTAAATGTTCTTCTGTTTGCTCTTTTTCTTTGGTTGAAAGGTATGTACCAACTAAAATAGCCTCTGCTCCTTTTTTAGTCAGTTCACTCAGTCTTCCCTCTCCTGCACTACCGCTTACAAAATCAACCATTAAAATCCTTCAAATTCTATTTCCAAACCATCATAACCAAGATGCACCTTATCGGGCAGCTCAGCATTGATTTTTTCATGATCTAATTCATGAGCAATATGGGTAATCCAACTCTTTTGTGCACCCACTTTTTGAGAAAACAAAATAGCTTCCTCTAAACTCAAATGAAGCTTCGATGTTTTTTTCCGAGGAGCGCTGATCACCAATTTTTTAATCCCCTTTAAAATCACAAAAATCTCATCGGTAAATTCACGGATATCGGTAACATAGGCAAAATCACCCAAACGAAATCCTGTTACTTTCACATGCGCTTGAAAGTAGCTAAAATATTCAATCTTGATATTTTTAAAATCTATCGCCCCTGTATCTTCATCTAAAGTATGAATTTCCAATTGTGTACTCACTGTAGCAACTTCACCGATAGGCTGAAAAAGGTATTCATAACGCTTTTTTAAATCCTCAAATGTCTCTTCAGATAAAAATGTGGGAATTTCTTTTTTTTGCTGAAAATTATAAATCCTCAGATCATCGATTCCCCCAATATGATCATAATGTATATGAGTTAACAAAAGAGCATCGATGTTGTTGATATTATGTCTTAAGGCTTGCTCTCTAAAGTCAGGCCCCACATCAATCAATAGGACTGTATCATCCATTTTTATAAGGCCTGAAGGTCTAAGTCTTTTATTGAATTTAGATGAAGATAAACAAACAGCGCAGGTGCACCCGATTAAAGGTACTCCCATAGACGCTCCCGATCCCAAAAAAATAAACTTTGCTTTTGTCACGTAACTTCAGTTCCTAACTTTTCTGCTAATTTTTCTCCATAAAGGCCATGGTACAAAAGCCCTCTCGAGCCAAAAGCACATAATGCCCAAATATTTTTTTCTTGTTTCATAAAAGGAAGGTAACCCACATCTGTTGTCAATCGAATGCCTGCTTTTCTCTCTAAAATCTCAAGTTGTTTAGCGGGCGGATAAAATAAAGAGATTTTTTCTAATAACTTATCTGCCTTTTGGTTTGTTTTTGCATTTGCAAAATCATGCTCATAAGTAGAACCTATATAACATTGACCATTAAAAGGTGTAATATGTCCCAATCCGATAATACTCATTTGGGGCAAAGCCTGCTCTTTAGAATCACAAATGAGCATTTGACCTTTAATTTTTTTGAAGTGGGAATCTTTTAAAAACTGAGTGCTCTCAAAGCCTGCCGTGATAACAATTTCATCAAAATCTTCAAGTTCTTCTAAAGAATGAACTTTTTGCATAACCCTCTCAGCCCCTCTTTCAATTACAGTCTGTAAAAGACCTTGCATATAGAGCTTACTATTCACTGTAATTCCACTTTTGATGAACATACCCCCAAAAGGGGCTATTTCAGGAATTTTTTTCTGTACTTGCTCTTCATCAAACCATTCTGCATCTTCATATTTTCTGCAAATTCTTTGAAATGCTTTTTTTTGAGCAAGAGTCATTGCAGGGCGAAAAATTCCACCTTCATCAAAAACTTTTTGGTTCAAGGCATCTTGAGAAATTTGCAGTAATTTTTTGGTGCTTTCCATCCCCTCACTTGCAAATTTTGATCTTTTAGGAAATTTCCCTATATATGGGTGCATTAAACCCGTGGCAATTGAAGATGCATTTTGTCCGATTCTGGAAGGATCAAAAAGAGTTACTTCATAATTTTTTTCAAGGAGATAAAAACAGACTGATAATCCCGCAAAACCAGCTCCAATAATTGCTACACTTTTCATGATTTTTCTTGATGTAAGTTATAGCTCTCTAAAGCAAAGTTGAAAAAAAAGATAACAGCAGGCGTCAAAAGAGCAGTAAAGGGAAGCATAATAAAAAACCATTGAAAGCCTAAAGACAATGTATGCGATGAGTTTAAATATCCTTCATTCGTTAGATACGCTGCAAAACCTAATATCATAGTAAAAAAAACAATAGGTAAAAGAGCTGTAAGAAAAAGAACTAGGTTTAAAAAAATATTCTTCTTTACTCGTGAAAGTAATTTTTTAGCCAATTTGATTTTTTGCATCGTTTTCATTCCAATTGCAGGGACTGCATAAAAAAGAAGAAAAAGATTAAACATACAAAGAAGTAAGGAAGAAAGGATTAGAAGAAAAGGGCCAAAAGATAAAATCACACCGATAAAAGGACCAATACCTGGGATTTCATGAAGCAGTAAAAAAAATCCTAATAAAATCCAAAGAAGAAAATAGACTAAAATAGGTGGAACCGACAAATAGGACGTACCCACAAAAAGATCCCAAGAAGAGCTAAAAATTTTTCGAAAACTAATTTTTAGCTGTTTAACTTCATGATAATAAATACGGTTTAAATAGACGCCCAAGGAAAGTAAAATCCCCGAGGACAATAAAATGGGTAAAAAAACCAGACTTGTAGAAACCCAATCACTCGCATCAATTGCAATTGTCTTACAAAAAACAATCAAAATTCCACAGAGCACTAAAACGGGAAAAGTAATCAAAAATTTTTTTCTCGAGAAAGAATGAGAAAGGGCTCTATTAAAACATTTTTCAAAATCAAAAAAATTCATGACAAAATCTTATGTTAATCAGGAAAAATGATATCGAATAGAAAGAACAGATTCAAGAGTGATCTTTTGGTTTAAAAAGATATTTAGGTCTAACAATCGGAGTTCCTTTGCCTTCTCTGGCCTCTAAGCGCTCATATACAATCTGAATCGCAATACCCACAACTCTGGATAGTCCAAAAAGAACAGTAAAATATTCAGGATAAGCAAATCCGCCTGCTGTCAACACAGAGCCACTCACTATATCAACATTGGGAAAAGGATCTGTAATTTTAGGATTTTCAGATAAAATCTTGGTCCCTACTTCTCTTAAAAGTAAGGAAATTTTAAGCAAAGAGTCCTGAGGAAATTTTTCTTTTGCAAAATTGTAAAATAGGGTTGCTCTCGCATCTTCTACTCTTAAAACAGCGTGTCCAAATCCATAGATAAGTTCTTTTTTTTGAAGGCGCTCTCGAAGTAGCTGCTCCATTTGTTGAGGCGTTGCATTTTCGCCTAGCTGTTTTAAAACCTGTTTTACAAATTCAAGACAGTCCTGATTTGCTTTTCCATGTCTAGGTCCAGCTAAAGCATTCATCGCAGCAGAAATAGCGCCATAAAGATTTTGAAGACCAGAGGCTACAGCTTTACCCACAAAAGTAGATAAATTGCCTCCTCCATGATCATAATGCAAAATATTAAAAAGGCGTAAAACAGATGCAAGTTGTTGAGGGTCCTCTTTTTTAAGTAAAAGCATATCGGTAAAATTTTCCATATACCCCTTTTCAGGGTGATAAGAAGTCACTTTTCCCCATCCTGCATGATAATTGATGACAGCAGCTGCAATAATGGGAGCTTTTGCAATCAAATTTAAACAATCTTCTCGGTAATCATCTTTTTTTTCTACCATCCCCAAAATTTGAACAGCGCTGGCAAAAAGCTCCATAGGATGCCCTTCCTTAGGAAGCGAATAGATAGCATCGATTACTTTGGGATTTACAGAACTTCTTTCCTGAATTATTTTTGAAAAAGCAGCCACCTGCTCTTCACTACCTTCTTCTCCGTGATAAAGAAGATAAATAATTTGTATCGGTGAAAAATCTTTCATTTGAGAGACAGGCCTTCCCATGTAAAAGAGCCCCTTTTGAGGATCGACATAAGAAGTAGTACAAAAACCTACAGGATAACCACGCATGCCTGTTTCTAAATTATCTTTTGTAATTTCAAAAAGAATTTCACTCATAAAAAAACTCTCTTAAAGTAAATGGCGAATCAAATCACGCTCTTCTTTTAATTCTTGTTCTGTTTCTTTAATTTTCTCAGAAATAAAATCATCAAATTTTAGCCCTTTTACAATATCTACATTTTGAGAAGATGTAGCTTGAAGGGGAAAAGAAAAAACGAGGTCTTCATCGATATTATAAGGATTTTTTGCCGAATAGATCCCTGCTGAAAACCATTCATGAATCTTTGGGTATAGCAAAGAATAAAAAGTATCAAGCGCAGCATTTGCAGCAGACGCAGCAGATGATTTTCCTCTAGCTTCAATAATGGAAGAGCCTCTTTTTTGCACAGTTTGATAAAAATCATTTTGAAGCCACTTTTCATCTTGAATGACTGAATGAACCGGTTTTTTTTGAATGATTGCATTAAAATAATCGGGAACTTGTGTTGAAGAGTGATTTCCCCAAATCGCTACATGCTTAACCTCTTCAATAGAAACATCTGCTTTTTGTGCTAATTGAAAGGTGGCTCTATTTTGATCTAGCCTTGTCATTGAGAAAAATTGTTTGCGATCTAGATCAGGAGCATAACGCATACAAATTAAACAGTTCGTGTTACAAGGATTGCCCACAATTAGCACCCGCACATCTTTTGAAGCTACCTTGTTCAAGGCCTTGCCCTGATCGATAAAGATCTTTCCGTTGTTTTTTAAAAGCTCTTTTCTCTCCATACCAGGGCCTCTCGGTTTTGCACCGATTAGAAAAGCCAGATCTGCACCCTCAAAAACTTCCATCGGATCTGTACCTATTTTGATCTCTTGCAAAAGAGGATAGCTGCAGTCATTAAGTTCCATAACTACACCCTTTAAAGCATCGATACTACTAGGTGTTTCCAAAATTTGAAGAATGATCTTTTGATTTTTAAACAACTCACCTTTAGCTAAGCGAAACAGCAGACTATAAGCAATTTGTCCTGCTCCGCCTGTGACTGCTATACGTTTTATAGAATTTGTACCCATACTGAACAGATTATTTTACTTACAAATTTACGAAAACAAAAATCTAAAACTTTTCTTTTTAGGATTGAAATCGATATTCAATCATAGCTCCAATTATTACTACTGAAATTCCTATACAACAGCTAACTAAGCTCCCGGTAAAAAATAGATAGCTTGCTATCATAGTTGTGATACAAATATTTGCAATTCTTACAATATTCTGTAGTTCTGTATCTTTTTCTTTTACTTGCCTTTTCAATCTTTGATTTTCTTTATTCAGTTTTTTGAGTTCTGTTTTTTGTCCTTGATTTTTTTTATGTAGAGTAAAAACATGGGATTTTAATTGATTGTGTGCCTGCGTTAATTGATCATAGGCTACTGCTCTTGCAGTACATTGAGCATTTGCATATCTTAACCTTCTTTCTAGGTGATTTTCTGGATCATCACTTTGAGGATTACGAACAGTCCCATTAAACAATACACCAGGAGATGTGAAAGTTGCAGGTACAAACATTTTCCCTCCTTAAAACAATAAATTATTTAAAACCCAAAAGGTTCTACAATAAGAGCTCTTTGTTTTAAAGTTATTTTTTTACATCCTGCAGCTTCATTCATGAATGATTTCTTTTCTAAAAAATTACTGGGGAAATGCATTAAAATAGTTTTGCCAGTCCTCCTTTGAAAACGATGGTGCACTATTATCAACTTGTTTTTTCTCTTCTTCGGGAGCAGGCCCCTGCCCATATACAGGTAATAATGGTGACTCTGGTCCATCAGCAGGTGGTTCTTCCTCTTTTTCTGATTCATCAGCAAGTGGTTCTTCCTCTTTTTCTGAGGGAACAGGTCTCTGCCGACATATAGGTAATAATGGTGGTTTTGATGCATCAGCAGGTGGTTTTTCTTTTTTTGGGGAAGTAGGTTGCTGTATAGGTACAGCAGGCACTTGTGATTTCTCCGATATAACATAAATAATTGTTACTGTTTGTCCTTGTGATTGTTGTGGAACTACTAAAGCTGGTAGTGGTTGAGCAGCTACAACAGTTGGTGGTGATTGAGTAGCTACAACAGCAAGCGCTGGTGGTGGTGGCTGTGGTGGTTGTGGAGATGGGTTTGCCAAAACAGCAAGCGCTGGTGGTAGTGGTGGTTGTGATTGTGGTGGCGATGGGTTTGCCAAAACAGCAAGCGCTGGTTTTGGTATTTGTGGTGTTTGTGGTGATCGTAGGAATGGACCTTGCTGTAAAGCTAAGGACACCTGAGCAAAAAATTTTTTTAAATATCCTTGATCATAATAAGCTCCTAAACGTTGGAAAGTAGCATCCTTTTGCCCTGCTTTTTCTAGTGATGCATTGTGAGTGAATCGAATATGATCATACGCCAATTGAATTGGATGTGGGAACTGAGGTGAAGAGTCCAAAATATCTAAAACGCGGGTAATTATTGTTGAAATTTTTCCCTGTCTTACTTGTTCTTGAGAAGTCCCAAGCGAATTATGCCGAAATACACATGTACTTAGTTGAGAACATTTCCTTTGATGCTTACAAGCTTTTTGAAATAAAGCATCCAATATACGACTTCGAGTATCTCTTCCCTCATTGCCTTGAATACCTTGCTTATGGTTCACTAATACGTCGGCTACTAATCTTAAATAACCTTCTGGTGATTCTACTATTAAGCTCATATCCTTAACCCTTTGTTATTGTTATAACAACTCCATTTTTTCATGACTCAAAAACCGATTCTTAAATCACGAGGGGTATGCATATTTTCTGAAAATTCCCCTTTTACACATTCAAGGTAAATTCAAATGGACCAAGTCTTTTAATAAAAATGGAATTGACTGTCGAGGTTTTTCTTTACTATTTACGTAATGTTCTTTTCCCGAGAGAAAAGTTCATCAAGAAAGACCCTTTTTTTCATGAAAGATATCATTATCGAGCTTCGCATTCAAAGAGTCGTCAATGTATATAGTGCCATATTCAAAATTATCGATCACAAGGCGGTAAGAGCCGGGACTGATACGAGGAAATTCCATTCCTTTGGGAAACAAGAAAAATCCTGTTCTTTTTCCAAAAGCATATAAATGAATTCCATTTGGATCTGGAATTACATCAAATGCAATCACGCCTGGTTTTTCTTTAGAAGGGATTTCTAAATAGAGACTGTTAATGATCAATTTACAAATAGAGGATTTTTCTCTAAGAGTCTGCACTCGGATAGAAAAATCTTCAGCTTCATCTTCAAATGTTAAACTATAATGTTTATCTGCAAAAATCGATAGACTCAGTAACAAGAAAAAACAACACAAAGTTTTCATTTTATCCCCTTGATTTGGATAGGTTCGATTTCATCTTCAATTTCAAAATTAAAAATTGTAGCATAAAAATACAACTGAGCCTCAACTGCTTTCTCAATTGTATCTGATTTTCGAAATCCATGCCCTTCTCCTTCAAAAAGAAGATAGGCGCACGGGATCGATCTTTTTTTTAATGCTTGAAACATTTTTTCCGATTGTATCGGTAGCACTACTTTATCTTCTTGTCCCTGCATCAGTAAAATAGGACTTTGAATCTTTTCTGTGAAATGAATAGGAGATCTTTCATAATAAAGACTTTTTTTCTCTGGATACGGCCCTATTAAAGAATCAGTATAGTGTTTTTCAAATTTATGCGTCTCTTTGAGTAAAGATTCTAAGTCAGCAATGCCATATAGAGATACTCCTGCTTGAAACACATCTCGAAACGTAAGAGCTGCTAAAACAGCATACCCGCCTGAAGAGCCTCCTTGAATGGCTGTTCTATCTTGATCAACAAGTCCCTCTTTTGCTAGATATAGCGCACAATTGCAACAATCATTGATATCAACAATGCCCCAATTATTTTTCAGTCTTTCTCTATATTCTCTTCCATAGCCGGTACTCCCTCCAAAATTCACAACCGCATAAGCAACACCGCGGCTGGTCCAAAATTGAATCTCCATATTAAAAATATTAGGCTGAAACCCTGTAGGGCCTCCATGAACTTTCACAATCAAAGGAGGACGCTCTGAGTCAGGACCAATACAGTCAGAATTTACAGGAGGATAGAAAAAAGCATGGGCTGTTTTTCCCTCTTCTGTAGGGAACTCAATACTTTGTCCCATTGAAATAGATCCTTTTTGCAATTCTATTTCCTGAGATTTTTTTAAAATTTCAGTGCTCTTGTTCTCAAGATTTAAAGCGATTAAAGCTTTCGGCTCACTTTGAGACCCCGCTACAAAATACGCAAATTTTTGATGTACATGCAAATAATTATAAGAAGAAAAAGAAAAATTCCATTTTTGAAGTGTATAATCTTTTAAAGAGAGAAGAGCTAATTGAGCATTTCCTTTTTCAAGATACGTACAGATGATATCATAAGAGCCTTGATTTTCCATAAAACCATAACAACGAAGCCCAAAAATCCATTGAGGTACACCAAACTCCGCTTTCATGGGGCATATATTTTGTATTTTCCCATTTTGAAATTTGTGCAAGTTCCAAAACCCCGTTTGATCTGATACAAAATAAAGAGTTCCGTCCGGTGCAAAACTAGGTTGAAAAATTGAAAGGTGATCTTCAATCACAATACCATCTTCTAACATCCCCTCTTTATTAAATTCGTGGACATGAAGATGAGTCTGGTCCCAAGGCATATTTGGATGATTCCAAGAAAGATAACAAAAAAAACGATGATCTGGACTAATAGCACAAGAAGAGTAAAAATCATGGCCACTTGCTAAGGTTTGTATTTCACCACTTTTCAAATCAATACGCACAATTTTATTGATAACAGATGAGCTTTGATGCTCTTCACAAACCGCGTAAAGCATTCCTCGTTTTTCATCCACTAAAAGATCTGCAAAACGAAAAGATCCTTCTTCTGTTAAAGGAATAGGAGTTTTTCCTTTTTGTAAGTGATAAATTCTTTGATTCCAATCTCGACAAAAGAAAATAGAACCTTTGGATACCGCGTAACAGTCCCCTCCATATTCATGCACTTTTGATCGAACTCCAAAATCTCTCGGTAAAATATCTCCCTCGCTTCTTTCTACAATGGTTGTACGCCCTTTTTCAGAGGGCCTACTCTCTAACCAATACAGTTGATCGCCATCTGTTTTGGGAAAGGCAATTCCAATGCTTTTTTGAGTGAGATGCTCTTTTGTGATTTTTGATTTCCAAGATCCGTAGGACTTTTCTTGTTTACCCATTTTTGATCCTATTTTGCTCATAAGTTTAAAGAAAAAACAGGTAAAATATAAAGTATTTTTTGTGTTTGAGGCATTTCATTTAAATCGAGTATAAAAAAATCCATAAACAAATATTTATTAAACGTAATTAACATTTTCTAAAGCTTTATTGACCTTAATATTGAAACCATTTATTATTTTTTGAAAATTAAAATGAGATTTCACATGACTATTTTTCTAGTCATTTTTATGTTTGCTGCATGGTCAAGTATTTTTTCAATTGGTAAATGGACCCTTGAATTTGCTCCTCCTATCTTTTTAACAGCCAGTCGCATGTTATTAGCAGGTGCGCTAATGATTGGGTATTTATGTATTCGAAAAAGATCTTCTTTCTCTCTTACTTTCAAACAATTTCTTTCACTTATTCTTTTAGGAATTTTTAGTATTTATTTAACAAATATTTGTGAATTCTGGGGTTTACAACATCTTACGGCAGCAAAAACTTGTTTTATTTACAGTTTATCCCCTTTTCTTGCCGCTTTTTTTTCCTATCTACACTTTAAAGAAAAAATGAACAAGGCAAAATGGATTGGCATGCTTATTGGGTTCATCGGATTTTTACCCGTTTTAACCACTCAAACAGGCTCAGAAGATCTCTTTCAAGCTATTGGTTTTATCTCTTGGCCTGAACTTGCTGTAATGGGGGCTGCACTTTTTTCTGTTTACGGGTGGGTCTTACTACGCTTGGTTGTTAAAAACCATGAAGTTTCTTCTACAATGGCGAACGGAACTAGCATGCTCATCGGGGGCAGCATGGCTCTTTTTCATTCTTTTTTCATCGACTCTTGGGCTCCTTTTCCCGTAGAGGCTACTCATATTTCTGGGTTTTTAAAAGGAACTTTGATTATGGCCTTTATATCGAATATTTTATGCTATAATCTTTACGGATTTTTACTGAAGAGATTCACAGCAACATTTCTTTCTTTTATGGGGCTTTTAAGTCCTATTTTTGCGTCCTTAAATAGCTGGATCCTTCTAGGAGAAAAGCCCTCTTGGCTTATCTTTTTATCTACTTCTGTGATTTCAATTGGTTTATGGATTATTTACCGAGAAGAGCTCAGACAAGGTTACATTCGAAAGCCATCTAAGCAAGAAGTTGTTGCTACAGATTCCTAAACTTAAATTTTAGAAATTTTTCGTAAGATTACATCAATATTTTGAAATGGAACCACTATGTGGTTATTAAAAAAGGAAATTAAGCTATGTCTCTTCTTTCACCAGAAGCTTTGGCAAATCTAGTATGCACCCAAATAGAAGCGCTGCCCAACCAAGACCATCGACAAATAGCACTGCTAGCATTACAAAAAACACGACAGATAGCAGGGTTAACACCGCAACAACTAGCATTGTTAGCTTCCTTAAAACTAAGACAAATAATACGCATAGCATCCCTACAACCAGGACAGATAAGAGAGATAATAGAAGTAGGCGAACGAAGATTGTATCTGTGAAAACAGCTGACCCCAGAAGCACAACAATGGCTAATAGCAAAACACATACAAGAGCTAAAGATACAAAGCTCACAACAATTAACAGCAGAGCAACGGCAACAAATGGCAAAAGCACTAGCAGATCGTCAGATAGCAGAAATAACAAACATAGTACAAATAATGCACAGATAAGAAAAAGATAGTCTTACACCGACCTCATACAAGGAAAAATATCCAATGATTTTTTCCTATCTTCGTTTTGCAAAACAATAGGATAGGGATATGTTTTTCCTAGAGTTACACCCGCTTTTTCCAACACTTCTTGAGATGCTTTGTAAGGAGTATGAATGACAAAATCAGGAAGATCTTTTAAAGCAGGTATAAATTTTCGAATGAGTTGACCTGTAGGATCTTGTTTTTGTCCTTCTTCTATAGAATTTTTGTCAAAAATATAATCAGAAACATCTGTTCCACAACCTGCAATAGACTGCCAAGCCAAAATATTATTCGCAAGATCCGCATCAATAAGATGCTCCCAAAACCATTTAGCGCCTTCTTTCCAATGAACTAATAGCTCTTTAATTAAAAAAGAAGCCACTATCCGTCTAGATGAAAAATCCATCCAGCCAGTAGACTGGAGCTGTCTCATCGAAGCATCGATAAAAGGATAGCCTGTCATTCCCTCTTTCCAATGTGCTAAGGCTCTTTTGTTTTTACTCCAGGGGAAATTTTTAAACTCTTCTTTCAATGATTGAGAAGGAGTTTGAGGAAAAAAGAGAAGAACGTGATTCGCAAATTCTCTTAAAGCTAATCGTTTAAAAAGTTTATATCCAAACTCTGTTTTAGGGATTTTACATCCAATTTCCCGAGGACTTAGTTCACCAAAATGTAAATGAGGAGAAAGAAAAGAAGGGCTTTGTTCTTCTTCTAAAACTTTTAACAGTTTTACACCTGCTTTTTGAGATCCGATTTCCCATGTTTTTTCCCATCCAAGTCCTTTTTTTTCTTTGGGAAGAATTTGTGTTTTGTTCAGATCCAAAGAATAAATCTTTTTGGATAAGCTTTTGATTTTAGACGGTGCAGGCACTGGTTTTTCTAGGGAAAGGTTTTTGATATCCTCCCAAAACAGATCAAATACTTTATAAGGTCTTTTGCTTACTCTTACAATTTTATAAGGCGAAAATAATAAATTACCATGATACACATGAACATCGATTCCAGCAGCTTCAAGCCCGATTTTGATCTTATTATCTCTTTTAATGCAAAGAAGTTCATATTGAGCATTCCAGTAAATGCTGCTTGCATCTGTTTCTTGAAAAATTTGAGATAAAACTGTAGCTGAGTCCCCTTCTCTAATAATGAGTTTTCCCTTAATTTTACGAATTTCTTTTTGTAGTTCTTTTAAAGAGTGGTACAACCAAAAACGAGAGGAAGATCCTATCTCCCAAGTGTCTCCTTTTTTTTGTGAATGAATGTATAAAAAAAGCAAAGACTTTCCACTTTTATGGGCAAAATGAAGCGCTGGATTGTCAAAAAGTCTAAGATCATTTCGAAACCATATTACAGCACAATTTTTCATATTTTCTACTCTTCTAATAAACTGATGTTACAAGCAAAAGGTGAATAAGAGATTCAAAATATTCTAAAATATCTTTGAATATTTTGGAAAGGTTTGACTAGAAAAGATCCAGGAACCTATCCAAGTTCATTGGGCATATTTTCTTGTATAAAAAAATAAAAAGACAAGAACAGCTAAAACAACCAAAACAATAATAGGAAGAGCAACAAACACATTATTTTTAAAAGCAGAAACCATCAAAACACCGATAACAGCAAATGACATACTGATAAAGTTCATAATAGAAGAGGCTGTAGGCCCATGAGATTCAGCCATGGCTAAAATCGCTGCATTCGAAAAAGAAAGGGGGATCCCCGCATAGATAACAATAAAAGGAATATACAAAGTCCAAAGGTTTATATATTGATTTTCAAAGAAAAAAAGCAAACAAAGAGCTGCGCTTCCCATAATAAGAATAGCGATAAAAATACAAGTTCTAGGTGTTATATAATTAGATAACCTTGCAGAAAGAAGATTTCCAAAAACATAGGCCGCAGAAACAGATAAGCTCAAAAGTCCAAAGATATCAGGCGGTACTTTTAGTATTTTAATCACAATAATGGGAGATATGGTTGCAAATATATAAATGATTGTAGTAGTCGACCCAAATATCATTGAGTAAAGTAAAAGTCTTCGATCAGAAAAACCTTTACGATATAGACGTAGAATATGTTTTGGTGTTAATGCTTTTGCATCAAAATGAGTAGCTGTTTCTGGAAGTTTTAAACAAAAGAAAAAGATAACAAGAGTGTATAAAGCTAAAAAATAAAAGCAGCTCTGCCAATTGATGTAACTTACAATAAAACCTCCCAACATCATTCCCAAAAAAGGAAAAAGCCCAAAAGATAAAGACGTATAAGGAACCACCATTCGAGATTGCCTCTCATAGTAAAAATCACCAATAATCATAAAGGTAATCATTAAACCCACTCCAGATCCAATCCCCATGATGACACGAGCTATTACTAAAACTAAAAAAGAGTGCGTAAATGGAGATATTCCTCCCAATACAAACCCTACAAATGAAACACCAAGACCTAAGTAAATGGATTTTTTTCTTCCATATTTTGCCGCAATGGGTCCATACAAAAGCTGAGCAAAAGCATACGCAAATAAAAAAACTGTAATGGTTAACTGAGCCTCTGAAGTCGTGACTTGAAAATCTTCTATAATTTGCACAAGCCCTGGAGTGAAAAATACAGCTGCAGTCGCAGGAAAAGAAATCAATAAAATGAGAGTAATTAAGGAAGGTTTTTTACAAGAAAGTTTATATGTAGACATAATTCTAAAGTTAGCTCTTTTCTTCTTTATAATAGGATTGATTTTAAAACCGAAGGTATTCTAACTCTTTTTTATATATTCTATCAGTGTTGGAAGTAATCCCATGAAAAGAATATCTGGAGTCTGTAAGCTTCCTCCCCAAACCATACAATTATGGTGAGATCCCTGTTTTTGAGACAATACATTTTTATTCAAAACATCTAAAACAGATTCATTCTGCCCCATAGGGAAAAAATCACGTGTATCTGTTCCAAAGTTTAAACCGTTTGCCAAAGACGGTTCTGCTGGAATAGTCTTATTTACTCCACTGTTTAAGCCATTTTTAAAAAGACCTTCTCTTGGAAAAGCATGGTGCGCCCTCTCATGTGTCATCAAAGGAAAAAATTCTCCACTAAAAACCCGTCCTTGTCTTTCTGATACCCATTGTCTTAGCTTTGAAATAAAATTTGGAGAAAAATCGCCTTGTTTCGAAAAATAAAAATCCTCGGTTGCTTTAATAACAACCACTCTTTGCCCTTGATGTGCTTCATGGGTTTCAAAGTATTTTAATAATGAAGATTCAGGGTTTGCATCCCAACCGCTTAAAAGAGCTCCCACATAAAGAATCCATTTAATTGGAAATGCATACAGTTTTGTAGCCACACGATAAGTAGAAGCTAAGTTCCTATCTAAGATAATTGTTGGAGGTAATTTTATATCTTCAAAATATTTCAGGCCTTGAAAACCAAGCGATCCCATTGAAAAAAGATCTAAAGAGTCCATTTTAAAACCTTGCTTTTCCAAGGCTTTCAACACTAAACAAGGAGCTACCCCAAGTTCATCAATACTCCCTGGTTTCCAAGGTTTTCGATTTTGTTCTCTATCCACTATCTCATGGCCATAATAACTAAACAAAAAGAATCGAACCCCTTCTTTCTTTGACTCCACAACTGTAATTTTAAAGGAATAGATAATCTCATTCAACGGAATGTCGATAGACATTTCTTTAATATCAAAATGTTCTCTTACTCTAGCTGCTATACCAGAGAAGCAGCTCTGATCAGTTTCTTTACCTGTTACTAAACCGTAAAGTTGCTTAGCTGCTTGCATATTTCGTATCATGGCTGGAATGGGATAATGCAAAGGCAAATACATGCGCTTACGTAAAAAATCCCCTAAAATATTTTTCACCCACGTCACAGGTTTTGTTATAACAGAAAAAGCATTCTGTATACCTTGAGGAAAATTTTGAAAAAGTCCTAACCCAACTGCATTTACCTTTTTTACATATGCTAAAACTTTCACACCTTCATCATAGTTCCAATGAGGCGGGGAAGACATTAAAGATGGTACTGGAGCAAGACTAGCCATAAAAACCTCTTAATAATAAAAAAATACAGATAGGTTAAAGACTGCTTTCATTTAAATCAATTCATTAATGAACCTATCCAAGTAAATTAAATGATGTTTTTTGCCCCCATTTTAGATCTTTCTTGCCTCTTTTTTGATAAACTTTATAAGTTTATCGGCAAAACTCGGCTTCAAAATCTCAGAAAATGGAAGAAAAATTCATTTATCTAATTTACTTGGATAAGTTCATAGAATTATTCCAAAAAAATACCTAAGACTCTTGAAATAAATAGCATAATAACTTTTCAGAGATAATTAAAATTATATTTTTACAAAAATAAACCTTATATATAGAATTTAAAATTCAAATTTTTAAACCTATAAAAATATAATTATTAACACATAAAAAAGAATATTCATGAGAATTTTTATTGAACAGCTTCCTCTAGCATGTCAATTACCTTCTTCAAAGTGTAATGAAACTTCTCAGGCAAATGAAATTGATGTGCTTGCTACTCGAATTATATCTACATTCAAGGGCGATTTTCGTTATAGGGCATTGGTAAAGTCGGCTCAAACAGGTTATTATCCTCTTGGAAAACAGTTTAACGGAAAGATTATAAAGGTATCTGTACAAGATCCAGAATTTCTTAAAGCCCTTCCAAAAACCGTACTCAATAAGGAATTCATAAAAGCTGTGAAAGCAAACAAAATAGATGTGATTAATGCACTTTTGAATACTGGAAAAATTCTAGCCTCTTCTCTTCTATCTTCCATTCATTATTTAGAAAACCTCTCATCAGAAGACTCTAAAGAATTAAAGAAAAAATTAAAAACAATCCTTCAAGAAATTTCATACCCTGAAAACAATCATTTTCCTGAACATAAAAGAGTCTTCGTTATCGGAGTAGTCTCAAAAAAAGCTTAAACTTTCACCTTAACCCCTTTTAAAATCCTGCATTTATTTAAATTTAATATAAATTACAATTACAAAAATCACGTGTTCATTTAAAATAGTCTTATTGGAAACTATAAAAGGAGATTATTATGAGTATGCAATGCATAGCACCCTCTGGCTTTAATCAGGCTCTGTGGGATACTCTTCCAGAAATGCATTTACCTAACCCTCTGGGTTATGCTGAGTCATCAGAATATCCAGATCCTTGGCATAGTGTAGACAATGTTTTAAAGGCTACTAATGACGCTACTGCAGCAAAAGGCACATTCTCTCACCCAAGATTCCCTACAGGAAGAACTTTTGTCGTTCTTGTTTATGATTGCCAACGAATTTCCCATCTTGGTTCCTCAAAAAGCACCTCAGTAACAGAAAGAGTTTATGAGATTTTTTTCCATTTCAGCAACAGTGGAAAGCCTAAATCCCCTTCTAATTGGGTTGCACACAGTAAATCTTCTGATTTTTCTATTTACCGCACAGGTGGAATGACAAAAGAACTATTCGAAGTTGTTGCACGTATTGCATCGCTACAAAAAGGTCACTCAATAGAATTTCGAGGAAAAAGATTTTTTAACCCAATAATTTTAAGGCTTTCTGAATTCTCTTCTTTTCATCCGCCACCTTTACTGGAAGCTGGCTGTCAATGTGCCGTAATGTAATTATTTTATTTTAAAGGTTGAGAAGCTTTTATAAAAAATCCCTTGTTTTAGACAAACAAGGGATTTTAAATATTGAATAAGATTTAAAGTGCGTTCTTAAAAGACTTAAACTAGGGGCGATGATTCTGTAAATTCTGCTGAAAAACCAAAGTACTTATTGCCAAGGAAGCCTTGCTAAGCTCTTTAAAATTAATTGAACCAGATAAGCTAGCTGCCTTTTGCTTATCTATAACTCTATGTAGAATTTCTTTCTTTATTATTAAATCATTTTCTATACCACCTTGATTGCTTTCTCCTATTGTCTGGATTAAGATTTCCAAAAGCACTAATAGTTGCTCTTCACGCTGAACTACTTTTGATAATTCTGCTTTTAAATATCCAGGTAAAGAAAATGCCTGTAAAGATACTGGATCTTCTTCTTTTTGAGGTGCTTGCGGTGCTTGTAAAGCAGACTTTGCTAGTGATGGTGTACTTCTAAATGGAAGCCCTTCTCTGCCTAGAGTTACACCCAGCTCTCTTGCAGCTCTCGCTCCAAATCCTGTGTTTAATGATTCTTGCCATTGCTTTAGTAATTGTCTCACTTCTACTATCTTTTGATGTACTTGAAAGGCGGCTTTCACTTCATCAGGAATCTTTAAAGCTCCCATTATGTTTGCTATTCTTACAGCCTCATCCATCTGTAACCAAGGAAGTATCTGTCCTATAGAGGGTCCTCCATTTAATTGGAGTCGTATATGTAATCTTGGCATTTCTGAAGCTGCTTCCATTGTTTCATCATATAAATACTCTCTTAAAATATTAAAAAATTCTCCCTTCTTTGGAATCATCTGTAAAACCAATCGACGTATTGAGTCTACTATGCTTTGTAATGATTCTACTTGCCTTGTGAGTAGTTCTTTTCCCTTAATCTCGACTTCTTCATAAGTTCTTGGCTCTCTGCTAGGAGCCCAACAAGCTCTTGCATCAGGAGACCTTATTCCCTGGTTTTGAGGAGTTCTTGCTGCTGCTCCGGCAGCTCCCATTATCTGAGCTGGAGGAGTTTCTGGTCTTGCTGCTGGTCCCGCTATCTGGGTTTGAAACGCCTTTAGTGCCAGTTGTGATACTGCTGCTGACGTTGAGGTTTGTGGTGAAGCTGCTGCTGACGTATCTGAGGTTTGTGGTGAAGCTGCTCCTCCGCCTGTTGGTAATACCATTAATTTTTCTCCTTTTTATTAATACAGTTCAATTTTTTCCCGATATTATAACAAACCAATAACTTTTTTATACTGGACTTTAGCCATTGGAGCTAAA
>PVBE012358365.1_pt1 | contig 17962 bp, 13 predicted proteins | sample 1631181 | NCBI WGS metagenome assembly PVBE01 (sample SAMN08397723, study PRJNA350692) | Marine metagenome, whole genome shotgun sequencing project. | isolation source: water | place: Pacific Ocean | collected 2012-04
CTTGCCCCAGCCGATGTAACTGTGCGGGACCGTGGCGGTGTAGAACGGCATGATCGAATCTCGCGGCGCGCCGGCATCGTGGGTCACTATGCTGTTCTCCTTATCCAGCGTACGCTCCAACTCCCCGATTACCCTGTACGGGTTTATCGGCACCTCGTCGGATTCCAGGAGAGGTGTCCATTCGGCGAGCCACTCGCCTTTGATCGAGGCTATCTCGGCGGAAACAGTGGTCTGGCCCCTACGGCCGTTCTCACCGATACGGGCCTTCACCTCCTCGATCATCGCCTGCAATGTCAGCTTGGCGTCTCCTGGAAGGCCGACATCGACCGAGAAGTCCTTGTTAATGTCTTCGATACTCACGACGTTCTGGATTATCGTCTTACCGTCCGGGATGGGCTGCCCGTACGAGGTCCGGGTCATGCTTGAACCGACGGCGAACAGCACATCCGACTCCTGCAACCACCGTCGTGCCTGAAGAGTGGTCGCGCGGCTCCCAGCCCCCAGGGAGAGGGGGTGGCGCTCGTCGAATGAGGACTTGCCCGGCATCGTGCAGTACACCGGTATCTCAGTGAGTTCGGCCAGCTCCCTGAGTTCCTCGGTGGCATCAGAAAACAGCACGCCCATACCCGACCATATGACCGGTTTTTTGGCGTTCAGCAGCAGCCCGACCGCGTCCTTGATATCGCCGGCGGATGGGCGTTGGAGCAACATCTTGGGCGACCGATAGCCGGGCGCCTTGTCCGAGACTTCCTGGAGCCCGACATCCATCGGCACCTCGACTATCACAGGGCCAGGGCGGCCATTGCGGAGAGCGTGAAAAGCCCTCCGCATGGCGATGTAGATCTGGTCTGGGCTCAGGACTATCTCGCTGTATGTGGAAACCGTCTGATAAGAACGGACGGGGGAGAAGCTGGGTCTCACCGCGTACTTGTCCAGGTCCGGGCCTTCCGGCAGGTACAGGATCGGAACGTTGTCGGCAAAGGCCTGGGCGATACCGCCCATGGAGTTCTCAGAACCGGGGCCAGCCTGCGTGACCGCTACTCCGAACTTCTTCCTGTCGTTCAAACGGCTGAAAGCGTCGGCGGCCATTATGGCGCCGCGCTCCTGCCTGAACATGACCGTGCGGATACCCTCTTTGGCGGCGGCTTCGATGATCGGGTTCGTGGGGAAACAGGACACCCAGTCCACGCCCTCTATCTTCAGGGTCCGCGCAACGGCCTCCATCACATTCATTCTGTTGGTCCTCCATTCAGGTATTTGAAATTGTCCGATGCCCACTCGCCGGCCAGGTACCTCCTGGCAAGGGGCCCGATCGCCCGCACATTCGACCATGTGGGAACGACCCTATTATAGGTTAACCCCAGACCAAAAGGTGAGACCGCAAGGAATTTACCCTCGTCGAACGAGGATTACTGGAATTTCCCAGCATCGGTCCTAACCTGATGTGACCCTGCTGACTTCCTTTTTAACAGGGGTGTCCAGAGTCCCGACGCATCGGGACTCCGATACTTATATCGGAGGACGGGCAACAGGGCGTCTATGGTTGATGATTTCAACAGAGCCAACTGATGTCATGGTTGATGTGGGTGGTGAGCCGGACTACAATGCCCCCAGAATGTCCCTCTCTTCCGCTGCCGGGATCGATATGTAGACAGGGGCGCCGAGGCGCAGGAGACTTTATGAGCAGAGAAAGAAGGCCTATATAGATGAAGATAACCGACGTGCGGACCACCATGGTGTGTGTGCCATTTGCCAGGTTTGGGAAGTTTCAGCCGGTCACCATGTGGTATGGGACCCGGCATGCCGCCCTGCACTGCATAACCTTCATCGACACAGACGAAGGCATAACAGGCGTCGGGTCCGAGGGCGACCAGCACATCATTATGAACGTGCTCAGGCCGCAGCTCATCGGTAAGGACCCCTTTGACATAGAGAAAATAGAGGATGGCCTCGGGAGCACGACCAGAAAACGATGGGATATCGACCCGCGCACCATGTCCGCCATCGACGGCGCCCTGTGGGACATCGTCGGCAAGGCCAGCAACCAGCCGTTGTACAAGCTCTGGGGCGGGAAGGTGAACGACCCGATCCATGTACGCTACTGGCTGGACACCGACAGTCCTGAAGAGATGGCCGCCGAGGCGGTCAAGGCCGTCGAGAGGGGCTGGAAGGCCTTCAAAGCCAAGCTGGGGACGGACCCGGCCACCGACGTCGAGCGGGTCAAGACCATTAGAGAGGCCGTCGGCGACAAGATAGTTCTCTGTTTCGATATAAACGGCAGCTATCCCCTGAACGTCGCCATTAACACGCTGAAGAAGATGGCGGAGTATAACCCATCGTCGATCGAGGAGCCGGTCGCCGGCCACTGGCCGTATGACGCGGGAGCCCTGGATAACATGGCGGACATCCGGCGGATTACGGGTATTCCAATCGAAGCCCACTGCAACGGTCCCAACCACGAGGAGTATGCCATGGCCCTCGTCAGCAAGCGGGCCGCAGACACGATACACCTCAACGTGACATTCACCGGATCGGTCCTGGAGACCCGGCGCGTCTGCGCCGTCGCGGAAGCCGGCGGGTTGATCGCGACGGGACAGAGCAACTGCGCCGAGCTGGGACCGCGAAACGCGCTTCAGCTTCACCTGATCACGGCGGAGCGAGTCTTCAGGAGCACCAACGACAGCTCCACCCACCACCTGGAGCCTCCCTCGGGCGACATCATTAAAGAGGAGTTCAGGACCGTGGACGGCACGTTGAAAGTGCCGGAAGGACCGGGACTGGGCATCGAGATAGATGAGGACAAACTGGCCCACTACAACGAGCTTTACGAGTCCGGTAAATACCGGCCTGAACCCGGCCTGGAGAGGAAAAACCCGTACCTGTGGGGTTGACCCACGTGGCCGCACTGGGTTATCAGCCCGGCAACGGCGCCGAGGAAGGACGAGTGAGCTTGTTGCTTGTTTCATGTGGGAGTACTCTGCAGCAGTGATAGGATCAGGGCCAGCACGTGGTGGAAGACAAATACCAGGGCATCGCCTCCCAATATGATCGATTCTTCAGAAGTTTCGATTACCGTCATCCCGACATTGTTGAGTTCTTTGGGACACTTTTCGGGGATAGTACTGAGTATTCAGTTCTGGACTGTTCCTGCGGAACTGGGAGAGACCTTCTGTTATTTCACTCTTTGGGGCTCAACGTAGTCGGCTCAGATCTCTCGGAGTCAATGCTGAACCAAGCCCGACAGAATCTTGGAGGGCGCAACGTGGATATTCCACTTCACAGGATCGACTATCGGGAGCTGCCTCAGCACTTTACCGACCGCTTTGACGCAGTTGTGTGCCTTTCTACATCAATAGCCGAAATGCCAAACGACCGAGAAATACTGGCGGCGCTCCGGAGTATGCGCCAAGCACTAAAGCATGGAGGAATACTCGTTCTGACCCAAAGCACCACAGACAGACAGTGGCGAGAGAAGCCACGATTCATCCTCGCCGTCGATTCTGCGGAAATTACGAGGGCTTTTGTGATTGATTACCTTGAGAAGGGTGCCCGATACAACATCCTTGACATCGTGCGGCAGGGAGAAGGCAGTGACCTTAGGGTCTGGTCTCAGGAACTCCACATAGTTCTGAGAGACGACCAGGAACGACTTTTGAAAGAGGCTGGATTCAGAACCGTAGACTTCTACGGCGATTACCGCTTCGGGCCTTACGATAAGGAGACGAGCAGTCAGCTTATAGCAGTCGCTCACAAGTGACGATGGAAATATTCAACAGGCTCGAGTATCGTAGCCCAACTTCGGCCCATCCAGATGAGCAGACCCTGCGCGTCCTATGCCGCCCGTCCAGAGCTCGCGCTCGCTTGGCCCTGAACCCACCTGGGCGACGGTCTGAACCGCCGGTCATTGTCCCCGGCGGAGTCGGGCCCTACCACATCCTCTTGCTTCGATAAGAGGCAGTACCCGGCTGGCGTAAACCGCGCTTAATCGTTCGGTCCCTTACCGCTTCTTCCTGTCGGAATCCTGCCGAGCTCTCGCCTTTAATTAAATTGTGCGCGCTCTGGTACACTGGCTCGATAGAAAATTCGCCCCCATATCGCAGAGAACACGCGCCCGCCACACTCATGGCCCGTAGGTTGCGGCGGTCGTCGTCGTGACCGGTTAAAGGGAACTCAGATTGGCCCAAGCGCATCCAACGATGCCTGAAAGCCAGGCAGCCCGGGTAGAAGGAAGCTCCTCACAGTGGTGGGTTCTCGGATTTCTGGCGCTCGCCGAGCTGCTGGGGATGACGCTGTGGTTCAGCGCGTCGGCCGTTGTTCCAACCCTTCGCGAGGAGTGGGAGCTCTCATCGGCCAGCGCCACCTGGCTCACGAACTCCGTGCAGATCGGATTTGTGGCCGGCACCTTTCTCAGTGCATTTCTCAACCTGCCGGACATCATAAACAGCCGCCGCCTGTTCGCGGTCGCGGCGCTGCTCGGGGCCGGTTCCAACGCGGCCTTCGCTATCTTCGCCGACGGGCTAGCGGTGGGCATCTCACTTCGTTTCCTGACCGGGGTGTTCCTGGCTGGTATCTACCCACCGGGGTTGAAGATCGCGACCACGTGGTCCTGCCGAAACCGCGGATTTGCCATCGGACTGCTGGTCGGGGCTTTGACGGTGGGTTCGGCCTCACCCCACCTCATCCGCTCCCTGACCGATTTTCCCTGGCACCAGGTCGTCCTGATATCCTCGATATTGGCCGTCCTGGGAGGGGCGATCGTCCTGGTACTAGTCCCCGACGGACCGTTCGCGGCGAAACAGGCGCGCTTCGACCCTCGGGCAGCGGTGCGCTGCCTGTCACAGCGGGCCGTGAGGCTCGCAAATTTCGGCTACCTGGGACACATGTGGGAGCTTTACGCCATGTGGACGTGGGTGCCGATATTCCTGGTGGAATCACTGGAGCTAAAAGGACATTCGGCCTCCCTGGCCGGTGTCGTCGCCTTCAGTGTGATCGCCTGTGGCGGAGTCGGATGTATCGTGGCGGGAGTACTGGCGGACCGGCTGGGACGGACCGCCATAACGTCGGGCGCCATGATGTTGAGCGGCGGCGCTGCGTTGGCGGCCGCCATGCTTTTCGACGCCTCTCTGGCGGTGCTGACGCCCATACTCGTGATATGGGGGATCACGGTGGTGGCCGATTCCGCGCAGTTTTCGGCGGCGGTGACCGAACTCAGTCCCCCGGAGTACGTCGGAACGGTGCTGACGCTACAGACAGCCATGGGATTCCTGCTCACCCTGTTCTCGATTCAACTCGTTCCCCTGCTGGTAGACGCCCAGGGGTGGTCGTTAGCGTTCGGAATACTGGCATTGGGGCCGGTGTTCGGCATATGGGCCATGCTGCGGCTGAGGCGTCTTCCCGAGGCCGCGAGCCTCGCGGGCGGACTGCGATAGTAAAGAGCCTCCTTCGGGAAAGACGATACCAATGTTTGGTTCGGGAATCACTGGCAGGTTTGCGTCTCGGATAGCAAGACTCGTTATTGGTCCGCCCTAGCGGGGGTTCCAAAGGGGCTAAGCCCCCTGGAGGGGGCCTGGGGGCTCCCCCGGAAAAACTTTTGGGCGGGTGGGTGGGATAGATCAACAACTGTTTAACAAAATACCAGTGGGAGAAGAAACCCATGGATATAACCGTCGGACAAAAAGCCTCCAGGGAAATCACGGTGACGGAGGAGATGGTGCAGACATTCGCCCGGTTGACGGGCGACTACAATCCGCTGCACTTCGATGCCGAATTCACCGCACGCACACGTTTCAAGCGGCTCATCGTACAGGGGGGCATCACCACCGGCCTGCTGAACTCGCTCGTCGCCATGGGCATGCCCGGACCGGGCAGCGTCTTCGTGAGCCAGGACTGGAGGTTCCCCAGGCCGGTATACATCGGGGACACGATCCGCGCCGAAGCGACCCTGTTGTCCATTGACGAGCCGAAGCCCGTGGCGGATATCGGTTTCGTAATCAGGAACCAGGACGGGGAGGAGGTCCTCCAGGGCCGGGCCACCGTCTACCAGGCGAGACCCAGATAGATTTCGTACTGTTTGGCGGTCCACCGACGAGTCGCAGGCCGCGTGTAATAGAATGTGGAACGCGAGGCATCACGGGAGTAACGGAAGCGAGGTGAGCCGTTGGTCGAGTGGTATTCCAATGAGATCTGGGGAAAGCGTCTGGAAGATGATGACCTGCTCTTTGAGGTAATGAGCCTCCAGGTCTTCCAGGCCGGCCTTACCTGGCGACTGATAATCTCGCGCCGGGACGCCCTGCGTCGGGCTTTTCTCGGCTGGCGAATAGACGATGTCGCGGGGATGGGACCCAACGGCGTGGACCGGCTGCTCCAGGACGCCTCCATCATACGCAACCGCAGGAAGATTGAGGCCTGCATCGCCAACGCAGGGACCATTCAGGGCATCAGGCGTGAGCATGGTTCGTTCTGCCACTGGTTCTACGATGTCATGGAGGGCGACGATCTCGCCGGACTGCAGAAGACACTGAGGAAAACCTTTAAGTTTATCGGGCCCGAAATTGCGCGCATGTGGCTGATGGCCTCCGGACGAATACCGCCCGGCTAGCAGGTTGCTGAATGATGGGGTGTGCAGAGGGGCGAAGCCCCTTTGCCGGGAGTCTGAGGGCCTGTCCCTGAGCACAGCCGAAGGGGTGTCCCTCAGCTATAAATTCTGTCCCCCTTCCTGGCCAGGAAGGGGGACAGGGGGATGGTCGTCCACCTCTGGTGAATCAGCACCCTGCCAGAAACGACTGGACCCGGGCCGTGCGCTTCGGCGAGAGGAGTAGTGAGAAATGTCGATGACCGACAAAGAGGTGACCGAATTCCTTCGGCGGACGCTGGTCGCCGTGATCGGCACCGTCGATTCGGCGGGACGCCCGCGCTCGGCGCCGATCTGGTTTGCGTGGGAAGATGGCGCCGCCCACATGTTCACCGAGCGCAAGACCTTGAAGTGGCGCAGCATCGAGCGCTATCCGTACGCTTCGCTCTGCGTCGATTGGCGCGAGCCGCCCTATGCATCCGTTATCATGGACGGGCCGGTCGAGCAGGTGGACAGGCCGCTGTTCGACCTCGTGCTGGGGATGGCGTTACGGTACTACGGCGAGGAGAAGGGACGCGCCTTCGCCGAGGACTACCGCGACAACCCCGAACATGTCGTCGCCTTTCGCCTTGTGCCCAGGCACATCGCATCGTTCACCAGCGACGAGTGACCTCGGACATTTTTCGGTGCGCTAACTCAAAGTAATCCACTACTCCCTGGAGGTTTTGTCACATGAATAATTCGCCAATGCACTTCAAGACGATCTCTGAGGTGTCCGGGATGATCGAGTCCGGGGTGGTATCGCCCGTCGAGGTCACCAGGGAAATGCTTCGGCGCATTGAGGAGATGGACGTCCGCTACAGGAGCTACGCCACGGTGATGGCCGACCATGCCCTGAAAGCCGCCCAGGGAGCTGAGAAGGAGATCAGCGGCGGCCGGTACCGCGGCCCCCTCCACGGCGTGCCCATCGCCGTCAAGGACCTGTGCTTCACCAGGGGCGTCCGGACCATGGGCGGCAGCAAGGTGTATGCCGACCACGTCCCGGGTTTCGACTCGACGGTGGTCGAAAAGCTCGAATCAGCCGGGGCGGTACTGCTGGGTAAACTCAACCTCACCGAGGGCGCCATGGGCGGTTACAACCCGGATTTCCAGATACCGCTCAATCCCTGGAACACAGATCGATGGACGGGCTCGTCGTCCAGCGGGTCCGGTGTGGCGACGGCGGCGGGACTGTGTTTCGGCTCGCTGGGCAGCGACACGGGGGGCTCCATCCGTTTCCCCGCCGCCTCGTGCGGAGTCGTGGGGTTGAAGCCCACCTGGGGGCGTGTGAGCCGCTACGGTGTTCTCGCCCTGGCCGAATCACTCGACCACGTCGGGCCCCTCACGCGCTCCACCGCGGATGCGGGGATTATGCTCCAGGCCATCGCCGGATGGGACCTCAACGACCCGACATCGTTGCCGGAGCCCGTGCCCGATATGCTCCGCGATATCGGACTCGGCTTGGATGGGGTCCGCATCGGCCTCGACCAGAAGTACGCGACCGACGGCGTCGATCCCGAGCTGGCCCAGGCGGTGCTGGCGGGGATAGCGGTGCTGGAAGACCTGGGTGCCGAGATCGTCGAGGTGCAGATGCCGGACGTGGACGGCTATCTCTCGGCGTGGCCGGTCCTGTGTTCGGCGGAAGCGCTGGCCGCCCATAGCGACCATTACCCCTCGCGGAGGGACGATTACGGCCCGTGGTTCAGGGGCTGGTTGGACATGGGAGCCAAGGTAACCGGCGCAGGCTACGCCAGGGCCAACAATCAACGGGCCGAGTGCAACGGCCTTATTCGCCGGGTGTTCCAGGAGATAGACATTCTTGCCTGCCCCTCCATGATCGGGCCACCCTACCCTGTTACGCCTGAGATGGGCTACGGACCCAGGGACAATCGCCGCGGGACGGTGTTCCAGCGCTATACGGCCCCATACGATTTCAACGGCGCGCCTACGCTGTCGGTCCCCTGCGGCCTGAACAGCGAGGGCTTGCCCTTGAGCCTGCAGTTCGTGGGAAAGCACCTGGCGGAGCCTCTGCTCTGCCGGGTCGGCCACGCCTACGAGCAGGCCACCGACTGGCACGACCTGCATCCCTCGGTCTGACAACCTTTGCCGGTCCGTCTCCGCCGATCCTAGGAATCACTCCAAAATACGCTGGATGGGGGAGTCCAGAGGGGGAACACCCCCTCTGGCGGGGGTCTGGGGGAACCCCCAGCAACAAAAACCCTTACGGGTGGGTGGGTGGGAAGAAGTCACCTTGCTTTTTAAGATAGCCTCTAGTGTGATTATGTAGGTGAGTGAACTCAATGGACCCGACACGAGTAAATCAAGCCGCGACACTGTTGAGCGCCGGGCGCCTGGAGAACGCCAAGCTCGGTCCCCTGCCCGACGGCTGGAGGCCTCGGGACGAGAGAGAAGCCTACATAGTGCAAGATGCGCTGCACGAGCGTTTTGTCGCGGCAGGGCTCGGGGCAGTCGGAGGGTACAAGATCGGCTGCACCACTCTGGTTATGCAGCGGTTCCTGGATATCCCGAACCCGTGTGCCGGGGCTGTGTTCGAGAGCACCGCCCACCGGTCCGAGGGCGCCTTCCGTCATGGAGGACTCGTACGCCCCGGCGTGGAGTGTGAGATAGCGGTACGGTTGAACGCGGACCTGGCCTCTGATGGCGCGCCCTATGATCGTGAATCTGTCGCGCCTGCGGTCGGGGCATTCATGGCGGCCATCGAACTGGTGGACGACCGATGGTCCGACTACAAGTCAATCGATACGGCCACCCTGATCGCTGATGACTTCTTCGGCGCCGGCTGCGTGCTGGGCCAGGAGATAACCGGCTGGCGGGCCCTCGATCCCCGCGACATTACCGGCTCCATGTCCATAAACGGCGAGGTCGTGGGCACGGGCGTAGGCGGCGACATCATGGGGCACCCGCTGGAAGCCCTGGCGTGGCTGGCCAATCTCAAGGCGGAGCTTGGCGCGGTGTTGCGGGCCGGTGAGTTCGTCCTTCTCGGAAGCATCGTGGAGACCCACTGGGTCGATCAGGGCGATACCGTCATGATCGAACTGGACGGCCTCGGTAGAGCCACGGCGCGTTTCGTCTGAATCGAGCGGCTGGCTAGTCCGAGAAGCCCGGCGCTGGCACCAGTAGCTCCGCGATCATGCTGTGGCCGACCACGTCCTGAATCTCCACCGAGCGCTCCCCTGGAGCCACGTTCTGGAAAACGAACTCCAGGATCGGGAGAGGGGCGTCCATCCGGTCGGGTTCCCTGCCGTCCAGGGTTACCCGGACGTCGATGCCCGCATACACTCGGACCAACACCGTAACGGTGGAACCGTTCACCCGGATGTCTTCCAGCGCCCACTCCTTCGACGGGAAAGGGGTGGGTGTAGCCGTGGCCGCTATCTGAACCGCCACTGTTCTCACGCCCTCTCCGGCTCTTGGCTCGACAACGAGCGGAGCACCACTCAAATACGCTTTCAGGTAGTAGTGGGTGAAACTGCGGTCTGTGAGATCGTCTCCGGTGAACTTGCAGGTGTAGACCGTTTGGGCGCCCTGCTCTAAAATCACGGCCTCGGCACAGGTCTGGGCCAGGAGGTCGTCGGATATGGCTATATTCTTCCACACCTCGACCTTCAACTCTCCACGCATGGCGCCGGTCGCATCCAACGTTACATGGACCCCGACAGGAGACCCCGCCGGGACCGTGATCTCCTGCCCGGTAGTCGGCCCTGACTCGAACCGCCCCCCGAGATAGGCCACCACCGGGGACGGGGTAGAGGTTGGCGCGACAGCGGGCACCGGAGTCGAAGTGGGCGGTCTCGGTGTGCTGGTCGGCACCGGTACGTTGCCTGAGCAGCCCGCTACCGCCAGCATGAGACCCAGGCCTGCGAGTGCCCACAGCCAGTACTTCATTGTTTTGTCTTTCCCTGAGGATGCCCGCCGGATAATCGGCCCTATGGACAAAGACGGTGGAGCGCTGGTAAAAGTTCCCATCGGTTATCTCCCGACCTTTGGTGGGGACGGCGGAGCCGGTTGACAGTGGCCCGTAGTCTCCGTACCATCATCTTCAACGGTCGTGCGTTCTTCAGACGATGGGAGCGGTGCCTCGTTCCCTGTCTCCAACTAACTATTGAGGGAGGTTATTAGCGTGGCAGAAGATAACCAGACCGAAGAGGTCAGTGAAGCCCAGATCGCCGCCCACTGGCGAGAGGAAGAGCTAATCCATCCCAGTCCGGAGTTTGTCGCCCAGGCAAACCTGGCCGACCCAACTGTTTTCGACCGGTTCGGTCTGGACAAATTCCCGGACTGCTTCCGTGCGTATTCGGACCTGCTGTCCTGGGACAAGGAATGGGATACGATCCTGGACACGTCCAACCCGCCATTCTGGAAATGGTTCGCCGGTGGCAGACTAAACGCCTCTTATAACTGTGTTGACAGGCATCTGGCCACAGCCAAGAACAAGGCGGCTTTCATCTGGGTGTCGGAGATAGAAGAAGAGCCCGACCAGGTCATCACCTACCAGGACCTGTATGTAAGGGTCAACGAGTTCGCGGCGCTTCTCAGGGACTTCGCCGGACTCAAAGCGGGAGACAGGGTCACATTCCACATGCCCATGGTGCCGGAGCTTCCGGTGGCCATGCTGGCCTGCGCCAGGCTCGGCGTCGTCCACTCACAGGTCTTCGGCGGCTTCAGCGGCGAGGCCTGCGGCGACAGGATCGTGGACTCCGAGAGCCACGTGCTGGTCACTATGGACGCCTACTATCGAGGTGGAAGGCTCCTCGACCACAAGGTGAAGGCCGACCAGGCGGTCGAAGTGGCGGCCAAGGGCGGTGTCAAGGTGGACAAGGTCTTCGTCTGGAAGCGCTATCCGGACCGATACTCCTCCGAAACGCCCATGGTCGAGGGCCGCGACTACTTCGTCGATGAACTGCTCGGCGACTACCGAGGGAAGAGGGTCGAGCCGGTATCGCTGCCGGCCGAAGCGCCGCTGTTCCTGATGTACACCAGTGGCACCACAGCACGTCCCAAGGGCTGCCAGCACAGCACCGGCGGCTACATGTCCTACGTGGCGGGAACCTCCAAGTACTACCAGGACATCCATCCCGAAGACGTCTACTGGTGCCTGGCCGACATCGGATGGATCACAGGCCACTCCTACATCGTATACGGCCCCCTGTCAGTCCAGGCCACCGGGGTCCTGTACGAGGGAACACCCACTTATCCCGACGCCGGACGGGTCTGGCGAATCGCCGAGCGGCTGGACGTGAACATATTCCACACGGCGCCCACCACCATCCGCATGTTGAGAAAGTCCGGCCCCGACGAGCCACAGAAGTACAACTACCACTTCAAGCACATGACCACGGTGGGAGAGCCGATAGAGCCCGACGTGTGGAAGTGGTACTACGAGGTGGTTGGCAAGAAAGAGGCTGCCATCGTGGACACGTGGTGGCAGACGGAGACCGGCGGATTCATCGGCTCCACACTGCCGGCCCTCCAACCCATGAAGCCCGGAAGCTGCGGCCCGGGTGTGCTCGGCATCTCCCCGGTTATCTTCGATGAGGATGGGAACGAGGTCGAGGCCGGCAGTGGAAGGGGCGGCAACATCTGCATCAGGAACCCCTGGCCCGGCTTTATGCAGACCATATACGGCGACCCCGAGAGGTTCGTCGAGACATACTTCAAGCAGTACTGCAAAGACCCCGACAGCAAGGACTGGCGCGACTGGCCCTACGTGACCGGTGACGGGGCGATGCAGGCGGCGGACGGCTACTTCCGTATCGTGGGCAGGGTGGACGACGTCATCAACGTGGCCGGCCACAGGCTCGGCACAAAGGAACTGGAGTCGGCGGCGATAACGGTAGACGCGGTCAGCGAGGCCGCGGCCGTCCCCGCTTACGACGAAGTCAAGGGCCGTGTCCCCGAGATGTACGTCTCACTCAAGCCGGGTGCGGGCCCTCCGGAAGAGGTCGAAGACATGGTGAAGAAGGCCATCGCCCAGATTATCGGCCCCATCGCCAGGCCCAGCCACGTCTGGGTGGCCGACGACCTGCCCAAGACCCGGTCCGGCAAGATCATGCGCCGCGTGATCGCCGCGATCTCCAACTTTATCGACGTCGGCGACACTACGACGCTGGCGAACCCTGAGATCGTGGAAGCGCTGCGGACCCAGGTCCAGAGCGCCAAGGTCAAGCTGGGTGAGGTCCCCGAAGGGGTACCTGATGCGGTACGGGAGGACCTGAGACAGTTCGGAGAAGAGAGCTAGGACTTATACGCGGAAGTTCGCACGTATGGTGTAGGGGCGGGTTTGAAACCCGCCCCTACAAGTTAGTTCTCGTGCGCGCCCGCGTTTTCTCGTTTTCTTTCGAGATGGCAATAGGCCCACTCACCCTGGGCATGTCGAAGGTTCACCAGACCGGAGGCCGGTGTTTTTCAGTCGTGCGGCAGCGCTCCATCGGCGGCTTCAACGAGCGCCGTCGTCACGTACCTGGCCAGAGATAAAAGCGCGTCCAGAGGCATGTGCTGGTCCACCAGCCGGTCGAAGAGCATATTGGCCCGGGACCTGAACTCCTCGTCGCCCAGCCACAGAACGATCCGCGAAGGAATCCGTGGGAGAACCCGGAGTTCGATGCAGGCGTCGCCCCAACCCACGGGTGCGCCGTCCAAGTCCCGCCCCGCCTGTAGGAACGACTCCGCGTCGCCGTCGAACCTGGCGGCAACCTGCGCCGTGGGAATGGCGTGGAACCCGCGGAAGAAGAACGCGCCGGAAGGCAGGGATTCGGCCGGCACCCAGTCCCCGGCGGCGCCAATATCCAGAGCCTGGTTCAGATACACGACGGACAGAAGGGTCACATCGTGCCCGGGCCTTTCGTCCGCACCGCGACCCTCGTCGCCCCACATTACTGTCCGCCGGCCCGGATCAACGAGCACGCGGCGGTTCAGCAGGGGCAGCTCGTAGCGGCTGGGATCCGGATCGTGGCGGGCGCCCGTCCGGTGCGATACATCGTCGGGCGCAAGAGATGCGAGCCGTTCCCAATGTGACTCGTGAATCATCGAGGTCCCTATCTCCGAAGGACTCTTCCGGTACTCCGCTGGTGCCGATCTCACTCACGACATGCGTCCACACACCCTCGACCCAACACTAACACCGGCCACCCTCCAGTTCAACACGCGGCACAGGGTAGGTCAGTCCCCAGGTCGTGCTCAAAATGAACTCCCCCTGTTATAAACGAAGATAACGGAGGCATAGCAGGATTCGGTGACGGACGCAGGCCCCAATCAATCAAGCAGGGTGTATGCGCGCATGAATGAAACGGGTAAAATGGGAAGCAGGCCGGGTGGTGTAACGCTCATGGAACGTGGTTAGCCTTGACTGGTTACGAACCGACACGTAGCCGGGTCGATTATTCTTCCACGGTTGCCTCTCGGCGAGTTTGTAATAATCTTAGACAGCGGAGTAGGTGATGGAAAACCACTTGAGAACGGCGTTGGACACCGGGACATTCTTCTGCTCGGCGGAACTGGTCATGGGTCGAGACCACGATATCCCGGATGCCGAGGCCTTCGTACGCGACGCCGCCCAGGAGCCCAACGGGGTGCGGATCATCAGCGCCACGGACCTGCCCGGCGGCAACCCGGCCTTACCGCCGGAGGCCTTCGTCTCCTTCGTGTCCGAAAACGGTCTGACGTCGCTGGCGCACATATCGGGCAAGGACGGCAACCGCAGCTTCCTGGAGGGGAGGCTACACGGCCTGGCCCACCTGGGGGTTGAGAGCATACTGGCCCTGACCGGAGACGGACACCACGAAGCCTTCGCGGGTATGCCCAAGCCGGTGTTCGACCTGGACTCGGTGCTGATACTGACCCTGATAGAAAAGATGAAGGAGGGGGTGGAGTACCAGGTGGGTCCCAGGGCGGTACAGACGACGCCCTTCGACTTTTTGGCCGGAGCGGTGGTCGGCCCATACAAAACCACCGAGCCCGACCAGATGATGCAGTACTACAAGCTGGAGCTGAAGATAGCGGCGGGGGCCCAGTTCATCATCACCCAGCTCGGGTACAACCTCCGTAAGCTATACGAGCTGCGTCAGTACATGGCCAGGGAGGGATTGGGCCATATACCGGTCATCGCCAACGTCTACGTCCCCACAGCCACGGTGGCCAAGATGATGAGGCGCGGAGACTTGGCCGGATGCGTGGTGTCCGACGAGTTGATCACAAGGCTGGAGGGAGAGAAAAAGCCCCGGCGGCTCGAGCGAGCGGGGCTGATGGTGGCGGCTGCTCGGGAGCTGGGGTTTGCCGGGGCCCACGTGGGAGGATTCGGGTTAAAGCACAAGGATGTCATGAAGGTCCTGGAGCACGCGGAGGAGGTTGGCTCTGGCTGGCGGTCGCACATGGATGATCTGGTGTTCGATTATCCCGGGGAGTTTTACCTGTTCCCGGAGGGCTCGGACGGCCTCAGCGACGGCGAAGCCGACTACCAGTTGAATAGAAAGAATCCGTCCAAGGGCTTCGGACAGCGGGTGTCCGGTATGGTTGCCGGCCTCGTGTCCCACGAGGGCTCGCTCGGGACACGGGTGTTAAAACCCAACACCGACGGTGTCAAAGATCCGGTTGCGGACAAGTCGTGGAGAGGCGGTCTCAGATACCGGCTCATGGGACTGTCCGATATCTACCGCAGGAATGCGTGGAACTGCGTCCAGTGCGGCGACTGTATCCAGGACCACCTGAACTATCCCGGCTGCACGATGTCGTTGTGCTACAAGGAGTTGCGCAACGGCCCCTGCGGCGGTTCCCGGGTGGACGGCACCTGTGAGGTGAACCCGGCGCAGCCGTGCGTCTGGAGCGATGTATATCTGAATACCCTGGCGGCAGGCGAGGACCCGAGGAAATACGCCCGTACGCTGGTGCCTGGCAGAAACTGGGCCCTGGACCAGACCAGCGCCCTCTCCAACCGTCTTGCGGGACTGGACGGCTTCTCCGGCCACAAGCCCGTGACTGTACAAGCACCCAAAGAAGCGGAGTGATCCCCTACGGCCTCATTGATCTTGGCAACCACCTCACCTGAGACGGACGCAACTGGTCTGACGGCCGCCATCCACCCTGGGCGCTTGTTGCCGCCGACGCTCTACGTGCGCCGCGCGGGCGACGCGACTACAGTTTAGTAATTATCTCAAAATCCTCGACGGGGGAGTGCAGAGGGGGTGTCCCCCTCTGCCAGAGGGTCTGGGGGATGTGCCCCCAGAAATAAAAACCCATGAGGGCGGGTGGGTGGGTGTAAATAACCTTCCGTTTTGAGATAGTTTCTGAGTATTGAGGGACAAGAGTCGCACTTAGAAAATCTGTTTATGATACGGTGACGGTGGCGGAAATATCGACTCCACGAAGTAGCGGGTGTTAGAGCGGAGAGGCGTTCGTGCCCACCGTTTCTCCCCCGGAATTAGAGCCAAGGAGGCCAAAAATGCCAGTGCAGATCAGGTGGCCGGTGCCCAGTGATCTGGAGATCGCTCAGGAGGCTGAGCTTCGACCGATCGAGGATGTGGCCAGCAGCGCCGGGATCCTGGATGATGAACTCGAGCCAATCGGGCGCGATATGGCGAAGATCGACTATACCAGGGTCCTGGAGAGGCTCAAAGACCGGCCGAACGGGAAGCTGATCACGGTCACGGCGATTACGCCCACACCACTCGGCGAAGGGAAAACGGTAACCGCTTTCGCACTCGGACAGGCATTGGGGAAGCGCGGGAAGAACACAATAAACACGTTTCGCCAGCCCTCCAAGGGCCCTACCTTCGGCATCAAAGGCGGGGCCACCGGCGGCGGCTACTCCCAGGCCCTGCCCATGGAGAAGATAAACCTCCACTTCACCGGAGACGTTCACGCGGTAGAGACGGCCCACAATCTTGCCGCCGCAGCCATCGACGCCAGCATCCTCCACGGCAACAAGCTGAACATCGACCCCCTGAGCATCACCTGGCCTGCTTGCGTAGATCTGAACAACCGGGCACTGAGACAGGTCGTCATCGGCCTCGGCGGGAAGGCCAACGGCTACCCCCGCGTCACCGGTTATGACATCACCGTGGCCACCGAGACCGCCGCCATCCACGCCTTGACAACCGGAGTTGCCGACCTCCGGGAGCGGCTGGCGCGCACCGTGATCGGCTACACCTACGACCGCAAGCCGGTTACCTGCGAAGACCTCAAGGTGGCCGGGGCCATGACGGTGCTTCTAAGGGACTCCATAAAGCCGAACCTGGTCCAGTCCACCGAGGGCCACGCCATGATCGGCCACGGGTTTCCCTTCGCCAACGTGGCCCATGGGAACAACTCGGTGCTGGCCGACATGGTGGGCCTGAAGCTTGCCGACTACGTCGTCACGGAGAGCGGTTTCGGCGCCGATTGCGGTTTCCAAAAGATAGTCGAGGTCAAGTGCCGCCAGAGCGGGCTAAAAGTGGACTGCGCCGTCATAGTCGCCTCGGTCCGAGCCCTCAAACAGCACGGCGGCGCCTTCCACCTGCGGCCCGGCAGGCCCTACTCATCGGTGAAAGAGGCGGCGGAGACCGAGAACCTCCCGGCCGTCGAGGAGGGGTCTGAGAACCTGGCCGCCAACGTCAGTATCGTCAAGGCCTTTGGTGTCCCCGCCGTCGTGGTCATCAACAGGTTCACATCCGACACCGATAACGAAGTAGAGCTGATCCGCAGGAAGGCCCTGGAGGCGGGAGCCGCCGGCGTCGCCGTGTCCGAGGGCTGGGCCAAGGGTGGCGAAGGCGCCCTCGAAGCCGCGGACGCAGTCCTGAAGGCCCTTGAAACTCCGACAGAGATGAAGTTCCTCTATCCCGAGGACACCCCGATAAAAGACAAGATCGAGACGATAGCGAAGACAATATTCGGGGCCGGCAGTGTCAGCTACTCCGCCGCGGCCAACAGGTCGATAAAGCTCTACACCGAGCTGGGCTTTAACAAGCTGTCCATCAACATGGCAAAGACCCACCTCTCCCTGTCCCACGACCCCAAGCTGATAGGCGTTCCCAGGGGATTCACACTGCCCATCAGGGAGGTCCGAGCGTCCGTTGGGGCCGGTTTCCTCTATCCGATTTGCGGCTCGATGATGACGATGCCGGGACTCGGGAGCAAGCCCGCCTTCATGGGCGTGGACATCGATAAGGAGACGGGTAAAACGGTGGGACTGTTCTAGCTCTCGCCGTTTGAGTTCCGGTTGGACGGGTGCTAATATATTCATAGTACTGTCAATTCCGTGCCGACGAGCTGGAATGGAGGCATCGTGACTCCCGCGAAGAAGTTAAGAGACCGCTGTTGAAGACAGCGCATATTATCGGCGCACTTGAAGAGACGAAAGAA
>PVBE010124221.1_pt1 | contig 17960 bp, 11 predicted proteins | sample 1631181 | NCBI WGS metagenome assembly PVBE01 (sample SAMN08397723, study PRJNA350692) | Marine metagenome, whole genome shotgun sequencing project. | isolation source: water | place: Pacific Ocean | collected 2012-04
CATCCAGGCCATTAAGTCGGCCGCTCGCGGCTTCCGATCCTTCGAGAACTATCGAATTCGAATTCTCTTCTACTGCGGAAAGCTCCATCTGACGCCCACAATCACCCACTAAATTCGGCGAAGAAACCCCTCCGGGAGAGGGCGCGCCACAACAAGTAACGAACTACTTGAAGCAAAAGGAGACCCAATGACCCACAATTGGCTGTCAGTTTCTTTCGTGTGTTTAATCCTGGTCGCCACGTCCCATTGGTGTGATGAGGGTCATGCCGCGAGCGAGGCGGGAGCCACAGTATTGGTGGAAGCGGAGAGCTTTGAGCAACTCGGCGGTTGGGTCGTTGACCAGCAAGTGATGGATCAAATGGGCTCTCCCTATCTGCTCGCCCATGGTCTGGGGAGACGTGTGGGCAATGCCATCTCCACGGTCGAATTTCCACACCGTGGCCAATTTCGCATCTGGGTCCGCACGCGAGATTGGGTTGCCCCTTGGAAAGTCCCCGACACGCCAGAGGCGATGAGGGCGGTTGGGGCCCCGGGGAAATTTCAAGTTCTCCTGAATGGGAAAGCAGTCGAAACAACTTTCGGCACCGAAGGAGCGCAGTGGCATTGGCAAGATGGCGGAACGATCGACGTTCCCGCCAAAAGCGTGATCCTAGCGCTGCGCGATCTCACCGGTTTTGACGGGCGCTGCGATGCGATTCTCTTCAGTTCAAACCCGAAGTTCACGCCACCCAACGAATCCGACAAATTGAGAAGTTTCCGTAAGCGGTTCCTCGAGTTTTCTGAAACGCCGTCTCCGGGGGGCGACTATGACCTGGTAGTTGTCGGCGGCGGCATGGCCGGTTGCTGCACGACCGTTAGTGCAGCGCGAGCCGGCTGCCGCGTGGCATTGATTCAGAACCGACCAGTACTCGGCGGCAACAATAGTTCCGAAGTGCGCGTCGGCCTTTCCGGTTTGATTCACCAGAAACCGTACGCCAAACTTGGCAATCTTGTCGATGAAATTGGACCGGTTGGTCACTGGAACCTCTGGGAAGCAAACCGGTCTCCAGATTCTCCCCGCAGCAAACGTATCTTTGAGATCATCAAAGAGCACCCCGAGAAGAAGACGCACAACGCGGGGCCACCTTCCAATTACGAAGACCAGCAAAAGGAAGGTGTCGTTCGTGCTGAGAAGAATGCAAGCCTCTTCCTCAATATGCATGTAAATGAAGTTGAAATGGATAGCGATTGTATTACGGCTGTCATCGCACAGAACATTCAGACTGGAGAGCGCGTGCGGTTTACTGGTCGAGTTTTTGCTGATTGCACCGGCGATGGAAACCTCGGCTTCCTCGCCAAGGCTGATTTTCGCCAAGGCCGTGAAGGAAAAAGCGAGACGAATGAAGCCCTCGCCCCTGACCAAAGTGACAAACTCGTAATGGGAACATCGGTGCAATGGAATTCGGCAGAGGAAGACGAACCGTCGTCGTTTCCGGAGTGCCCTTGGGCCGTTCATTTTGATGAAAAGACTTGCATTGATACGTTCAAAGGGGATTGGAATTGGGAAACGGGAGCGCTGCGTGACCAGGTGAACGAATTCGAAAGAGTTCGCGACTACGCATTGCGTGTCACGTACGGCAACTGGTCGACGCTCAAGAACACCGCCAAATTCGAAAAGAAGTTTGCGCGGCGTCGTTTGAGTTGGGTTGCCTACATCGGTGGCAAACGTGAATCGCGTCGGTTGCTGGGAGACGTAATTCTTAGCCAACAAGATATTGTCGAGCAAAACTCGTTTCCCGACGCGTGTGTGACAACAACCTGGACGATTGACCTGCACTATCCGAAAAAACCCCGTTGTGCCTGCGACGCATTTCAAGCGACCGCCAAGCAGCTGGTGATCAAGCCTTATCCAATCCCCTTTCGCTGTCTCTATTCACGCAACATCGACAATCTCATGATGGCGGGGCGAAATATCAGTGTGACTCATGTCGCCCTTGGCACTGTCCGCGTGCAAAGAACAACCGGCATGATGGGGGAAGTACTCGGGATGGCTGCTTCTTTGTGCAAGAAACATACGTGTCTTCCAGGCGGCGTCTATACGATGCACCTGAAGGAATTGCAGGAATTGATGGAAGCGGGTGTGCCTGCGCACAACCTCTAGTGAGGCTGTACCTCAGACCGACGCGAGCTATCGCTCGGTTGCGGCCACCCGCTCCCCGACCAACCTTCGGTAGGTGCCCGTCGCTCGCGGGACATGCGCGCACCGAGCGCGCATGCCTCAAAGCTAGTCCTTAAAGCCCATCAGCGTACACCTTCGTGCTCTCCTGCTTGGTCACTGGAGTGGGCACTTCGTCGCAGACCAGCCGGACATCAATGATATGATCGCCAGCCTGTGCGCCCTTGACCTTAATCTTATAGACGGCATCGTCTTGCGGTCCCAACCGCTCTAGCGGTTCCATCACGACTTGTTGACCTTGAATTGCAACACGCGACGTCCCGTCGCCACTTAGGGGTGTCAGTTCGGCCGGTAGAATAGCAGCAATCTGGACGTTCGTCGCGGTCTTAGAACCTTTGTTGACAATGCGAACCTCGTAGATGGTTTCGCTACCAACTTCGATCGGGTCTTGCGTGTCGGCGACCGTAAAGGCGAGTTCTGTGATTCCTTCGACGGCTGTGGTGTGTTCGTTTGTGTGTGACAAGCCCAAATCGGCCGTTCCTTCGATCCGCAGTTTCTGTTCGCCCGTTGCGACGGGTACCGCGATCAGCTCGGCCTCGCCCACTTGCCCCGGTGCCAGCTGATCCAGGCTCCAATATACGGCGTGATCGCGCGTGTCGTACTGCCCCTTGCCACTGGTGGAAACGAACCTCAGTCCCTTCGGCAGGTAGGTGGCAAGTTCGACATTCCTGGCGATGGCCGTCCCCGCGTTGTGAAACGTGACTTGATATTTTACCTGCCGATCAAGGTAGCGACGTCGTGGGCCGGTCAGTCCGACCACAAGTTTCGGCGCGATGACTTCCAACTGTGTCGCGTGTTCGGCCAGCAAGCTGGCGTCGCCTCGGACACGCAGCTTGTTGCTCGTGACTCCCGCCTCGCTGGCCTTCAAGACGAGTTCCAGTCGTCGCGATTCACCCGGACGGAGTGTTCCTACTGGGAGTTCCAATTCGCTGCCGGCAACATGTGACAATCCTCGGGGCACGTCTTCTTCCAGGATAATGCCGGTTGCATCGCCGCTGCCGGGGTTGGAGATTGTGATGGCGAATACGACGTCTTCGCCGATGAGGACTTTGGGCTCGGTCGAATGTTCGACCAGCAATTGTGGTTTGGTGCAGATGGTCCGCACTGATGCTTGCGCCTCAAATGTGATCCGAGCCACGCTGCCGATTTCGCCTTCGACTTGCGGCATCACTTCCATGGAGATCAAGACTTCTTCGCCAGGGGCCAACGAATCAAACTGCCAGACCAAACTTCCGTCCGGTGTCTGAATGGGCCGGGGCGTGGCATCGACAAGTTGAGTACCTTGGGGTGGCCGGTCCATCACAACGACGTTCTTCGCGGTTACAACTCCGGTATTTCGAACCAAGGCCTTGAAGGCTGCCGGCTTGCCGACTTGAATTTCTGTGGGAGCCGTCTTCTCGACGGAAATTGACGGTGTTTGGCGACCATCCAAGGAACGAGCGCCCGGAGTCGCGGCCACCAAAGCGGCACTGCCTGCCGCCATCGCCGGAGGCTGACTATATGCAGGCGGCCCGGGACCGGCAGGCGGATAAGCGGCGACGGGAAGCGGTTCGCTCGGCGCGACTGCCGACGCCGATGGCGGGTCGAACTCGGGCACCGGTGACGAGTCGAGCGGTGGCGCTGAAGAACCGACCGTCGGACTCGGATTGACGTCGGGCGTGGTTCCAAATTCACCCGTGGTGAGGTTGCCAGAACCGACAGTGTCGCCATTTGCAAAACTCGGGGCGGTGACGGGTTGACTAAAATCCTGGCTCGGAGCCGGCGGCGCGACGACCGCGGCGGGCGCCCCGTAGCCAGATGTGTTGTTTCCGTAGTCATCGGAAACGGTATCTGTCGCACCGTCGTTTGTTGGATAACCGGGTGCCGTCGTGGCAGACGCGGAAGCGCCTTCGTCTCCATAGCCTGAGTCAGGGCCACCGTAGCCTCGCGGAGAAGGCGGCAAATCAGCACCCGAATCGCCATAGGGGTGCGACGGATCGTAGGGTCGATCTCCAAGCGTTGAGGCTGGATCGGCTGCCGGGCTGTCTCCCATTTGAAAATTGGTGTCGCCATAAACTCCTTCGGGTTGACTGCTTGACACCTGCCGAATTGGTTGGCCGGTTTGGTCCCGCCAACTTGCTTCTGTGGGCTCGGATGACACGTCACCGAAACCACGATTGTCCATGACGGTTGCGGGAGGATCCCCAAAGGCCGGTGAGCCTCTCCCGCCCTTGTCCGTCAACGGCACAATCGTCTCTGGCTGTTTGGGACTACCGGCTTGCGCAATCTTAGTTCCGTCTTCACTCGCCTCGTTTGTCGCCGTACCACTGTTAACAAAGTAGTAGCCACCGCCGCCGAGCGACGCGACAACACCCGCAACCGCTGCTAGACGAATCCATAATCGCTTCATGACGATAATCCAGCGAAGACAAGGGAGTGAAAGACTTCCCGAACATCGAGAAGATTCTGTCCAGCAGGCTGCCCGACAAGAACAGTCCACGAGATTTTCCAGGAGCTATGTATCAAAACCCGCCAAGCTGGAGAAGATCAGTTCGCGCAAGTTGCCATTGCTCCATTGAGACCGTGCCGCTTTGAAGTTGTTGGTGGCCGCCGTTTTTCACATCATGTCACCTCTCCCTCGGGAGAGGTCGCGGCTTCAGCCGCGGGAAAGGGGCGTGCGCAATTGCAAAATGGGTCAGCGATGCTGATCCGCGCTTACGCTATCATTGCTTGCCCAGTTCAGCGCGGTTTCCGTGCCTCTGCTCCATGGGCAGGAATGACCGTACAAATGCCGTTCTTCGGTCCGTTGGTAAGCCTGTGTTCATTGCGATCGGGGACCATTGGGATCGTCCGTGTTTTTGACCTTCTCGGCATGCGCCGACGCACCAGGCGGATTTGGTTCGCCCGTGGCGTGCAATAACCTCCCGGCACGACCAAGTGCCGTGGAGCCAAACTTCGCTCGAATCTGATCCGTGGTGCGGTCAAGTTCCGATTGAGCGTTCCGATCAGGTTGATCAAACAGCCATTGCTGCTGTTCCGCGCGGCCCTGGTCGAAACCCGATACGCCGACCCCCAGCAAACGAACCGGTCGATGACCGGCGGGCAATCGGTGTGTGAACAGGTCGTTGGCTGCCTGCCAGATCTCCTGGGTCGCGTCCGTCGGCGTGGGAAGCGTGACGGCGCGAGTGATTGTCTCAAAATCACTGAAGCGGACCTTCAGTTGCACCGTCCGCCCACGCAGTTGGTGCCGTCGCAATCGCCAGGCAACCTGTTCCGCCAAGTCCAACGCCCAGGCTCGCAACACTTCCTTATCGACGATATCGACTGGAAATGTTGTCTCATGCGAGACCGACTTGGCGATCCGCTCGGAGACGACCGGGCGATCATCGATTCCCTGCGACAACTGCCATAGATGTTGGCCCTGTTGACCAATCTTCGCCTGCAGGTCGGCTTCGGACATCTCGCGCACTTGTCCGATCGTCTGAATGCCCGACTGCCGTAGAGTTTCTTCGGTCACTCGCCCGACGCCCCATAGTCGCCCGATCGGTAACGGATCCAGAAACTCATGCACGCGGTCCGGATCGACCACGACGAATCCGTCCGGTTTGTCCAGGTCGCTGGCGATCTTGGCGAGAAACTTGTTCGGGGCCACGCCCACCGAGGCGACCAATTGCAGCTGGTCTTGGATATCTTGCTTGATTAACCTCCCGATCTTAACGGTCGGTCCGAACAGCGCCTCGCTTCCAGTCGCATCCAGAAACGCTTCGTCCAGCGACAGCGGTTCGACCGCCGGCGTGTACCGATGGAAGATCTCGCGGATCTGCTCGGCGACCTTCGCGTAGAGTTCCATGCGAGGCCGCAAGACCACGGCCTGAGGACAAAGCCGTTTGGCAACAACGGCTGGCATCGCGCTGTGTACGCCGAACGCTCGGGCCTGGTAGTTTGCTGCTGCGACGACGCCACGACCCTCCGGTGTTCCACCGACGATGACAGGTCGGTTGGCAAGCTCGGGGCGTTCACGCATTTCAACCGAGGCATAGAAGGCGTCCATGTCGATGTGCAAGATCATCTTGTTACCGCCTGGAGACAAAGCCTACTGGTCGCTGGTCGAGCCGCGAAATCCGCCATTGATCGGGATGGTCTGGCCGGTCAGGAATGACGCAGAAGGCGACGCCAAGAAGCGAGCCACGCGAGCCACGTCTTGGGGCGAACCCCATCGCGCCAGCAGCGACTCCGAAGTTGCTCGACGATCCCAATACTCCGACGCATCATCTCCCCACGACGTTTTGATCCAACCGGGGGCCAGACAGTTAACGCGTATTTCCGGCGCCAGTGAATGAGCCAGGCTCTTGGTGAATGCCATCACCGCGCCTTTGATCGCGGAGAACATTTCGCCACTGTCGCCGGCCATGCCCGTGTGGGCTTGATCCCATCCCATGTTGAGGATGCACCGGTTGTCGTCTTGTTTCACATCTGTCGTTGCGGCGCGCATACGACCGCCGTTGATACGCGACAGCCGCATGGTCGCCACCACGTCCACTCTCCAAAGTCGATCCAGCTTTTCTTCAAACGACCAGCCAGACGCCTCGCCGGTCAGCACGTCCACACCCGCGTTGTTGACCCAGATATTGACGCCGTGGGTCATCTCGTTTCGTGTCGAGATTTCCGCTGCCCAATTCCAAGCCTCGTCAACCAGGCGTTGGTGCGTATTACCGTCGGAGAGATCCGCGACGCAGACGTGTGCCTGGCGTCGGAGATTGCGGATCTCGTCGGCGACGGCCGCGGCAGCTGTCTCGCTGTGGCCCGCGTGCACGACGATGTCGGCACCCGCGCGGGCCAACTCCAAAGCGACGGCGCGACCGATACCGCTGGACGATCCCGTCACAACAGCCACCTGGCCGTCCAATTCCGTACCTTCGTCAGCGGCAGTAGAATCGCTCTGTTGCGACCAGTCCGACAAATCACCCTCCAGTAATGCGTCTCGACTATGGAAACTCTTGCACTGGTGCCAGTCTACACGTCCCTTCGGTGCTTCTCAGTCGGGAGTTTCGGGCGGACGTCGACCAAGGAACAACTCATTGGTTGTACTTTGCCGTAGATCAAACGGCAATGGAAGGCCGATGACAGTTAATAGCCGGTTGGTTTTCGTACGATGCGAAGTTCAAGGAGAGTCACAAAACGACAGGGTTCCGACGCCGGAACTGCCTCGGCGACGTTTCTTGTTCCAGCCTACGCGAATATAAACAGGCTGATACGACGATCCACCGCGATTCATACCTGCCTGGAATGTAATCCTTTGAAGTTGAACTGCAGATGAACCCCGAGCAACTCAAGAAACAGATGGCTGACGCTGCGTTTGCCTTCCGCGGCTACAACGTCACCAACCTGGGCCGCAGCACGGAACTGTTGTCGCACACCGCCTATGGTCCTATCGTGCAATCATGTTTGAGGGAAGCAGGCAACGTCTGTAGCGATGTGATCTCGAAGAAAGTCGACTTGGTCGCCCGCGTTCACAATCACCGAGCGACTACGCTGCGAACCTATTCCGAGGCCATTGCCTTAGTCATGGCGATGGAGAAGGCGCAGTTGAGTTTACTCAGCGAGTTCTTCGGGATCGAGATGCGCAGCGCCAGGGCTTGCTTCGGCTACAGTCTGGGAGAGATCTCCGCCGTTGCGGCGGCGGGCGTTTTCGACTGTTATGACGCGATGCGTGTGCCGCTGGCGATGTCCGCCGATTGCATGAAGCTGACCAAAGGCGTCACGTTGGCGGTCCTGTTTTGCCGCGGCAAATCGTTACCAATGGACACGATCCGGCGGCTCTGTTTGGAAGTCAATCAAGCGGGCCAAGGCGTTGTTGGTATCTCAGCCCATTTGTCACCCAACTCGATTCTGCTGATGGGGCAGGGCGACACGCTCGATCGGTTCAAGGAAAGTGTCGATCAGTGCGTCCAGGAACGCCTCCATCTACGCAAGAACTCGAAAAAGTTTCCGCCACTCCACACACCGATCATGTGGGAACGGAATATCCCGAATCGCTCTGCGTCAATCATGCACACGCTGCCGTATGGATTCGGTCTCCCTAGTCCTCCGGTGCTGTCGCTGGTCACTGGCAAGGCCAGCTACAACGAGTACAACGCGCGCGAGCACATGCACCGCTGGATCGACCATCCGCAGTTGCTCTGGGATGTGGTGTATGAGACGCTAAAGATGGATGTCAAGACGATTGTGCATGTTGGGCCCGAGCCGAATATCATTCCCGCGACTTACAGCCGCCTGCGAGACAACGTGGAAGTTGAGACAAGCGGCAGCATCCGAATGCGTGCCTTAACCGCAGTCGTGCAGCATCCTTGGATCAAACCGATGCTACGCGGTCGAACGGCGCTGCTACGCGCCCCACTGATCGAACAGGTGGTTTTGGAAGACTGGCTGTTGGAAAATAGCGTTGCTTGAGAAGACCGTACGAACAGATGCGCTTCATTAATAGCCCAGGCGTTCCAACTCGTCTTCATCCAGACCGTGGTGATGGCCTAACTCATGGAGGACGGTAATTCGGATCTGCCGCCGTAACTCGGCTTCGTTCACCCGCCCGTCTTGGTCAGTCGCGAGTGCCATTACACCTTCTCGAAATACGTGAACCACGTCGGACGGGACTCCCGAGTGTCCGACGCTCCGTTGTGTCAATGGAATGCCGGTATATAGACCGCAGAGGTGGTGTCGCCGCCGAACACCGAGCCGCCGCATGATCCGGTCGGACGGATAGTCCTCGACCAGCAATGGCACATCGTCCAACAACTCGTGAACGCGTTGCGGTAAGTCGCGAAGCACGTTTTCCAGTTGGATGTCAAAGTAATGGCGATCGTCGGGGGTCATGCTTCGTTCCAGCGCGAGTCGGCCGGCGATTGTCTGGTGGGACGGCCGTTTTTGGGCCAGGCACACTGCATTTGTTTCTGAGGGTTCGTGATTGGAAGGATTGTGTGGTCGGGTTGCTTATTAGTCGCTGATCCGCTTCGCAATTGGGTCCAGAGTAGACTAAAATTGAACTCAGGCGGCTAGTCAGCTCGGGCGACAGAGCATAACATCCATGGGAACAATACGTTAGCGACATTTGCGAAATCAGATCTGCCTCCAGAAAGGGCGTTGATGGAGAAGTCCCCCCAGGATGACCTAAACAAAGACGATGGTCGCCCCGCAAAGCGCCGTCCGGGTCCCAATCTCTGGCTGCTGCTGGCAGTGATGGGAGTCTTGGCGGCCATGTTCATTTTGCGGACGAGTGGCGTCCAGCGCTCGAAGATCACCTGGGATTTCTTCCTCGATCAGATTGAGGCCGGAAATGTCGAACAAGTTAAGATCTATCCGGAAAAGGCGCACGGCCTGTTCAAGCTTCAGCCGAAAACTGCACCGGCCGAGTACGATTCGAAAGGCGTTCGAAAGGACGGTGATCCTGACGAGCTGAAGCTGAATTTCTGGGTCGTCTTGCCGGCGGACGATTTTTCGCGCGAGGAAATGAGTCGTGCATTGACGGAAAAAGGCGTTCAACGCGTCAACGAGCCATCTTCGGCACCGACGCTGTTTACGATCTATCTGTTGGTAGGTGTTGGGATACCCTTGCTGCTGTTCTTATTTATCTGGACATCGTTTCGTCGGTCGCGCGACCAATTCATGGGCGGCGGATTCCTTTCGGGTTTCAGCAAGAGTCCCGCCAAGAAGTATGAGCCTACCACGGAAGCGACTACGTTTGACGATGTCGCCGGGCTAGAACAGGTGAAGGCCGATCTGACGGAGATGGTCGAATATCTCAAGGACCCCAAGAAATTCCAAAAGCTCGGCGGTCGTGTGCCCAAAGGCGTCCTCTTGATGGGGGCACCAGGAACTGGAAAAACCTTGTTGGCGCGGGCCGTTGCGGGCGAGGCTGATGTGCCGTTCGTATCGGTTAGCGGTTCTGAGTTCATCCAGATGTTTGTCGGCGTTGGCGCGAGTCGCGTGCGCGATTTATTTCAAAATGCCAAAGAGCAATCGCCGTCAATCATCTTTATAGATGAAATTGATGCGGTGGGCCGCCAGCGAGGTGCCGGCCTGGGCGGCGGTCATGACGAACGTGAACAGACACTCAACCAGATCCTCAGCGAAATGGACGGGTTTTTGCAGACCGATTCGGTCATCGTGCTGGCAGCCACCAACCGTCCCGACGTCCTAGACCCCGCACTGATGCGACCGGGGCGATTTGACCGCCACGTCACCGTGGGGCGGCCCACGCAAAAGGGACGCAAGGAAATATTCAAGGTCCATGTCCGAGATGTTCCGCTGTCTGAGAATGTTGATCTGGATGTGCTGGCGTCGAGCACGATTGGCCTGACGGGCGCGGACATTCGAAACATTGTCAATGAAGCGGCGCTGTGGGCGGCTCGGCAAGATAAGTCGATTGTCGAAATGAACGACTTCGACTACGCCCGCGACAAGGTGTTGATGGGTGCCAAACGCGAAGAGACGCTCAGCGAAGAGGAAAAGGAAAAGACGGCTTATCACGAAGCGGGGCACACGTTGTCGGCATGGTCGCTCAAAGGAGCACATCGCGTCCACAAAGTCAGCATCATCCCGCGCGGACGCACGCTCGGGGCGACGCACACGATGCCGTCTGAAGATCGCTTGAGCATGTCACAGAAAGAACTGGAAGACCATCTTGTCATGCTGCTCGGTGGTCGTGCCGCCGAGGAGCTGGTGTACAACGAAACAACCATTGGCGCCGAAAACGATCTGGAACGTGCCACGTCAATGGCCCGCCGGATGGTGACGCATTGGGGAATGAGTGAACAGTTAGGGCCGGTCAGTTACAAAATGTCCGATGAAGATCCCTTTCTGGGGCGTGAAATACACCAACAGCGCCAGTTCAGCGAACACACGATGGAGTTGATCGACGCCGAAGTGGCCAAGATCTTACACGCTGCCTCGGAACGGTCGGTGCGGTTGCTGACCGAACGTCGAGACGAACTCGAGAAGATTGCAGGCGGTCTGATCGAAAATGAAGAGTTGGACGAGTCGGAAATCACCGCCTTGATTGGCCCGTCGGTGCACGCGGACCCTTCGTCGAATGGTCGATCCGACGCCGCACGATCCTCCGAACCAACTGCGGATGTCTGAGTCGGTCGGTCAGCCGCAGTTTACCGGAAAAGCTGTCCGCTTGACTGTGCCCATTCGACAAATGCCCATTCGACAGATGCCCGTTCGACAAATGTTCGTTCGGCGATGACGATCAGACGAGCGAAATCCACATCTCAGGCGACGGCAGTTCACGATGGCGAAGCAGCCAAAGAAAAAAAAAGTTCGTGCCGAGTTTCGCAAGAAACACGAATCGCGCACGCGCCAGCATGATCTCACACGCGAATTTCATGCCCATGGTTTTGAAGATGACGAAACGGTGCGCGGCGAACGTGTTACCGGCAAGGGCCAGCTGACACGGAAACGCACGATTGTCGGCGAGACGGTCGAAGGCGAAGAGGCCGGCCTGGGGGTCCACTTCAATATCGACGAGACAGGTTGCAAAACCGGGCGGGTGCTCAGCGTGCACGGGTTGACCTGTAGGGTCGAAACTCAACTGCGCGAGTTCTATAACTGCTCGGTAAGTGGCCTGCTGAAGTCGCTGTACACCGATCAGCGGCATGTGGTCGTGGCGGGCGATGTTGTATTGTTTCGACCCGAAGGTGCCGACGCCGGCTTTATCGTGCGCATTGAGCCACGGCATGGCGTCCTCTGTCGGACCAGTAAGGGGCGCCAGCATGTGATCGTCTCCAACGTTGACCAAATCCTGATTGTCGCCAGCGTCGCCGAACCGATCCTCAAACCCAACTTGATTGATCGCATCTTAGTATCGGCGGAAAAGTCGCAGGTCCGTCCAGTGATCTGTCTGAATAAGGTGGATTTGGTGGACTTGGCAAACTTGCAACCGCTGATGGGTGTTTATGGCCAGATGGGTTATCAAGTCGTGGCGCTGTCCGCAGAGACTGGTTTTGGCGTGGACGAATTTCGACATCTGGTACAGGGACAGCAAAGCGTCGTGGTGGGGCAAAGCGGCGTGGGGAAGTCATCGCTGTTGAATGCGGTCGAGCCGGGACTCCATCTTCGCGTCAACACTGTCAGTGCCGAGAGCCAAAAGGGCCGGCATACGACGACCACTGGGCAGTTGATTCCGCTGACGGCTGGCGGCTACGTCGTCGATACACCGGGCATTCGGCAGTTTCAGTTATGGGACGTCATTCCCAGCGAGGTGGCGGGATTTTATCGGGATGTGCGCCCGTATGTCTGCCTCTGCCGGTTTCCCGATTGTACGCACACGCACGAAGACGACTGTGCTGTCAAGAATGCCGTCGCTGACGGCCAGCTAGATGCGCGCCGCTACGAAAGCTACTGTCATTTGCTGGATTCGTAACACTGACTGAGTTTAATTGATCGCGACATCAATCGGTAGTTCACGCAGCAGGCCCAACGGTTTCGAGCACTCAGTGGCCGCCGCGCAGAGGAAAAGGAATTGAGATGTTGAAGTATGCGAGCACGGCTCTGTGTGGTGTCATTGTCCTGTGGTTGACCACAACTGCTGTGCGTGGCGACTTGCGAGAAATCCTGACACCGTTGGCCGAAGCCCATCGCGGTCAGGCCGCGATTGCAGTCAAGCATCTGGAAACGGGCGAGTCGTTTGCCTATCGAGCGGAAATCCCGATGCCGACCGCCAGTTTGATCAAGTTCCCAGTCATGGTCGAAACCTACCGCCAGGCTGCCGAGCACGACGTGGACTTGAATCAGCTGATCGTGCTGCGCGAAGAAGACAAGGTGCCAGGTTCGGGCATTCTGACTTCGCATTTCTCGTCCGGTGCGCAACTGCATTTGCGAGATGCCGTCCGACTGATGATCGTCTATTCCGACAACACCGCCACCAATCTGGTGCTGGACCAGATCGGTATAAGATCGACCACCGATCAGATGTCGCGGATGGGATTCGAAAACACAAAACTGCACGCCAAGGTATTTCGCCGCGACACGTCCGTGTTTCCAGAGCGCAGTCGTCAGTTTGGGCTCGGCTCGTCAACCGCCGCCGAAATGCTGAGCTTGTTCGCGCCGCTGCACGCCGGGCAACTGGTTAGCAAAGATGCTTCGGAGGCAATGTTGGACCATCTTCTGCACTGCGACGACCGCAGCAAACTTGTCCGCGATCTCCCCGCAGGCACACGTGTTGCTCATAAGAGCGGGGCCGTGGCGAAAGCACGCTGTGACGCGGGGATCATCTATTCGCCGGCTGGTCCAATCGCGGTCTGTGTGATGACCAGCGAGAACGAAGACATGTCGTGGCAAGCGAGCAATCAAGCCAGCGATCTCTGTGCGCGGGTTGGTCGGCTGGTGTACGACCATTTCAATTCGGGCGCTTCGCCGACGGTCGATGAAACCGTGTTGCGAATCGGTGCGACCGGCAGGCTGGTCGAACAACTTCAACGGGCGCTGAACGCGGTGCTCGATCCCACACCGGCATTGTCCGTGGACGGTGATTTTGGACCGCAAACCGAAGCGGCCGTTATCCGCCTGCAAGACGCTAAAAAGCTGGATGCCACCGGACGCGTTGATGAAGCCACTTGGCTGGCCCTGGGACCGTTGGTCACCAGCGACAGACCGATTCCGGCTCCCGCGATTGTCAACGCCGAAGTGTTGCCGTTGCAACCCGTCGATGGTCTGGAAGGGCCGCCGTTTGTCACCTGTCGTGCTTGGGCCATTGCCAATGCCCAAACGGGCCGGCTGCTGTGGTCGCACAACTCTGACCAGTCGCTGGATATTGCCAGTACAACCAAGCTCATGACCGCGTTGGTCATCCTCAGACTCGCTGAAGAGGATCCGGATATTCTGGCCGAAGAGATCGTCTTTTCGAAACGCGCCGACCAAACGCGCGGATCAACTTCGGGGCTCGCCGAAGGAGAACGCCTGACCGCCGGAGAGTGTCTCTACGGTTTGTTGCTGCCGTCGGGCAATGACGCGTCGGTGGCTTTGGCAGAGCACTTTGGCAATCGATTTGCCGCCGGTGAAGATGCCCCGGGCGCTGAGCGGGCCAATGCGGATGACAAAGAAGGCGATGCGAAAGACGGCCCGCTGGCCCGCTTCGTTGCCGAAATGAACAGAACCGCCGAGTCTCTCGTCATGTCGAGGACTTCGTATCGCAATCCCCATGGGCTGACGGCCGAGGGGCACGTTTCGACGGCGGCGGATTTGACGAGGTTGGCATATGCCGCCTGGCAATTGCCGACGCTTCGCAAGTACGTTGGTACCCGTCAATACGGTTGTACCGTGGCGGGGCCGGGCGGATACCGACGCAACGTCGTGTGGCGGAATACCAATCAACTGTTGAAGACTGAGGGTTATTACGGCCTGAAGACTGGGACGACAACCAAAGCCGGCGCGTGCCTCGTGTCGGCGGCGCGGCGGGACGACGATCAGATCCTCGTCGTTGTGCTTGGGGCGAGTTCCAGCGATGCACGTTACGTTGATTCGCGCAACCTCTACCGCTGGGCCTGGCAGCAACTGGGACATCGGCCATCTCAGTAAGGCTTGGCGTATCGACCAACACGTCAATCACACCGAATCGTCCGTGCGTTCAACACCATTTGTAAATCGCTGTGCGACAAGAATCACGATACCCGTCAGCGAAAACGCCGGACCTTCGACTAGTACCCACCAGAGCGGCATCTGTTCCACCAGATCGATCGTGAGCATAAAGCCGCCATGAATCACCGTCACGCCCGCAATCCAGCGAATGAGTCTTCTATAACGCATTGTGTCGGTCGCCAGCAGAAACAACAGCATTCCGTGCAACCCGTACATGAGCGATGCCGAACGCGCCAGGTACGCTGCCACAGGGGCATCGGGAAATGTCCCCAATCCCGCCCATTGATGACCCGTCTCGAGCCATGCTGCCGGCATGACGACCGCGATGAACGCCAACATGTCCATGACCCCAAACGCACGCAGGATCACCTGCAGTGAGTGCGTTGATGTTCTCTTGTTGGGATCGCGTTTGAGCATGAGGTGTGGCCGCGGAAGGCGATGAAGAAAGGAATGAATGTTGCAACGGGAAAGTGCGGCGCCCCGTCAACGCAGCGGTTGTCGTTCGATGAATCCTCGCATTCGTCGCACTTGTTCCAGGTCGAGCCCCGGTGGCTTGACCTCCAGGATCCAATCCAGATCAGCCAACGCCGAGGCACGGCGCCCCGATTCAGCGTGCAGCACGGCCCGCATTCCACGCAGTTGAAAGACCTCAGGTTCGAGTGCGATCCGAGCTTCCAGGTAACGGAGTCTGGCCGGTTTGTCGCCGCGACTTTCGGCCAAATTGTCGAGATTGGCCAGCATCCTCGAGAGGATTTCCTGTTTCGCGACGCCACGCAGATGGTCGTCGACGATCGGCGAGCCTGTGGCGTTGCGTACCAACTTTGACGCGTCTTCGCGGGTGAGTCGTTTGCCGCTTTCAAAAGGATCGATCAGCTGTTCGTCCCCTTCGGCGGGTACGTGTTTTACAACAAAATGCCCTGGCAAGCCGACGCCCTGAATATTCAAATCCAGTCGACGCCCCAATTCCATGTACAAAACAGACAGCGAAATCGGCAACCCTTCTCGATCATCAATCACGCGGTTCATGTAGCTGTTGGCGCGATGATAGTATTCGAAGCGACTGCCGTGAAAGCCATTGTCAGTGAAAAGATACTTGTCCAGCTTGTTTAGACGCGAGTCGGCATCGGCGTCTTCCTTTAGGTCCCTACGAATCTCCTCGGCCATCCGGTCCACTTCGGCGACGTAGGAGTCAATGTCGATGTCAGCTTCATCCAGGGTGGCGATCAACAGTGCCCCTCGGAACAGATCGGCATTGTCCTTCAGGGCAGCGTCTGCGTAGATTGCCAGTTTCTTTGCGACCGATCGCGTTCGGACATCGTCAGCCAGACGCTGAAGTTGTTCGGCCTCCTGCCTGAGTTTTTCAGCCTGGTCTTCGAGCGCTTTTGACCGTTGGGACAAGACCGATAGACTGGCCGAAGCCGATTTGGTCAACGGTTCCAGATCTTGGTCCGTTAGCGAATCGTACGGAGGTAAGTCGTCGAGCTGTTTGACGACGCGACGAACCTCGGCAGCGTCCGCGACCGTCGACGGAATCTCCTTGGCCAGCGTGAAACGTCTGAACTCGGCGACGGAGTGACGGAACTTGACAAGCCCGACTTTTCCCGTGGTAAACGTCGTGTCGCGAGATTCCAAGACGAGCTGGCCATTCAAGTAACACAGCAATTTGTCCTTCTCGACGCGGACCTTCAGGTGATTCCAATCACCGGGTCGGTAGTTCTCGTTGGGGCGATCGTACAGGACTTGCCAGGAATAGACCGTTGGTCCACGAAAGCAACTTAGGCGGATGTTGCCACTGCTCGGGTAGAACCCGTAGTGCTTGTCGTTACCGTCGGAATGGAATACCAACCCCGCCGCGCCGGACTCGTCATCCATCTTCACGGAGACGGCCAGTTCAAAAGGAGGCTCGGGCATGTCCAGCGACGACAGGCAGATGGAGCGTCCCCCAAACCCTTGGCCAGTCCCGCTGACTTTCACCCGACCCGCCTCTTGCCGCCAGTCTGCGCCGAATAAGGGTAACCACTGCTTCGAGTCGATCGCGCCAATCAAGGACCAGCGATCCATTGGAACAGGATTTGGTTTTTCCAGCAGGACTTTCAGGACGCTGCTTTGCACTGCGAATCCAATACTGCGTTTGATCGTTGACTTCATGTTTACGATGCCAATTACGCTGCCATGCATGTCGACAACTGGTCCCCCACTGTTGCCAGGTTCCACAGGCATCGCCAATTGCAGGAGTTCTTGCCCTTCGATCTCTCGCTTGGCAGAAATGATGCCGCTGACGACGCTATTTTGCAGTCCCCACGGATTTCCCATTGCGACCACACGGGTCCCTTGGTCTGCTTCGGTGGAATCACCCAGCGCTAGTTCGTCCAGCGGTTTGTCGCCGACATCGACCCGAATCACCGCCAAATCAACGGTGCGATCCGATGCGTGCACGGCGATCGGATTCAGCTTGCGGCCGTCGGCCATTTCGACGGTAAAGGTGCGGCCCCGACCGATCACATGCAGGTTCGTCACGATCAGCCCGTCCGCCGCGATGACGAACCCTGTGCCAATCCCGTGTTCGCCACCATCTCGACCCGCGGTGCGAATCGTCGCCAGAGAAGGTCGCAGCTTCTTAACGATGTCCGAAACCGTTGCTACCGCGTCGATCTTTTTCGGCTGTTTTGCGTCATCGGCCAGCAGTCGCGGTGCGGCGAGCAAAATCAAGACCAGCAACGTCATGATCCGAATCGAGGGCATAGTAGCTCCACGGGGGCGCGAGTCATTTCGGTGGGTCGACAGCTGTTGGGAATCTGTAGGCCCACCTCTGGGAGTTGGACGATTCTACCCGCTGGCTACCAGCGTGCCGACGCCATTGATTTCATTGAGGCAATCGCCACCGCTGAACACCCAGTCAATTTTAGCCGGCCATCTTGTTGGCTGCCACTTCCCTTCGCTCGCAGAGGTCGTGCAGCTTTCAAGTCTTTCTCGCTTCTCGAGTTAAGATCCAGTCACCTCTCCCGCAAGCAGACTTTCCGACTTTTGTTGACGAGGCAAAAAAGTGGCCTCACGACGATTGGGCGATTTCGGTAATAAACTGGTTTTGGAGTAACCACCGAACCCAAACGAAGGAGGCCAATCTGATGCTAGC
>PVBE011517615.1_pt1 | contig 17960 bp, 16 predicted proteins | sample 1631181 | NCBI WGS metagenome assembly PVBE01 (sample SAMN08397723, study PRJNA350692) | Marine metagenome, whole genome shotgun sequencing project. | isolation source: water | place: Pacific Ocean | collected 2012-04
ACATCTCGTCGGTGATCGACTTGAAGGTGCGGGCGTAGACCGACAACAGGATCGGATCGATCGCGACCATGCTTCAATGCTCTCCCAATACGCTGGCGACCAGCTCCTCGCGGCCCTTTCGATAGAGCACGAAAGAACCGGCGGCGTCGACGACGCAGTCGAACGAGGCGGAAACGTGGATCGCCGTCGTCACCTCCTCGATCATCGCCGGGCCGGCGATCCGGTTGCCGGGCCGAAGCTTGTGGCCGTCGAAGATCGGCACCGGGCGAAAAGCGTCCTCCTCGAAGATATAGATCTCGCGCTCGCCCTTGACCGCGTGGCTCGCATCGGCACCGGCGAAGGCGGCCTGTGCCAGCCCCGGCTTCTCGCCCGCCCCGACCGACTGCAGGCGGACGTTGACGATCTCGACCGGCGTCGCCTCCTCGGCCAGCGCATAGCCGTAGAGGCGGTTGTGCTCGTCATGGAAGATCCGGGCCACGGCGTCCGCGTCGCGGCTGGCCAGCACCGCGTCGGGAACCACGAACGAGACTTCGTGGTATTGCTTCTGGTAGCGGCAGTCGAGCTTGGCGTGATGGCGCCGCGCCGCCGCCGGAATGCTTTCCGATTCCAACAGGGCCTCGCCCTCGGCCCGCATCCCGGCCAGCAGCGCTTCCAGCCGGGACCAGTCGAGGCTGGCCAGGCGGGCGACGAAGGTGCGGACGAAATCGTGCTTCAGGTCGCTCATCAGCATGCCGACGGCGCAGAGGATCGAGGATTCGCGCGGCACGATCTGCAGCGGGATCTCCAACTCCTCGGCGATCAGGCAGCAGTGGATCGGCCCCGCCCCACCGGCCACCACGAGGGGGAATTCGCGCGGATCGCTGCCCCGTTTGATGGTGACATCGCGCACGCCCTGGGCCATGTTGTTGCAGGCGATCCGGTACATGCCGGCCGCCGCCTGGCGGACCTCGAAGCCGAGCGGCTTCGCGATATGGGTTTCGATCGCCCGCTGCGCCGCCGCCAGATCCAGCTTCATGCGGCCGCCGGCGAAGAAGCCGGGATCGAGATAGCCGAGCACCAGGTTGGCGTCCGTCGTGGTCGGCAGCGTGCCCCCCTTGCCATAGCAGGCCGGCCCTGGGTCGGCGCCGGCGCTGCCCGGGCCGACGCGCAACAGGCCACCCTCGTCGAGCCAGCCGATCGAGCCGCCGCCGGCGCCGATGGTGTTGATGCCGAGCATCGGCAGCGCGATTCTGAGGCGGTCGATCTCGCCCTCGTTGACCATCACGGGGTCGTCGATCACCAGCGCCGCCTCGAAGCTGGTGCCGCCCATGTCGATGACGATGCAGTGGTCGAGGGCGTGCACGCCGGCATAGGCGAGGCCGGCGCCGGGGCCGCCGGCCGGCCCCGACAGCAATGTCAGCGCCGCCTTTTTGCGCGCTACCTCGGGCGCCATGACGCCGCCGTTCGACTGCATGATCAACAGCACGCCCTCGAAGCCGCCGTAAGCGAGCCGGCTCGTCAATTGCCCCAAATAACGAACCAGGATCGGCCCGACATAGCTGTTGAGGGCGGTGGTGCTGACCCGCTCGTAGAACCGAATCGAGGGCAGCAGCGCGCTGGAGACGGTGAGATAGGCATCCCCCATGACCTCGGCGACGATACGGGCCGCGGCCTTCTCGTGCGTGGAATCGGCATAGGCGTTCATGAAGCAGATCGACACCGCCTCGACGCCTTCGGCCTTGAAGAAGGCCAGCGCTTCGCGGACTTCGGTTTCGTCGAGCGGCGTTATTTCCGTACCGTTGCGGTCCAAACGGCCCTCGACACCGATCCGAAGATAGCGCGGCACCAGCGGTGCTACGTTGGTAAAGCGGTTGTCGTATTGTTCCTCGCGGATGCCGCGACGCATTTCCAGCGCGTCCCGCACCCCCTTCGTCGTCAGCAGCGCCGACTTGGCCCCGGTCCGGGTCAGGGTGGCGTTGGTGGTCACGGTGGTGCCGTGCACGATGGTGGCGATCGAGCCCAACAGCTCCGCCGGCGCCAGCGCCGGCTCCAGCATGCCGGCCAACTCGTCCAAGCCCTGCAGGACCGCTATAGAGGGGTCCGCCGGCGTCGACAGTACCTTGTGCACCAGCGGCGCGCCCTGGTCCGGCACCAGGAAGAAGTCGGTGAAGGTACCGCCGACGTCGATGCCGACCTTGAAACGCATGCCCCGCGGTCCGTTCAGCCGGGCTTTCGGTCCGCGACCGACAGCACCACGGCCATCGCCGTGTCGCCGGCGGCGCAGCCGGTGAAGAGGCCGAGGCCGCCGCCGCGCAAGGCCAATTCCTCGATCAGCTCGATCACCGCCCGGGTACCGGTCGGCCCTTGCGGGTGGCCCCAGATCAGCGAGCAGCCGTAGTTGTTCATGGCGCCCAGGTCGGCGCCGGTCTCGGCGGCGAAGACGATGTCGTTGGCGGCGAAGGGGTTGTGGGTCTTGATCGCGTCGAGATCGGCGATTTCCAGGCCGGCTTGATCCAAGGCCATCCGCGCCGCCGGGATCGGCGCCTCCGGCATGTAGGCGAGCTCGACCCGGGCCGAGCCGAAACCCAGGAGCCGGACCTGGATCCGGGGCTCGGCGCTCAGCTCTCGGGCCTTCTCAGGCGCCGCCAGCAGAATCGCGGCCGAGCCGTCGGCCGGGTGGGTCTGGCCGCCGAAGGTGACGGTACCGCCTTCCAGCACCGGCTTCAGTTTGGCCAGGCCTTCGGCCGTGCTGGGCGTGATACCCTCGTCGCCGTCGAGCGCCGCGACGGTCCGCTTGAAGCTCTTCGCCGGCACTTCGAAGGGCAGCGTCATATAGCGCTTCTGGAAGGCGTGGTCGTCGGCGCATGCGTCCCGGTATTGCTCGTAACGCCTGAGCGCCACCTCATGCTGGGCTTCGGTCGTGACCTGGTACTTGGCGGCGATGTTCTCCGCCGTCTCGGTCATCGAGTGACGGCCGAGCGGGTCCGAGCCGAAGTTGTCCCAGACCCAGTCCTCCGCCTCGCCCTTGCCGCCGGGACCGGAGGGGTCGGGGTAGAGGATGTGCGGCCCGTTCGAGGTCCGGTCGGCGCAGACCACCAGCGCTGCCGAGGCCAGCTCGGACTCGATCTCCTGCGCCGCCGTCAGGATCGACCGGGCGCCGGTGGCACAGGCTTGGCTCACCGTCGGCCCGCCGACCACGTCGGCGCCGACCAGGCCGGTCAACCAGGGCAAGCCATAGAAGGATTGGCGCTGCGGTACCGTCGTGCCGAGGACACCGTAATCGAAGACGGCCGGATCGATTCTCCGCTTGGCCAGTTCCGCCTTGGTCACATGTGCCGCGAAGGCCAGACTGTGCAGGTTGGCGAAGCTGCCCTGCCAGCGGGCGAAGGGCGTCGACCAATAGGCACCATAGGGAATCTCGGCTCGATAGGCTTGGCTCATGACTTCCTCTCTTCGCCGCCTATGAAACACCAGCCGAGGCCTGCCGACCAGCGTTTTCCCTGGTTTCGCGGCCGTTCAGGATCGCGGCCAGAGCCGCTCTCTCAGCATGGCATGATGGCTGACGGGACCGGAGAAGGGGGGAAAGCCCTGGTAGTCGCGGCGCAGCTCGTGGCGCATCTCGGAGGCCAGGGCGGCGTTCAGGGCGGCAAGCGAATCGAACACCACCTCGTTGCCGAGCATGCAGTCCGAAGTCGGCATACCACTGCCGTTCTCCCAGTCGAGCGGCAGATAGCAAAGGACGTTCCGGATGCCCGGAAAGCGGCCCAGGATCGGCGGGTGGTTGGCGAGGTAGAAATCCTGGAAAGCGGTCTCGTCCTCGGCCGGGCGGAAGTAGCGGACGACGAAGGACAAGGGCGCGGTCCGGGCCGCCGGCCGGTCCTCGCCGGCGACCGGATGGCGGCTGATGGCGAAGGCCTCGCAATCGACGCGGCAATCCGCCCGTCCCGCCGCCGGACAAGCGGCGAAGGCAGTCTTGGCCCGGGGTGCTGCCACCGCCGTCTGCAACGCCGCCGGATCGTCGAAATCGACCTCGACCAGCAGCGCCGGCCCCCGGCCGTCGTCGGTCAAGGGGTCGGCGGCGTTCTCGGCCGAGCGAAAATAGCCCTCGACGGCGAGCACGCCTTCGGCACCGGCGAAGCCGCCGGCGACCTCGTTCCGCGCCCACTCGGCGAGGGCATCGCCCAGCTCCGCCGGCGCGGCGACATTGAGGAAGAAGGCGACCATCACCGGCGGTCCCGACGGTCGCCGCCGCCGTTCTAGAGGCCTTCGGTAAGGATCAGCTCGGTGCTGGCGCCCGCCTGACGCGCCTTCAGATACGGCCCGTATTCGGCCGACGTATAGAACTCTTGCGCCGCCTCCTTGGACGGGAATTCGATCACCACCACCACGGTCGGCGGCTCGCCGACGCTCTCGACCATGTCGAGTTCGGTGTTGCGCACCAGATATCGGCCGCCGTGCGATTCGACGAGCGCTTGCACGTTCGGAATGTAGTCTTCGATCCAGGATGGATCGCTAACGGTAACCCGGCCGACGACAAAAGCAGCCATGATCGATGTCTCCCCTTTATGTCCCCTCGAGTTGCGGCCGGATGCTAACACGAAAGGAGCACGATGCCGCAAGCTGAGTATCTTCGCCGAGTATCTTCGCGAAGTCGTTAGAAAGGTCGCCGGGCCTCGAGGGCGGTGGCCAGCGTGCCGTCGTCGAGATAGTCCAGCTCGCCGCCGACGGGCACGCCGTGGGCCAGGCGCGAGACAGTGACGCCTGCCTCGGAAAGCGAGGAAGTGACGTAGTGGGCCGTGGTCTGGCCGTCGACGGTGGCGTTCATCGCCAGGATCACCTCCACCACCTCGGGCGCCCCGGCGCGGGCGACCAGGCCGGCGATGTCGAGATCCTCGGGCCCGATGCCGTCGAGCGCCGAAAGAGTACCGCCCAGCACGTGATAGCGGCCCCGAAAAACGCTCGCCCGTTCCAGCGCCCAGAGGTCCGCGACCTCCTCGACGACGCAGAGAAGCGAGAGATCGCGGCGCTGGTCGCGGCAGATGGTGCAGGGATCGATGACGTCCAGGTTGCCGCAGTTGGTGCAGGGATCGACCCGCGCCGCGACTTCCCGCAGCGCTTCGGCCAAGGGCCCCATCAGCGTCTCTTTCCGTTTGATCAGCTGCAACACGGCACGCCGGGCCGAGCGTGGCCCCAGCCCCGGCAGCTTGGCGAGCAGTTGGATCAGCCGGTCGACCTCGGGCCCGATCATGCCGGCGTCAGCCTCAGAACGGCAGCTTCATGCCGGGTGGCAGCTGCAGCCCGCCGGTGAGCTTGCTCATCTCCTCGGCGGTGAACGCCTCGAGCTTGCTCTTGGCTTCGTTGTGAGCCGCCATCAGCAGGTCCTCCAGAACCTCGCGCTCGGCCGGGTCCATCAGCGAGGGATCGATGTCGAGGCCGCGCATTTCGCCCTTGCCGTTCAGCTTGACGCTGACCATGCCGCCACCGGCCTGGCCGATGATCTCGTGCTGTTCCAGCTTGGCCTGCATCTCCGCCATCTTGCCCTGCAGCTCCTGTGCTTGACGCATCATCTGGCCGAGGTTCTTCATCGATTGGCTTATCCTTCTTCGTTGTCCGGGGTGGTGCCGAGCTCGCGCACGGCCTTGATTTCGGCGCCGGGAAAGGTCTCCAGCACGGCTTGCACGGTGGGATGCGCCTTGGCCTCGGTGAAGCGGCTCTCGCGGGCCTGGGCGGCGCGCTCGGCCAGCGTCGGCGCTGCTTCCGCCTGGTCGTCGACCGCCACCGCCCAGCGCCGGCCGGTCAGCTCGAGTAGTTTCTGGCCGAGCGTCGCCACCAGATCCGAGGGCGCCTGCCCGGCCGGCCGGAACACCAGCCGGCCCGGCTCGAATTTAACCAGGGCGACATTCTGATGCAACAGAGCCGAGAGCACGCCCTCCTTGCGCTCGGCCGCCAGCGCCACCAGGGCATCGAAGCTGGCGATGGGGACCTCCGTCCGCTCGGCGGTCGGTGCCGCCTCCGGCAGCGGTGCTGGTGCCACCGCCAGCGGTGCCGCTGCCGATGGTGCTGGGGCGGGCTCGCCCGGAGGCGCCGTCGGTGGTGGCGAAGGCGCTGGCGTGCCATCCGTCTCGGCGGTCAGCTTGGCCAACACCTCGGCGGGCGGCGGCAGGTCGGCCGTGTAGGCGAGCCGGACCAGCACCATCTCCACCGCGCTCAGCGGCGACGGCGCGGCGCGGGCCTCGCCCAAACCCTTCAGCAGCATCTGCCAGGCCCGGGCCAGCACCGCCATCGACAGCTTGTCGGCCAAGGCCCGGCCGCGCTGGCGTTCGACCTCCGAGGCCATGGCCTCGTTCTCGGCCGCCGGCACCACCTTGAGGCGGGTCAGCCAGTGGGTCAGCTCCAGCATGTCCCCCAGCACCACCTCGGGATCGACGCCGAGGTCGTATTGTTCGCCGAGGCGGGCCAACGCCGCCGCCATGTCGCCCCGCATCACCGCCTCGAAGAGATCGTAGACGCCCTCGGCATCGGCCAGCCCCAGCATCTGGCGGACCGCCGTCGCGTCGACGGTGCCGTCGGCGTGGGCCATTGCCTGGTCCAGCAGCGACAAGCCGTCCCGGACCGAGCCCTCGGCCGCCCGCGCGATCAGAGCCAGCGCCGCGTCCTCGACCTCGCGTCCTTCCTTGGCGGCGATCTCGGCGAAGTGGGTTTGCAACAGCGCCACCTCGATGCGGCGCAGGTCGAAGCGCTGGCAGCGCGACAGCACGGTCACCGGAATCTTGCGGATCTCGGTGGTGGCGAAGATGAACTTGACCCCGGGCGGCGGCTCTTCCAGCGTCTTCAGAAGCGCGTTGAAGGCGTTCCGCGACAGCATGTGGACTTCGTCGATGATGTAGATCTTGTAGCGGGCGCTGACCGGCAGATAGCGAACCCCGTCCAACAGTTCGCGAATATCCTCGACGCCGGTGCGGCTGGCCGCGTCCATTTCCATGACGTCCATGTGCCGGCTCTCGGCGATCGACCGGCAAGCCTCGCAGACGCCGCAAGGGCTCGGCGTCGGCCCGCCGGTGCCGTCGGGGCCGGTGCAATTCAGCGCCCGGGCGATGATCCGCGCCGTCGTCGTCTTGCCGACGCCCCGGACCCCGGTCAGCACGAAGGCGTGCGCGATCCGGTCCTGGCGGATCGCGTTGGTCAGCGTCCGCACCATCGAGTCCTGGCCGATCAGGGCCTCGAAGGTCTGCGGCCGGTACTTCAGCGCCAGCACCTGGTAAGGCACCGCCTGATCGCCGTTCGGGTTGCTCGGATCGTCGTCCATCGACCGCCGGATCGGTTCTCCGCCGCAGCGGAACTAGTGGGGGACTGGACTGGCGACCCGAGCCGGTCTCGTTACGGCTGCTTCCTCTCGGATCTGACCGGATTGGCGAGTGACGCGTCCGCCGCCAATCCCCCGGCGCCAATATAGCAACTTTCGAGGCCGTGGGAACAAGCGGCCCCGTTGTTCCGCTCGATCCCCTGTGGCAGGCTCCGGGCACGGTTTCGACGAGAGCGTGAGGGGAGCGGGGCGGTCATGGTTCATACCCACACATTCGCTGGCGGCTGGCTCGACCGGGCCGGCGACAAACGCCGCGACGCCGCCTGGCTGGCCGATATGCGCGACAACCTGCAGGCCCGCTTCGTCGTCCTCTCGAAGCTTCGCGCCCTGATGCACCTGGAGCCGGAGCTGGCGATCCACTGGCTCGGCCGCCTGGAGGTCGATCCGTTCGTCGAGGCCGGCGCCCCGGTGGTCTTTCTCGGCCTCGACGACGGCGTCGCGCATTTCGCCATCGACGTCACCGAGGCGGACGGCGGCACGCCCTTCCGCGAACATGGCCGCTATATCGACGTAAGAAGCGCCGCGATGCAGGCCGCCGACCGCGACGCCGCGGTGCTGTCGCAATCGCGCTCGCTGATCGATTGGCACGCGCGGCATCGCTTCTGTGCCGTTTGCGGCGGCCCGACCAATTTGGAGGAGGCGGGCTACATGCGCCGTTGCGGCGCCGAGGGCTGCGGCGCGCAACATTTTCCCCGCACCGATCCGGTCACCATCATGCTGGTCCTGGACGGCGAGGAGAACGTGCTGTTGGGCCGCCAGCCGCGTTTTCCCTCGGGCGTCTATTCGGCGCTGGCCGGCTTCGTCGAGCCGGGCGAGAATATCGAGGAAGCGGTCCGCCGCGAGGTCCGGGAGGAGGCGGGCATCGTCGTCGACCGGGTCCGCTACCACTCCTCGCAGCCCTGGCCCTTTCCCTCCTCGTTGATGATCGGCTGCTTCGCCTACGCCGAGAGCAAGGAGATCCGGCTCGACCAAGACGAGCTGGAGGACGCCCGCTGGTTCACCAGGGCCGAGATCGAGGCGATGGTCGAGGCCTGGGCGGACGAGAGCCAGACCCGAATGCCGCCGCCGCTGTCGATCGCCTACCAACTGGCCCAGGGCTGGCTGCGCGGCGACTGAGTAAGTGATCAGCTGCTGTCGCGGAAGGGGTTCTTCGGGTAGGTGCCGAGGATCTTGAAGACGGTGCAGAAGAACCGCAGCTCCTCGAACGCGAGCGCCACCGCGGGGTCGTCCGGGTGGCCCTCGATATCGGCGTAGAACTGGGCCTGCTCGAAGCTGCCCTCGAGCATGTAGCTTTCCAGCTTGGTGATGTTGATGGAGTTGGTGGCGAAGCCGCCCATCGCCTTGTAGAGAGCGGCGGGGACGCTTCTGACGCCGAAGATGAAGGTGGTCATCACCGGCCCGTCCTTGGGGTGGGGGACGATCCGCTCGCGCGCCATGACGACGAAGCGGGTGATGTTGTTGTCGTGGTCCTGCACGTTCTCGCGCAAGGTTTCCAGGCCATAGGTCTCGGCCGCGAGGGTCGAGCCGATGGCGGCGATGGTCGGGTCCTTGGTCTCCGCCACCATCCGGCAGGCGCCGGCGGTATCGACATGGACGACGGCCTTGAGGCCCAGTTCCTTGACCAGCTTGCGGCATTGCGAGAGGGCGTGGATGTGGCTGTGTACCTCGGTGACGCCGTCGAGCGTCGCCCCGGGCGTGCCCAGCAGTTGATGGTTCACGCGCTGGAAATGCTCGCCGATGATGAAAAGGTCCGAGTTCGGCAGCAGGTGGTGGATGTCGGCGACGCGGCCGGCGACCGAATTCTCGATCGGGATCATGCCGCGCGCCGCCTGGCCGCCCGAGACCGCGGCGAAGGCGGCATCGAAGGTCTCGCATGGCAGCGCGGTATAGTCGGGCATCGCCTCGGTGCAGGCGAGGTGCGAATAGGCCCCCCAATCGCCCTGGAAGGCGATCGTCCGCTTGGGGTCGGAGGCGGATTCAGTCATCGTCGTCAACGGTTTCCGGAGGTCGGCCGGCACCCAGTATGCGCCGGGCCCGGGCCAGATCGGCCGGAGTATCGACGCCGAAGGGGACCCTGTCAACGAGACCGACATCGATCCGCATGCCGTCCTCGAGAGCCCGCAATTGCTCCAGTTTCTCGCGGCTTTCGAGGGGGGCCGGCGGCAATGCCACGAAACGCTCCAGCGCCGCCCGGCGGTAAGCGTAGATGCCGATATGGTGGTAGTGCGGCCCCGCGCCCGAGGGTGCCGGGGCGCGGCTGAAATAAAGCGCGCGGCCGACCCGGGCGCCGGGTCGAAACGAGACCACCGCCTTCACGACGCCCGGCGCCTGGCGCTCGTCCTCGTCGGCGATCTCCGCCGCCAGTGTCGCGATATCGACCGCCGGCAGGGCCAAGGGCGCCATCACGGCGGCCAAGTAGTCGGGTGGTATGGTCGGCAGATCGCCCTGCAGGTTGATGACCACGTCGTGCCGTTGCTCGGGGTCTCGGGTGCGCAACGCCTCGAAGACGCGGTCCGAGCCGGAGGGATGATCGGGCCGGGTCAACACCGCGTCACCGCCCGCCCTGATTACCGCTTCCGCGATCTCCGCTTCGCCGGCGGCCACCAGGACCGGGCCGATCCCGGCCTCGATCGCCCGGCGCCAGACATGCACGATCATCGGCTCGCCCGCGATATCGACCAGCGGTTTGTCGGGCAGCCGCTTCGAGGCCATCCGCGCCGGGATCACGACGATCGGATTGTGGGAGACGCTCATATGGCGAAATCCGCTATTGGGCGTGCCAGGCCTCAGCCGCGTCGAACCGCGGCGGCGGCGCTTTATACGGCTTGCGGGTGCCGGGGGGAAGCAGCTAATCTCGCGCCCGAAATACAAGGGGCGAGGCGTATGGATACCTTCGAAATCAACAAATATGTGGGCGCGGTGCTGGGCTCGGCCTTGATCGTGTTCGTGGTCAACGTCGTCGGCAACGTACTGGTGCACCCCTCGCCACCGGAGAAGTCGGTCCTCGCCATCGAGCTGCCCGAGAGCGCGGAAGCCGCCAAGGCGACCGAAGCGGAAGAGAAGGCGGAAGCGAAAGCGGACGCCGCTTCGGCCTCGCCGCTGGGCGCCCTGATCGCTGCCGCCGATGCCGGCCGCGGCCAGAAATTGGCGAAGAAATGCGCCGCCTGTCACACCTTCGACAAGGGTGGCAAGAACAAGATCGGCCCCAACCTCTATGGCGTCATCGGCGGCGCCAAGGCGGCGGTCGAGGGCTACAAGTATTCCGCCGTGCTGTCCGGCCTCGGCGGCGATTGGGATTTCGATGCTTTGGCCCAATTCCTGGCCAGCCCCAAGGCCTTCGCCAAGGGCACCAAGATGTCCTTTGCTGGCCTGAAGAAGCCCGAGGATCAAGCGGCGATGATCGCCTTCATGCTGCAATTTCACGATTCACCCCCGGCGCTGCCGGGCAAGTAGCCGGCGACCGGCGGCGAAGCCGTGATCACTTGCCCGCCCGAATTCGTCGCCCTGGCCCATCGCCTGGCCGAGGCGGCGGGAGAACGGATCCGCACCTATTTCCGCCGCTCCTTCGACATCGAGCACAAGCAGGACACCAGCCTGGTCACCATCGCCGATCGGGAGACCGAGCAGGCGATGCGCCGGATCCTGGCCGTCGAGGCGCCCGAGCACGGCATCGAGGGCGAGGAGTTCGGCACCATGAACGGGGATGCCGAATGGGTCTGGCGCCTGGACCCGATCGACGGCACCAATTCCTTCGTTTCCGGCTCGCCGCTCTTCGTCGTCCTGATCGCGCTGGTGCACCGGGGGCTGCCGGTGCTCGGCATCGTCGACCAGCCGATCCTGGGCGAGCGCTGGCTGGCACACGGTTCGGAAACGACGACCCTGAACGGCAGCCCGGCGAAGGCGCGAGCCTGCCCGGTGCTCGACCAAGCGTTGCTCTACACCAGCGGGCCGAAGTATTTCGACGGCGGCGCCGAGACGATCCTGGCCAATCTGGTGGCGGCGACCAAGCTGACGCGCTACAGCGCCGACGGCTATAGTTTCGGCTTGCTGGCGTCTGGTCATATCGACGTCGTCGTCGAGAAGGACCTGCAGGCGCACGACTACGCCGCCGCCTTTCCGGTGATCGAGAATGCCGGCGGCGTCTGCACCAATTGGAAGGGCGAGCGCCCGGACATGGCCTCGGACGACCACTTGGTCGCCGCGGGCGACCCGGCCATCCACGCCGAGGTGCTGGAGATCTTGAACGGCTCTTGAACCGCCGGGGCGCCGGCGGCCCTAATTCAGCCATCTTTTTTCATGCTATTGTCGCGCCCGGGAATCAGCAGTTGCGGTTGTCTTTCATGCGCTTCGCTTCACTCATCGTCGCGGTCCTTTTGCTCGCCGGCCAGGCCCGGGCCGGGGAGCGCACGGTCAGCCATGGCCTCTCGCTCTTCGGCGAGCTGAAGTATTCGCCGGATTTCACGCAGCTGGACTACGTGGATCCGGCGGCGGTGAAGGGCGGCGCCGTCAAGCTGGCGGCGATCGGCACCTTCGATTCCTTGAATCCCTTCATCATCAAGGGCTCGCCGGCTACCAACCTCGGCCTGACCTACGACACCCTTTTGGGGCGGGCCCAGGACGAGCCGTCGACCGCTTATGGCCTATTGGCCGAGAGCGTCGAGGTGCCGAAGGACCTGTCCTGGGTCGCCTTCACGCTTCGACCCGAGGCCCGGTGGCACGATGGCGAGCCGGTGACGCCAGCGGACGTGATCTTTTCCTTCGAGACGCTGAAGAGCAAGGGCAGGCCCTCCTATCGCTTTTATTACGCCAACGTCGTCAAGGTCGAACAAACCGGCCCCAGGACCGTGAAGTTCAGCTTCGCCGGGCCGAAGAACCGCGAGTTGCCGCAGATCGTCGGTGAATTGGCGGTGTTGCCGAAGCATTACTGGCAAGGCCGGGAGTTCGAGGCGACGACGCTGGAACCGCCACTCGGCAGCGGGCCCTATCGGATCAAGGCGTTCGATCCCGGCCGCTCGATCACCTACCAGCGCGTCGCCGACTACTGGGGGCGCGAGCTTCCGATCAACAAGGGCCGTTATAATTTCGACAGCATCCGCTTCGAGTATTACCGCGACCAGACCATCGCGCTCGAGGGCTTCAAGGCGCATGGCTTCGATTTCCGTCAGGAAAGCAACTCCAAGCTCTGGGCCACGGCCTACGAGTTCCCGGCGCTCGAGGACGGCCGCGTCGTCAAGGATGCGATCCGCCACGAGCTGCCGACCGGCATGCAGGCCTTCTCCTTCAACCTGCGCCGAGCCCGCTTTCAGGACCCGAAGGTACGCCGGGCCTTGGCTTATGGATTCGATTTCGAGTGGTCGAACAAGAACCTCTTCTATGGCCAGTACACCCGGACCAGAAGCTATTTTTCGAATTCCGACCTGGCCTCCGCCGGCCTTCCCGGCGCCGCCGAGCTGGCCTACCTGAAGCCGCTCGAGGGCGAATTTCCGGCCGAGGTCTTCACCGAGGAATATCGCCCGCCCGCGACCGACGGCTCCGGCAACGCGCGGCGCAACCTCAGAACGGCGAAAAAGCTGCTTGAGGCCGCGGGTTGGCGGGTCGCCGACGGCGCGCTGACGGACGAGAAGAGCGGCGAGCGGATGCAAATCGAGATCCTACTGGTCTCACCCGCTTTCGAGCGCGTGGTGGCGCCGATGGTGCAAAATCTGAAGCGGCTCGGCGTCGAGGCGACGATTAGAATCGTCGACAGCTCGCAGTACCGCCGCCGTCTCGATTCCTTCGATTTCGACATGGTCGTCGCCAGCTTTGGCCAATCGCTCTCCCCCGGCAACGAGCAGCGCGAGTTCTGGGGCTCGGCCGCGGCCAAGCGCGAAGGCAGCCGCAATATCATCGGCATCGAGAACCAGGCGATCGACAAGCTGATCGATCACATCATCTTCGCGACGAGCTGGGCCGAGCTGGTGGCGGCCAGCCGAGCCCTGGACCGGGTCTTGCTCTGGGGCCATTACGTGATCCCGAATTGGCATATCCAGAGCTTTCGCGTCGCCTACTGGAACCGTTTCGCCCGGCCCGAGACGCGACCCAAATACGGCCTCGGCTTCCTCGATACCTGGTGGATCGATGCCGCCAAGGAAGCGGTGCTGAAAGAACGCGAGGCGAAGGCGAAGTAATGCGGGGCGCCTGGGCACCGTGTCACTCCCGCGCACGCGGGAGTCCAGACGGCCCCTGGATTCCCGCGTTCGCGGGAATGACGGGTTGGCTAGAGAAGAAGCGGTTGGAAAACGCCAAGGGGACATGGCTCGCTTTGGGGAGCGCAGGGGCAACCGCACTCGTGCTGGTCGGGGCGCTACTCGCGGGCGCCGCCGTGGCCGAGGAACGGCACGGCTTCGCTATCCTCGGCAACCTCAAATACGGCCCCGACTTCCAGCATTTCGAATACGTCGACCCCGAGGCGCCGAAGGGTGGCGCGGTCGTGCTCTGGTTCCGGGGCACTTTCGACTCGATGCAGCCCTTCTTGTTGAAGGGGGTGCCGGGGGCCGGCAGCAACCCCTTCGTCTCGGGCGGCAGCCTGCTGCCGTTCGAAAGCCTGATGGTGGCGTCCGGCGACGAGCCCGATTCCTATTATGGCCTGATCGCTGAATCGGTGACGCTGCCCGACGATCGGCGCTCGATCAGCTTCCGGCTCAGGGACGCGGCACGCTTCCATGACGGCAGCCCGATCACCGCCGAGGATGTCGTCTTCTCCTTCGAGACCTTGAAATCGAAGCAGGCGAACCCGTTCTACCGCGTCCTCTTCCGCGACGTGATCGAGGCCCGAGCGGACGAACGGTTGCAGGTCACCTTCCTTTTCAAGGAGGGCGCTATCACCCGCGATCTGCCGAGTTATGTCGCGACCATGCCGATCCTCTCCAAGGCCTACTATCGGGATCGCGATTTCAACAAAACGACACTGGAGCCGCCGTTGGCGAGCGGGCCCTACAAGGTCGCCCAAGTTGCTGCCGGCCGCTCGGTCACTTACGAACGGATCCTGGAGCATTGGGCCAAGGACCTGCCGGTCTACCGGGGCCGTTACAACTTCGACAAGATCCGCTGGGATTACTACCGCGAGCGCGACATCGGCCTGCAGGCCCTTTTTGCCGGCGAGGTCGACTTTCGCGAGGAATTCACCTCGCGCGACTGGGCGACCCGCTACGAGGTGCCGCCGGTCGAGAAAGGCCTGATCAAACGCGAACAGCCACCGGACGCGACACCGTCGGGCACGCAAGCCTTCTTCTTCAACACCCGGCGGAAGAAGTTCCAGGACCGTCGTGTCCGCGAAGCGCTGCTGCTGGCCTTCGATTTCGAGTGGACCAACGAGCGAATCTTCTATGGCGCCTATAAGCGGACGCGGAGCATCTTCGAGAATTCCGACCTCGCCGCCAGGGAGGCGCCTTCGGCGGCGGAGCTGGCGCTGCTGGCGCCCTACCGCGACAGCCTGCCCGCTGAGGCGCTGACGACGAGCTATCTGCCGCCCGCCAACGATGGCTCCGGCAACATTCGGGGGCCTTTGCGCAAGGCACGAAAACTGTTGCAGGCGGCTGGTTGGCGGGTCGTGGACGGTCGCCTCACCAACGCCGATGGCGAGACTTTCGGAATCGAGTTCCTGTCCTTCCTGCAGGGCTTCGAGCGGATCGTGCTGCCCTACACGCGGAACTTGAAGCGGCTCGGCATCGAGGCCAGCTTTCGCCGCGTCGAATCGGCGCAATACCAGCGCCGGGTCCAGACCTTCGACTACGACGTCGTCACCAGTCGTTTCGGTGGCACGCTGACGCCCGGGGTGGAGCTGCGCAATTTCTGGGCCTCTTCCGCCGTCGATGTCCAAGGCAGCCGCAACTATGCCGGCGTCCATGACGGTGCCATCGATGCCCTGATCGAGAAGGTGATCGGCGCCAAGAGCCGCGACGAACTCACCACCGCCACCCGCGCCCTCGACCGGGTCGTCATGTGGGGGCATTACCTGGTGCCGCAGTGGTATCTGGCCTCGCACCGGATCGCTTATTGGGATTTCTTCGGCCGGCCCGCCACCAAGCCCAAATACGCCCTCGGCTTCCTCGACACTTGGTGGATCGACGCGGCCCGGAAGGCCGAGGTGCTGGGCCGGCGATGAACCCGATACCGTATTCCCGAAGACGCCGCTGAGGGCCGCCCGTGCTCGCCTATATCGTCCGCCGTTTGTTGTTGATGATTCCGACCGTCTTCGGAATCATGGTGATCAATTTCGCCGTCCTGCAGTTCATGCCGGGCGGGCCGGTGGAACAGGTGATCGCACAGCTGACCGGCACCGCGGTCGATGCGACGGCGCGGTTCCGCGGCGGTGGCGGCAGCGAGGTCGGCGGCCAGCAAAGCGCCGCCGGCCAGACCGCGGCCTCGGGCGTGACCTCAAAATATCGCGGTGCCCAAGGCATCGACCCGGAGCTGATCCGCGATCTGGAACGCCAGTTCGGCCTCGACCAGCCGGCGCATCTGCGCTTCGCGAAGATGATGGGGAACTATCTCCGCTTCGATTTCGGCGAGAGCTTCTTTCGCGACCGCGAGGTCGTCGACCTGGTGATCGAGAAGCTGCCGGTCTCGATCAGCCTCGGCCTCTGGACCACCATTCTCGCCTATCTGGTCTCGATTCCCTTGGGCATCGCCAAGGCGGTGCGCGACGGCAGCCGCTTCGACCTCTGGTCCTCGACGGTGATCGTGGTCGGCTACGCGATCCCGAGCTTTCTGTTGGCGGTGCTGCTGATCGTCCTGTTCGCGGGGGGCAGCTACTGGAACGTCTTCCCGCTGCGTGGCCTGACCTCCGACAACTGGGAAGAACTGGGCGTGCTGGCCCGGATTACGGATTATTTCTGGCACATGGCACTGCCGGTCTTCGCCATGGCGATCGGCGGCTTCGCGACGTTGACCATGCTGACCAAGAACTCGTTCCTGGACGAGATAGGCAAGCAGTACGTCATCACCGCCCGGGCCAAGGGCCTGTCCGAGCGCCGCGTCCTCTACGGCCACGTCTTCCGGAACGCCATGCTGATCGTGATCGCCGGCTTTCCGGGCGCCTTTATCGGCATCCTCTTCACCGGCTCGCTGCTGATCGAGACCATCTTCTCGCTGGATGGCCTCGGTCTCTTGGGCTTCGAGGCGGCCTTGAACCGCGACTACCCGATCGTGCTGGCCACCCTCTACGTCTTCACCCTGATCGGCCTCTTGATGAACCTGATCGGCGACTTGACCTATGTCGTGGTCGACCCCCGCATCGACTTCGAGAGCCGGGATGTCTGAGAGCGTGGCGGTGGGCGAGACCTTCCTCGGCATGCGGGTGACGCCGCTGACACGGCGGCGTTGGCGGAACTTCCGCGCCAACAAGCGGGGCTTCTGGTCGCTGATCATTTTCCTGGTGCTCTTCATCGTCAGCCTTTTCGCCGAGTTCATCGCCAACGAGCGCCCGATCCTGGTCCGCTACGACGGCGAGTTCTATTTCCCCGTCGTCATCGCCTATCCGGAGACCACTTTCGGCGGCGAGTTCGAGACCGAGGCCGAGTACCTGGACCCCTTCGTCATCGAGCTGATCGAGGCGAAGGGCTGGATGGTCTGGCCGCCGATCCCCTTTCACTACCGAACCCATGTCAAGCAGCTGCCGACGCCGGCGCCGTCGCCGCCTGCGGCCCAGAACTGGCTGGGTACCGACGACCAGGCTCGTGACGTGGCGGCGAGGCTGATCTACGGCTTCCGCATCTCGGTCTTGTTCGGCCTGATCTTAACCATCGTCTCGACCGTCTTTGGCGTCGTCGCGGGTGCGGTGCAGGGCTATTTCGGCGGCTGGACCGATCTCCTTTTCCAGCGCTTCATCGAGATCTGGTCGGGGCTGCCGATCCTTTACTTGCTGATTATCCTCTCGAGCCTGTTTCAGCCCACCTTCTGGATCCTACTGGCGATCATGCTGCTGTTCAGTTGGATGGCGCTGGTCGGCGTGGTTCGGGCGGAATTCCTCAGGGCACGCAACTTGGACTATGTCCGTGCCGCCCGCGCGCTCGGCGTCGGCAACGCGAAGATCATGTTCAAGCACGTGTTGCCGAACGCCATGGTGGCCTCGCTCACCTTCATGCCCTTTATTCTGTCGGGCTCGATCACGACGCTGACGGCGCTCGATTTCCTCGGCTTCGGGCTGCCGCCAGGCTCGGCCTCGCTCGGCGAAATGCTGCAACAGGGCAAGGCGAACCTGCAGGCGCCCTGGCTCGGGATCACCGCTTTCGCCGTAATTTCGATCATGCTGACGCTGCTGATCTTCGTCTTCGAGGGGGTGCGCGACGCTTTCGATCCGAGGAAGAACGTGCTGGCGGCGGCACCGGCGCCGGAGCCCACAGCGGTGGCGGAGGCAAGCGAATGAGCGAGAAGCTGCTCGAGGTCCGCGACCTTTCCGTCGCCTTCCGGGTCGAGGGCGGCGAGAACTTGGCCGTCGACCGCGTCTCCTTCGATATCGAGGCGGGCGAGACGGTGGCGTTGGTGGGTGAGTCCGGCTCCGGCAAATCTGTGACGGCGCTTTCGATCCTGCAGCTGTTGCCTTATGGCGCGGCGCGCCATCCCTCCGGCTCGGTCCGCT
>PVBE010075130.1_pt1 | contig 17956 bp, 17 predicted proteins | sample 1631181 | NCBI WGS metagenome assembly PVBE01 (sample SAMN08397723, study PRJNA350692) | Marine metagenome, whole genome shotgun sequencing project. | isolation source: water | place: Pacific Ocean | collected 2012-04
CATGCGTGATCTGCATTTATTGAACATCAGTGTAGTTCCCTATCGTTATCATCCGTCCCAGCAGACATTGGAAGTGATAGATGCGGTAGAGATCGAGGTAGTGGAGTCAGGAGAGAGGGATGATGGAGGGATGTCAGAGAGGCTTCCATCCAGGGTATTTGAGAGTATGTATTCTACGTTGGTGTTGAACTATGTTGAGCGGGACAGGGACACGGAGTTTCAGGATCCTGCCATACTGTATATATGCGGTGGGAGTTCAGAGAACAACTCCAGTTTTCAGCAGTTGGTAGAGTGGAGGCATCAGCGGGGATATGTTGTGTACACAGCTAATTTGAGTGAGACGGGCAGCTCTTCCAGCTCTATTAAAAATTATATCCAGAATGCTTACAACAATTTTGATCCTCCACCAGAGTATGTTGCTTTTGTGGGTGATGTAGGTGGCTCCTACAGTGTTCCTACTTTTTATGAGTGTTGGGGTCACAATGACTATGGAGGTCAGTGTGAAGGTGATCATCCTTACACTCAACTGAATGGAAACGACCTGTTTCCTGAGATAATAATAGGGAGAATCTCTATACGTTCCACAACTGACCTGGCTATTGTTGTCAATAAGGTATTGAACTATGAGAAGGGAACCTATGCATCCTCTATGCTTTCATACTTTGAAAAAGCAGCTCTAACCGGTGACCCAAGTACGTCGTCCGGCTATTCAACCGTGATCACAAACGAGTATATTGCTGAAATATTAAATATATATGACTTTGAAGATGTTCGACTTAAAATATCAGGAGGAGGTTGGTCAAGCTGGATGCAGAGCCAGTTGAATGAGGGGGTCCTTTATTTTAATTATCGTGGTATTGCTGGTGTAAGCGGATTTGATAATGGGAATATTGATGCCGCTAATAATGGTTACAGACTCCCCTTAGCTACTATAATAACATGCGGAACAGGATCTTTTTCACAGGATCACACTAGTATGTCCGAAAAGTTCTTACGAGCCGGTACAGTCTCAAATCCCAAGGGCGGAATAGCAGGAATAGGTACTGCAACATGGAACACACATACCTTATTCAATAACATTATTAATATGGGAATTTATGATGGGATATTTGCAAAGAATATTGAAACTGTAGGGGGAGCCCTTACCCATGGGAAGTTGACTCTTTTCAATGCCTATCCCACCAATCCCTACAACTGGGTTAATTCGTTCACTCAATGGAATAACTTAATGGGTGATCCTGCAACACATCTGTGGACAGATACTCCTGATAATATCGATGCACAATTTGAAACAGAAATACCTTTTGGCACCAATTTCTTTGATGTCACTGTGAACGGTCCTAACGGCACCTATGTTGAAGGGGCCATGGTCACCCTTTTAAAAGATAATGATGAAATATTTCTCAATGGTTTTACAGATGAGAACGGAAACGTAACGTTTGACCTTGATTACAGTTACGGAGGTGAAGTGGATATTACGATCACAAAACGAAATGTGATTCCCTATACCGGTACCTTTGAGATCTCAACAGATGGAAAATTGATTAACATTGATCCTTCTCAGTCATTGAGTGTTGATGATGGTGATGGAGGCAATGGGATATTGAATCCGGGAGAGACAATAGAACTTCATATCCCCTTAAAGAATTTTGGTATGGTGGATGTTACAGATGTCCAGGCAGTTCTTGAGTCCACATCTCCTTCTGTTACCCTGGTTGACAATATTTCCTATTACGGCACCATTTGGTCTGGGCAGTCCTCATTTGGCGGTGGTTTCACACTGCTTCTTGATCCGTCTTCCATTGACGAGGAAGACTTGGAACTAAGAATTCATATTACGGATGATACAGGAGAGGAGTGGATCGGTGCTGTTCCCCTACAGGCAAAAAGTGGTTATTTGCAGATTAGATCCATTGGTTTTATAGAAAAGAACCAGACAGCGGAGATCCCTGTGTCAGTTCAGAATGCTGGTTCTATCTCTGTAGAAAATGTTATGGCTGAATTGAACTATGAAGGGGACTTGCTTGAGGTAACAGATGGTGAGGGGTCATGGGGGACTATTGAACCCAATGAGACTTTGGTGTGTTTTGACTGTTTTACTGTTTCTGCTGGAAATGATCTGGTTAACGGGACCTTGATCCCTCTTTCAGTGCGCTTTTACAATGATGACGGCTATGATAACCGGCAAACCCTTACTCTGCAGGTGGGTGAAGTATCTGAGTCTGACCCCATGGGTCCGGATACCTATGGATATTATATCTATGATATGACCGATACGGAGTATGATATCGCTTTGGAATACGATTGGATAGAGATCGATCCTGTATATGGAGGAGATGGTACAGATCTGAATATATCCGATAGCGGAAATGGAATTTTCTCTAATTCATCAGAGATAGTTGATCTTCCTTTCACTTTTCGGTTTTATGGTATTGATTACGGACGTATCACTGTCAACTCTAATGGCTGGATCGCCATGGGTGACTCAGACATGGAATCGTTTCGAAATTATCCTATTCCCGGAGCCGGTGGTCCTTCACCCATGATCGCTGCTTTTTGGGATGATTTGAAGACAGCCTATGGCGGTGATGTAATTCAATATTTTGATCCTGATAGTCATTATGTGATCATTGAGTGGTCGGATATGCGCACCCAAAATATGAATTCGGTGGAGTCATTCCAGGTGATTCTGTACGACTCTCAAGTACCACCATATGGTGATGGAAATATTAAGATTCAATATAAGATATTTAACAATACCTCTTATGGTAATTACATTGGAGGTACGCCCATCCATGGTGGATACAGCACCATTGGAATAGAAAACCATATGAGCAACGATGGCCTTGAGTATACTTTCAATAACGACTATGCTCCTGCTGCATCTGAGTTGGAAGATAGTTCTGCGCTATTGATAACAACGGCACTTTTTGAAGAACCAACAGCACTTTTTGATTTTGAAATTGATAATTATACAGTCTTTTTTAGTGATCTTTCTATGGTTGGCTATTTTGTTGATCTGGCCGATTGGTCATGGGATTTCGGAGATGGTAATACCTCAGATGAACCTTCCCCAAGCTATTATTATTCATCACCTGGAACCTATCAGGTAAGTCTGGTGGTCACCAGCAGTGCCGGCCTTGTGAGTGATCCGTTTGTGGCAGAAGTGGTCATTGAAGCCTGCTCTGCCCCTGCTGATGATTGTGGTGTTTGTGACGGTTCAAATATATATCTTGACTGCAACGGTCAATGCGGGGAGTGGACTCCAATCTGTACCGAAGAAGATTATGAGGGATATGCGGGTCCTTCTGCCTGTGAAGGATATATAGGTGTAGGGTCGGACAATCCCAATGCTGAGAGCGGAGGGTTTGATGAGTGTGGAGTCTGTGAGGGAGATAATTCAATTTGTACGGGCTGCACCGATTTAGAGGCAGACAATTATGATTCTGATAATATTTTTGAAGACGGAAGCTGTACCTATATTTTTTATGGTCCTGGTTATGCTATAGACTTTGATGGTGAGGATGATTACATAGAAATTATTGAGGATGATCTGGGTGGTGTTTTTGATGAAGGATCTAGTGCATTTACATTTTCTGTTTGGGTCTATCCTGATGCTTCAGGTATGGATTCCGAATATGATGTAATTGTTTCACATGTTGAAGATTCTGGAAACGGAAATTTTTCTATCAATATAAGATCCGATGGGAATGTTGAGGTTTATCTGGAAAACCCCTGTGGAAACAATGTGCTGGTCCTTGGTGAAGGAGAAATACAACCGGGAGATTGGCACCACATTGCTGTGACATTCTCCTCCGGAGATGTATCAGCATATCTGGATGGTAATGTGTATATTGATCAAACATGCGGAAGTACGATGGTAGAAATAGGTGACGCAATTTTATTACTGGGTGCTTCTTTGCACAACAACATTTATTTTAATGGAGTGTTTGACGAAGTGAGGGTATGGGATAACGCCCGAGATGTTGCGGAGATTCAGGCAGATATGTTTGATGGAATTGACCCTGATTCAGAAGGGTTGGTAAGCTATTGGAGGTTTGACGAGGATGAGGGGGAAACAGTCTTTGATGCAACATCCGGAAATAACAATGGCCAATTAAACGGAACACCTGAAAGAATTGAATCAACTGCACCGTTTACCATGCCTCCGTTCATCACACTGACTGCTTCCGCTTCGTGGCCAGTATATTTAAAGATTGGTATGTTCCCAGAGGCAACTGATGGATATGACCACTGGATAGACCGATATGCCCCACCTCCGCCGCCACCACCCACGTGGGATGCTGCGATTTATAATCCAATTATAAATGACAGATTTTTTATAGATATGCGCCCTGTGCCTGCTATTGGAGAGGTTACAGAATGGGCAGTGGACTTCCAGCCGGAAAACGAAACCGATTCAATTACACTGTCATGGGATACAGATGAACTGGCTGAAGGAATCTTTATATTATCCGATCCCTTTGATGGAGAATATTTTTCTATTAATATGAATGAAATAGACAGCTATAGTTTCTCTCCTTCATTTACACGAGTTATAATCAGACACAGCCTTATCTCAGGAACAATAGTATCTTATGTTGATGGATGGAATTTGGTTGGATTGCCTCTTGCCGTAGAGGACGCTTCCTGTGATATCATGTTTCCTGAATCAGTTGGAGAAACGCTGTACTCATATAACGGAGGATATATGTCCCAATCCGAGCTTACGCCGGGAGAAGGCTACTGGCTACTATTTCCCAACAGCGGAAACACTACGCTTTCTGGTTCTCCCATAAATGAACTGACCCTCTCCCTAGCCAGTGACTGGAATTTAATTTCAGGCATTTCAGAGCCTGTTTCCGTCTATTCTATACTTGATCCGGATAGCATTATGGTGCCCAGCACACTATTCGGGTTTTCTGATGCCTATTCAGAATCAGAAATAATAATGCCTGGGGAAGGGTATTGGATGAGGACGTTTCAAGAAGGAGAGATCACCTTGACCAGTGATGTATTGCCAAGGAGTACTCCGCACAACTTCAGCCTCCATGGTAAAGCTAACACCCTAAGTATAAACGGTTCCAAGTTATATTTTGGATTAGAGCTGTCAGACAGTGAAAAACTAAGCTACAGCCTGCCTCCTAAACCTCCCGAAGGAGCCTTTGATGTGCGGTTCAAGGATGGCTGGAGACTTGTTAAAGACTATGGAGAAGTTGAAGTAATGCCTACAACTGAGACCCTCACTATTGCATATAAAATCACACTCAATACTGGAGAGTATCACAACTGGGTGCTAACTGCTACAAACAGTGAAGAGTACATTTTAGAAGGCTCAGGTGAACTCGTAGTCCCATCGGCGGAAAAATTTACATTAGAACTTATGGCAATAGTACCTGCTACCTTTACACTCCATCAGAACTTCCCCAATCCCTTCAATCCTATTACGACTTTAAGGTATGACCTACCATCAGATGCCTTAGTCGTTCTTACAGTCTTTGATATGCTTGGCAGGGAAATAGCCCAATTGATGAACACTACTCAACAACCAGGATTCAAATCAATCCAGTGGGATGCCACAGACTCTATGGGCAGACCTGTGAGTGCAGGAGTCTACCTCTACCAGATACAGGCTGGAGAGTTTGTGCAGACTAAGAAGATGGTGCTGTTGAAGTAGGTTGCTCCTGTGAATAAGTTTTATTGCCTTGTCGTATTAATGGTGCTTCTACCTTCATGTACAAAGGAGACTAAAATCCAAATAGTAGATGCCGCATGTGGGCAGTGTCAGTTTAACATGACAGAAAAATCAGGCTGTGATTTAGCTGTGCGAATGAATGGAAAATCATATTTTGTTGATAATACCAATATTGATTACCACGGTGATGCACATGCGGATAATGGACTCTGCAGTACAGTCCGCACTGCACGAGTGCAAGGTGAAATTGCTGAGGGGCGATTTAAGGTAGGGTCGTTTGAATTAATAAAGTAAGATAGCCCACCAAAATATGAATAAACGATTTTTCATAACACTCCAGATTGGGCTCATTTCCTTTTTTATGTTTGCGGACCAGAATCTCATGGGTCCCAACCTCACATTAATTGCAGAGGATTTTGACATAACAGATGTAAAGGATCAGTATCTGGGGGGCCTTATTCCACTAGTCTTCTGGATACTTGGGGGGAGTGTTGCGCTACTTATTGGCTATTGTACCGATCTTATGTCCCGGAAATATCTCTTCGCCCTCATTGTATTTATTGGTGAAATCCCCTGCTTATTATCCGGTTTTGCAGATACCTATACTGAGTTTTTTATCATGCGAGTATTAACTGGTATTGGCATTGGCGGGATTATTCCCCTGACCTATTCCCTTCTAGGGGATCTCTACTCTGCCAATGAACGAATAAAAGTGGTTACACTTGTTGGTTTGGCTTCCGGCATGGGTATTGCAATCGGTCAGCTGGCTGCGGGTATGATGGGTGACAGCTTTGGCTGGAGAATCCCCTTCATCTTATTTGCAGTCCCAAATTTTTTCCTGGGGACTGTATTTTTATTAACAGTAAAAGAACCCAAGCGGGGGCAGATGGACCAAAATGTTAAAAGTTTCAGGATTTCAGACTTCAAGGATTTTTTATCTTTATTTAAGATCAAGACCAACCTGTTGGTGTTTTTGCAGGGGATATTTGGCACTATCCCATGGGGGGTATTTTCCATATTTATAATTGATTATTTTGTGGTAGATAAAGGCTATTTAAGGCCCACCGCCACACTGGTAATCACTCTTGTCGGTGGGATGGCACTTATAAGTTCACTTATTGGCGGTTTTGTTGGTAATAAACTCTATAAGAAAAACCCAAAGTACCTACCCCTTTTCTGCGGCATGTCAACCATACTGGGTGTTGTCCCTACAGCCTTTTTAATCAATGCTCCCATGCATACCAATCAGAATGAAACCATGCTAATTGTCTATGCCGCCTGTACGGGGCTTCTCATTGCCATGACGGCTCCCAATATGAAAGCCATCCTAATGAATGTGAATAGCCCATTCAGCCGAGGAACGGTATTTTCCTTATATAATTTTGCTGATGACTTGGGCAGGGGGTTCGGACCATTTATCATCGGGAATATTTTAATCTTTTATCTTGGGCGGAACATAGCCTTTAATATTGCCAATGCCTTCTGGTTTATTTGCGGCTGTTTAATTTTATTGATGTTCTGGACATTTCCGAAAGAAAATAGGGGAGAATAAATTGACAATTGGAATTTTTTATATTGTTATAGGACTATATGTAATTGCAATTTCATATTTTCATTTTAAATATCCTGAAATGCGCTGGAATTGGGATAACATTTCAACCGATAAAATTTCATTTCCGCAATCGTTCATTTGGGGCACTGCTACGGCGGCCCATCAGGTGGAGGGTAACTGTACAAACAACTGGTCTGAGTTTGAAAAAGGCACAAAAGATGGTGGCCAACCCAATATTAAGGATAATCAACAGTCGGGCATTGCCTGCGATCACTGGAACCGCTATCCAGAAGATATAAAACTCATTAGGGAGCTGGGGGTGACCCATTACCGTTTTTCCGTGGAATGGAGCAAGATACAGCCGAAGCAAGAAACCTTTGATGTAGATGTTCTCGACCATTACTCGAAAATGATTGATACACTTATCGAGAATAATATCACACCTGTACTAACTCTTCAACACTTTACCCATCCTATCTGGTTTGACAGGTTGGGTGCTTTTGAAAAAGAAGAGAACATCAATATTTTTATTTCTTTCTGTGAGCGGGTGTTTGAAGAATATTCTGGCAAGGTAGATTACTGGTGTACCATAAATGAACCAGCGGTGGTGGCCACTCAGGGGTATTTTAGTGGGAGATTTCCCCCTGGGAAAAAAGATTCTGATCTTTCTGCCGTGGTGTTAAAAAATTTTTTAGAAGCCCACGTACAGGTGTATCATACCCTTAAAAAAATGGAAAATGGCTCCAGGGTAAAAATAGGTTTGGTTAAAAATATTAATCAGTTTGATCCGTGGCGAAGATGGCACCTCTTGGATTGGCTCATATCAAGTGCAGTTAATCATTTTTTCAATGACTCTACCATTGAATTCTTACGTACCGGAATTTTTAAGATACGTATTCCCGGTCTGGCATGGATTTATCATGAGAATCCCGGAGCAATAGGTTCAATCGATTTTTTTGGGCTGAATTATTATTCCCACAATCACCTAAAAATGCAGTTTTCTGTAGAGGAACCCTTTACAATGCAATATCCAGATGAAGATATTTTAACTGATATGCCATATACGATTTACGGTGAAGGAATATACAGGGCCATAGAAGATGTGTCCAGTCTAGGTGTGCCCATTATAATTACCGAAAACGGTGTGGCTGATTCAGAGGATAATAGAAGAGAATTATATATTAAACGATATCTGTATGCTGTTTCTAAGGCTATTGAAAATGGGTTTGATATCAGGGGTTATTTTTATTGGAGTCTTATTGATAATTTTGAATGGTCATTCGGCTATGATATGAAATTTGGGCTTTTCGAAGTTAATCATACTACCCAGGAGCGAACCCTTCGGAGAGGGGCCAAGACATTTATTGATATTGTCAGAGATGAAACATGATTTTGGATTGGGTCAAAAACAATCGGAATTGATAAAGAACGATTATTGGGCAAGTCTTGGTTGGTGAGCCTATGCTCAGATCAATAACATAGTGTTATTAAATAGCCCTCGCATTTATAAAAAAGGGGGAGGGAGTATTATTGGTTATTCTGTGGTAACAGGAAAGACTTAATCTGTGCCTAATAGTTTGTGTTTTTTATCAAGTTCAATGGAAAGATGTTCAAGATCTTGACGATATAACTCATTTTTGATGAGTTCTTTCGTTTCTTTCCATGTATCATGGACAGGACAGGGAACAGAATCGGAACAAATATCCAACCCAAAAACACACATTTCTTTTTCAGGAGTGGGTCCATCTATAGCTCGAATGATATCAATAATACGAATATCCTTTGCCGGCTTATTTAGCTTAACACCACCAGTTCTCCCTCGAGTAGATTTAACGAGATGGTGCTTGGTTAAGGTCTGCATCAATTTGGCCAAATAAAATTTTGGAATATCATAAAACTCGGCAATTTGACTGACCATTACCCTCTGATTGTCATGCGATGCCAAGTAAATCATGGCCTGAATGGTATGTTTGATGGTCTCTGAAAATAAATTTAGCATTTAATTAATAAAATGATTGTCGGGAATTTAAAACATATGAAAATACATTTTGTCAATTATAATTAAAACCAAAAAAGCAGGTAAATATAATACAGATGCTTTTAAAATTAATCGGGCATTTTTATTTGTTCTTCTGAATACCAGAGGAACGGCAGACAGGGTAAATATGAGAGATAAAATAAATATTCCGATTGCATAAACCCATCCAGAATCCCCATTGATAAAGAGAAACATTGATGTTGGAATTAATAGCGTTAAATGCCATAAAATTTGTCGAACTGTTCTTGTGCCATTTCTTTCCATTACAGGAAGCATTTTGAAACCTGCTTTCGCATAATCCTGATGACACATCCATGCAATTGCAAAAAAATGTGGGTGCTGCCATAAAAATAAAATAAAAAATAAAACCCAAGCACCAAAATCCAAATGACCTGTAGCGGCAGCCCAGCCTCCTAAAGGTGGGATAGCACCTGGAATAGAGCCGACAGAAGTATTCAACCATGTTATTTTTTTCATGGGTGTATAAACCAATATATAGAGGAAAGCAGTCAAAATAGATAGAAACCCGGTTAAGGTGTTTATCTTCCAAACAAGTAAGGTACTGCCGCACAATACCAATAAAATTCCAAACATTAGGGCATTACTGGGTGATATAATTCCTGCAGGAATTGGCCTGTTTTTAGTTCGTTCCATCATAGCGTCAGTGTCACGTTCCAGATAATGGTTCAACGCACCAGAGCCACCTGCTGTGAATGCAGTTCCTATCAGAGTCACTACTAAATTAAACCATGAGTTAATACCATCACCTCCCAAATAATAACCTAGCACTGTTGTAACTAAAACAAGGGACATTATATTAGGTTTTAACAGCTCAACATACGCTGCCAGAACTGTTTTAGCTGGTTGTTTCGAAAGCAACATTCATTTTCCCCTAAAAAAAGACAGGTCTGACAACCTTAAGAATAAAACAAAACAGACACCTAGAACGGCTGCACCATTCATAACGTGGAAACTAGTGATGAATGGACTTTTTGCAGTCCAAATAGTTATAGCACCTAAGAGCATCTGCACTCCAATTATAATTTCTAATGCATATAAATTTATTTTTACTGTGTTCGAATAATGATATGATTTTTTATTCATCTTAAAGTGAATTAATACCATAAAAGATAATATAAAAAATGCTCCAAGACGATGAATAAAGTGAATTAATACCTGAAACAATGAAACGTTCGACAAATCCATATCAAAACGCCAGCTATTAATTGTTGATAGCATAGACTCATTAAATATTGGCAACCAAGAACCCGCCATTGTTGGAAAATCATAAATGGCCAACCCTGAATCTGTATGGCGCATCCATGCACCAACAATTAATTGCATATAAATAGCAATTAAGAAGACCATCACTAGTGAACTGTTTTTATCTTTACCATGCTTCCTTTCACAAAATTCTTTAGATAATGTATATGCGATAAGGATAACTACTAAAAAAAAAGTCTGGGCAATAACCCCGTGCAGCAAAGAAATAGGTGTTGGCAAAAAATATAATACAGTTAATCCTCCCAGTAATCCCTGAACAATAACCAATACTAAAGCAGTAAATCCAAGTAATTTTACTGAATTTCTTGATTCCTTGTGGCCTAACCAAATTCCGAGTATCAATGTTAGAGCGCCTACCAATGTTGCCAGCATTCGATGGCCATGCTCATAAAAAATACCACCGACCATATCTGCCCATGGAAATGCAAACATTTGGTAACCATATGTTGTTGGCCAATCCGGAACAGAAAGACCAACCTCAAAACTTTTCACCAGAGCACCAGCAAATATCAATAAAAGAGTAGCAAATACAATTATTTTGGAAAACCATCGTAGGTTTTTAGAAGAGATTGATGTCATAAACGGGATTTTATATGCGTTAAAAAGAGGGAAAGTATACGAAATATATGACAATATTACTGTCAAGATTTTTGCAGTAATGAATTGATGTCTTGACCCAATCTTTTTATATCTTTATCTCTTTCACGTTTATAATAACCTCTGATTTGACCTGATTTATCTACTAAAATAAGGGGAATTAAATCATCCTCTTTCAGTAGTCCTTCTGTCAAATGGAACCCTTCAGTTGCTAATCGTTGAATTGTCGCTGGATCACTATATACTATTCTTCCTGTAGTATTTTCAATTGAAGCAAAGGTCAAATTTGTGAAGACAGTCAATATTTCTACTTTGGAGGGTAAATTGGGTAATTCTACTATTGTCCCATTACTAAATTGAACAACCCATACACGACCTAAAATATCCTCATAATTAAAATCATTTCCTTGAGAATCTGTTAAATGAAAATCGGGTAACCGTCCATAATAAATTGATTGCACATTTGAACCATTTTCTCTGGCAATCAAAAAAATACCTATAGAAAAAGCCAATACCACCCATACTAAAGCAATAATTCCTTCTTTTTTCAAATGTCCCCCTCTTCCGACTTATTATTTTTTATAACCACGATAATAAAAACACCCGCCACAATAAAAGGCGAACCCAATAAAATAGCGACAGGGAGGAGAATATCTGTAAATTTGTTATCCTGACCAGCACAATAGGGGCAGGCATCTGCAACCGAAGGAACAGTAAATAAAAGAATGAAGACACCTATCCACAGCCAGCGAAACCTCCTTATTTGAGATGGCATAATATTTATTCTTCTTTTTTCAACAGATACAAATTGGCCAGATTAAATAGCCCATCTAAAAGGCAGATCGTATATCAATGCCCACCCAAAAAGAATTGCTGCGGGTATGGGTATAAATAAAATCCGACGGAGCATTTTTGTTTCATAGCGGAGGTGCATGTATATCGTTGCCACCAATATCATTTTTGTTATCGCAAAAGCAAGCAACAGTAAAACCTGAATTGATTTTTCCGTAGTTAGGTGATTAATACCTAATTCCATAATAGTTAGTATTGTAAGCCACATGGCATTATACAAATACGTTCGTTTTTGATCGTTATCCATTTCTTTACTCCTATATTAGATAAATAACTGTAAATACAAAAATCCAGATTAAATCAACAAAATGCCAGAAGAGCCCTAGTATTTCTATATGGTCGGTATCATCAGCAGTATAACGTCCTTGGTTTGCAGCATAAAGAACGCAGGCAATATAAATGACACCTGAAAGAACATGTAAACCATGGAAACACGTAGTAGAATAGAACACAGCAGCATAAATACTCGTTTCAGGTATAAAGCCATCCATAAAAAAATGATAGTATTCATAGACCTGTATTCCCAAAAATACAATTCCACCTACCATGGTTAGAGCTAGATATTTTTTTAACCCCGACTGACTTCTTTTTTCCAAAGAATTCAGAGCCATTACCATTGTGAAACTCGTACAAATCAACAAAAATGTATTGAAACCCGTTAAAGGGATATTTAATATTTCTCCTGGATTTGGCCATGATGGTGCTGCAACTCTTAATGCCGCCCCTCCAATCAGTAAACCGCCAAAGGATAAACCATCCATGATAATGAACAGCCACATCCCCAGTTTACCGGTTGTGGCTTTTCCAAATGGATCTCGAATTGCAATTGTATCGTTCATATTCTTGATTCCTTTTACATTATTGTTCATATGATAAAGATTGAAACAAATAGACATATCCAAAGAAAATCAAGGAAATGCCAAAGTAGCCCCACAAGTTTAATGGGACGTATCTCTATTGAGGCTACAACTCTAGTTGATCTGATGATTGCCCAAAACAGAGCAACTATAGCAGAAATTATATGTAGACCATGCACACCCGTCAGCATATAAAATACAGAGCCAACAATGTTTGACTGAGCTGTCATGCCAGAGTCAATCAAAATTCGCCAGAGATTCAGTTGAGCTAATAAAAATATAACTCCCAATCCCAATGTTAGGCCTAACCATTGTCTCACTTTGCGATGGATTCCTTTTACTCCGTAGTGCTGACCTTTATGATAGGTCCAACTGCTAATCATTAAAATGACTGTATTAATAACACCCAATATAAAAGCTATTGAACCCACTCCAGGTTTAATCCACATACTGGATTGTATCCGTAAAATGGAATAGCTCACAATTAACGCAACAAACAACATTGTGATTGAACCTAATATAACCAGCATGCCAAGAACGGACGTAAATTCATCAGTCTTAACTTTAGTTGGTAAAACCTGGGTGCTCATTTTTCTATCTTTAAGATGGTTTTATCAATTAAGTAGGCATTGGCTCGGATTGAGCTATCCAGTCCCGGTCCTTTACTGCTGGATTACTATATTCGTGTGGGCCATTATACACCGTAGGTGTAGTGGCAAAATTCCCATGAGGGATAGGTCCGTCCAATGTCCACTCAAGAGTATTCGCTTTCCATGGGTTTGCCTCAGCCTTTTCACCATTTATCATTGAATTGATAAAATTATATGCAAAAATCAATTGACTAAAACCCAAGATCACCGCAAAAAAAGTAATACTGATATTTAAATCATTAATAGGAGCTAAAAATGCATATTCGTTTGGATCATACAGCCTACGGTGTTGTCCTGCATATCCCAAAACCATCATATTAAAAAAGACATAATTCAATGGGATAAAGGAAATCCAAAAATGCAGTTTCCCCAGCAGGGGATTCATCTTTTTACCAAACATTTTTGGGAACCAAAAGTAAATAGCTGCTAAACCACCAAATAATACGGATGCCGCCATCGTATAATGAAAGTGACCTACTACAAACATAGTATCATGGAGATAGATATCTGAGGTTACTGTAGCATTGTATAGTCCAGTAAGACCACCCAAACCAAAAACCCACAGCACTCCCATAGCAAACAACATAGGAGTTTCAAAGTGCAGATTCCCGCGCCACATCGTTCCCAGCCAGTTCAAAAAGAAAATTGAAGATGGGATACTGATGAGCAGTGTCAGAAACATGAACGCCTTTCCCAGTAGCGGGCTCATTCCTGTGGTATACATATGGTGGCCCCACACAATAGAGCTTAAAACTACGATTGTACACATACAAATTGCTGTAACCCTTGCTCCAAAGGCTGGTTTCCGGGAAAAAACTGATAACAGGTCAGAGACGATTCCCCAGGCAGGCAGAATTAGTATATATACTTCAGGATGTCCAAAAATCCAAAATACATGCTGATAGAGTAATGGATCTCCACCTTCAACTGTTGCCAATCCACCTGCAACAAAAAACTGTGTGCCAATGGTGCGATCTAACAACAGCAGGATTAAACCAGCAGCGATAATCGGTACAAAAATTGCATTCAGGATGGATGTCAGCCATAATCCCCAAACAGACAAAGGCATCCTAAAATAGGTCATTCCCGGAGCTCTCATACGCACCACAGTAATAATATAATTTACAGCGCCCATTAGAGTAGAGGTCCCTGCCAATGTCAGAGCAAGTGTCCAAAGGGTTTGCCCCTCTCCAGCTATACCACCTACTGGTGCACTGAGGGGCGGATAGGAAGTCCATCCTCCAGCAGCTGTCCCTTCCGGAAGTAAGTAGGAAGCTAATAAAACAACGCTTGCTAAGAACATGGTCCAAAAGGAAATCATATTCAATTTAGGAAATGCCATATCCGGAGCTCCAATTTGCAGTGGAATGACAAAGTTACCGAAAGCACCTATTAACATAGGTGTAATGGCCCAGAAGATCATTATGGTTCCATGCATCGTAAAAAGTGCATTATAATGATCCGGTGTTATAACCCCCCCCTCATAAAATAAAGTTCCCAATAGCCACCAAGGCAATGGTTGGTCCGGGTAAGCTAACTGCCAACGAATCAAGAGAGCCTGAAAGCCTCCAAAAGCCAAGAAAAATAACCCCAACCATAGAAATTGTTTGGCAATAACTTTATGATCTGTCGAAAAAATGTATTTTGTCCAAAATGTTTGTTCGTGATGTTCAGACATTATTGTACCTCCTTCCAGGCCCAGGCCCATTCTTCAGGGATTTCTCGATTACCTTCATCTACTTCTTCATCCCAATCATCCCAATCATCTCCTTCATCTTCTTTAGGGGCATTATCGGCCAACCATTTTTCATAATCTTCCTGGCTTTCCACAGTTAAATATCCTTTCATTCGATAATGTGCGTTGCCACACAATTCTGCACATGCAATTTCAAAATTACCCGTTTCAGTTGCTTGAAACCACATGGTGTTCACCATACCCGGTGTGGCATCTATCTTCACTCGAAAATTGGGAAGGAAAAACGAATGAATTACATCAAATGGTGCAATTTGAATAAGAATTGGAGTATTTACAGGAACATGCATCTGGTTTTGTACTGGAACAACATCATCTTCAGTATTGAACTTTCCATCACTGCCAGGGTAGCGAAAATTCCAGGCAAACTGCTGGGGCATCACTTCCACCTTGATAACATTTTCACCTTTGGGAAAATTCCAGAAAGCTTCTTTTAAATCCCTGAAAGACATGGCTTCTATGACAACATCGATGGACAAAAAGACCAGGAGACCCATTGCTACGGTTGCCAAAACATGTTTTTTTGTATCACCTTTATCATAGACTGCCGTATGCCCAGGGCGTGCGCGGTATTTGAAAATGAAAAAGATCAGTGCCAGGATTACAATACTGAAATAAATGGTAATGACTATATCTGTATATTGAATTACGTTATCGATTCTATAGCCATCTAATGATACATCTTTTGGAGGATCAATATACCAGATCCCCCAGGCTGTCCAGGTTATACTCTGCGCTTTAGATTTTATCTTTTTTAGCCAGGATTTCATTTTATTATTAACCATTTTGTTATCTCCAAGTTTGGTGATCTATTTATAATCCAGTTAGGTTTAACTGGCATCAACGTTTATAGTAAAATATTCTTCATACATATTTTTGTTTTCCCGAGCCATTGTTCGATCGTTTTTTTTTCTTAAAACTTTTTGTATTGTATATTCGCCTGTCAAAGAAAACTTCATTTTATTTCCCTATGCAATGGCTTTTAATTTATAAGTAGATATCTGGGTCTTATATTATCGTAATACGGGAATAATAATAATAATAATCAAACATATTTTCAAGCCTGAATTCAACTTGTAAATGCCTGCCTGTTCAGCAGACCAGGAAAATGTTTCTGTTGAAACTGAATGGTACTTTCAGTTTTATATTCTCTGGATTATCTTACAGGTTTTAAACAAAGACACTAAAATTCAATATTATCTTTTACAATTAATTACCAGGGGTAGCACCGACAATAAACAATTGACTCCATTTACGTTCTGTTTACAGGTAGCACAATCGCAGGAGACACTCAGTTATCCTTTCTCCAGAATGCTCGAACACTGAACCCAAAATATCTGGAATAATCAGATAATTATGATATAATGACCTAAAATACTTGCATTGTTATTATTATTAGCATATTTTCAGATAATTATATCGTATTATACATAAATAATACGGCAAGTTGTAAGGAAGAGAAATATAAACTTGGGAGATTGGTCTGAACAAAAAATAATACTTAAAAGATTTTTTACAATGTTTATTAGACCGGGGCGTTATCCGTTTCATTTCAGATCCTCTCTTCTCTTCTGTATGCGGACGCTCCGGTCTTTATCTTTTATTTTAAAAATTCTGATGATCCGGGCACAGATATGAATTTAGGCACCTGGGAAATCATCTTGATCCTGGCCGGGGTAATAATACTCTTTGGCGGCAAAAAAATACCTGAACTGGCCCGCGGCTTGGGAGAGAGCATAAAAGAGTTCAAAAGAACAGCCTCCAGCATACAGGATGAAGCAAAACAGCATACAAAGGAAATCAAGGAGCTGGTGAATCATGAATCTTAAAAATAAATTGCTTACACGGAGTAGCTGGTCCCGTCGATCATCAATTTGATGTGGTCCGGGAATGATAGAATCATCAATCCGGATATTTACAATCAAATGTTTATAATGCACGACACAGATATGATCTTCTTTATCATTACACCCTTTTTGATCGGAGCATTTGGGAATTTTATTATTCCGATTCAGATCGGTGTACCGGACATAGCCTTTCCCAAGTTGAACATGCTTTCATTTTGGGCCATATTTCTGGGCAGTGTCGTAGTATTATCATCATTCTGTCTCCCAACAGGAACCGCAGCAAGCGGGTGGACTTCCTGCCCTCCTTTAAGTCCACCCGCTGGCGGTATACCTGGTTTTGGAGATCTAAACATAATCCCGCTGGGATTTTTAATCCTGGTCCCCCTTCGTCCTATTCGCCATATTTACCATGTTATTTCGGTATCTAGTCATGGAATATTTGGAATAAAGTTCCTTGGTTCCTGTTATGCGAAGTAATAAAATTAACTTTATGCTTTACAGTAAATCCGCAGAATACGCGATTCAAGCTATGGTCTATCTAGCAGAGGCAAAGTCCGAAAAACCGGTCATGACCGCCAAGATAGCCAAAGATTATAATATCCCCTACCAGTTCCTGGCCAAGATTGTCCAGACCTTAGTGAAACACCGCCTGGTCAAGGCGACAAGGGGCCGCACAGGCGGCATTAATCTGTATCGGAATGCAACGGAGATCTACCTGTATCAGATTGTAGATGCAGTCGATGGCCCACCGCCGGAAGAAGATCAGTGTGCCATCGGCCTGGATCTTTGCAGCGATGAAACTCCCTGTCCCCTGCATCATACTTGGAAACC
>PVBE010236529.1_pt1 | contig 17955 bp, 18 predicted proteins | sample 1631181 | NCBI WGS metagenome assembly PVBE01 (sample SAMN08397723, study PRJNA350692) | Marine metagenome, whole genome shotgun sequencing project. | isolation source: water | place: Pacific Ocean | collected 2012-04
AATCAATAACTCGTAATTCTTAATCGGCGCGCGCCGGCCCACCGCCAGCACCACCGGCGGCGAAACTCGCGCGGCCGGTTCCGGTTTGAAATGCTCGGTATCGATGCCGTGCCCAATCACGCGCAGCTTCGCCGAACTCAACTGGAAGCTCTCCGGTGACGCCGTCACCACGCAATCCGCCAGCAAAGTCGCAAGGCGCAGCTGCCAGCCCACATGCCGATGCGTGTACCACAAAACAATCGGCCAGCCACGCAGTTTTGCCAGCGGCGCGACTGCGAGCACGTATTGTGGACTAAACTGGCAGAAGACCGCATCGACCGCTTCTCGCAGCCGCCACACCGTCTGAAAAAAACGCGCCCAGCGCGCGAGGCGGCGTCCGTCTCGCTCCTTGCCGAGCGAGTGCACGCGCACATTGTCAGGCAACGTGGCTGCGCCCGCCGCCAGACAGACCACCTCTATGCGCTCCAAGTGGGATGCCAGTGCGCGCACCCATCCGACAACGTGGCCGACGAGCGCGTCGTGGGAGTCAACTTTATAGGTTACGTAGAGCAGTCGCATGATTACCCAGGGCGGTTCGCGCGCTTCACCAGATCTTGATAACCCAGCGCGTACTCCCGCAGCACGCGCGACTTCTCAAAGCGCTCTACCGACCGCGGGGCAGCCAGAGCCATGCGGGAGCGCAGGTCCGCATCGGAAAGCAATAGTTCCAGTCTCACGGCCACTTCGTCCGCTGACCAGTCGACATGGAGCCCGTTGACGCCATCCCGCACCAACTCACGCGCCAGCCCTACTCGCGTACTGATTACCGGCACGCCACAAGCCAGCGCCTCCGCCACCACCCGTGGCCCGCCTTCGCTGAACGAAGTGCAAATCAAGCAGCGAGAGCCACGGTACAAATCGGCAAGCTCGACCGGCGAGCTGACCCAATCTCGGAATTGCACGTTGGCTGCCAGCCCCAATGTGGCGGCCCGCGCGCGCAATCGCGCTTTCAGAGGCCCAGCGCCGACGACCAACGCGCACAGACCATCACGTTTGCGCGCCGCCGCCGCAATGCCATCCAGAAACAGAAAGGGCGCTTTGTTCGGTGTCAGACGCGCGACGAAAATGGCGTCATATTCAATCGAAGTGTTCTCAGGCCGAAAGACGTCAAAATCCAGATACAGACTGTAGAGCAACAAAAGCTTCTCGGCGGGAACCCCCCAGCTGCGCAGCAAAGGCCGCAACTCACCCGCGTTAGTGACGCGAAATCCGAGCGCGCGTGACATCGCGCCGCGCACATAGCGGCCCGTGATCCAGGGCTGCAGGCGTTCGCGCATGTTGGCGGCGCGCGGGTAGCCATCCACATGGTGAATCTCGCTCACATACGGCACGCCACTCGCCTGCGAAAGCCAGCGCGCGCCAGCGCCGTTCAAGAAGAACCCGTAATCATGCGAGATGATCAAATCATAGCGCCATTTCTCTGCCAGCGCGCGCCCTTTTTTCCAGATAAAAAAAGGCTGCATCATCTTTCCCCACGGCGACGGGTGGAAAGTCACATTCTCAAAACAGTCGTGGCGCGCAACCCCCGGAACGCGGTGGGTGAGAACGTCGATTCTGTCCCAGTAATTTGAGAACTTGCTCAGCGTATTGTGGAAGGCACGTCGCTCGCCGCGAATGACCGAGGTATCCCCGCTGAGCATAAGCAGTCTCACGCCGCTGCCTCCAGCAGTGTCGCTTCGGTATCGGCAAGCATCCGTTCCCACGAGAAGCGCTCCAGTTCGCCGTACGCCCGGTCGGCCAGCTCCCGGCCAAACTGCGGTTCCTGCAGCATCCGGCAGATGGCCGCGGCCAGGGCCTCTTCATCACCAGCGGGCACCAACAAACCGTTGCACTCATGTGAGAGAATCTCCACAGTGCCGCCAACGGCGGAGGCCACCACCGGCGTGCGGCAGGCGATTGCCTCGAGCACCGTGTGTGGCAGACCCTCATAGGTGGAGAACAGCACAAACACGTCCGCCGCGCGCATAAGCTCGTGCACGCGTTGCTGCGAGAGCGCCCCGAGGAATTGCACTCCGTTGCCGTGATCGGCGGCAAGCGCCTGCAGCTCGGCGCGCTCCGGGCCATCGCCGGCTATGAGCAGGCGCACATCCGGAAAACGGCGCTGCACCGATGGAAGCGCGCGGATGATCCCGGAGATGCCTTTCCACGAGGCCAGTCGCGCCGCGGTGAGCAGCAGCGGAGCCTTTTCCGGCAGCCCGCACAGCGCCCGGGCGGCAGCCCTCTCAGGAAGAGATGCAAACTGGTCCGCCTCCAACGCATTGTAGATCACGCGCGTGCGCTCCGCGGCAACACCCCAGCCAGCCACTAACCTCCCGATGTAATCGCTAGGCACTATCACCACATCCGCCGCGCGCAGGTACCACGAGCACAGCCACTGCAGCCCGCGCACGCGCCAACCGTGACGCCGCAGTTGAAACTCGTCAATAGTCTCTCCGTGCGGCAGCCAGCCATGGCGGGTACTGAATTCCCAGGCAAAGTCGCTCACGTTTTTCAGCACCATCGGTTTGCGCAAGATAAGATTCGCCAGCGCCACCGGCAATCCGTAATCGCTGACGAAGAACAGGTCAACCGTCCGCGCTTCCAGTAAGACACGCCAGCGGAACATCAGCAGCCGGAGCGGAAGTGGCCAGCGGCGGGAAACACGATAGACCGGATAGGAAAAGTTGCCATCACGGCCACTGTGGCCAGCATCAGTATAGGTGACCACGGTCACGTTGTGGCCACGTTCGATTAGCGCAGGAATCAGTCGGTGTAAATAAGTGGATGGGCCGCCGATCTCAGGATGAAAAGAGCCGGCCACCACGCAAAGGCGCATCTGTGTTTTGGCGTTATAGCGTCACTACCCTGGCGCGGCCCTGCAGGGCAGCCGTGGCGTTACGAGTATCCACTACCAGTTGCGCGTTGCGGAGAATCTCAGTCCAATCATATGCACTGTGATCGGTCACGATCAGCACGCAGTCAGCGGACGCAAGCGTGGCCACTCCGTACTCGACTGAGCGCATTTCGATATTGTCAAAGCGCAAATCGGCGACGTGCGGGTCATGGAAACTGATGGCTGCACCCTGTTGCTGCAGCAACTGGATGATGTCGATTGCCGGGGATTCGCGCACGTCGTCCACATCTGGTTTATAAGCAACACCCAAGACAAGGATCTGTGAGCCGCGCACCGGCTTGCTGTCTTCGTTCAGCGCCTCGGTCACCTTGCTGACCACATACCGTGGCATGTTTGTGTTAATTTCATCGGCGAGCTCGATGAAGCGCGCGTTGAAGTTCAACGTTTTCAGTTTCCATGAAAGATAGAGCGGATCTATGGGAATACAGTGTCCTCCCAAACCGGGCCCCGGATAAAATGGCATGTATCCAAACGGTTTAGTCTTCGCCGCAGCAATCACCTCCCATACATCCACGCCGAGCTTATCGCACATGATGGTGATTTCGTTGATTAGCCCGATGTTTACCGCCCGGAAGGTATTTTCCAGTAATTTCACCATTTCTGCAGCCTGAGTGGAGGAGACCGGCACAACCTGCTCCACCACCGTCGCGTACAGGGCCACGGCCACCTCGGTGCAGGCCGGCGTTACTCCACCAATCACTTTGGGAGTGTTGCGCACGCCGTAGGTCGGATTCGCCGGGTCGATGCGCTCAGGGGAAAAAGCGACAAAGATATCTTCTCCGGCGGTGTAGCCGTTGCTCAACATACGCGGCAGCAACACCTCGGTAGTAGTGCCGGGATAGGTTGTGCTCTCCAACACTATCAACATGCCGGGGCGCAGATGCTCGCCGATTTGCTCGGCTGCGCTGACGACATAGGACATGTCCGGATCACGTGTCTTGCGCAACGGCGTGGGCACACAAATGCTGATTGCGTCCAGTTCCGCGATAGCCTCGTAATCCTGGCTGGCCGCGAGTTTACCCTCGGCCACAAGGCCGCGGAGGGCATCGACGCGGACATCAGGAATGTAGCTCTTGCCGGCGGTCAGGGCAGCCACCTTGCTGGCGTCAGTGTCGATGCCCAGCACCGAAAAGCCGGCGCGCGCAAATTCCACCGCTAGCGGGAGGCCGACATAACCCATTCCAATGACCCCCACGCTCGCCTCGCGGTGGTCAATCTTTTCCAGCAGCCTATCTTTTCCGCTCACTGGCACTGCCCCGATGGGCACTCAGCCCACCACCACACGCTCGCTCACTGGGCGCTCTGAAATCGGGTCACCCGGGCCTTCGCGCTCCAAATGCGTGATGATATCCGTGATGGAGCGTTCCAGCGCCATGCGCGGCTCCCATCCCAGCAGCTCACGCACGCGGCTGATATCGGGCACGCGCCTACGCATATCCTCGAAGCCCTGTTCGGTGGCCTGCTCATAGGGCACCAGTATTATGGCGGACTGGCTGCCGGTCATCTCTTTCACCTTGCGCGCCAGATCCAGAATGGTTATCTCCGCTTGGTTGCCAATGTTGAACACACGGCCCTCGGCCTCTGGCTCAGCAGCCAGCTGCATGATGGCCGGTACCACGTCGCGCACGTCGCAAAAACAACGGCTCTGCTCCCCGTCGCCATACACGGTGATATCCGCAGCGGAGAGCGCCTGCCGCACGAACCGCGGCACCACCATACCATAGCGTCCGCGCTGCCGCGGCCCGATGGTGTTGAACAGGCGGAAGACCACCACCGGCAGACCCATCTCTTTGTGGTAAGCTAGCGCCAGAAACTCGTCCAGCGCTTTCGAGGTGGCATAAGCCCAACGGTGATGGGATGTAGCTCCAATCAGGCTGTCGTCATCCTCGTTGAATGGCACACTGTTCAACTTGCCATAGATTTCGGATGTGGAGGCAATGAGGGTTTTTTTTCTATAGCGCCGGGCTGTGCGTAGCACGGTCTCCGTGCCCATCACATTGGTCTCGATGGTGTGCACCGGGGAACGCACTATCAACTCCACGCCGACAGCCGCCGCAAGATGCACTATCAGATCGCACTCGCTTACGAGTCGATCCATGACCACCGCGTTGGTGATAGTTTCGATGACGAGTTGGAAGTTCGGATCGACGGTCAGATGCTCGACGTTGGACATCCGTCCAGTTGATAGATCGTCGATAGCTGTTACTTTGTGCCCAACGGCCAGGAGAGATTCAGACAGGTGGCTGCCGATGAATCCAGCCCCGCCAGTCATTAGAAATCGCATGGCTGAGGATTATAACGCTTGGCAGGTTACTTGTCTATGTAAGTTGAAGCTTAGGGTGTCCTAAAATGTTATTAGTAGATTCCATGAACATCAAGCCCTGAGAACTGTTTCAATAATGCCGACGTAGCCGCGTGCAGCGGCGTACAGGTGCGCAAGTTCGATGTATTCGTCCGCCACATGTGCATAGCCTTCGGGCGACGGGCCGAAGCCAACCGTGGGCACGTTCGCAATCCCGGCGCTGTACGCGGCGTTGGTGCAGAAGCGATACGCGCCAAGGCGGGGGTCGAGATCGGCAGCGCGCAGGCCGGCAAGAGCAAACTGCGCGAAGGGTTGGTAATGGGAGCGCGGAAAGTGACTGCAAACAGATAGCAACGCAACGGCTGAAACGCGCGGGGGCGCGCTGGACAAAGGACGGCGCGCGGGCAACTGCCAAAGCCAGATCCGCTTGGCTCAGTGGTGAATGGGATACGCTATGTGCCCAACTCCCCCTACCGAAAAAAAAACATTTGTGCGCACCCTGAAGTAGCCTCAAGGATCGCGCTGTTTCAGAACAAACTTAACTGCTCCGGCGGTTGTTCGGCAGAGGCTTCTGTTCCGCTCTCAGCCTGCAGCTGCGCGATGAAGCCGGGCAGCTGCTGGAAATCCTGGTGCAACATCGGCCGGTATTTGGGTTGGTGCAGCGCAGCCGCGGGATGGAACATCGGCACCACCATGCGCGCCCCGATGCGCATCGGTTGACCATGGATAGCGCTGATGCGCGTGCCCGGAAACCAGCGCGCCATAGAGAAGCGACCTAGGGTGACAATCACGGCAGGGTCAATTAGTTCAATCTGCCTGTCGAGATACGCTCGGCAGGCATCAATCTCCTCCGGTTGCGGGTCACGATTGCCCGGCGGCCGGCACTTAAGCACATTGGTGATATACACGTTCTCACGGTTCAAACCAATAGCAGCGAGAAGTTCGTCGAGTAGCTTTCCAGCCGCACCGACAAAAGGAAGCCCTTGTTCATTCTCATGGTATCCCGGCCCCTCGCCGATGAGCATGATGTCCGCATCCGGCCGGCCGGTGCCCGGAACAGCGTTTTTTCGCGTGTCAGTCAGTGCGCACAACTGGCATGTGCGCACCTGGCTTTCAATCGCCACCAGCGTCTCAGGTGAGGTCATCCCTATCTCCCAGATTGTCCCGCCGCGAACAACGCCGCATTCTCGTTCACCCAGTTCCACAACCGCCGCAAGCCAGTCTGCGGGTCCACCGTAGGTTCCCAGTCAAGCTTTTTGACGGCGCGAATATCGCTTATGTACACCTTCTGGTCGCCCGGCCGCCAGTCGTGATAGACAGCCTGCAGCTCTTTGCCCGCCAACTCGCTAAGTAAACGCTGCACATCATTCCAAATCGCAAGCGTGTACTCCGGGCCACCGCCGATGTTGAACACCTTGCCCGCCACCTTTTCAGGGTGCCGCAGGGCGAGGTCAAAAGCAGACAGCAGGTCGTCCACCCAGAGCATGTCGCGCACTTGTTTGCCATCGCCGTAGATTTTAATCGGCCTCCCCTGCACTGCGGCAATCACGAAATGAGCCAGCCAGCCCTGATCCTCTATGCCGAACTGGCGGGGGCCATAGACGCAAGACTGACGGAAGGCCACCGTGGGCAGGTCGTAAATGCGGGCATAATCGCGCACATACTGGTCGCCGGCGCCTTTGGAACAGCCGTAAGGAGAGTGGAAATCCAGCGGTTGCGTTTCCGGCAATCCCAGGGGAAGATCGGCGTATTCCCAGCGCGTGTCCGTCTCCACCACGCGCACATGCTCCATGCCGCCGTACACTTTGTTAGTCGAGGCGTAGACCACCAGCGGCTGCCGGCCAGTGAGGCGCGCTGCCTCCAGTACGTTGAAAGTACCCAGCGCATTGATTTCAAAATCCTCGCGCGGGTCGGTCACCGAGGAGGTTACCGCGACCTGAGCAGCCAGATGGAATACCGCATCCTGCCCATCCACCGCTGTCACAAGCGCATCCGCATCGCGCACGTCGGCGCGCACGAATTCGAAACAGCGCGCGAATCGCTCCCGCAGCCAGTCCAGATTGCTGGCAGCGCCTCGCCTTGAGAGGTTGTCGAAAAGAGTGATATCGTGGCCGGCCTGCAGCAAATGCACCGCATAATTGCAGCCGATGAAACCGGCGCCGCCCGTGATGAGTACTTTCGCCATCGGAGGAATCAGGCTGAATGAGAGGCGGCGGCTGAGGCTTTCGCGGCTGCCGGCGGCTGCTCCCCGCCATCCGGTGTACGCAAATAGAGCGGTGCCAGCGCGTTGGGGTCATCCGTCCGGCCGGAAGCCAGTCGCTGTCGGGCAATCGCAATCAGGCAGGCTGCCCGGCGCACGTTCAGGGGAGGCGTGGCGAAGCTCACTTTTTCTCCCAGCGTCTCGCGGGCAGCGGCGTTGATTTCACCGCACACGTGTACATCACCGGCTTCCCCGTCTCGTAGCAGCTCATCCCATGTGGTGATACGCGCCGGGCCATCGGCCTGCCAGCCGGCCTCACTCCAGTGGTACGCTCCCGCCGCAATGCGGCCCCTGCCCGCCGAGAGCACTGCCAGTAAAACGCCATCCAGAGGCGGCTGGGCGTAGGCGACGATATCAAGAGTGGCCACACCCAGCAGCGGCAGCGCATGCGCAAGAGCGAACCCTTTTGCGAAAGCCAAGCCGATACGCAGCCCGGTGAATGAACCCGGCCCGAGCGCAACCGCAAGCGCCTCGAGCGCATCCGCCCGTACGCCGGCATTGCGCAGCATGTGTTCTACCTGTGGCGCCAGTTCCACGGTGTGGTTATTCGCGCTGCGCCAGCTGTGTTCAGCCAAAATATCAGCGCCGTCGTCAAGCGCCAGACTGGCGTGCTTAGTCGCGGTGTCGATAGCCAGCAGCATCAGGCGTTCTCGTGTTGAAAAGCGGTTTTCCGAAAGCCAGCCAATAGTCTATCGTAGCGCTCACCGGCTGCGCTCATTTCCAGACTGCGTTTCTCCTCCTCGTGGTAGCTTAATCCAACCCACAATCTCTCCCTCGGCAGCGCCGCTGCGATGTTATTCGGCCACTCCACCATCAGGCTTGCGCCGGCTGCCAGTCGCTCGTCAAGACAAATGTGTTCGGCATCATTGACATCCGCCAAGCGGAAACAATCCAGATGGTGCAACTGCGCTCCGTCCGCGCGAAAGTATTCATTCGCGAGCACATACGAGGGGCTGGTGACCGGTTGCAGCGCCCCCCAGCCACGCCCGATGCCGATTGCCATCGCAGTCTTCCCAGCGCCCAGTTGGCCGCTGAGGCAGACGAGATCGCGGGGTTGCAGCAATTGCCCCAATTTCACGCCGTAACGCAGTGTCTGGTCATAGTTATAACTGATGAAATCCAGCACGTGCGCATCCAGTATAGGCATGACAGAGGCATTATAGCCGCCACTTGACACCGGAGCAAGTAGGCGCTGCCCGCTCCGTGTTATGATTACCTGGCTGGCAGAATCATTGATGCGCACCCTGGTAATCGCCGACATCCATGCGAACCAGACCGCGCTCGAAGCGGTGCTCGCGCACGCGCAGGGCGCCTTCAACATGGTCTGGTGTCTGGGCGACCTCGTGGGTTATGGTCCGGACCCGAACGAATGCGTGCAGCGCGTGCGCGCGTTGAAAGGGATGGTGTGCCTTTCCGGAAACCACGACCACGCGGCTATCGGGAGAATCGACCTAGATGCCTTCAACCCACTGGCGGCAACCGCTCTGCGCTGGACCGCGAACGCGCTGCAGGCATCCTCGCGCGATTATCTCGACTCTCTGCCCTCCATGCAGGTAATCAATGAAACCACGCTTGCGCATGGCAGCCCGCGCCACCCGGTGTGGGAGTACATTTCTGACGTGGGATTGGCAGCAGAGAATTTTGCCCACTTCAGCGGAGCCGTTTGCCTTGTGGGGCACACACACGCGGCACGCGTTTACCACCACGACGGCAATCTCTGTCACGAGAAAATTGCACTTGTCGGAAAGCCATTCAGTCTGAACACCGGAAGGTATATACTTAACCCCGGCGGCGTGGGCCAACCACGCGACCGCAATCCGATGGCGGCGTACGCGCTCTTCGACCCGGACAGCGCCAGTTGGGAACAGCGGCGCGTGGCATACGACATCGCGGAAACGCAGCGCCGTATGCAGGCGCACGGGCTGCCGGAAGCGCTGATTGCGCGGCTGGCTTTCGGGACATGATGATGAGAATGCAGACAGCACTGCGGATATCAGCAATGCTCGCCACAACGGTCTTCGCGCTGGCAGCCTGCGGCGCGGCAAGGCAAGCGCTCGTTCAATCCGAGGCTGTTCCGGGCGCAAAAACCTCCTTTGCGCTGGCGGAGGACATTGCGCTCGGCGCCGAGGCGGAGTCGGTTGGGGCGCAATCATCCACCGCCGACCGCATGGTGATTTACAACGCAGACATGACGATAGTGGTCGCCGACCCATTGGCCAGCATCGAGCGCATCTCCGCGGTTGCCGCCGAATTGGGTGGTTTCGTCGTGCAGTCAGTTGTTTCCCATGCCGAAACCCTCGGTACAGGGCTCGAGGTGCAGTCCGCCAGCGCCCCCGATGCCCACATCACCATCCGCGTGCTCGCGGAGGAACTCGACGAGGCCATTGCGCGGATATCCGAAATGGCGGTGGATGTGCGCAGTCTCTCGCGCTGGGGGCAGGACGTCACACAGGAATACGGCGATCTTTCTAGCCAACTACACAACATGGAGGCAGCTGAGGCGCAGCTGCTCGAGATAATGGAAGCCGCGCGCAGAAGTGAGGAGGTGTTAGAGGTCTTCCGTGAACTCGTGCGCGTGCGCGAGCAGATTGAAGTGCTGCGCGGACAGATGCAGTACTATGAACAGTCGGCACGCCTCTCCGCCCTCAGCGTGCAGTTGCTGCCGGATGCGGCTGCACAGCCCATCAGCGTGCGCGGGTGGAAACCCATTGCCACCCTCAAACGTGCCACGGAAACGTTGCTGCGCGGACTGCGTGCGCTGGGAGACGTTCTCATTTTCGCGATTGTGACCGTGATGCCCATAGCCCTGATTGTGGTGACACCGCTATTCTTCGGCGGCAGGGCGCTGTGGCGCAGGCGAAAAAGCAAGAATTTGTCCACGGCGGATTCGGATTGAGGCCGGCTGCACGATGACTGACAGCACACCGTTTAGCCATCTGGACGAACATGGCCAGGCGCGCATGGTGGACGTGGGCAAAAAGCCGGAGACCGAACGGGTGGCTATCGCCTGTGCCGAGGTGCACATGCGCCCGGAGACGCTGGCCCTCATCCGCGCCGGAGACCTGAACAAGGGCGACGTGTTCACCGTCGCCAAGCTGGCCGGCGTGCAGGCCGCCAAGCGCACCGCTGAACTGATTCCGCTCTGTCACCCGCTAACGCTCACGCACGTCGATGTGGAGTTGACGACCGCCGACCGGTTGTCCTCTGACCGGTGCGGGGTGGAAATCACCGCAACCGCCCGCGCCACCGGAAGAACCGGCGTGGAGATGGAAGCGCTCACCGCCGTCACCACCGCCGCGCTGACCGTGTACGATATGGTGAAAGCAGTCGAGAAAACCATGCGCATCGCCAATGTGCGCCTGCTGGAAAAGCGGGGTGGGGCAAGCGGAGACACTATTAACGAATGAACGTTACCGTTCTATTTTTCGCAACGCTTAAGGAGCGAGCCGGAATCGAACAAATCGCTCTGGAGCTGGACGACAACGCCAGCGTGGCTGACCTGAAAACTGCGCTGATAGAGCGCGTGCCCGCACTGGAACGGTCGTTGCCCACCGCGCTCGTCTCGGTCAATCGTGAATTCGCATTCCCGAAAGACACGCTTCCGCCAGACGCCGAAGTGGGGATTTTCCCGCCGGTCTCGGGCGGCGAGAACCCGCCAACAATCGTGGAAGTGCGCGCTGGCCCGCTCAGCGTCGATGAGTTTACTGCGAGAATTGTCAGCGAATCGACCGGTGCGGTATGCATGTTCTCCGGAGTAGTGCGCGCGCAAACCACGCGCGCCGACGCGTCGCAGCAACCGCATGAAACCGAGCAGCTGCAATACGAGGCCTACGCTCCCATGGCGGAAGCGAAAATGCAGCAGGTGGCCAAAGAGATCCGTACGCGCTGGCCGGAAGTGGCCGGCATCACAATCATCCAACGCACCGGCGCACTGACGCCGGGCACGCCCACGGTACTGATTGCCTGCGCGGGGGCGCATCGTGATTCGGGTGTGTTTGCGGCCGCCCGCTACGGTATCGACCGCCTAAAAGAGATTGTGCCGGTGTGGAAGAAGGAAATCGGTCCCGAAGGGGCAGCCTGGGTGCAGGGCGAGTATCATCCCACCCCCGAAGACCATGCCTCGCGTGATACAGCGCTGGCAAAAACAACGCGATGACCGTGTTCGCGCACACGTGGTTTTACCATTCTCCCGGCGAGGACCGCCACAGCGTCAGCGAGCGGGTGCGTCAGTCGCTGTGGGCATCCGGATTGTACTCCCTCTGGCTGGATACCAGCAGAGACTCAGCGCCATTCAAAATGGCCGGCGTTCACGGTGACGACCAGCTGGAACTTGAATGGGAACCGGCCGCATGGTTTAGATTGCGGACGCAGGGCGAGGGCGCGGCGTTACACGACCACTTTGCATGGGTGCTCGGTCGCGCGCCCAGCCTGCGCTTTACAGATCGGCACGGGTGGCGGGTGGTGGAATGGCAATTGCAGGGCAGCGCCGCGCGCTGGCGCGAAATATCCGGCAACCCGATCTATCGGAACCCGCGCCGCTTCGATTGAGCGTGCGTGGGCGCCCGCCAATCTCTGACATGTCCACTGCGCTTCACGAACTTGCCGCCCTGAAAGCGATGGCAACCGATTTTAACGACTTCGTCCGCTCAGACACGGTGTTCTGGCAGCTCACAGATTCGGGTCCGTTCCTGAAACGCTACCCCAAATTTACCTTAGCCGGGCTGCTCTTGTGCCAGCACAAACTCGCCGTGTTCCGGGGAACGCTCCCGGCCGAAAAGCAGGCCGAGCTGCAGCAGGTGCAGGCGGAAATTGACCAGTGGCTATCGAGTTGGCGCTCGAACGTGGAGCGGAAAGCGCTCCGAGAAATCGGCGGTCGCTTGCACTCGTGGGAGTGGTATCTTTCCGATTGTCGCGAAGACCCGGGCGATTGCGCAGCGCACTACGCCACAGAGGTGTGCGCCCGCGTTTACATCCACTTTCTGCTGCGGCTGCTCAGTGATCAGTCCGAGGCCAACGGCGCACGCGCTCAGGTTGGCGCAGCGGATGCTGAATTGCGCACGGTGTTCCACCTGGGCGCGTTCGTCTGGGAGGCCAACTTAAGCGCGGCCTTCCCGAGCGAAGAGTACTGGTTTCTGTACGGACGGCCGGGCAGCCCGTAACCGGTCATTGTTCGCCCGGAAATCTACTTGGCAAAATCCACCGCGCGCGTCTCCCGAATCACGGTCACCTTGATCTGACCTGGGTACTGCATCGTCTCTTCGACTTTTCGAGCCACGTCACGCGCAATTTGTAGCGCAGCTAAGTCATCCACCTTTTCCGGGTTGACGATTACGCGCACCTCGCGACCGGCCTGCAGGGCGAAAGCCTCCCCCACACCTTCGGTCGAACTGGCGATTTCCTCCAGCGCGCGGATACGCTTGACGTACTGCTCCAAGTTCTCGCGGCGGGCCCCGGGGCGCGCACCGGAGATAGCATCCGCGACCTCGACAATGGTCGCCTCCAGACATTCTTGATCGACCTCGTGGTGATGGGCGGCCACGGCGTTGCACACCACCGGGGAAACTTTGTAGCGGCGGCAAATTTCCGCCCCGATGGCGGCGTGCGTACCCTCCACTTCGTGATCGACGGCCTTGCCCAGATCGTGCAGCAGCCCACCCGCTTTGGCCACCTCCACATTTGCGCCAATCTCCGCGGCAATCACCCCCGCGAGTCGCGCGGTCTCCACGGCATGCACATGTTGGTCTTGACCGTATGAGGTGCGGAACTTAAGTTTGCCCACAAGCCGCAGGATTTCAGGTCTCAGGCCGGGCACACCGGCATCATAAGCAGCATGTTCGCCCTCCTCTTTTATAATCGCTTCCACTTCTTTTTTCGATTCCTTCACTGTTTTCTCGATCTGAGTAGGGTGAATACGCCCGTCCAGAATGAGCTTAGCGAGCGCCCGCCGGGCGACCTCCCGGCGCACCGGATCAAATGAAGCCACTGTGACCGCTTCCGGGGTATCGTCCACCACCACATCCACCCCAGCGGCTTGCTCGAAGGCCCGGATGTTGCGGCCGTTGCGGCCGATGATACGCCCCTTGATATCGTCTGAAGGAATTGGCACAGTGGAGATGGAATGCTCCGAGACCTGATCGCTGGCAACACGCTGCATGGCCACCACCAGCACGTTTCGAGCTCGGTTTTCACCTTCGATTTTGGCTTCCTCTTCGATGCGCCGAATCACGCGCACCATATCGTCGCGGGATTCCTTTTCAACAGCCACCATGAGTTCATCTCTAGCCTCATTTGCGGTGAGCCCGGCGACGCGCTCTAACTCCTGCCACTGATGGTGTTGCTTCTGTTCCAGTTCTCGTACCTGCTTGTCGAGCGCGCTCTGGCCTTTGCTCAATTCGTTCGCACGCTTTTCCATCTTGTCGGCGCGTTGTTCCATCTCCTCGCGCCGCTTGTCCAGCCGAGATTCCTCGTCCCGCACTTCTCGCCGCCGATCGGAAAGTTCTTTCTCTAGCTCATCGCGGCGACGATGCAGCGCCTCCTTCGCCTGCATTTCAACGTCACGCTCCTTCTCGTGCATGGCATCATCCATGCGTTCCCGTTCGGCCTGCAACTCTATGCCGGCGGCGTGGCTCCGATATCTATGCACGAGCCACCCGACCAGCGCTCCTAGAACAAGCGCCATCGGGCCCACAATCACAATATTGACGTTCATGAGTTAATCCTCTTTGTTCTCTGTTTCTGCCATCAGATCATCGATGACATCACTGATTATCTGGTAATCGAATCCACGACGCGCTAGGAATTCGCGTAGCTTGCGCCGCCGTTCGCGTGCGGGCAAACCCTGCAACCGCGCTGCCTTCTTCTGGGAAGCGCGACGAGCATCCGCCACCTCATCCACACTCTCCAGCACGGTTTCGATCTCCTTTTCCACCACACCTTTCTGGCGCAATTCCACGCGCAAAGCACGGCGGCCACGCGGTCGGAAGGCGCTTCTGTTTTCCACCCAGAACGCGGAGAAAGCCACATCGTCGATCAACCTCGCCGTGCGCAACCGATGCAGCACCGCCCCCACCACCGGCTGCGAAAGTCCATGCCGCTTCAGCCGCGTGCGCACCTCCTCCTCGGAGCGCGGTCGGTGCGCCAGAAAGCGCAGCACTTTCGCATACGCCTTTTCCACCTCATCGGCGGAGCGCAAGTGAGCGATTTCGCTCGCCGAGAGTGACTGTCCCACACTCAAGCCATGCGCCTGCGGCAGCGCTAACCCAAAAGCAAACTCGCCATCCAGATACACATTCACGCGATCCTTCGCGCGCCTCTGAGGCTTCAGAGAAGTGATTGTGCGCATGCCCTCCCCGAATAAAAAACCGTGACACAAGTGCCACGGTCGTCGCCGGCAATCGGCGCTTCTGCACCGATTGCCTCACCGCCAGATAAGCCTGTGGATGTTGAATGTACCGCCGGTGATCGCGAGTTGTTTCGCGGAACACCCAGTGCGGAGTATGAAAATCAAAAAAGCCAGAACCAATGCTGCAATTAACCTGTCGATTTCACTTCATTCATACTCTGTTCGATTCCGGCTCGTTTATCCAAACACCTGCGCCCCTCTCATTCGAGAGGGGCGTCACAGCATAATCCGACGTGTTCGCCTGCAAAGTTTCGGTCTGGCGACGACCGTACCGCCAGTTTATCCCGGCGGCTGTTACCGCCCGCACCGGGCGGCCCACTCACCCGTGGCTGCCGACCGGCAACCGGTTGAGCTTGGAGTTAATCGCGTGCGGTTGTTCACTCTCGGGCAATTATTCCGCACTTGTTGCATTGTCCTCGTCCATCTCCATTGACTCCGGCCTGTCCGGAGCTACAATCTTTCGCACAGCCTTTTCAATCTCGGCTGCGAGTTCTACGTTCTCCTTTAGGAACCGCTTTGAGTTCTCGCGACCCTGTCCCAACCGGGTTTCACCATAACTGTAAAACGCACCGCGCTTGTCGATGATTTCGTATTCCACGCCCAAGTCAAGCAAATCGCCAGTTTTGCTGATGCCCTCAGCATACATGATGTCAAACTCGGCCTGTCGGAAAGGCGGAGCAACCTTATTTTTCGTCACGCGCACGCGGATGCGGTTACCCATCATCTGCTGCCCATCCTTGATTGCCTGCAAGCGACGCACATCCAAGCGTACGCTGGCGTAATACTTCAGCGCCTGACCGCCAGTAGTAGTCTCCGGGTTTCCGAACATCACGCCTATTTTTTGGCGCAACTGATTCGTGAACACCATGGCTGTGTTCGATTGCTTAATCGCTCCGGAGAGTTTGCGCAGGGCCTGACTCATCAGCCGCGCCTGGTTTCCCATCGTGGCGTCGCCCATGTCGCCTTCCAGTTCGGCGCGCGGCACCAGGGCGGCCACAGAATCAATAATAATCACGTCTATCGCGCCAGAGCGCACCAGCGAATCAGCAATTTCCAGCGCCTGCTCCCCGGTGTCGGGCTGGGCGATGTACATATTTTCGATATCCACGCCCACTTTTTCAGCATAAGTCGGATCTAGCGCGTGTTCCATGTCTATGAAGGCGCACACGCCGCCGGTCTTCTGAGCTTCGGCCACAATGTGCTGGCATAGGGTGGTTTTGCCGGACGCCTCCGGCCCGTAAATCTCGGTCACGCGCCCGCGCGGAATGCCGCCGATGCCCAATGCAATATCGAGCGAGACAGAACCGGTGGAAATGGCTTCCACTGCCAACGTAGCGGCATCCCCTAATCGCATCAATGCCCCCTCGCCAAAACGTTTCTGTATCTGCGATAGCGTGGTTTCTAACGCTTTTTCACGGCCACTCTGGCTCATTCGAGCGCCTCCGACAAAATCTGAAGTACAGTTTACCGTATTCTGGCGCACAGCGCAAATGAAAGTGGTTTGCTTACGCTTGCCCACTTCAGTGTATAATCCAAATGTAATCTCGACCGGATTATCACATATCTCGCGGGTGGTGTCGGCCCCTGCACTAGAGATTCCGCGCGAGAGAAAACGATGATAACGCCATGACGAACGATACCCTGACAATCACTGACAACCGCACTGGACGCACTTACGAAATTGCAGTGCAGAACGACACCATCCGAGCGCTCGACTTGCGCCAGATAAAGGTGCATGATGATGATTTCGGCATGATGTCGTACGACCCCGCCTACACAAATACGGCCTCATGCAGCAGCCAAATTACCTTCGTCGATGGAGACAAAGGTGTGCTCAGATATCGAGGCTACCCAATCGAGCAACTGGCTGAGCAGAGCAGCTTTCTGGAAGTGGCTTATCTGCTCATCTACGGTGACTTGCCCGATACAGCGCAATTGGAGCACTGGGAAGAACGGGTGATGCATCACACCTTCGTCCACGAAAACCTGGCGAAGTTGATGCAGTGCTTTCGCTACGACGCTCACCCAATGGGTATGCTTATCGGCACCATCGCGGCCATGTCCACGTTGCACGCGGATTCGAAGGATATTCACGAGGAGAAATCCCGTCAAAAACAAATCTGGCGAATTCTGGGCAAGCTTCCCACCGTGGCTGCCTTCGCGTATCGGCGCCGCATCGGGCGTCCATACAACTATCCTGACAGCTCACTCACGTACACCGCGAATTTGCTCCACATGATGGATTACATGAATCAAAGCGACTACCAGGTCAACCCGGTATGGGCCAAAGCGCTGGACGTGCTCTTTATTCTGCATGCAGACCATGAGCAAAATTGTTCCACCTCCGTCATGCGCGGAATTGGCTCCAGCCACGCCGATCCCTACAGCGCGATGGCCGGGGCCGCCGCCGCTCTGTATGGCCCGCTGCACGGTGGCGCAAACGAAGCAGTATTGCGCATGCTAAATGAAATCAGCACGGTGGAAAATATCCCCGCATACATCGAAAAAGTCAAGGCGGGGGAATTCCGCTTGATGGGATTCGGGCACCGCGTTTACAAGAACCACGACCCGCGCGCCCGCATCATCAAGAAAGTGGCCGAGGACGTACTGGCCGAAACCGGCCGTAATTCGCTCCTGGATATCGCGCTGGAATTGGAGCGCATTGCGCTGGAGGATGAATATTTCCTCTCGCGGCGACTGTACCCCAATGTTGATTTTTACAGCGGCATCATTTATCAGGCGATGAGCTTCCCGGTGGATATGTTTCCCGTACTATTTGCTCTTGGCCGCGCCCCCGGCTGGCTCGCTCAGTGGCTTGAGCTAATTGATGACCCGGAGCAGCGCATCGCCCGCCCGCGCCAGGTGTTCGCCGGCTCGGAGCAGCGCGATTATCTACCGCTGGCACAACGCGGTTAAGACAGTCCCACGCCGCAGCGGCCGCACGCCGCCACTGTGATCAGCCAAGCACACACCGAGATACGCCCGGCGCGCGCCACACACCGCCGGGAACTTCTGCGGCTGCTAAGTTCAGCCGAACGCGCTCATTGCCACCTCGACTG
>PVBE010375296.1_pt1 | contig 17952 bp, 19 predicted proteins | sample 1631181 | NCBI WGS metagenome assembly PVBE01 (sample SAMN08397723, study PRJNA350692) | Marine metagenome, whole genome shotgun sequencing project. | isolation source: water | place: Pacific Ocean | collected 2012-04
ATTAAGATTAAAAAAATCAATTATTTTTTTGACCTGATCTTCAATTTGACGCTCCTTTAAAATTGTCCTCCTGCCTTGTCCGAGTTTTATTCTTTTATGTAAATAATAAATTTCACTACTGGGCGCCTTTTTTCTTTTTTTAAAAAACCAACTCATCATCTCGTTATAAGTTCATAATAAATTAAAAGATTTATTAAAATTAAGTAGCGCCCCTTCCGGGATTTGAACCCGAGTCGCCAGGTTGAAAGCCTGGTATGATTGACCGAACTACACCAAAGGGGCGTAAGGTTTGCTCCAATTTTTACTTTTTAAATGTTTCGAGAGACATTTCAAAATATATGAGAAAGTTTAAAACTAACCTTTGTAATTCTTATTTATGGCTAGATTGAAAATAAATCCTTGGATTGAAGTTTGGTACAATCCTCGAACTACCATTAAATCTATTTTGAAATATAATTCTAAATATATGGTTCTCCCTATGGCTGGACTTTTGGGAATATCTTTATTATCTTTATTGTTTGAATCTAAAGATGATATTGTTGGAGGGAGCAGTTTTATTGGATCCTCTTTTGTTGCGGCACTCGTAGGAATTGGAGTATTATTTATTTTAAGTTATTTATTCAGTATGACTGGGAAATGGCTGGGTGGAAAATCAACTTCTGAAAAATTCAGGTTGGCAATGGTTTGGTCGGGAGTTCCAACTATAGCTTCATTAATTCTATTTATTCCTTTATTTTTTAGTATGAATTCCGAATTACTCGGAATTATAGGTTTAACTACAATAATAAAATGGGCATTAATTTTATGGTCAATATATTTATTTATATCTATGATTTCTGAACTAGAAAATTTTTCAATGTTACGATCAGTTTTTCATATTATTCTTGTTGGAATAATTATTACAATCCCAATATTATTTGTAAAGATTTTAATTGGAACTAGTTCAATTTTGTAAGAGTTAAGTTTTTAAACACATTTTACGAAATAGAATTGGGCGTATAGCTTAGCCTGGTTAGAGCGCTGGTCTTATAAGACGCTGCTCGATTAGAGTAGTCTGAGTATACCAGAGGTCGCAGGTTCAAATCCTGCTTCGCCCACTACATTTCTGAAACAGCTTCAATTCCAAGCAAACTTAATCCGTTGTTCAGAACTTGCTTTACTGTTGAACAGACTGCCAGCCTATGAGAAGTTAATTCTTTGTTATCTGAGATAATTAAGTTTTGAGAATAATATGAGTTGAATGTTTTTGCTAAATCCATCAAGTAGTTTGCAACCGTGCTAGGTTTTTTGGAAACGTAAGATTTCATCACTATCTCTTGGAAATTGTAAACTTTCTTTAGGACTTCTCGCTCACCATCATTAGTTAATTTTCCATTAATTGTTCTTACTATTCTTTTTCTTTTCAATAGTGAGTTAATTCTTGCATGAGTATATTGTAGATATGGCCCAGTATCTCCTTCAAATGAAACTGCGCGATCCAAATCAAACACAACATTCTTTTCAGGAGTAGTTTTTAAGATTGAATATATTACTGCAGAGTTTCCAATAGCTTCAACTGAACTCATACGTCCTCGTTTTCTATTTTTTATTTCTTTCTTTACGTTAGTGTAAACTTCTTTCATAAAGTCTTCAAGTAAAACTACCTTTCCTTTACGAGTACTCATCTTTCCGCTTTTCAGAAGTACAAAAGAATAGTGAACAACGTCAGGCATTTTAAGTCCTAATAAATCCATTCCTGCTTTTGTTTGTAAGTAGTAAAGTTTCTGATCTTCTCCAAGAACCATAATATTATCTTTGGCTCGACTCAACTTGTATTCAGTATATGCTAAGTCTCTGGGACCATAAAGTGAAGTTTTATCTCCTCGAGTTAAAACGAAAACTGGATTTTTCATTGGAAGTTTGTAGTCATGTAAATCTAAATACAATCTTCCGTGTTCATCTTCTAACATTTTTCCAGTTTTTTCGAGCCGTGTTAAAATATTCTTTACTGAATTGTTAAATAAGTATTTACTTTCATAATCAAAATAATCATATTTAATTCCAAGCTGACTCAAAATTTTTGTTTGCCCTGTTACACAAATATCAACAATATCTTTGAATCGTTTTCGAACTCGTGCGTCTCCACTTTCAAGTTTGTGCAGCAAATCAAAAACTTCTTTTTCTTTTGACGGATATTTTTTTATTTTCTTATTGATTTTTACATACATGTCAAGTAGGTTTGAGAATTTTGGTTTCCGATTTCCTGCTGCGAGAACCAACATTGCAATTTGTTTCCCAATATCATTAACATAATAGTGAACTTCGGGTTTGAAGTTAAGGAATTTGTAAATCTGAACTAGAGAATTTCCAATTAAGGCATTTCTTGCACGTCCGATGTGTGGTGATGCATTTGGATTTATACTAGTGTGCTCGATTAGAACCTTTTGACCTTTACCAACGTTTGTTGAACCATAAGTTCTACCTCCACTCTTAACTCGTTTTGTAACTTCTTTTGCTAGAACTCCAGAACTAAAGTAAAAATTCAAATAAGGCCCTTTGACATCAATCTTTGAGAATAATCTTGATACAGTCATTTTGTCTCGTAATTGAACTGCAATACTTCCTGGTGACATTTTGAAAAACTTACCAAGTGAAAAGCAAGGAAAAGCCAAGTCTCCAAGTTTTGAATCAGGTGGAGTTTCAAGTAGTGAATTAATTTCCTTATTATTTAAATCAACAATTTTTGATATAGAACTTATTGCTGCTTTGCGAAACTTGTCCATAAGAATAATTTAAGACGAAAGTATAAAACAATATTGAATAAATGCACGAGGCAGGATTCGAACCTGCGAAGACACTAAGTCACAGGGTCCTTAACCCTGCCCATTTGACCGCTCTGGAACTCGTGCGTAAAAAACTATTGAAGATACTCCTTTTAAGTTTATCTCCATATTACATTTATGAAACAGTTATTTACTTCCGAATCGGTGACCGAAGGTCATCCAGATAAAATTTGTGACCAAATTTCAGATTCAATTTTAGATGAGTTGTTAAGTCAAGATCCAGATTCTAGAGTTGCTGTAGAAACTGTAGCAACTAAAGGTTTGATTTTTGTAACTGGCGAAGTAACAACCAAAGGTTATGTTGATATTCAGAAAGTTGCTCGCAAAACTTTGAAAGAAATTGGTTACACAAATCCAGAATTTGGTTTGGATTGGGAAGATTGTGGAGTTATTGTTGCACTTAATGAACAAAGTCCAGATATTTCTCAAGGAGTTTCTAAGGAAGAAGGTTTACACTCAGAACAGGGCGCAGGAGATCAAGGTATGATGTTTGGTTATGCTTGTAATGAAACTGAAGAGCTAATGCCTTTACCAATTACTTTGGCACATAAATTAACTCATAAATTGTCAGAAGTTCGAAAGAATAAAATATTACCTTGGGCACGACCAGACGGAAAAGCTCAAGTAACGATTGAGTATGAAGATGGAAAACCAGTTAGAGTTGATACTGTTGTTATTGCAATACATCATGATGATGGAATCTCACATGAAGATATTAAATCACAAGTAATTGAGCAAGTAGTTAAGCCAGTTTGTGGTGATTGGTTGGATGCTGAAACTAAATATCATATTAATGCCACAGGTAAATTTATTATTGGCGGACCTGAAGCAGATGCGGGCTTGACTGGAAGAAAAATTATTGTTGATACGTATGGTGGAATGGGTCGTCACGGTGGTGGAGCGTTTTCAGGTAAGGATCCATCAAAAGTTGATAGAAGTGCAGCTTATGCTGCTCGATTTATTGCTAAAAACTTGGTTGCAAAGGGTTTGGCTGAACGATGCGAAGTTCAATTAGCATATTCAATTGGTGTTGCCGAACCTGTTTCTATTTCAGTTAATACTTTTGGAACTGGAACAAAGTCTGAAGCAGAATTAGTTGAAATTATTCGAAATAATTTTTCATTGAAGCCAGCAGAAATAATTGAGTATTTTGATTTGAAGAGACCAATATACAAAGAGACTGCGACCTACGGACATTTTGGTCGTTCTAAATTTCCTTGGGAAAATATTATTGATTTAGATATTTAGCAAATTTGTTTAATGCTGTAACTCTCATAGAGATTTTATTTTTCTCTTCGATTGAAATTTCTGAATATGCCTTATTACTTCCTTCTGGAATGAAAATATAATCGAAACCGAATCCTGAACCACCTCTTGGAGTTTTTGCAATAGTTCCATTTATTTTTCCTTCAAAGAACTTCTTTGTTTTTCCATCAAAGTATCCAATATGAGTTACAGCTTGAGCATTACGATCTTTTTTCAATGCAGTTACCATTGTACAGATCCCTTCTAATCCTACTGCTTTATCTAAGAATTTATACAATGCTCCAGGAAAGCCATTCATTGAATCAATATGTAGTGAGGAATCATCAACAAAAACCGGGCGCTTTAATTTTGAATAGGCTTCATCCAATTTATGCTCAATAACTTCTCTACCCTCAACTGACTGAATTTCGTCTAAATCTAAATTTTTATTATCAAAAGCAAAGGGCAGAATTTCTCTTGCTTCTGCAAGTTTGTTTTTGTTTCCAGTTAGAAAAATGGGTTTTTTCATCAATATATCTTCAAGGTTTTCCATCTTAAATCTTTCTCCATTCAATTAATTATTTGTTTTTAATATACTTACTTCTTCAAATATTTTTCTTGGAACTGAGGCCATCGCGCTTATGTGAGTGTGCGGCACAATTGAATCTTCACGACTTCCACAATTTAACATAGTATCAAGAATTCCATAATTTCCAGCATCATATAACCTGCCATTATGTGAAACTAAGGAGCGAACTTCATCAGATCTTTTTGCTATCTTTTTATCTGTAAGAATTTCATAAATGGTTCCATCATAAATTCCAGAAGCATCCGGCCCTGAACCATATAAAATATCATCATTGGAAGCCATATGGTATGTCGTTCTATCCGCTATACTTTCTTCAGAAAAAGTTTCAAAAACACCATGGTTTCCACAATCATATAACTCTTCTTTATGTGAAACTAAGTCAGTAATAAACCGCTCGGTCATTAATATATTTTCTTGAGAATAGTGCGGAAATGTTCTGTTATCTCCTGCATTTACCAATATTTCTTCCAAATCATCGCCAGTAAGTCTCTCATATAAACACCCATCCCAATTAGATTCATACAATTTACCTTTATGGGAAGTAATTGCCATAGATCTGGACGGTCTGCCATATGTTCCATTCACTTTTTCTCTTATTGATTTTTCAGACAGAGTTTCCCCCACTGAAAACCAAGAGTCGTACAGAATACCTTCATGCGAAGCTAAAGATTCTACATGTTGCAAAAGATCCCTGTCATCTATTTTTATTGGTTGATGAAAAATTTCATCCAACACAAAGATTCCCACCGCACCACCATCTTTGCTAGTTGCCGCATATACTAATACATTATTTTTCATATCTGTCATTTTCCTTTTCTCTGACTGGAGCACATTCTAAATCTATTTTCAAATATGGCATAATTCTTTCTTTCCATTTTTCAAAATTGAAATTTTCTACATTAACCTCTTCGTGGAATATTCTGGTGATTAATCCCTCTTCGCTAGTTAATCTCATGGCCTCCCATCTAGAAAGATCCTTTAATTCGTCAAATCTATCCTTCGCTACAACATATGTTGCTTTGCCCAAGTCTTTTGCCTCAATTATAACATGGTCTTTGAATACATATGCTATTGTGATATCTCCATCTCCCAATAATCCACCTTCTATTATTTTGTCAGGATTCATATCTTCCAAATATTCTTGTCCTTCTGTTCGAAATATTGGATCTCTTTTATTGCGAGTAGATATAAATCCAATGCTATAACCTCTTCCACTTGTACCCCCAGTTACTCCTTTTTTATGAGGTAAAATTGTTGTCCCATTTCTTATCTGCTCATACAGTTCTTTGCATATTTCATGAGTATTCGAATCTTGATCGATTGGGACACCATCCGATCTAACAAATTTTGAGTTGTCATAGAATTTAGACTTCGTTCTAAGAAAATCAATATTATGATTTGTAACTTCTTCCAATTTCATTGGCCGCGTTTTATTTGTTTCCACCAGTTTAGTTAATCCTCCTTCAGAACTGGTTTCATATATCTGAACATATTCTCCAGTTGAATCATCAGTAAGTAAAAGAGAATATTCACCATCTCTTTTTGCCACACCTGGTAAAACATCATTAAAAGGATCTTTTTCTAATCTTAATTCTAATGTTTCTAATCGCGATAGAATTTCTTCATCGGCTGCGTCTAAATCTACATTGAACCTCCTCACTAGTCCTCTTTTTTGTATATTAGCTCTTAGCAACTCATTATCAGAATTATTATATTCAGGGTGCTCTTGATCAATCTGTTTTCTGAACTCCCCTAATTCGATTAACATATTTTTCTCTTCTGCAATTCTTTCCTGTTCTATCCTTTCCCTATTCGCTCCTTTTTTCCTTTTAACTTTCCTTTGGGATTTTGTTCCTCTTAGAAAGATCTTCTTCACTTTCTTGTTGAATTCTATTTTTCGAGTACTTCTACTTGCCATAATTGTATCCTTTGTACCATTTTTAAAAGATATTTGACCCAATTTCTTGTTAAATAGTAATATTTATAACCTAATTTTACAATATATACAAAATGGACAAGTTTGACATAAAAATATTGAAAGAGCTTGAAAAGAATTCTAGAATGAGTAGTCCTCGGCTTGGAAAAGCTGTTGGAAGGTCGCAACAATTTGTAGACTATCGCCTTAATGCATTAAAAACGTGCAAACCCTGGCCAATCATTACACCTCAAATAATTACTAATCAATTCAAATTAGGTTTACGCAGTTTTTTTCTTTTTGTCAAACTTGAAGATCCCGCAAAAGTTTTTGAGTTCTATAAGAAAGCCAAGAAAAATTCTGCAGTTAATTGGATTATTGCCACAGGATATGATTGGGATTTCATTATAATGATAACTAAGAAAGATATAGAAAACTTATATTCTAATATAACTCAACTCTTAAAAGGAGAGAAGATTTTTGATTTTGATATGCGAGAGATTGTAAAGCACCAAATGCTTTCGCACAGTTATCTAACAAAGAACAAAATAACACTAGAACATACTGCACTAACCACTTCAAGTAAGTTAGATCCTCTTGATTTCAAAATATTACGAGAACTAAAGAAAACATACAATGTAAAGATTATAAATATTTCTTCTAAACTAAAAGTGAATTATCGAACGATTGCTTCAAGAATAAAGAAGATGCAAGAATCAAAGATAATTACTGGATTTAGACCATTCATTAATCCGAAACCCTTCGGTTACCGTTCTTATTTCATAAAATTTACAACAAATATCAAAACAGACCACGAACTTGATAAATTTTTAAAATTATTATCTGAGGACGAACACATTACTGACAGTTTTGAATTCTTAGGTCGTTTTTCTAATGCAGTAATTTATAGATACAAGTCTGAGGGTAAAACAAAAGAGTTTTTGGAGAAATTAAGAAATGCAGTCCCAAAATTACAAGACTTATCAATATTTCCAATGTTTGATGATTCTTTGTATAAATCAGTAATAGAATAGAATTATTCTCTTCTCATTCGTCTTAGTCGCTTCTTTTTCTTAAGCTTCTTTCTGTACCACTTCCATCTACCTCGGTATCCGGACTTGTTCTTCTTTTTCCATTTACGGGACGAACGTTTCATTCTGGTTCTAGGTTAATTGTTTGTTTTATAAAACTTTCGAGGTGGCTTAGAGAGATTACTGGACATTGGACAAGTTGTTGTGTCGATTATAAAGCCAGAAATTATTCTGTTTGTATGGAAATTAAAACCTATTTGAGACAGATATTTGGCCGAGGTGGCTATGCTGAAGACTATTTACCTGTGATTGAGAGAAATCGAAAAATCATGGAGGCTAAGAACCTATACTCCTCTATTTAACACCTGCGCCCGTGCCCTCGCGTTGCGAGGGTGCCTATTCTTAATTTTTGAACGGTATAATAGATAAAATCCCGTACCAAATAATCCAGCAGGTATTATAAGTAGAATTGGTGCAGCTACGCCAAACACTTCTGAAATAATTCCAACCAAAACAAGACCAATTAAGTGAGCTGTCGAATAAAACATATTTCTAACAGATCCAACCGTTGCTCTGACTTTGCTTGGCACTAATTTATTAGTTTCTGTTAAGAAAAAAGGAGTTGTTACATTATCAAACAACCATGCAAAAAGCAATATTGGAATAACTAACGTCAGTGAATTATTTCTTATGAAATAAACAGAAATAAACAACAGGGAACCAATTGTCCCAAATACTAAGATATTATCTATATTAGATAATGTATTCTCCATTCTGAGTGAAATCATTGGAGCTAATATGCTGGTTAGAGCCATTGCCGAAATTACAATTCCAATTAATTCATATGATACTCCAATACTGAATAAGAAAGGTTGTTCAATCACTTTCCAAACTGTATAAACTATCACTGTTGATGTGGCTGCAACAATTAAATAGAGATAAAGTGGCGTTTTTCTGACGAAATTCATACCTGAAGTTAAAGTTAACCAAAAATCTGAACGTTTCACGTGAGGTCCTCGAACAAAATGTTCATCTTTAACTGGAACTCTTAGTCCAGTAATTACTACACCCAGAATTCCAGAGATTATAATTATTGAGCTCAATGCAATTTTTGTAGCCAATAAACCACCAATTAGTGGAGCAATCATATAGCCTGCTCCAGCGATCATTTGACCACGAGAATTTAATTTAGTGAATAAATTTTCTGATTTATTATACTTTAACCAATCATATGCCCATGCTTCTTCGGCACCCGTAACTAAGGTTACAAATACACCCATTAAGAAATATAATACTAATATTGCTTCAAATCCTGAAGAAAATGCCATCGCAATCCAAACAAGATAGGATAGGAAAATCCCAATTAATGTTGAGAATTTTCGACCATATACGTCTGCAACAACGCCGGTTGGAACTTCAAAAATTAGTTTTCCAATTCTATAAGCAATGAATACTATTGCAATATCACCAAGAGTTAAACCTCGCTCCTGAAAAAATAATACATAAATTGGCATCCAGATTGCAGTTACGCTCCATAGGAATGTAAAAACGTAGAAAGACCACAACAGTTTCCATTCTTTACTGTGAAAAAATAATCTTAATTTATTAAACATACTTAGCGAAATAAATCCTTCTATAAATAACTTTCAAATTCAAAAATCAGTAATCTTTTTCTCTGGACCTAAGTATTCAATAATTGAGGAACGTCCTTGGAAACCCTCACCTGTTGGTTTTAGTTTAATTACACCTTTTCGTTTTAGAGAATCAAGTGTTCTCTTAAATGTTTTTTCAGATTTTTTTCCTCCTGAAATGGAATATTGTTTGTAAAGTTCTCCTGTGGTTTTTCCTGAATATTCTTCACAGATTGACAGAACCAATTTTTCTTCATCTTTGAAAGTTTTGTTTTCAGCAGCAGGTTTAATATTACCAATTCGTTGAATTGCAGTTTCGACATGTTCAAGAGTTATTTTCTTTGCTGAGTCATGTTCTGCAAGTTCTCCTGAAATCTTAAGTAAAGTAAGTCCGATTCGTATATCTTTATATCCTGACGCAACATTTGCAAGTTTCTCAAATGCACTCTCATTCCAAGTACCCTGATAGAAGGCATATTTAATTCGTTCCTTTAGAATATCAAAAGTTTCTGCTCGAGTATATGATTTGAATTCAAGATTTTCAGGAGTTAAACGACTCACAATTCGATAGTCAAGTTGAGCATTCAAGTTTGGTTCATTAGTTAGTAATATTATTGTTCGCTTTTTTATATTTTCTAGTAAGTGATATAAGAAATCAGTATCCTCAGCTTTATCTGCTTCGTCAAGAACTATAACAATACCATCATATTGTTTTAAACGATCCATAACTTTGTTTATCAATTCATTTGTTTTTAGGTTCTGAATAAATCTAAGTCCAAGTTGAATTGAAATTTCTTGTAATACTTTATATGTTGTATTTGCCTTCCAACAGTTAACATTTATTTTTGCAATATTATCTGCAGCTTCATGCTCTTCTAAGTCCATTACAACTCGTTTTACTGAAACAGTTTTTCCAACACCAGAAGGTCCACTAACTATTAGAGAAATTCCCGTTCTTCCATGAAATAATGGTTTTATTGCTGTTGCTACAAATTGTTGTTCATTTTCACGATGAGGTAATAGTTTTGGAATGAAATCCGGATCAAGAGCGTCAGGATTAGAGAATATTGTTTCTTCTGAACCGAGAAAGTTAAAACTACTCATGGTCTTTTCAGTTATGAGAGGTTTTAAGAATTTCTCGAGTCTGGGCAATGTTTTTAATTGAAGGAGTTTAAGGGGAATTATGAATAAATTTGAGAAGTACATGAGTTTTGTTGAAGAGATAAATGCAAAGGACAGGGTTGTTTTATGTTTTGATCAAGATGGTGATGGAATTCCTGCAACAGTTTTAATGTTAAAGGCGTTTCAAAGATTAAAAATAAATAATGTTCATTGGGTTCCGTTTCATCGAGGAAATAGGATGCATGTTGCTGAAGAGATTCTTGCATGGAATCCCTCTCATGTGATTTTTTTAGATGTTGCAGCTGAAATGTATCACGAATTAATGAGTAAATTAGTTAATCGAAAAGTAATGGTTATTGATCACCATGAGACTAATGATCCTTTTGAAGGTGTTACAGTATTAAAACCACAAAATATTGGTTTTGAAGAGTCAAATCAATATTGCACAGCAAAATTAGTTCATGACTACATGTCAAATTTTGTTGATTTGGAAGATGTTAGTTGGATTACAGCAGTAGGAATAATTTCGGATATGGGTCAAAAAACCTGGGGTAAATTCTTAAGAGATATATTAAATCATCATAATTTTGAAATCAAAGAAGATTGGTATGATACTGTTCCAGGGAAAATAGCCCAAATAATTAACTCTGCAACTAGCGTGAATCCAATAAGAACTGAGGAAGCAATTGCAATGTTGGTTAATTCAACACCTAAAGAAATATTAAAATCACCTCTTGCCGAATTAAATAATGATATTAATGCAGAAATTGCAAAACAAATGTCAGAACCCGTAGAGAGTTTTCACAACGGTTTGTTGAATATACAAGTTATTAGAGCTCCCTCTTATTCAGTGGGTGGGGTGGTTTCAAATAAACGTTCAGTTGCCGAATTAAATAAGGCATTTATCACAATTAGTGTTTTTGGAGATAAATTAAAAGTTTCTGCCCGTAGCCAAGAATACAAAGTTCCAATGAATAAATTGCTTAAGCAATCAATTAAAGACTTTGAAAATTCTAATGCAGGAGGACATGATCCAGCTTCAGGTGCAGCACTTCCAACAAAATATTTGGATAAATTTAAGAAAAATCTTGTTGAGGTATTTGGCGAACTTTTACAACTTAACACTACAAGTTAATTTAGAAATTCTTGCTATTGAAATTAATAGTACACCAAGTGCAACAAGTTTTAGTTCATAACCATACCAAGGGAATATTGATAGGAATCCCGCAAGTCCCAGATATCCTGCTAAAGTAATATTACATGATGCACATCCAAAAAATAATACAACCAGCGCTCCACTAAGTAAACCTTTCTTTTCATTCAGTTGTCTTTTATTATCATATTGGAATATAAATAGTGAAATAAATATTGCAAATAATGCTGCAATAACTAAATCAGTTCCTAATTGCAAGTATGCAAAATTTCCAAGATTACCTAACTGCAATTCCAGATCATTGAAATAATTAATTATTCCGATAAATACTAAAAAGGTAATTATAGATATTGCTAGATATTTCTTCTGTTTTAGAATACTAATAATATTAGTTATACGACTATTCATTTGTCACTTCAATTTCTGATAATATAATTGATTCAAAATTTGCGAAAGGCTGAGCACCAGATATTGAGATTCCGTTAGCGAAAGATTTTGGAGTTCCTGTTACGCCAATATCTTGTCCTAATTGATAATCTGCATTGATTTTGTTCAAGTATTTTTCATTGTTGAAACAATTATTGAATTCAGTTGCATCGAGTCCAATATGAACCGCCCAGGATTTATATTGTGATGTACCCAATGATTCTTGATTTTCAAAAATCAAATCATGCATTTCAATCCATTTTCCTTGATCTGCTGCACATTCAATTGCAAGTGCTCCAGGAACTGCTTCATCATGACCTCTTATTGGGAAATGTTTGTAAACAAAATAAACTTTTCCTTCATCCACCAAGTTTCTAATCCCAACTAAACCATCTTGGGCGAATCTTGAACAGAAAGGACATTCTACGTCTGAGAATTCTACAAAAGTAACTGGTGCATCGGGATTTCCTAAAGTAAGTTCTCTATCACCCAAAGGAATTTCTGCACGAGGAAGTTCATATTCACTACCTTCAGTTAGAGATTTATCAATATCATAAGAATCACCAAGAATCATTAAGTTTCCATCTGCAGTTATGAATACATCTATGTTTTGAGTTTGATCACCAACGATAATATCAAGATTTACTGAATATAATCCGCTAAGAGAAGTTATTGAATTTGCTTTAGCCTTACCCCCATTTTCAGATAGCATAAATGAAACTTGGTTTTCAGTATATTGCATAAGATCTGTCGGTGTTGTTGTAAGAGTGAAGGCCAAATAGGTATATAATAATAATATTCCAATTAGAATAAATTTTGGTTTTCTTTTGGTTTTCGATTTTTTATCCTTTTTTGGCGAATCGTTAGGCATAACGTCATTATGGAGAATAACTATAAAAGATTTGTGAAGTTCTTGGCTATAATTAATAATGCTGCAGAATATACAAGTAGAGAAATCACTTTTTCATGAGTTGAACCAGTTCTTATTGGACCTCTCAAAGTATATGGACTTAATGGTGCAAAAAGTTTTACTCCATGAGGAGTCATAGCATCAGTTAAAAGATGAATTAAGTATCCAATGAAAAACCAACCAGCAATTGCAAGGTCATATTCTTTTAAACTAAGTAAAAAACCAATACCTAGAGTTAGAAGTGTGCCAGTGAATATTGAATGAACAAAGCCCCGATGTCTTGAGAATATATTTGTTACTGTATGTGCTGCACGAACTTTTCTTGAGATAAATGAGTTTGGAGAATCAATATCTGGAGTAATTAGTCCGACTAAATAGAACACTGTTGCTAATAACCCTGGTTGATTTAATGTTCCAAGAAATGGCAGAGTAACTGCATTTACAAATAAGATTATATATGCAAGTAGTCCGAAACTAAGGTGTGATCTAAGCATCATAAGTTATTTAAGAAGCTTTTTAATTTTAAGCCTTTTTATAATTATAATGTTTAATCAGTTCAGAACCGCACTATTGTTGGGATTACTTGGCGGATTATTCCTATTAGTTGGAGGACTTTTGGGAGGACAACAAGGATTAATTGTTGCACTCGTTTTTGCAGTTGTTATGAATTTTGGAGCTTATTGGTATTCCGATAAATTAGTTTTGAAGATTTACCGTGCACGTGAGCTTGATGTTAAAGAATATGCACATATTCATCGAATTGTTAATTCGTTGGCTAAGAAAGCCAAATTACCAAAACCGAAATTATATCTAATTCCCTCACACAATCCTAATGCCTTTGCTACTGGCAGAAATAAAGATCATGCAGCAGTCGGAGTTACTATTGGTATTCTGAATCTATTAAATGACAAAGAATTGAAAGGAGTTCTGGCTCACGAATTGAGTCACATCAAGAATCGAGATATTTTAATTGGAAGTCTTGCTGCAACAATTGCAACAACTATTTCATTTTTAGCAAGTATGGCTAAATGGACTGCAATATTTGGCGGATACAGAAATAGAGATAATAATCTTGTTGGAATGCTTGCTTTAGCAATAATTACTCCAATTATTGCTGGAGTAATCCAAATGGCAATTTCACGTTCAAGAGAATTTCTGGCTGATGAAACCGGAGCTAAAATTGCTGGTGATTGGAAAGGGCTTGCATCTGCTTTGAAGAAACTTGAGAAAGGTTCCAAACATTTTCCAATGCGTCTTGGTGGTGAAGCAAGTGCACATATGTTTATAGTGCATCCTTTTTCTGGAAAAAGTATGATGAGTTTATTTTCCACACATCCATCTACACAAGATAGAATTGAACGACTTGAGAAATTAAAGCTTTAGTATTCGAAGCACTTTTAAACCACTTTGGCGGGTTTTATTTATGAGTTTAAAGAGTAGATTTTGTCCCAAATGCGGTAAAGAAACTGAAAAACTGGTTGACAGTTTATGTAGTTTATGCTATTCTAAAGAATCTAAATTTAACATTCCAAAACAAAAAAATGTTTTACAATGTGTTAAGTGTGATATGATTTACAATAAAGGATTTTGGACTCGTCCTGCTAAACAAGTTGAGAATTATTTGGTTGACAGAATTAAAAAGTCTATAAGACTTCCAGGTGATGAACAGTTAGTTGATATAAAATTATTAAATGAGGGAAAATCTGCAGAACTTTTAGTGCGTTCAACAATTAAAGGTGAAACTATTGAAAGAGTTATTGATGGAAAATTTGAAATTAAAAAATATTGTTGCCCAGCTTGTTCTCGAGAACAAGGAATTGATTATACTGCAAAAATTCAAGTAAGGGCTGCAAAAGATACTGATAAATTTGTTGATGAAGCTTTGAAATATATCCGAGAAGCAGCACCAAAAGTTTCCAAAGTTGAACCTATGTTGAAAGGTGTCGATATTTATCTTGTAAATCAAAGATTGGCAAAACAAGCTGCTCGAAGAATTAAGAAACATATGGAAGTTGTAGCTAAAGAAAGTTTCAGAAATTATTCTTGGGATCATGAAAAGGATAGACCGAAAAGACGTATAACAATTCTTTTAAAGCAGAAGGTGAGGAAATAACATGGTTGAGTCAAAAAAGAAGCACAAAAAGCGTTCAAGACATGCTTATGATAAATCTGAAGAGGTAGGTAAAGTAAGACTTCCTCGTAACGAAGAAGTTTTTGGACTTGTTGATGTTCGATTAGGGATGGGTAAGTCAAGAATTCGTTGTTCAGACGGTAAAGAACGAATTTGTAGAGTTCCGGGAGCATTAAAGCGAAGACTTTGGGTTCGACCAGGAAATATAGTAATTGTCAAACCTTGGGAATATGAAGGTGACAGAAAAGGAGATGTTATATTTAATTATAAACCAATTCAAGTTAAGTGGTTGAGGAAAAACAAGCATTTGAAAGATTTACTTGAACAGGATGAATTCTAATATGCATAGTGAAGTTGTTAATATACCTAAAGATCGAATTGCTGCGTTAGTTGGTACTAAAGGTCGTGAAAGGAAAACTATTGAGAAACAAGGTTATTGCAAGTTAAATGTATCGTCTTCCGGAAGTATTACAATAAAATCTAAGAATCTGGATAAATTGTTAAGTATTAAATTGGTTGTTGAAGCAATTGGTCGCGGATTTAATCCAGAGATTGCACATTTATTATTTGATGAAGAATATACTCTTGAAATATTGGATATGAGTGCTTATACAAAATCTCGTTCTCGAATAAATACACTCAAATCAAGAATTATTGGTCGCAAAGGTGCTGCACGGAGAAATTTGGAGCAACTTACTGAAACTGCAATAACAATCTATGGTAAAACTGTCGGAATAATTGGAAAAGCAGTTGATGTATCTTTAGCACAACGCGCAGTTGAAATGATTTTAGAAGGAAGTAAGCACGCAAGCGTGTTTAGATGGATCCAAGATCAACGAGTATAAGTCCTTTGTAAAATAATCAGATTCTGATATATTATACTTACATTTTTGATGATTTATTAATGAAAAAGGGAAATCTTTTTAATATAGCGTACTGTTTTCTTGACTAATGGCTGAAGAGAACCATAAACAAGTATCAGTTGCTGAATTTTTTGAGAAGAATAGGCATCTTTTAGGATTTAATAATCCAAGTAAAGCACTCCTGACTTCTGTTAAGGAAGCAGTGGATAATTCTTTGGATGCTTGCGAGGATGCAAATATACTTCCAGATATTGAAGTTAAGATTCAAGAATTGAAAAAAGGCAAATATCGGATGATTGTCGAGGATAATGGTCCGGGTTTGAATGAAAAGGTTCTTCAGAAGGCATTCGGTTCATTATTATTCGGTTCAAAATTTCGTTCAATTGGTGGAAAGCAAGGAAGAGGACAACAAGGAATTGGAATTTCTGCAGTTATTTTATATGGTCAATTGACTACTGGAAAACCAGCTAAGATTACTTCTCGAACTTTGAAAGATAAAGAGGCTCGAGAATATACAATGCATATTAATGTTAAAACAAATGAACCAGATGTGATTGCTTCAGAAGTTAAGACTTGGAAAAGAGAACATGGGACTCGTGTTGAAGTTGAGATGGAAGGAAAATATGTGGGCACAAAACAAAGTCCATATGAATTTATCAAACAAACAGCTGTTGTAAATCCCCATGCAAGTATTATTTATACTGATCCTGAAGGAAAGAAACATAAATTTCCACGAGTTGTAGATAAACTTCCGAGAAAGGCAAAAGAATTGAAACCACATCCAAGTGGAGTTGAATTTGGTTTGTTCAAGCGAATGTCTAAAGATACTAAAGCAAGAAATGTGAAGAGTTTCTTAACTAAAGATTTTGATAAAGTTGGTGGTGGAACTGCTAAAACTATCTTGGGAACTGCTAAAGTTGATGGTCAAACTATGCCAAAATTATTGAGTGATGACCAATTACATGAAATTCATGAAGCGATTAAAACTACAAAGATTATGAATCCCAGTACTGATTGTTTAAGTCCAATTGGGGCAGATGCTCTTGCAAAAAGTTTAGAGAGTGAATATGAATTAGATTTTGTAAAGGCAGTTTCAAGAAATCCAACAGTTTATAGAGGATTCCCATTTCAAGTTGAAGTTGCAATAGGTTATGGTGGTGAGTTAGATACTGAAGGTTCAGCTAGAATTAATCGTTTTTCGAATAAAGTTCCGTTATTATATGAAGAAGGTTCTTGTGCTTTAACTAAAGGGGTCAAAAGTGTAACTTGGAAGAGTTATGGATTACACAATTCAAGTGGTTCTATGCCAACAGGACCTGCAGTAATAGTTATTCATATTGCATCTACTTGGGTACCATTTACTTCTGAAAGTAAGGCAGCAGTTTCAAATTATCCTGCGATTTCCAAAGAAATTAAACTTGCAATTCAAGAAGCAGGAAGAGCATTGCACTTATATGTCCGTAAACAGAGAAAAGCAGGACTTGAAGAAGAGAAGCGACAAAAGTTTATTGGCTATTCTGGTGAGGTTGCTGGAGCTGTTGCAAAGTTGATTTCAAAAGATTCTTACAAATTAAAGAAAGAGGATTTAGAGAAAAGTGTTTCTAAAATTCAAAAATCATTATTGAAAACTGCAGAAAATATGTATGATGGCGGAAAGAGTTTAGAAGAATCAAATGAAGGAGAAGAAAATGAGCAAAAGTAAAATTAGAGCTGAAATTATTGGAAAACTTAAGAGATTAGGTGAACAACTTGAAAAAGAAATTCAGAAAAATAAAGATCCAGAAATTACAATGCCAATTCGAACATTGAGCAATGCGTATTTTGATGATAAAGATAAATTAATCCGACTAGGCGATAAGAAACAAACTAGAAATTTCTTCAATGTAGGACAAGCAAGAAAATTCATGCAGACAACTTTGATTGCTGCACAAATTAAAGAATTACTTGAACAAGATAAACCAAGCATTTCCACAAGACAGCTTTATTATATTTTGAAACGAACCATTGAGGGTTTGAAGGAAAATACATTTGAAGATCAGAGTTCAAGTGCACATGCGCTGTTTTGTTGCTACTAGACTCTTGTTCAAGCATTGGGGCTACACAGATGTTTCCAG
>PVBE011343281.1_pt1 | contig 17950 bp, 19 predicted proteins | sample 1631181 | NCBI WGS metagenome assembly PVBE01 (sample SAMN08397723, study PRJNA350692) | Marine metagenome, whole genome shotgun sequencing project. | isolation source: water | place: Pacific Ocean | collected 2012-04
AAATTTATCTAAATTTTTAAGGCACTGTTAGTAAATATTTTGTGAAACCTGCCCCATCATGGAATTAACAAATGTCATTTCCATGATTAAAAACGGACTTCAGAAGAAATGCTATAAGCCGTTTCGTTTAGAAAGAGTCCTTCCACATTCAAAAAGATATAAGAGCCTGTTGATAAGCTGATGCCTGTGGTGATCCCAATTCTATCTTCGTTTTCAAATTCTATTTTAGAGCCTTTCGAAGGGTGTACATTTAAGTTGGTTCCCATAAAAGAAATGGTGAAATAGGGATAGAGGAGAAAAACTTTTTGTGAAAGACCTGTTGTAATGAACCATTGATGAAAAGAAGGGGCAAAATCATTTGAAGTATGGGATAGCGCGTATTTTACTGAAGCTGCAAAAGAGGTGTTTTTAATTTGAATGAGTGTGACTCGACTCCCCACTTCTCCATAAAAACTTTTTGCGTTATGAAGATGTATTTTTTGATTTTTTTGATAAAACTCTAAAGAGAGGTTTTGCTCTCCCATGCTTCCGAAGAAATCGATGAATTCTTTCAGATTTAAAGTTATAGATCCTTTTAAAACCCAGTCTTTGGATTTAGGCTTAGAGATATTGGAATGATTTGTTTTGAGATTTTTAGAGGTTACGTTATCGAAACAAGCTCCCAGTCTAAAATTTGCAAAAGCTGTATCGGGTATAAAAAAGCCCTTTTGAAGAAGAGCTGCAGAATTTACATCTTCGGCATGGGCATAAAAAATCACAGTTAAGAGAAAGAAAATTTTTTTCAAAACCTGAACTCTGCTAATACAGACACAGCTTCTTCATCGATCAATCTTACTTCTAGGTTGATCATAAAAATAATGCCGTTGGTAATCGATGTTCCTAAATAAAGACCTACGTTGTCCTTGCTTTCAAAATGATTCGTATTGGAACCATTTGTAGCGATACCTGAAATATGAGGTGTGTGAAGAAATGAGTTTGCATTTGAGTATTTAAATCCAATATAGGGAATTAAAAAATCAAGGGTATAAGAAAAGGCTAAGTTGGCTTGCCATTCATGGTAAGTAAACGTGGAGTCTGCAATATCCATTTTGACTCCATTAATGCTAATTTTTCGAAGATCAGGGTCGATCGATGTATACCTTCCTCCAATCCCCATAGAGGCGCGTCTCCAGTCTAAAAGTAAAATATTTGTACCCACTGCCCATAAAAAATGATGGTTCGATATCAAAACGACTCGGTTCAGCATTGTATTTGATTTCGTACGCCAATCACTTTTGATTTTTCCATCGCCTAGGTCTGCATAAAGATCTAAACGATTTTTAAAATTGATAACAAGGTCTGCTGAAGTAGAATACAGTTCGTAATTATCGACTCTTCCAGAACCTTCTTGATATTGCTCTAATCTTCGGTCAAAAATAAAATTCCCCTCAAACCCAGCTCTGAGATTCAAAGAAGAAGATCTTGAAGTCAATATTCCTTTTTTTAAAAGAGCACAGGCAGCAGGATTTCCAACGGGAGCTGCATTTAAAGAGAAAGAAAGGAGTAAAAAAAGAAACCATTTCATGAAGGCTCTACCCTTAACTGATGTTACGAAAAAAATTAAATGAATCTTTCTCACTTTTGCCGTATTCAAAAATTGATTTTTTGACCGTGCTAAAGTCTTTCAAATCAATGATCACAAATGGGTCCATATTATTAATATTGACCGATTTATGATCGTTGATTCTAGAAGCTTTAGCACACTCAAAATCCATGCATTTGAAGTGGAAGGAGTATATAATATCAGTTCTTAAAATCTTTTAACCGAAATTGAGCAGTTTGAATAATAATATCGGTTTTAAACTATATACAGATAAAAATTTTCTAAAAAGAATATTCCGATGGATTTGTATAAATACCCCAAATACCTTGATTTGTAGAATCAAACCATTTTTTCCAATCACTCATCGAAGATCCATTCATTCCTAAACGATCAAAAACCCATAGTTCAGGATTAAAATCACTTAAATTTACTAAAAAACCAAAAAAAAGCCGGGGCCAATTCGTATCAGCTACTAAAGGGCCATTAGGAGCAAAGACACCTAGGGTTTTTCCTAAAGTAGTGAGTTTTAAAAGATCATCGGAAGGAGTAAAGCAATGTTTTTTCACTTCAAGAAGAATATCCACAGCTGTTCGGTACAAGGTATGAGAAGTGGCAAAAGGTTCTTTGAAATTAAGAAGCGCAATCTTTTTAAAAGCGATTTTCTTTTCTTCCGAAGGCAAATCCATATTCTCAAATAGAAGGGAAATATTTCTTTTAAAAGAAGTTTGTTTTTGAAGAGGCAAAGCTGAAAATAAAAACTGGTCGACCATTTTAACTACATCAATTTTTCCTTTTGTATACATGTGCAAAGCATCAATACATTCTTTTCGAAATTCAGAAAGAAAAGAAAGAGGGCGATGGGAAACAGAAGAAAAGTGAAGTTTTTTTTGTATGTAAGGGTATTTTTTACAAAATTCTTGTAGAAGAAATGTTTGTTCATTTGCGTCGAATTGAATGGAAGAATAAAAAGAGCGTAACTTTTCTAAAAAATCAGTTGTATAGGTTTTTCTGAACAAAGAGGGATAAAAAGTAAATGCATGGGTGGGGGAAAAGGCAAGCATTTTATCTGCTTTTTCTTCTGAAAAGGCAATCTCTTGAAAAAATGTAAGCAAATTTTTTTCTGATGAAATGGTTTTTTTTTCCACAGTTAGATATTTAATGCGGTAGTAGGCCTTTAAAAGAGTATCCATCGTGCCGCCTGAAATGTAGCTCCAAGGTTTTTTTGTAGAATCTGATTTTGTATTTGTATTTGCTATTCGGTCTACAGCTCCTTCTAAAAATTCATCAGATCTTATATAAAGCACGACTTTTGTTGTGATTTCAGTTAGGTCATTTTTTGCATTTTCATAAGGGCAGTTTTCAAAAACCTGTCTTTCAATATTTGTGAAAAATTCTCTTAAACAATCTCTATATTGAGTTTCATTTTGAATATAAGTCCAAACAGAAGGATCTGATCTTCCATGTTTATATATGAGACGAAACCCCGCAGGGCTATCTTCATAATTTTTCTCAGCTTGATGCATTTCAGGATCAAAAACTTCTTGAAAATGCTCAGGGAAATATTTGATGTATTCTTCAATTAAATAGGGAAAAAGCATCTGGTATTCTTCTGCTAATCCTTGTTTAGCATCCCTAGTATTAAGTAGGCTTTGCATAGAAAGAACAGCTCTTTGATGCTCTGCTTTCAGATTCCTTCTTTGCATCTGATTGCCACTATTTCGGATCAAAGCTTCTGTCATGATTGCTTGATCATAGGCCCTTTGATAGTCTTGTTGTAAGTCCTCTGCTTGCTTATAGTAATAATCCATTTTTTGTTGTATGAAATGGGTTAAAAACTTGCCTAACCCATCTGCTTTTTCAGGATCTAAACCAAGACTGCTATAAAGGTTCCAACTAGCAAAGGTAAGTTTGACATCTGTAAATGAGGCTAATGTAAATTCCCAAGATTTTAAAAGAGGGTTTTCTGTCATTTTTTTAAAAGAGCCCAAAGCTGTTTGAAAATCCTTTTGAAAGGCCTGCACTTTTTTTGCTGATTCAGACACAGGAAGCGCTACAAAGCGCATTTGATGAAATCCTTGCGTCATCTCCTTGGTTTTTTCAAATCTTTTTTCCCTTTCAATCTCTTTTTCAGAAACAGTGTGCTTTTGTAATAAAATTTCACGGATCAATTTTTGAGCATTTTGAGAGCCTGTTTGTAAAAAAGGTGCGATTATTTTTTGGCATACAGCTACTTTTTCTTTTATAGAAAGCAGAGAGTCGATCAGATATACCGATTCAAAGGCATTGATTAAAGCAGGATTTTCGAACACATTTCTTGAAACAAAAGGTTTAGTAGAATCTGCTAATCCCCAACTGTAGCAAAGAGGAACTGTGTATTCGACTCCCTCAAAGGTTCGGGTTAATTTTCCGCTGTTTAAAAGATCTAAAAGGTCCTGTAAAAATTTTTCTGGTTGATCTGCCTGAATTAAAATTGCAGGTGCTGTAGCAAAACAAGAGCCAACACTTTGCCTTAAAGGAGTAAGCCAAGAAGAAAGTACTGCTTTTTTAATGTGAAGATGGGTGAGTTTTTCTTGCTCTTGAAGGTTTAAAGTTTGCCGGATGAGCTCTTCTGCTTTTTTATGGCAAAGAGGAAGGCGAAATTTATCAAAAAATTTAATCGTTTTTTCACTTTTTGAAAGGTATTTGAAAACCTGTTTAATGTGTCGAAAAATCCAGTCATCATCTCCCTTATTAGGTCCTATAATGAAAGCATGTGTTTGAAAAAGTTTTAAAAACGTATCGATGCGATCTTTTGCGATTCTTTCTTGTGTATCAAAAAGAGCATCAGAAAAAAGTTTGGCATAAAATTGTGAGCGAAAACGAAAAGAATCTTGCAGATCTGATTTTTCAAACAAATGAGAAACTTGATTTTCATACTCAAGCTGTAAAAAACGGACCAAAGGATCCTTTGCATTCATTGAAAGTACTTTTTGAAAAGAGGCGCTCATGTTTTTTCCCCAAACTTTATTCTACCTGGAGAAAAAATATGTGTAAAATCTTCAAAGATGAATTATTAAAATGGAGGGTGGTTGAAAAGACGATCCATTTTTTAATCGGTGCTACTTGCAAAACTTTTATATTTAGCCCAATTAACACCTTGCCCTGCATCCTGAACGATATCTGGTACTATAATTTTTTGAAAATATTGGCCTCTCTGTTCTCCTTTAGGGCCAACGACTTCAACGAGGACTTCATGCAACAATCGGGGATAATCATCACAAATTCTAGCTATCCAAGGCCCTGCATAACAATTGGTGCTAAGTAGAGCAATAAATGGACAAAAAATTCATTTATTCACTTTAGTGGGGTAGCCTACATTTCTGTAGACGAATAAAAAAATATTTTAATAATAGTTCTTCTTATTTTGAAAAAATCTAATAGAAAAATCTTTTATTTTACTAAAAAAAGAATTTCATCTTTTCTTTTGTGTGAAATTGAGTAAAATAGATTCCAAAAACCCCCTTTAAAAAGATGATGATAAAACTAAACCGTAAAAAAGAAATCGATTTGCCCGAGGGAAGTACGATTGAAGATTTAATTCAAAAATTAAACCTTACTGATCCATCTCAGGCTGTAGGTGCTTCTGTAAACGGGCAATCCAAAGATTTTAGTGAAATACTTACAGAAAATGATGAAGTAATTCTTTTTAATTTTGAGGATCCTGAGGGAAAAGAAATTTTTTGGCATACGTCTGCTCATGTCCTGGCTCAAGCTGTTTTAAGGCTTTGGCCCAATGCAAAACCAACAATTGGTCCTCCGATTGCAAACGGATTTTATTATGACTTTGCTGATTTACAAATTTCAGATAGCGATTTTGAAAAAATCGAAAAAGAAATAGAAAAGATTTTAAAGGAAAATTTAAAACCGAAAAGAGAAGAATTTAAAAATAAACAGGAAGCTTTAGACGCATTTGCATCTAATCTTTACAAGTGTGAGCTCATTGAAAGTTTTGATGAGAGTCCGATTAGTGCGTATCGGCAAGGAGAATTTTTTGACCTTTGTAGAGGGCCCCATTTAGCCAATCTTAGCAAAATTCGAGCGTTTAAAGTTTTAAAGACTTCAGGAGCTTATTGGAGAGGTGATTCAAGTAAGCAAATGCTCACTCGGATTTATGGGATTACGTTTCCTGATAAAAAAACGCTTAAAGTGTATTTGAAAAATTTAGAAGAGGCAAAAAAACGGGATCATAAAATTTTAGGACCGCAATTAAATTTGTTTTCATTAAAAGAAGAAGCTCCTGGAATGCCTTTTATTCATCCCAAAGGGGTGATTGTTTGGAATCAACTTTTACACTTTTTAAGAAGCTGTTTAGAAAATGATTATGTTGAGATCAAGACTCCTACAATGATGTCAAAAGAACTTTGGGAGCGATCAGGACATTGGGAGCATTATCGAGAAAACATGTATGTGTGTCAGATTGAAGAGCGAGAGTTTGCGATCAAACCGATGAACTGTCCGGGATGCATGCTTTTTTATAAATCACATGTTCACAGCTACCGCGAGCTTCCGATCCGTGTCTCTGAAATCGGACATGTGCACCGAAATGAAGCATCAGGTGCTTTAAATGGTCTTTTTAGAGTCCGTGCTTTTCATCAAGATGATGCTCATATTTTTATGATACCGGAACAAATTCGATCAGAGATTCTGGAACTTCTTCATCTAGCTGATCGCATTTATATGACCTTTGGTCTTTCTTATAAACTTGAGCTTTCCACTCGCCCTGAAAAATCGATAGGATCAGATGAAGATTGGGAGATTGCAACTAAGGGATTGCAAAATGCTTTGGATGATTGGGGGCATAGCTATCGTATCAATGAAGGAGATGGCGCTTTTTATGGTCCGAAAATTGATATCCATATTCGAGATGCTTTGGGAAGATTTTGGCAATGCGGAACCATTCAGCTCGACATGTCTTTAACGGAAAAATTTGATCTTGAATATGTCGATTCTGATGGAAAATTAAAAAGACCTATTATGCTTCATCGTGCACTTTTGGGATCTGTAGAAAGATTTTTTGGTATTTTAATTGAACATTTTGCTGGGAAATTTCCTTTTTGGCTCAGTTGTCGTCAAGTTTGTATTATCGCTGTTGCAGACAGACATGCAGGGTATGCAAATGAGGTTTGTGAATCTTTAAAAAAAGCTTCTCTGATATGTGAAGTTGATGCTACAAATGAGTCTGTGAGTAAAAAAGTACGAACGGCTCAGCTTCTTAAAAATAATTATATCCTAATTATTGGAGACAAAGAAATAGAAAATAAAACCATTTCAGTACGAACTCGAGATAATGTTGTTCATGGTGAAATGACGCCAGAAAATTTTCTTAAAAAAGTTTTAAAAGAAAAAGAAGAAAAAGCGCTTATGTCGCCATTTTCTCAAACTTCTTCCTAAAGTAACGGGGAAACATGAAAATCATTGCAGTTACCAGTTTTAAAGGGGGCACCGCAAAAACTTCCACAACCCTTCATTTGGGAGCAGCTCTTACAAAGTTTCATCAAAAAAAAGTTCTTCTCATCGATTTCGATGCGCAAGCAAACCTTACCACGGGTTTTGGTTATGATCCTGATGAACAAGATAGTATGGCGCCTGTTTTACAAGGAGAAAAATCTTTAAAAGAAGTCATTTTAAAAACGTGTGTTCAATCCTTAGATTTAGTACCCGCGGATACGTGGCTTGAAAGAGTAGAGGTAACAGGCGCTCTTGCAGCGGATCGGTATTCACATGAAAGACTCAGAGAAATTTTAGATAGTGTAGAATATGATTTTATTTTAATCGACACTCCCCCTTCTTTAAGTTGGCTTACCGAATCTTCTTTAATTGCGGCTCAGTATGCTTTAGTCTGTGCAACTCCTGAATTTTACAGCATTAAAGGTCTTCAAAGGCTTTCCATTTTTATGGATAACATCTCAGAAAGACATTCGCTTCAAGTTTTAGGTGTTGCTTTATCTTTTTGGAATCAAAGAGGTAAAAGCAATCAAGCATTTATAGAAGTAGTCGAAAACACCTTTCCTGGAAAATTACTTTCTTCTAAAGTAAGAAGAGATATACATGTTTCAGAAGCATCTATTTATGGAAAACCTATATTTGAAACGGCTCCTAAAAGTAGAGCTTCTGTAGATTATCTTTCTTTAACAAAAGAAATCATCAAACGGATGTAAAGTTACTTTACATTAGAAGGTAGTAAGAATGGGAAAGTTCAATGCTCTTTTGAATCTTAGACTCAAACAAAAAGATTCACAAAAACCAAAAATGACAGCACTTGCTGAACAATCTAAAAGTGGAAATCTTTCCAGTTTTTCAGGTGTATTTCGTATTTCTGCGTTGAATGATCGAGAAAAAGAAGAAATCGAAACAATTTTAAAAAATTTTCGAGAAGATACAGATTATGACGTACAAAATGATTTAAAGATGTTGATGACTCTTACGTCAGAGGTCAAAGCGATTACGAACCAAGCAGTCATACTGCATGGAGAAAGAATTAAAAAAGCTCAAGAAGTTTTAAAGTCTTACAAAGACGGCGCTTTTAGTGCATGGTTAATCGCAACGTATGGAAATCGTCAAACTCCTTATAATTTTCTTCAATATTATGAATTTTATATGTCTATGCCGGTAACATTGCATCCTAAAATAGACAGCATGCCTAGGCAAGTCATCTATTCTTTAGCCAGCAGATCAGGTACGTTTGATAAAAAACAAGAAATTGTACAGAACTATGATGGTCAGCCCAAACAAGAGCTTTTAACGCTCATCAGAACGGTTTTTCCTTTAGCTGAAACAGATAAGCGGATACCTCAAGGAGCTCACCAGGTAATAAACGCATTAAAGCGTGTAAAAATGCTTGTAAAACAATCCTATTTCACTCCAAACGATACGCAAAAAACACACATTCAAACTTTATTGGAAGAGCTTCAAAATTGGGTAGAATAGTGTGTATTACGAGGGATACATACCCCTCGTAATTCAAAAATTGGCTTTTTGACCGTGCTAAAGTCTCTCAAATCACGAGGGGTATATAGAAAAATGTGTATCCGCTTTTGCTAACAAAGAAAGTACTCTTTCAGATTGTTCAGAATAATCAGGATCTAATAAAAGAACCGGGTCACTATCAGTTTGAAAACAGTTTCCCACGTATCCTATTATTTCCTCACCTAAAGAAATAATAAAGCTTGAACGAGGGGTTTTTTTGAATTTTTCAGCATCTTCATTAAGTGATTGAGTATATTCTCTAGCAGTTAGACTTGTTACACATTTTTTTTGTATTGCAAGTAAAGCGTTAGCTTCTTTTTGAGGATTTCTATGAGCTTGAAAATCTCTATTAAAAACTTTTTGAGAAGCTGAATTAACCACGGAACTTAAAACTAAATGATCTGCTAAACCTGAAATTCTTACAGTGTAATAGCGCTCCCTTTTTTGTCCCGTGTCGCCAATTCCTAATGTTGGAGGGTAAATTGTAACGTTAATCCTAGGAGACATAAAAGTCATTTTTGTAAATCTAACTCTTGAGTCCTCAGATTATTCATCCTCCTCTACTTCTATATTTTTTCCATAAACTACTCGAATGAATTCGCTGTAATTTCTTGGATCAATAGATTGGGGTAAAAGCATTCCTAAACGTTGCCATTTTCCCATTTCACAGCCTTTTTCTGCTGCTTCATATTTTGCTTCTAATAAAAGACGATCTTCTTCAGGAATATCATCTGCTAGTTGAGTAGCATCAATCACTGTAAAAGTAGACCGATCAATAAAAGCTAAAGGACGTTTTTGATAGGGCTCTGTATTTTCATTAATAGGCTTTTGATAGCCTCTTTGATAGAAGTCTTCAGCAGTTTCTATAGCTAAATCTTTAAGTTTTAAATAGAGATCTGTTGTGTAATATTCAGGCTCTACTAAAACTCCGATTTGGATTTCATGATTACTAGATTCGTAAACTTCTTCAGGAGAAATTCCAAAACAAGGCGCTGCTTCTTTCAAAGCTTCTAAATCAACCTGATCTTTAAAATACCCTTGTGCGATTCCTAAACGGCCAATAATCTCATCACCAAGAAAGATTACAAAACTTGAAAAAGGGGTTCTTTGAAATCTTTCTGCTTCCTTAAAGCGTGCTTTACAGTAGTCTTCAAGGCATACATTTTGTTGTGTATAATAAGTAGGGATGTTTTTTTGTCGAATGGCATATAAAGCCGCATATTCTGCTTCTGGGTCTCTTTCTTCAGGAGCACTTTGGGGGTGTACCATTGATTTTATTGTAAGATCTAAAGGAGACTCAGAATCTGAGAGATCAACAGAGTCTTTGATAACCACATAAAAATAACAATCTTCATTTGGTATACCTATATCTTCTGCTTTTTGTGTAGGCTCTCTAACCTCTATTTGAATGGAGGATGAGGGTGGCGGAGGAGGTGGTAATTCTAGCATTTTTTTTCCTTTTTTTAATAAAATGGATAAATAGGATGCTTTATTTTTTTGTTTTATGCAAAGGAATTGTTAAGAATTTCCTTAAGAGGAAGCATCTATTTTGGTCCTTATAAATAAGTTTTATAAGGACCAAACAGATATAAAGAATTTTATATATACATATTTACAGCTCAAGAATTAAATAGAGTATTATCCTCCTTGTATATCTCTTCCATAAACCACTCGGATGGAATCGCTATAATTTCTTGGGTCAAGAGGGTCCCCTTGTTCATCAGTTGCAGGTAAAAGAATTCCTAAACGTTTCCACATTCCTGTTTCACAACCTCTTTGTGCTGCTTCGTATTTTGTTCTTAAGAGAAGCCTTTCTCCTTCAGGGACTTCATCTGACAGTCGGCTAGCATCAATGGCTGTAAAAGTGGCTCGATCAATAGGCGCTGAAGGACGTGTATGATAGGGCTGCTCCTCTTCATTAATATGCTTTTGAAATCCGCTTTTATGAAAAATTTCAGCAACTCTTAGGGCTAAAAATTTAAGTTCTAGGTAAAAGTTTGTTTGATAGTCTTTAGGCTTTAATAAAGCTCCGACTTGGACTTCATTGTTACCAGGATCATAGACCTCGCCAGGCGAAACACCAAAACGAGGCGCTGCTTCTCTTAAAATAGCTAAATCAGCCTCGGTTTTAGAATAACCTTGTGCGATTCCTAAACGCCCAATAATTGCATCTCCAAGGAAGATCACAAAGATGGAATAGGGTGTTCTTTGAGATCTTTGTGCTTTCGTATAGTGATCAGCACAATAAGGGTCAAAGGCTACTGGTTTTTGTGTCTTATAAGTAGTGGCATTTTGTTCTTGAATGGCATGTAAGGCTCTACATTCTATTTCAGGGTTTCTTCCTTCTCTGGCACTTTGAGGGTTTACCATTGATATCTTATGATTAAAGGAGGACCAGAACCTGAAGAATCAGGTTGTGTGATTGTTACGTCAAAGTAACAATTTTGATTTGCTGCTTTGGGATCTTCTACTGTTTCTGTTGGTTCGGTAACATGTACTTGAAGAGGCGTTTGGATTGATAGTGATGGTATTGCTGCCATTTTTTTTCCTTTTTTAGTGAAATGGGCAGACATGATGCTTTATTTTTTCGTTTTATACAAATGAAGTTTATAACTTCAAAATTTAGGTTTTAAAGAGGGTTTTTTACTAAAAAGATTTCGTCGTTGGATAGGTCATCTAAAATTTTTATATACTGAAGGGCTAGATCTGCAAAATTGATAAGCACTTGTCTAGGATTTTTTTGATGATCATAGGGAATGAACTGCTTCAAGTGCACATGGTTTTGACTGGGATCTACTTTTAGAAGAGTTTCTAGCGGGTTTTCAAATTTTTTTTCCCTTATATAAGTAAGTATGTTGGGTGGGATATAGCTGTCTTCAGAATAGACAATAGAGGAAAGTATAAAAGCTTTTTGATAGTTGTTCACATCAAAATAAATTTTTCTTTTCTGTGTAAAGTTAAGTAATTTTTTTTCTTGTTTTAGGGCTAATAAAAACTGAGTTAGTAATAACGAACTCGACATATTAAAGAATTCCTTATTTAAAATTAGGTATTCCAATTATTTTAACACGATCTTGTTTTATTTTGGAGTTTAAATAGTTTTTATACCCCTCTGATTTAGAGGGGTGATTTTTTATGTGCAAAATCGTTTGAATAAATCAGGTGGTTCTAATCTACCTAAAGCTTGTAAGTCTTCTTCAATACTAGACTCTTGTTCTGGTTTCTTTTGTGGTTTTTGAGGGGGATATTGATTTTGGGGAGACATTGTAAAAGCTTTCTGAGAAGTAGAATTTAAGAGTTGGGGGTAAGCTTGAGGATGTATTTGAACAGGCTCTGAAACAAATGGAGGAGCTTGCATGAACGTTTCTGCTTGAGGGAACTGAAATGGAGTGTTATGTGTTCTTTTGGTAAGTTGCTGCTGCAAAAATAGAGCGTTTTGCTGGGCTTGAAAATAAATAGCTTGAGTCTTTTGCCAAGAAAAAAAAGCTTCTTTTTGAGCATGAAGTTGAGCCATTACAACAGCGTTTTGTTGTACTTGTCTTTGAGCAGCAATACTTTTTTGCTGAATTTGAGAGTTAGAAGCTTCTAAAGTTTGTAAAAACTGTGTGTAGTTTTCTGCGATTTTTTGATAATATTATGCTTGCAGCTCTTCTTTTGTAGATGACTGAGCTGGATTATGAAGTATATGAGGGCACAAATGAATTGTCATAGTTTTCTCCTTTTGCGTGAGATTGAAATCAAAAATAGTAATAATTTTTTGAAAAACAACTGGTTTGTGGGATACTAGAAGGGTGATTTTTTTTTGTAAAAACTTTTTCTTAAATTTTTAGGTTTTTACAGCCTTTTTCTGTGGCTTCAAAAAAACAAAGATCATAAAAAATCCTAAAAGAGCAGAGCTACTTGTAAAAAGATGAAGGTAGTTACTGTTTCTGTACATAAGAAACATCACAACTAAAGGACCTATGAATAAGGCTAAAGATTTCAGGGGTTGATGAAATTTTTGTGTGTTTTTTCGAGATAAGTCTTGTATGGCTGTTAAAGAAGACGGCCATAAAACAGCGGATAAAATGGAGGCTAAAAAGAGAAAGATTAAATAAAAGATAAAATTAAAACTAAAAAAGCAGATTAGCATGCAGACAAAGAGGAGAAAAAAACCTACAGAAAGAAGGGGTTTAAGATTTCTTTGTTTGGAAAGATAGGAATAGGTCATACGAGAAGAGACTGTCCAAAGCACGCCAACAATTACATAAGAAAAAGTAATGTGTAAAAGAGAGGCATTAAATTTCTCAATCAGAAAAGCTGAATTAAATTGCAGCATGGTAATCCAAGATAAGATGAGAAAAAAATGAATGATCGAAGGTGATAGCAGAGCTTTAAAGGGCACTAAGTAAGAAAAAGAGGTGTATTTTTTAGAAAGGATTTTTGTTTTTCCACCACTCAAAAGAATGGCAAGCAGGTTTAAAAGACAATACACAAACGTAACCCAAAGAGGCAGTGAAATAAAAAAATGATGAGATATAGAGGCATCAGAGAAAAAACCGCCTAGTAAAACAGCTATTGTAAAGCTGATCCCCTCTATTGTGGTGAGAGCTTTTAAGTGATTTTGTAGGGGTTTCCAAGTAGTTTTTAAAGACTCAAGGCAGATGCTTTTATTGGCTGTGAAAAAACCTGTAATGGCTCTAGAGATAAATAGAAGGTAAATATTTGCGGTATACAGGCTCCATGCAGTAAAAAAAGAGCCTAAGGATAAACAGGAAAGCGTAAGGACTAAAGTTTTTTTTTCTCCTTTAAGAGCCGCTATTTTTTGCAAAAGAGGTGTTCCCAAAAATTGAAACACTGCAAATACGGCTAAAAGGGTTCCTAAAATAAAAAACTTATTTTCCAAAGAGGTTGATCTAGGAACAATCTCATGAATTGAGCGTAATATGACGTGCGCGAAAAGAGGCAAAATAACAGCAAATGCAAATTGATCGAAAAAAAATACGCTCAGTATAGGTATCTTTGGAGAAACCTCCTTCATAATAACCTATTTTTTTGCGGTTGTAAGCCCTTCTTTCATTCGATATCCCACACCTCGAACTGTTTCAATCCATTGGTAAGATAGACCGATTTTTTTTCGAAGAGATGCGATGTGTACATCAATATTTCGGTCTACTATAAAAGCATCGTCATTATTGACATCATCTAATAGTTGGTTTCTTGTGAGAACTTTTCCTTGGTTGGAAAGAAGCCGTCTTAAAATTCCAAACTCTGAAAGAGTAATCGGAATAATTTTATCTCCTTTCCTGAGTAAATAACGGTCTACTTCAAGAATAAAATCTCCAAACGAAAGAACTTTCGGGGTTTTTTCAGAATCTTTTCCCCTTCTGAGTACAGCTTTAATACGTGAAAACACAACTTTTGGAGAAAAGGGCTTTGATACATAGTCATCAGCTCCCAATTCAAGTCCTAAAACTACATCGAGCTCTTCACTTTTTGCAGATAAAATAATCACAGGGATATTTTTTAATTCAGAATTATTTTTCATCTTCCGACACACATCAAGGCCGTTTTGCCCTGGTAACATGATATCTATGATGACTAAATCTGGTTTTTCTCTTTCAATAGCGCGGTACCCATTGATCCCGTCCACTTCAACATGTAATTTATAGCCTGAGATTTCAGCTTGCAGTTTGATTAGTGCAGCTATATCTTCTTCATCTTCTATCAATAAGATACGTTTTTTTTGACTCATTCTTACCTCGTACTGTTTGCAAGCGTATATCTTCAGTTAACTCTTAAGGATGTAATGCCACATCTTCAATTTTCCCGGGTATACATAAAATAAAAGGATTTCTTTTTCTTGGGAAGGAAAATTTTTTAAGTTTTAGTATGGTCAAAATTCATACGTTTGAAGTTAAAAGGAGTCAGAACTTTTTATTTTTTAGTAGAAGCTTAAAAGTTATCTTCAGGAACCTTTAGCTCCTGGCCAATAACAATAAGATCTTGATCAAGAGAGTTGATTTTTTTTAATTCTTCTACATTTGTATTGTAAGTTTTCGCAATTTTCTCAAGAGAATCTCCTGCTTTTACTTTGTATGTTTTGAAGGTAGGGACTCCATAATTATCTCGAAGTGTGTTTGTCATTTGCTCTAAGGTGACTTTAAATTTAGCGATTTCATCAAATTTTCGATTTTGAGAAAGAATTTCTTTTTCCAGTTCATAAATACGAGATTTATATTGCGTAAATGCTGAAGTAACTTCATCTGCATGAGATCTTAATTTTTTTATATCAGATGTTTTATTTAAGGAAATTTTTTCTAAATCATCTAATTTTTTTTCCAAAGTTTTAACTCGATCCATAAGAGGATCAATTTGGGATTGATTTTGGCTTTGCTTGAGATAAGAAAGTGTTGTTTCATTATGTTTAATTTTACCTTCTAAAATATTTATTTCTGTTTGAAAACAATGTAAATCGTGTCTTAAATCATCCAAACCGGTACGCATTTCATGAAGCGTGAGCTCCATTTGGTGTTTTTCATCTTTGGAAGAAGATTTCAAAGGAGAGCAGGCTTGAAGTACGAAAGCAAAATAAGCAAAAAACATTGCTGTTTTCAGAAATTTCATATCACTCCTTTACAAAAAGCTTGAACTGAGCTCTTCTATTTTGGAAAAAATCTTTTGAAGAATTTCCTAAAGAGACAGGCTTTTCTTTTCCGTAAGAAACGGTATAAAGATGATCAGGGTTTACGCCTTGTTTGACAAGAAGAACTCTTATATGCTGTGCTCTTCTCATTCCAAGTGGTAAATTATAATCAGCAGAAGCTCTTTGATCACAATGCCCTTCAATCAGTACATAAGCATTGGGGTGTTGTTTCATATAATTTGCAATACGTGCAATAACAATTAAATCTTCTTTTTCCTTAATAACATGATCATCTGTATCAAAATGAAGAAGCTTAAAAGTAGTGTTTAAGTAAGAAGGGGGGATGTCAAATTGATCACTTCCAGATGTTTTTGAAAGGATTTCAGAAGGAGGAGCCGCAGGTTGTGCTATAGGGGCATCTGCTGTAAATTTTTGTGCGTTTAAATCAGAATCTTCAAGAGCGATAAATTCTTCTTTTTTAGGCCCGCTAAAATCTTCTTGTGAAGTGAATTGACGAGATTCTTCATCTTTTCCAAGGACTGCATTAAAGCTTTTTTTAATATAGCGACCTGCTGTTTTTACATCCTCCCAAGTCTCTGAGCCGTTTCTTTGGCAAGAGCTAGCTAAAAGCAGTATGCAAATAAATAAGAGCTTTTTCATATTCCTCCTTGGCTTTTAAAACTCCCAGGCAGGAAATCTTTTGTCGCCTGGTCCGCTGGAAATTTTTATAGGTTTTTGCTCGTATATGTTCATCAAAAACATCTCTGATATAAAATCATCTTCTGAATTAAAAACAAGATGTAAACTGTCAGGGGCCCACATGGGATTTTCCATATTTTTATCCCCCGTTGTAAGTTGCCATTCTTCATCTTGCTCAAAGTCGTAAATCCATATTTGCCGAATACCATCCGTTTTAGCACTATAGGCTAATTTAGTTCCATCTGAAGACCAACAAGGAGAGGTATTTTGCCGATTTTTTTTCGTAATTAAAGTGCTTTTGGGAGTTTTAAATGTTCGTGTTGTAGGGATATCTAAAACATAGATCCTTGGAGGACCATCTTTATCAGACACAAAAGCAATTTTTTTCCCATCAGGACTAAATGTAGGAGTGGCTTGCGTAGCTCTGGGGAAAGAAAAAAGCTGCATGGGTTCATTTAGTGGATTTGTATCAGAATCTAGAGATTGATAAAAAAGATCTGGACGCCCTGCTGCATCAGATATAAAAGAAATGGATCTTCCGTTTAAGGAAAGAGCAGGAAGAGCCTGAGAGCCTCTAAGGGAGATTAAAATAGTTCCTCTTGTATTATCGAAAGTAGCTTTAATGATTTTAGGCTGTCCCATACAATCATTTATATAAACAAAGCCTTTTTCATTAGGAATAAATCGAGGACAAATAGCATAGGTTTTGGCTTTAGTTAATTGTTTTGCATTTTTTCCATCATAGTCACAAATCCAAATTTCAGATATCCAATCTATATCTTTTGTACGAAGAGAATAAAGCATTTTTTTATCTTGGATTCCCTTTACCCCAAATAGATCGTATGTGATCTGACTTGCCATTTTATGAATTTTTTGACGATCAAGAATAAGATCTTTTTCTAAAGAAATTGTATAGGAATAAAATCGTTTTGTTTTGATGTTTTGAAGGTTTAATTCAAGAATTTCTTTTCGAAGAGTTACCTGTGCAACGAAAGTTACGCCCACTGATTTCCAAAAGGGGGTGTCTTTTTTTTCGTTTATGATTTGGACGGTTGTATGCGCTGTATGATTGAGGTCAAAAAGTAAGGTATTGTAAAGCTCTTTTACATAAGAGGCCTCTTGATCACCTTGATCTAAAAAATACAAACAAATAGGGGGACGTTTTTTTTGAGTACTTAATCCAACTGAGATTTCTTCTGCAAGTAAAGAAAAAGAAAATAAAACAAGAACAAAAGTTTTAAAAAGCATCACTAATCTTCATTATAAAAGCGTATGGTGAGAGTCTCATTAAAACATGGAAAAGATAGCTCTGGCAATGTGTTTTTTAGATAAGCACGATTTTTTTTGCTATTTGATTGTAAAATCTCTAATTTTTGCACTTTACCTTCATGATCTGTTGATAGTTTTATTTTTATCTCTCCGAACTCAGGGAGCTTTAAATTTTTTTTGAAAAAAGAGCTCAAGCTTTCTTCAGAAGCAGTGGAAATTTGATCTGAAAAGTCTATTTTTAGCTGTTCTAAAACAGGCACTTCTAAAGAATCTTTTTTCTCTTGAGTATAAGAAAGATCTAAATTGTGAATCTGTTCACTTAAAGTATTTAAAGCCTGAGTTTTTTTTGCTATTTTTTTTAATTTTTGAGAATGAGAGGTAGATTTTTTCTTAATTTTTTTAGCAAGGGGTCTTTTTTTAGCTTTTTGGCTTTTCACAGGTAATGTATTTTGAACCGGCAATATGGTTTTAACAGGCAACACAGTGATATTTTTTACAATGATTTTTTGTTTTTTCTCTTTGATCTCTTTTTTTGAAGGATGCAAAAGAATAAAACAGGTGTGAACGATGAGGACGCTTAAAAAGATTTTTAAAAAAAAATATCTATCCATGAAAGTTTAATTGGGTTTCAAAATCACATGGATTTCATCAAATCCAGATTTTTCAGCAACATTTTTAATGGTTTGATATGTACCAAAAGCTGCTTTTTGATCGTGAAATAATTGTAGAGTCTGACTCGGATATTTTTGCTTTTGAGATATTAATATTTG
>PVBE011362350.1_pt1 | contig 17947 bp, 18 predicted proteins | sample 1631181 | NCBI WGS metagenome assembly PVBE01 (sample SAMN08397723, study PRJNA350692) | Marine metagenome, whole genome shotgun sequencing project. | isolation source: water | place: Pacific Ocean | collected 2012-04
GAAAGGCTTTGAACTCCTTATGCCGACTTATCAGGAGGTGAGTCAACGGAAAGACAGGCATAAGGTGCTGACCAAACCGATCTCGGCCCCCGACCTCGCCGACGAGATCGCTCAGGCCATCGGCTTCTCGGTCTAAGCCGACACGCCCTCCCGAATTAGACGCTACCCGGCGGCGGCCTCGATCAGGTCGGCCGCTTTCTCTGCGATCATGATCACCGGCGCATTGGTATTGCCGGAGACCAGGGTCGGCATGATCGAGGCATCGACGACGCGAAGCCCGCCGATGCCATGGACGCGCAACTGGTCGTCCACCACCGCCATCGGATCGTCGCCCATCTTGCAGGTGCCGATCGGGTGATAAACCGTCTGCCCGGTACGGCGCGCGTAGTCCAGTAGGTCGCCATCGCTTTCGCAATCGGCGCCGGGGTTCATCTCGAAAGCGCGATAGTCGTCGAAGGCGCCGGCCTCGCCGACCCGGCGCGCGATCCGCATGCCTTCGATCAAGGCCTCGCGGTCCAACTGCTCGGCCAGGAAATTCGGCCGGATCGCCGGCGCCGTGGCCGGATCGGCCGAAGCGGCGTGGATCGAGCCCTGGCTTTCCGGCCTCAACTGGCAGACCGCGATGGTCATTCCGGGCTCGCTGTCGAGCTTACGGACAGCGGCGGTGGCATAGCTGGCGTGCGCGAAATGAAACTGCACGTCGGGGGTTTCCAGCTCGGGCCGGGTTTTGACGAAGCCGTGCGCGATGCCGGCGGTGAAGGTCAGAATGCCGCGCCGGGTCGTCGCGTATTTCAAGACTTCCCAGCCGAGGCGAAGGCCGCGGCTCTGCTCGTTCAGCGTGATTCTCTGCGTCACCCGCCAGTTCACCCGGGTCGTGAAATGGTCGCGATAGTTCTCGCCGACGCCCGGCAGCGCATGGCGAACCTCGATGCCGAGCCCGCCGAGCAGGCCCGGCTCGCCGATCCCGGACAGCTCCAGGAGTTGCGGCGACTGCACCGCGCCAGCGCTGAGCAGGACCTCCCGCCCCGCCCGTGCCTCGCGGGCTTGACCATTGACTTGGTAGGCGACGCCGACGGCGCGTTTGCCGTCCAACAGGACCCGCCCGCCGAGCGCGCCTGTCTCGATATGCAGGTTGGGACGGTTGCGAACGGGGTCGAGGAAAGCGGTCGCGGTGCTGTGCCGGCGGCCGTTCTTCTGCGTCACCTGGTAATAGCCGAAGCCTTCCTGGTCGGCGCCGTTGTAGTCCGGGTTTCGCGGATAGCCGCATTCGACGCCGGCGTCGATAAAGGCGTCCAGAAGCTCGTGATGCTCGGGCATGTCGGCGACGTTCAAGGGCCCGCCGCTGCCGCGAAGCTCGTCGCCGCCGCGTTCGAAGTTCTCGGACTTGCGAAAGAGGGGCAGCACCTCCCGAAACGACCAACCGCGGTTTCCCATCTGCGCCCAGCCGTCGTAGTCCCGCGCCTGGCCGCGGACGTAGAGCATGCCGTTGATGGCGCTGGAGCCGCCCAGCACCTTGCCGCGCGGAATCGGGATCTGGCGGCCCCGGGTGCCTTCCTCGGGCTCGGTTTCGAAGCACCAGTTGAACTTCGGGTTGTTGAGCAGCTTGGTGAAACCGGCCGGGATGTGGATCCAGGGGCTCGAATCCCGGCCGCCCGCCTCCAGCAACAGAACCTTGTTTGCAGGTTTTTCGCTCAACCGGTTCGCCAAGACCGCGCCGGCCGAACCGGCGCCGACGATGATGTAGTCGTAGTCCGCCATCGGATACGCTCCCTTCTACAGCCCTACCCATAGCGGAGAAGCGGGTGCCGGGGAAAGAGGGCGAAAAGGAGCGAAGCGCTTCCAGCCCGCGCCAGTGGCGTCAGCCGCCCGCGACCGCCTCCGCCAGCCGGCGATCCGCCTCGGTCTGATAGCGGGGCGTCTCGTCGCGGGGGCTGCGCTGGTCCTCGCCTTCGCCGCTCGCCGCATTGGCCCGCCAGCTCTCGTCCTCGCCCCAGCCGAGCCCCAAGTCGACGATCTCGCCCGGCGTCGCGATGCCCGGCCAGGCCTCGAGGGCGCCACGGACGACGCCTAGCTGATCCTCGGCATCGAACGGCTTGCCGGTGGTGTGGCCCAGGGGATAGTCGACGAAGACGGCGCGCGGCGGTCGGCCGGCGGCAATGATGTCATAGGCGCTGGCGATGCAGAGGGTCGGCAGGCCGATCGCTTCAAGGTGTCGGGCAACCAGACTCACGGTCTGGTGGCAGACCGGTCAGAGCGGCACCAGCAGGGCGACGTCGACGGCCTGCTCGGTGAAGGCGGCCTCGACGGCCGGGATCAACTCCTCGCGGACCCGCCGTTGCGAATAGATCCCGCCCATGCACGAGAACACGTCGTCGGCCAACTCGCCGATCGCACCATCGTCTTCGAGGCGGCGGAGCGAGGCCAGCGGGAAGACGCAGTTCGGATCGCGGCGTGGGTCGGGCAGGTAATGTTCGGTGAGATGGCTGAAGCGAAGTTCGGCCTCCGGCGTCGCCTTCGGAATCGCCCGGATCGAGGTGTCGTCCTTGTAGTAGTAGGCAACCTGGCCGGCAGCATAGGTACCGGCCGTCGACAGCATGCCGACCCGGCACTCGGACAGCGGCTTCGCCAGCGGCTGCCAAGGCGGCGCCTCCTCGGCGTGATACCAGTCGTAGGTGCGATAGCCGAGGCGCTCGTAGCGCTCGGTGATGCCCTTGATGTATTCGACGTGCTGCATGTCTTCGGCGCCCTCGGCGATGATCCGGACGCCGGCATTAGGCCAGAGTGGCTCGGGCGGTGCAAGCGCCGCCCCCCTGACCGGCAACGATCGTGAGCCGAAGAGGAGCCGGAACCCGGCAGGATGCCAAAACTCGTCCGGCAAAAGAAACGGAGAGTAGACTCTATCTAGACGCAACGTTGCGTCTAAATCAATTCATTCGCCCGCCTCTCGGGCGAGCCTGTATCCTCTTGCGGTCCGAGCATCCCCGAGAGATTGCCATATCAGCACAGTCGTGGGCGGTCCGCGCTTCCGTGAGAAGCCAACGACGTCCGCGAGCAGTGTCAGAGTATGCAAGACGCAACGTCTCGTCTAGTTGACAGCCATTGGCATTGGCATTGCCGTCGCCATGTGGGCCGACGGCCGGGCCAATCAGCGCTTCCACCGTCGCATCGTTGGTCGTACTCGGACGACACGGCACATTCGCGAGAGGCCGAGGCTCGGCCGGCTCCGCCCGAGTCTTGCCGGGGTGAGCGGTCGGCTGGCGATCGGCCGGTCGACGATGGGCAATTGAGCCCGGCCCCGTTTTCTGCTTGGGTCGGCCCCCAGACATGCGGAGAGGAAGACGCCATGGCGGATCCCCATGACGGCCACGAGCACGGCGAGATGTCGGAGTTGAGCGAGACCGAACTCAGGGTCCGGGCGCTCGAATCGTTGCTGACGGAGAAGGGCCTGGTCGACCCCGCCGCCCTCGACGCGCTGATCGATACCTACGAGAACAAGGTCGGACCCAGGAACGGCGCCCGCGTCGTCGCTCGCGCCTGGACCGACCCCGACTACAAGGCCTGGCTGTTGGCGGATGCAACGGCGGCGATCGCCGATATGGGCTATACCGGCCGCCAGGGCGAGGACATGGTGGTACTGGAGAACAAGGCCGAGGTCCACAACATGGTCGTCTGCACGCTCTGCTCCTGCTACCCCTGGCCGGTGCTGGGGCTGCCGCCGGTCTGGTACAAGTCCGCCCCCTACCGCAGCCGCGCCGTTTCCGACCCGCGCGGCGTACTCGCTGAATTCGGCTTGGTGCTCGACGACGCGGTCGAGATCCGGGTCTGGGACAGCACCTCGGAAGTGCGCTACCTGGTCCTGCCCGAGCGACCGGCCGGCACCGAAGGTTGGTCCGAGGAAGAATTGGCGGCGATCGTCGATCGGGAAGCGATGATCGGCACGACCAAGGTCGCCGTGCCCAGGGCCGCGGCGGAGACCTCGCGATGAACGGGGGCCAGGACATGGGCGGCGTGCACGGTTTCGGGCCCGTGCAACGAGAGGAGGACGAGCCCCCCTTCCATGCCGAGTGGGAGCGCCGCGCCTTCGCCATCACGCTGGCCATGGGCGCGCACGGCAAGTGGAACATCGATCGATCACGCTTCGCCCGCGAGAACACGGCCCCCAGCGACTATCTCGCCCGAAGCTATTACGAGATGTGGCTTTACGGTTTGGAAAAGCTGCTGCTGGAAAATAGCTTCGTCACCGAGACCGAGATCGAAGCGGCATTGGCCGGGGTTGCGGCGGCGCGCGTGGCCGAGCCACCGCTCGGTGCCGAAGACGTCGGGCCGGCGCTCGCCAAGGGCGCCACGGCGCGCGTCGATGCGGAAATCCCAGCCAAGTTCAAGGTCGGCGACGCCGTGCGCGTCGGAAACTTCAATCCGACCGGCCACACCCGGGCCCCGCGCTATGTTCGGGGCCATCCCGGCGTCGTCGCGCGCGACCAAGGAGTCTTCGTCTTCCCCGATAGTCACGCCGCCAGCGGCGATCCAAAGCCCCAGCACGTCTACGCCGTTCGCTTCGAGGCGGCGGAGCTTTGGGGCGGCGACGATGGCGGTCGCGAGGCCGTCTATGTCGACCTCTGGGACGACTATCTGGAGCCGGTGTAGCGATGTCTCGGGCACCGTCTCCGGTCGAGCTGCCGGGCCTGCCGCGCGACGCGGACGGCCCCGTCTTCGCCGAGCCCTGGCAGGCGCAGACCTTCGCCATGGTGGTGAAACTGCATGAGGCCGGCGTCTTCGGCTGGCCGGAATGGACCGAACGCCTGGGGGCCGAGATCAAGGCGGCACAGGCCGCCGGCGACCCCGATACGGGCGAGACCTACTACCGCCACTGGCTGGGCGCGCTGGAACGCTTGATCGCCGAGAAGACCGTGCTGACCGCGGCGGAGTTGGCGGAACGCCGCGACGCCTGGGCCCGCGCCGCCGCCGCTACCCCGCACGGCCGGCCGATCGTGCTGGGCGCTAAAAACCAGATCTAAAAGCGCGATTTTCCTCGATTTCGCCTCCCCGACCGGCAGCACCGGCGAATTTCCACGCCGGATCAAACGGTTTCTCACACGGACGTCGTCTATTTCTAATGAACGAGGCCGAAACGAGCCACGCCGACGGAGACGGATAATGAACATGGCGATTTTGAGACAGGTCGAGGCGGACGAGCGGGATATCAGGTGCGAGGGGACGACGGACCGGCCGGGTTCCAAGATCGCCCGGATTGGACAATTGTCGACTTGGCTGGCGGAGGACGTGGCCACCCGTGGTGGCGGGGGTTTGGAGGGGGACGTCACCGCCATGGTCCACGGCCTGTCCGCCTCCATCGTAGCACTGGTCGCGACGCTGGAGGGGGAGGGTGCCGTGACACCGGGTGCCTATCGGCGCCATTTGCTCAGCCTCTGGCACGGGCTGCCCGAAGAGGTGGCGCTGGGCGAGGCCGGCGGCGTCATCGAGGGCTTGCTGGACGGCCTCGACAAGGCTGCGTCGCCCGCCGGCTGACCACACCACCCGACGACGATCCGAGTATACTCGGCCATTGGCGGGGGCTTCGCGATCTGGGATGATCGCGCCCCATGGCCGAGACAAAGACCAGCGATACCACCCGCCCCGAGCCGTTGGCGCTGTTGCGCCGGGTTTTCGGGTATGCCGAATTCCGCAGCCTGCAGGCGGAGATCATCGACCATGTCACGACCGGCGGCGATGCCCTGGTCCTGATGCCGACGGGCGGCGGCAAGTCACTCTGCTATCAGCTGCCGGCGCTGGCGCTGGACGGTGTCTGCGTCGTCGTCTCGCCCTTGATCGCGCTGATGCAGGACCAGGTGCAGGCCCTGCTGCAGCTTGGCGTTCGAGCGGCAGCGTTAAACTCCTCGCTGCCGCCGTCGGAAGCGCGGGAGGTGCTGGCCCGGCTCGAGCGCGGCGCCCTCGACCTCGTCTATGTGGCGCCCGAACGCCTGCTGACGGCACCGTTCCTGGACTTGCTCGACCGCTGCCGCCTGGCCCTCTTCGCCATCGACGAGGCCCATTGCGTCTCGGCATGGGGGCACGATTTTCGACCCGAATACCGCGAGCTGACGGTGCTGCACAGGCGCTATCCCTCGGTGCCCCGGATCGCGCTGACCGCGACCGCCGACGGGCCGACCCGAGACGACATCAAGGAGCGGCTGGAACTGGCCGACGGCCGCCTTTTCGTCGCCGGCTTCGACCGGCCCAACATCCGCTATAGGGTGCTGCTGAAGGACAGCCCGAAAGCACAGTTGAAGGGTTTTCTCGAGGCCGAGCACCGGGGCCATTCGGGCATCGTCTATTGCGGTACCCGGCGCCGCGTCGAGGAGACCGCCACCTGGTTGCAGGCCGAGGGCTGGCCGGCGATCCCCTATCATGCCGGTCTCGAGCCCGAGGTCCGGACCCGACACCAGCGCCGTTTCCTCGAGGAGGAAGGCATCGTCGTCGTCGCCACCATCGCCTTCGGCATGGGCATCGACAAGCCGGACGTGCGCTTCGTGGCGCATCTCGACCTGCCCCGCAGCATCGAGGCTTATTACCAGGAGACCGGACGGGCCGGCCGCGACGATCTGGCGGCGGATGCCTGGATGACCTATGGCGCCCGCGATGCCGCGCGTCTGCGCCATTTCATCGAGGATTCCAGCGCCGAGCCGGGGCAGAAGCGGGTCGAGCATGCGAAGCTGAACGCGCTTCTGGGCTATGCCGAGACGGCGCGTTGCCGGCGCCAGGTGCTGCTGGAGTATTTAGGCGACAGCTACCCCGAGCCCTGCGGCAACTGCGATACCTGCCTGGAGCCGATCGAAACCTTCGACGGCACCGAGGCGGCGCGAAAGGCACTTTCCTGCGTCTACCGTACCGGCCAGCGGTTCGGTGCCGCGCACCTGATCGACGTACTGATTGGCAACGAGACCGAGCGCGTGCGCGGCTTCGGCCACGACGGCCTACCCACCTTCGCCGTCGGCGGCGAGCATACGGTCAAGGAATGGCGTTCGATCTTTCGCCAACTGGTGGCGCAAGGGCTGCTGGTCGTCGACGTCGCCGGGCATGGCGGCCTGGCGCTCGGCCCCGACGCCGAAGTTCGCCCGGTGCTGCGCGGCGAACGGGACATCCAGCTGCGCCGCGACCCGACCGTCAAGCGACGGCGCGGGCCGAAACGGCGGCGCGACCAAGTGGTCTTGGAGGACGCGGCCGGCGAGGCCCTCTTCCAGGCCCTCAAGGGCAAGCGAACGGCGCTGGCGAAGGCGCAAGGCGTGCCGCCCTACGTCGTCTTCCACGATGCCACGCTGGTCGAGATCGCCAGTCTCAGGCCCAGAAACCTAGATGATTTGGCCCTCGTTTCCGGCGTCGGCGCGCGCAAGCTCGAACGTTATGGCAGCGCCATCCTGGAGGTCGTCGGCGCGCATGGCGAAGAGGTCGCCGGCCCGATTCGTTGAGCCACGCCATTTGATCGGGAACGCCGTTCCCGCGGGAAAATGGGAGAATTCGATGAGCGTTTACGATCTTACCGTCACCGATGCACTGCTGACGACGACGCGAGCGGTGCGCAAACGGCTGGACCTGGAACGCCCGGTTTCCCGGGATGTCATCCGCGAATGTCTGGAGCTGACGCTGCAGGCACCGACCGGGTCGAACCGCCAGGGCTGGCGCTGGCTGGTGGTGACCGAGGCGGAAACCCGGGCCCGGCTGGCGGAGCTTTATCGCCAAGGTGTCGGCAGCTACCTCGAGGAGGCGCACCGGGAAGCAGCGGCGGACGGCAGGGCGCAGGACAGCCGCGTCTTCGATTCCGCGCGCTACCTCGCCGAGCATCTGCAGGAGGTGCCCGTTCACGTAATCCCTTGTATCACAGTGGACCACCTCCCCGCCGATCCGCCACGCCGCGTCTGGGCCGGGCTGATGGGGTCGATCTTTCCAGCCGTCTGGAGCTTTCAGCTGGCGCTCCGGGCCCGCGGTCTCGGCTCGGTGCTGACCACGCTGCATCTCGGCCACGAAGCCGAAGCGGCCCGGTTGTTGGGAATTCCCGACAACGTCATGCAGGTCGGGCTGTTGCCGGTCGCCTATACGATCGGAACCGAGTTCAAGCCGGCGAAACGCCCGCCGTTGGACGATGTCACGCACTGGGAGAAGTGGTAGGCGAGCCTCAATACATCAGGTTCGGCAGCACCAGCACGATCTGCGGGAAGGCGATCAGGAGGCCGAGCGTGATCACGTCCAACAGCAGGAACGGCATGATTCCGGCGAAGACATCCTCGAGCGACAGCGGGATCGGCGAGGCGCTCCGGACCACGTAGACGTTGAGGCCGACCGGCGGCGTGATCAGCGAAATCTCCGCCAGCTTGATCGAGATCACGCCGAGCCAGATCGGATCGAAGCCGGCCCCGGTCATGATCGGAAACATCACCGGCAAGGTCATCACCATGATCGCGATCGGGTCGATCAGCATGCCCAGCACGAGGTAGATCGCCGCGAAGGAGAGCAGGTAGAGATAGGGGTGCAGCTGCAACGAGAGCAGCAGTGTGGAGATGTCGGCGACCAGCCCCGTATAGGTCAGGAAGCGGGCGAACAGGATGCCGCCGATAACGATGATGAAGATCACCGAGGTCGTGATGCCGGCGTCCTTGAAGGTCTCGAGAAGCGTCTGGCGGTTGAGACGGCCCTTGCCGATGACGATGACGAAGGCGCCGAAGGCGCCGACCGCGCCGGCATAGGTGGGCGTGAAGAAGCCCGCGTAGATGCCGCCGATCACCAGCAGAAACAGAAAGACCACCCCCCAGACGCCATAGAGCGAGCGAAAACGCTCGCCCCAGGTGATCTGGATGTCCGGCATCGGCGCCAGCTCCGGGTTGCGCTTGGCCCGAAAGTAGATGCCGCCCATATAGATCGCGGCGGACATGATACCCGGCAGCAGGCCGGCGATCAGCAGCGTGCCGACCGACTGCTCGGTGATGACGGCATAGACCACCATCAGAATGCTGGGTGGGATCAGCGAGGCGAGCGTACCCGAGGCGGCGATACAGCCGGCGGAGAGCCGCTTGTCGTAGCCGAACTCGGTCATCTCCGGCAGCGCCATCCGGGTGAAGACGGCGGCGTTGACGACGCTCGAGCCGCAAGCGGCACCAAAGGCGGCGGAGGCCAGCGTCGTCGCCATGGCGAGCCCACCCGGCAGCCGGCCGAGCCAGTTGTAGGCGGCGCGATAGAGGTCGGTCGTCAGTTGCGCCTGGGTCGCCAGCGAGCCCATCAGTATGAAGAGCGGGATGACCGCCAGCGTGAACGAGTTGGTGGTCGAGAAGGGCACCGTGGCGAGCTGGCCGAAGGCCGCGTCGGGGCCGATCGCGAGATACATCCCCAAGATGCCGCCGAGCCCCAGCGCCACCCCGATATGGACACCCGCGGCCAACGCCACGAACAAAAGCACCGTTACGATCAAGCCGGCTGATACGGGATCGAGCAAGGGAACCGCTTTCTTTATTCGCTATCGTTCTCGAGACTGGGAACGTCCGGCACGAGAGGCATTGGGCCGGCGGTGTCCACGGGCGCGCCGGTGCGCAGTCTGGGCAGGTCCTTGATCAGGTCCAGAAGCAACTGCGCGACCAAAAACACGACACCCGCGACCAAGATCCATCTCGCCGGGTAGAGCGGGAAGACGATCAGTCCGTCCGAGGTCTCGTAGATGTGCCAACTCTTCATCGCCTCGAAGATCGCCTGCCAGAGCAAAAAGCAGAAGAAGGTCAACGCCGCCACGTCGGCGAAGACATCCATTGCCGCCTGAACCCTGGGACCAACATGGGTGTAGAGGAGTTCGACGCGAATGTGGCTGCGCCTGATTTGGGCATAGGTCAGCGCGCCGAAGACGATCAGCACCATGGTGCTTTCGGTAATCTCCTTGGCGCCGGGCAGCGGCCAGCCGAAGAACTGCGTGCCGACCACGTCACCGAAGCCGAGGAACATCGCCGTCAGCATGCCGGCACCGCCGACGAGCAGCACCACCAGCGCGAAGCGCTCCACCACTCGACCAAGACGTTGCATGAAAATTCGGACCGTTTCCAGAAGACGCCCCTCGCCCCGCCCGAGCTGGCCGGGGCGAGGGGCGTTGTCTTCGGATCGGCTACTTCATCAGCTCGCGCCAGCGGGCGGCGACCTTCTTGGCCATCTCGCCCTGGCCTCGCCCGGTCACTTCGTCTTCCCATACCTTCAGGAACTGCGGCGCCATGGACTTCCACTTCGCCAACTCCGCCGGCGGGAACTGCTTGAAGACACCGCCGGCCTTCTTGATATTGACGATCGCCGAGGCCTCGAAATCGGTCAGCCAGGCGAGATATTCGGCGTGCGTCTTCTTGGCCTGGTCCATGAAGATATCCTGGATGTCCTTCGGCAGCTTCTTCCAGGTGTTCTTGCCGATGACGATGTTGTGGCCGGTGATCGCCATGATCGGCCCGCAGCTGTACTTGCCCGGCTCGTAGAGCTTGTACTGCTGAATGTTGCCGGCGTTCAGGAACGAATAATCGATGGTGCCGCGCTGCAAGGCTTCGTAGACCTCGACCGGGCGCACGTTCACCGGCACCGCGCCGATGGCGTTATGGGCCTTCGGCACGCTCTTGCCGAAACTGCGTAGCTTCTTGCCCTTGAGGCCGGAAGTGCTGTCACAGTTGGCCCCCGGGCCGGTCAGGAAATAAACGCCCAAGGGCTGCTGGAACAGCCAGACGACGTTCATCTTGTCCATTTCCTCCTTGTAGACCGGAAACTCCTCCAGCGATTTCGCCAGTACCATCATCGCCTGTTTCGGCTCGCTGAAGATGAACGGCACCTGGAACGCCTTCCAGAACAACAGCTGATCGCCGTAATAGCTCGGCGGGGCGGCCGCAATATCGATGGCGCCACGGCCGGCCAGCGTCATGGTCTCGTTGCCCTTGCCCAAACCGCCGGCGAAGGTGATGTCGATCTTGACCCGGCCATTGGTGCGTTTCTCTATCGTGCGGGCGAATTTCTCCTCGATCTCGAGGAACGGCCCCTTACCGAGATAGTGACCCCAGCGAAGCTTGAATTCCGCCTCCGCCTGCGCCCATCCACTCGTGGCCAAGGCCACGGCGACGGTCGCGGCGCCTAGCAATACCCGACTTGGCTTAAACATTTCCGACCTCCCAAATTTATCAATTTTCCCCTCGGTCGATCCGTATACCGCACGAACGGAAGACCGCCTCCCGACCAATGGACAGCCGGAATGTAAGCCCAGCATGGCGCATTCGCCGACACCTGTCTAGCCGACCGCCGGCAACTAGGGCGACCGGAGCCGGCACGGATCAGGCTGGCGCGCAGGCGCGGATCGCGATCTCGAAGCGGGCCTTGGCACCGGGGCCACGGGCAAAGGGGCTGATAATCGGCACATCGATGCCCGATTGCCGGTAAGCCTCCAGCCGCTCACGGCATTCCTCCGCCGTGCCGGCGACGCTGGTGGCGTCGACCATGGCGTCGCTGACCGCGGCAATCGCCCCCTCCCGATCGCCCTTGGCCCAAGCGGCGGCGATGGCGGCGGCCTCGTCTGGAAAGCCGTGCTCGACGATCAACTGGTTGTACCGGGGAAAGAAGCCGGCGTAGAGGGCGAGGCCCGGGCGCATCAGATCCAGGGCCTCTTGCCGGGTCTCCGCCACCGCCGTCGGCAGCAGCGAAGTAATGGCGATCTCGCTCACATCGCGGCCGGCGCGGGCGGCACCCTCGGCCAGGTTTTGCCGTACCTCGGCGCCCGTCTTCAGGCTGCTGCGGGTCAGGATCAGGCCGTCGGCGATCTCTCCAGTGACCGCCGTCATTTTCGGAAAAACGGCCGCCAGGTAGATCGGAATCTCCGGGCTGCGCGGCTGGAACCAGAGGTCGAACTTTTCGATCCGAACCGTTTCGCCCTCGTAGTGAACCTCGCCCTCCCGCAACAGCTCGCGGATGATGGCGACGCTCTCGCGGACCCGGGTGATCGGCTTGCCGTAGGGCACGCCGTGCTCGGGCTCGACCTGGACCTTGTGGCTGGAGCCGAGGCCGAGGATGAAGCGGGCCCCCGACAGCTCGTCGACGGTGGCCGCGGACATCGCGATCGTCGGCACCGTGCGCACGTAGACACTGGAGATCGCGGTACCGAGGCGGATCGTCGAGGTCTGGACCGCCGCGGCGGCGAGGATCGCGAACTGATCGCCGCCATGTCCCTCGGCCGCCCAGGCAGATTCATAGCCCAGTTGCTCCGCCAGCTTCATGCAGTCGACGATTTCGGTCGCCGTCGGCCCACCGGAAAACGCGATACCGAGCCTGCTCATGTTGTTTCTCCCTTGGCTGCTTTGATCATCCGCCACCACCACGCCGCATCACCGGCAGCGTCAGGCGCGAAGGGTGGGCGGGACCGCGATGGATGGCGAGGCGGGGCGGCCGGTCCTTCGAGATCGGGCGGAAGTGGTCGGCGTCGGCGGCTGCGATGGCGACGCGGATGCGGTGCCCCTTCCGGAAGAGATAAGACGTCGCCAGCAACTCAAAGGCGACCGTCGCCACCTCGCCCGGGACCAGCGGCGCCGCATCGCCGGCCAGAAACCCGTGCTGCGGCCCGGTCGGCGGGATCGTCGCCGGCAGCCGGCCCGAACGGCGGTGCAAGGCCCGGAAGACGCCCTCGGTGACATACCGGCAATCGCCGTCGGGGGCCAGATCCTCCAGATAGACGAAGAGCGCGCAATCGGGCTCGGAGGATTCGAGATAGAGCGTCACGACGGGCTGTCCCGTCACCTCGGTGTCGGCTTCCAGCGGCCGGCCGGTGAAGCACAGCATCTTCTCGTCCCGGCCCGTCCAATCGGGATAGTAGTCCTCGACGACAGCGAGGTAGAGCCGCTCGTAGCGCGTCTGCCGACCACTTCCGGCGTCGAAGTCGGCAATGTAGTGATCGATGCCCTCGCCGTGGCGGGGCGGCTCGGCGGTCAACCTCGCGGCCTCGTCGAAGTAGAGGTCGCTCGTCTCGGTTCCGGCCGGCGGCCAACTGGCGGCGGCGCGCCAGACCTCGGCGCCCATGGTGAAGTAGTGCACCGGTTTCTCGTCGTCCAGACCTCTGTCGAGGCCCTTCAGGTGCGTATCGAAGAAGCGCAAATATTCCGCCAGAATCGCGAACCGCAACATCTTCGTCCGCCGCCAAGGGCTGACATGGGACCGAGCGCCGTGGTCCCAGGGCCCGATCAGAAGCCGCTTCCCCGGATTGCGTTGCCAGCCGAAGCGCTGGATCGAGCCGGTCGAATAGCCGCCGCCGTCCATCCAACCGGTGACGCTCATGCAGGCGGTGGCAGTGTCGTTGGCCCGTTCGGCATAGGCATAGGGGCTGATGGTGGCGCTGGTGTAGCTCGGATCGCGGGTCAGGGCCGAGTCTCTAAATTCCAGCTCATCGGCGAAATCGGCCATGTCGACGTTCCGGCCATGTTCGGCGACCGCCTCGGCCAGAAGGGCGCCGTCTTCGTCCTCGTCCACCGGCGCCGGGCCGGCGAAGTCCGAATCGGCGAAATAGGCGTATTTCAGGACGTGCTCGCGGTCGTCCAGGTCCATGGCGCGGCAGTGCATGCCATAGGTCTCCGGCACCACGGTCAACAGCACGCCGCCCGGCCAGATGTGGTTCGACCAGGTGTCCCAGACCGAGAAGGTGGGGACGATCGCCCGCACCGACGGATGCCCGGTCGAGGCCAGGAAGTCCGCCGCCGCGCCGACATAGGAGATGCCGGTAGCGCCGATCGCGCCGTCGGACCAGGGCTGGGCCACGATCCAATCGGCGACGTCGTAATAGTCGCCGCGCTCCTTCGGCGAGCGGAAGCCGTCGCGCCAGCCGAAGGAGGCACCGGTACCGCGCACGTCGACTACCACCACCGCATATCCGTGCGGCACGAAGGCTTCGCGAAACTGGGCGGCACCAGGGCTCGGCTCCACGTCGACGCGATGCCCCGGCACCAAGGCGAAACGGCGATAATAGGGGGTGAAGAGGACGATCGCGGGGAAGCGCTCGTCTTCGTCGCTCGCGAACGGCAGGTGCACGTCGACCGCGATCCGGGTGCCGTCGCGAACCGCGACGTAGCAGGAAGCACGCCGCCAGCCGTCATAGCCGGGCGGGTTCTCTTCGAGGTAACGCTCCGGGGTGGTGCGCCAGGCGCCCTCGCCCTGGTCCAAGCGCTCGTCGTCGCCCGCCTGGTCCAACACGTGCGGTACGGTCATTTATGTCTCCAACAAAAGGGGCCGCAGTCTAGCCTTCGCCCGGCCCGCTACGCCAGATCCGCGATCAGCGGGGCGAAACGATCGAGGAAGGGCAAGGCGTCGCCGTCGCGCCGGGGGCTGATCAACACCACCCGCTCGATGCCGAGGTCGAGATAGCGCCTCAGCGCCTCTTCGTTGGCGCCGTCGAAGGCGAACACCGAAATCGGAATCGAGGCGGGGTCGCGGCCCGCCGCCTCGGCCCGGCGCCCCAGATCGGCGATCGCCTCCGGCAGGTCGTCCAGCAGCACGTCGATCGGAATCCAACCGTCGCAATAGTCGACGACCCGTTGCCGGCCACCGCCGGTGGCGCTGCCCAGGATTACCGGCGGGTGCGGCTCTTGAACCGGCTTCGGGTGCGAGATGATGGCCTCGAAGTCGACGAACTCACCCCTGTAGGAGGCCTCTTCCTCGGTCCAGATCGCACGCATCGCCTCGACCCGTTCGCGCAGAATCTTCCAGCGGCGATTGAAGGGTAGGCCGTGGTTCTCCATTTCCTCGGCGTTCCAGCCGCCGCCGATGCCGAAGAGGAAACGGCCGCCCGATAGCCGGTCCAACGTCGCCACCTCCTTGGCGGTGGTGATCGGGTCGCGCTCCACCAGCAGGCAGATGCCGGTGCCGATCTTCAGTTCCGTCGTCGCCGCCGCCGCCGCCATCAGCGAGACGAAGGGATCGGCCATGTGATAATACGGCTTCGGCAGCGGGCCGCCGCCGGGATAGGGGGTCAGTCGGCTCGCCGGGATGTGGGTATGCTCGCCGACCCAGAGGCTCTCGAAGTCGCGCTCTTCCAACGCTTTGGCCAACACGTCCGGGCGGATGCCGTAATCGGTATTGTAGCTGAAGATGCCGAGTTTCATCGTCCGTCCCTCGTTCCTGTTATCCGCCATGAGACGGCATGGCGGGGCGTCGATCAAGGCTTGGCTTTCGGTCCTCGCCGGCCGATGCTATCCAGAGCCCGGAAGGAAACGAAAATGCAACAAGAACTGGTCGACCGCGCGGTGGCGCTGTTGCTGGAAGCCCGGACCGGCGGTGTGCGGATTCCGGGTCTGCCCGAGAACCTGAAGCCGACCGATACCGAAAGCGCCTACGCGATCCAGGCGGCGAGTTTGCCCCTGATCCTGGAAAACGCCGGTGGTGGGGCCATCGTCGGCCGCAAGGTCGGCGCCACCAACGAGACCACGCAAGCGCAGCTCGGCCTGTCGGAGCCTTTTCACGGCGTCCTGATGTCGGCCTTCGTGCACGAGAGCCCGGCCGAGATCGCCGCGGATTCCATGTTCATGCGCGTCCTGGAGCCGGAGATCGCGTTTCGGCTCGGCGCGGATCTGCCGGCGGCCGGCGCGCCCTACGACGCGGCCTCGGTCAAGCCGGCGATCGCCACCGTGATGGGTGCGATCGAAGTCGTCGACAGCCGCTATTCGAGTGGGAGCACGGTCGGCGGCCTGCAACTGATTGCCGACAACGCCAGCGCCGGGCACTGGCTGCATGGCGCCGAGTGCAACAATATCGACGCCATAGACTACACCAGCCAACCGGTGTCATTGAGCCTGAACGGCGAAGTTCGCCAGGAGGGTTCGACCGGAAACGCCCTCGGTAACTCCTTGAACGCGCTGGCGTGGCTGGCCAACGACCTGGCCCGGCTCGGCCAGGGCTTGGCGGCCGGCCAATTGGTCACCACGGGCACCTGCACCGTCGTCGTGGCGGCCGAGAAGGGCGACCGCGCCAGCGCCGACTTCGGCCCCCTCGGCCGGGTCGAGGTCTCCTTCGGCTGAGGCGCGTGAGATGGCCGAAATCACGCACACCGACCATATCGAGAAGCCAGCCGGCGACGAATACGGCCGCCGGCTGCGGGGCCTCGGCATCAACCTGTTGGTTCGAGACGTGCTGGCCACGGTCGGCTTCCTGGTCGAGGTGATGGAACTGGAGCAGGTTTATTCCAACCCCGACTTCGCGATCCTCCGCCATCAGGGCATGGAGCTGATGCTGCACGCCGACGGCACCTACCATTCCAATCCGTTGTTGGGGCTGACCGGCGACGGCGCGATCCGGGGCGTCGGGGTGGAACTGCGGCTCTATGGTGTCGCCCCGGACGGTGCCGCGAAGCGGGCCGAAGCGCGCGGCGACCACATTCTGCAGGCGCCGGCCGACAAGCCGCACGGCCTGCGTGAGGCCTTCATCATGGACCCCGACGGCTATGTCTGGGTCCCCGGCATCCCCCGGGCTTGAGCCGAAAAAAATTCCCCAGCGACGGCCGGAATTGGTAGAAACGAGCAACGCTTCAAACACATTGAGGCAAAGCATGTCGGACCAGACTACCAACGAGAGCGAATTGCGCGCACCGACCGATTTCGGCGAGGTCGAGTTCCCAACCGCCCTCGTCAACGTCACCAACGTCTGCAACCTCGACTGCAGCCATTGCTTCGTCTTCCGCGCCAGCAACCCGAACCGGCCGCGCGACAAGATGGACGACGCCACCATGCTGCATCAGCTCCGTGTGCTCCGGGACAAGCACAACATTCGCTCGATGCTGTTCATGGGTGGCGAGCCGATGATTCGCAAAAAGATGGTGATGCAGGCGGCCGAGCTGTTCAAACTGCCGGCGATCGTCACCAACGGCACCTATGGCATCCCGAAGCTGCCGGGCGGCCTGGTCACGGTCTCGCTGGACGGGCCGGAGGACTTGAGCGACGGCATCCGGGGCGAGGGCGTCTTCCAGAAGGTCAAGGCGGCGATCGCCGCGCGCGAGCCCGGCGACGAGACCACGGTGATCCTGCAAATGACGATCACGCGGCAGAACGAGGCCGGCATCGAGGCCTTCGTCGAGGAAGTTCGGGACTGGCCGATCAACGGCGTCGCCTTCACCTTCTATGTGCCGGTCAAGGGCGACGACACCGGCCTCGGCTGGGACGACTTGGGCGAACGCGACGCCGTCATCGACCGGGTCATCGCCATCAAGGAGAAATACCCGGCCCTGGTGAAGGCCAACTCGGGCGCGCTCCGGCTGATGTATTCCGACCGCTGCCTCGAGCAAACGGGTGCGGAAGGCGAGCACTGCATGATGCGGGCGACGCTGCCGCTCTATATGGGCGAGGGCGGCAACTTCGAGCGCCCGTTCTGCTGCTACGGCAACGAGGTCGACTGTTCCAAGTGTGGCGCCTACAGCGTCTTCAACACCGCCTACCACCGGCTGACCCTTGGCAAGGACGACTACCACCCCCGCACCCGCCACACCACCGACCCGGGCCCCAGGCTGAACGGCCCGCTGCCCGATTGAGAGGCGCGCCGCCTCAGCGCTGGGGCGTGCCGTAGAGGTAGCGGGTGTTGATTTCGGTTTCGTTGCCGTCGGGGTCGATCATGAAGAGGGCCCGGCCCTTGCCCGCCTCGCCGTAGGGGCCGCGGGTGAAGTGCATCGAGCCGGCCAGCTTGTCCGCGATTTCGTCGAAGGTCTCCTCGGTGACGGTGAGGGCGAAGTGCATCGGCCCGCCGCCCCGGTGCCGGCCGGTGTGATTGCGGAGCTGCAGCACGATGTGGCTCTCTTGAATTTGCAGGTAGGTCCGCTCGCCATCTGTAAGCGGCGGAGCAAAAATACACCACTGAGGCGGCGGGATTGTCCGGCTGCGGGCGGAGCAAAAATCCGCCACTGGAAAGCCTTTCATCGTGTGGGTGGAAGGCTGGAGGA
>PVBE012690973.1_pt1 | contig 17943 bp, 14 predicted proteins | sample 1631181 | NCBI WGS metagenome assembly PVBE01 (sample SAMN08397723, study PRJNA350692) | Marine metagenome, whole genome shotgun sequencing project. | isolation source: water | place: Pacific Ocean | collected 2012-04
CTCGATGCCGCGGTGGGGTGGGTCCGAGCTGGGTGGATGGCTTGGCTGCGCCGTCTCGCCTACCTGGTCATTCGACTGCGGCGTTGAGTCTGCTGCTGCGTCGTAACCGAGTCGTTCGGCCACGATCGTAAAGGGCCGGCGCTTCACCTGCTGATAGATCCGTCCTATGTACGCTCCGATGATCCCCAGGAACAGGGCATTCAGGATGATGCCGGTCATGATCAGCACGACTGTTGTTGCCAGGCCGGGTGGAAGTTCATCGTTGATGACGGTCTTGCCGTACACGTAGATCCCGATGCCGATCAGCATGATCGTGGCCATGAACCATCCCACCCACATGGCTATCCGCAGGGGTACCACCGAGTGGAAGAGGATTCCGTCGGTCCCGAGCGAGATCATCTTGCGGAGTTTGAGTTTGCTCTCCCCGCGCGCCCGAGGGGACCGGTCGTAGGGAATTCCGACTTGATCGAACCCGAACCAGGCGATGGTACCTCGCAGATAGGGGTGGTAGTCGTCCACCTCGTCGAGGGCTTCGATCACCCGGCGGCTCACTAATCGAAAATCGCCGGCATCTGGGGGAAGGTGGTCATCGCTGAGTGCATTGATCACCCGGTAGAACGTCCTGCGGGAGAAGTTCTCGAGTCTTCCCTCCCGGCGGCCTCGGCGCACCCCGTATACGACGTCGCTGCCGGCCTCCCACTGATCGAGAAACTCGGCGAACATCTCCGGTGGATCCTGCAGGTCGGCATCGATTTGGATGGCAGCATCGCCGCGGCATTCGAGCAGCCCGGTGATGATGGCTCGCTGGAACCCGAAGTTGCGCGAGAAGCTGAGCACCCGGACTCGACGGTTTTCGGTGGCGCGCTTGGCCAGCAACTCGAACGACCCGTCGCTTGACCCATCATCGATGAAGACATACTCGAAGTCGTACCGAGCTGCGAGAACATCGGACGCGGTATCGAGTCTGGCCAGCAGCGGATCGAGATTCTCGACCTCGTCGAACACGGGCACGATGATCGAGATGAGCTTGTTTCGCTTCATAAGCGGGTCCAGAGATCGACGTCGCGACTCAACTGTGGACAACAGACTATCCGGGTGGCTCATGTTTCTCCGCCTCTCGGTGTTGCAGGCGGAGGTGGACAACTGAGAGGGAACGGAGTTCGAGCTCCTTCTCGAAGCGCCTCGCATGGAGAGGGGTAGCGGTATTCTGCGGCCGTTCCCCAAACGCGCATTACCGTTCTCGCGTGGAGAGGTTGCGATGACAACCGCCGATTTGAAGCAGCAACCAGAGCAGTTCACCCTTGCTCAGTGGGCTGCCTTTGCCTTTGTTGTCCTCGTGCCGGTCCATGTTGTTTCGGTCGATATTGGCTTCTCGCTCAAGTTCTGGTTCATTCCTCTTCTTCTCGGTCTGGCGGCGGCCAGTCGTGATGTGTTAAGGGCTACGCTCGATCTCCCCAGGGTGTTGCAGATTGGGATAGTGCTCATGGGCGTTGGAGGTGCCCTCGGAATCCTCGGCAGTGCCGACCGGACGGCTGCGACTCGCCATCTCATTGCCCTCGGTATAGCTGTTTCGGTGATGCTCTTCCTGATGACGGTGAAAAAGATTCCGTACATCGGGTTGGCGGTCAGGTTAGGGGCACTGGCGATGGGATCGGCTGCGGTGATCGAGGCTTTCCTGGTGATGCCCGGATGGGTGTCGGTCGAAACGCTGCAGAAGGGCAGTGCTTTCGTCGGGCAGCTGGCCGAGGTGGCATACGGAGACATCGTTCTGGTGACCGGCACCCATAACGACTCGAACTTTTCGGCGCTGTACGGAGCAGTCTGGATCTTTCTGCTTCTGGTGTTCCCCGCCGAGCGTTACTTTCGTCGCCGGGGCGATGCTGTCGTGATCGGGTTGCTTTCTGTTCACTTGCTCCTCTCGCTTTCCAAGACAGGTCTTCTCGCTCTCCTCGTTGCGATCGCCGCGACCGCCGTCATGTTCAGGATCGTCGGGGAGTGGCGCAACGTCAGACCCGCCATAGCGACCGCATTGATTACGTTTTCGGGCGTGACTGGGATACTGCTCATCGTTGATGCGACGGACGGGCATCACGACATCGGACACGGGCTTCGCAGACGGGGTGGTCAGGTGCTCGTGGAGGCCGATGAAGCATTCGGGTTGGCCACCGGGGGCGATGTCAACGCCGAAGGGCGGGCGGCAATCTGGCGTCGCTTTGCCGACGACTTTCTCGATAATCCACTTACCGGTACCGGCCTGGGGACCCCGACGACAGGTGCTCCGTACGCCCACAATGCTCCTCTCGAAGCTGCCGGCGGCAGCGGTGTGCTTGGCATCGCCGGCTGGTTTCTGGTCTGGGGTTCGGTGGGGCTTGCCTTAAAGAGACTTGTGTACGAGCATTATGAGGCACTGGCTCTCGTAGGTGCGGTCGGTGTTGTCTTTGTAGGATCGCTGTTCCTCTCGACCAACTACGAACCGGTGGTAGCCCTCGTATTCGGAATTGTCCTGGCACCCCATTTGCCGAAATCGGCCGTGCTGGACGGTGTTGTCGTATGAGTCGCATTACCAGGGATGGCCTCCCTGATCTTCTGTTGCGCATGTGGCGGCATATGCGTCACCGGCGTCACCGGCAGTTCACCTTCCTGCTCGGGCTGATGATTGCCACCGCCTTTGCCGAGATGCTGACTCTGGGAGCAATACTCCCATTTCTGGGAATCCTCACTGCACCCGAAACGGTGTGGAGCAACGACTTGACCCAGGACTTTGCCGGCTGGCTTGGGATCACTTCCGCCGATGGTCTGGTATTGCCGCTCACAATCGTGTTTGCCTCAGCCGCTCTTACGGCTGGCGTCGCTCGACTCTTCCTGCTGTGGGCCAGTACCCGACTGGCCTACGGCACCGGCGCCGACCTTAGCATTGCCGTATATCGGCGCACTCTCTATCAGCCCTATCCGGTGCACGCTGCTCGCAGTAGCAGCGAGGTGATCTCCGGTATGATCAAAGTGAACCATGTCGTGGGCGCGGTCCTCGTTGGGGTCCCCAACTTGATCAGTTCGACCGTCGTGTTGGTCGCGATAACAACCGCGCTGATGCTGATCGATCCGATCGTCGCCATTACCGCCGCCGTTGGGTTCGGGGGGAGCTACGTATTGATCATGCTTCTGTCGCGACGTCGACTCAACCGCAACAGCGTACGGATTGCCGGTGAGCAGACGCAGGTGGTGAAGGCACAGCAGGAGGGTCTTGGCGGCATCCGTGATGTGCTACTCGATGGAACACAGGGGATCTTCTCCGACATGTACGGTAGGTCCGATGGCCCAATGCGGCGCGCCCAGGGCGACAATGTGTTTGTCGGCCAGGGTCCGCGTTTCGTCTTGGAGGCCATCGGGATGATACTCATTGCCGGGCTTGCCTACGGGCTGAGCCGATCTGAGGGTGGTGTTGCTACCGCGCTACCGGTACTTGGTGCTCTCGCTCTCGGGGCGGGGCGCCTCCTACCGGTGCTGCAGACCATCTACGGCTCCTGGGCAAATCTTGCCGGGAGTCGGGTGTCGTTGCTCGACACTGTGGAGTTGCTTGACCAACCTTTGCCGGACGCGGCGTCCGAGCCCGATCCAGACCCGCTCGACTTTCGAGAGGCCATCAGCTTTGAGGGGGTCGGCTTCCGCTACGGGCCCGACAGCCCGTGGGTTCTCGACGGGATCGACCTCGAAATTCCCATAGGGTCGAGAATCGGGATGGTCGGTAGCACCGGAAGCGGCAAGAGCACGGCCTTAGACCTGATGATGGGTCTGTTGGATCCGACAGAGGGATCGGTTCTCATCGACGGCGAACCCATAACTGGAGGGAAGTTACGTGCTTGGCAGCGGACCCTCGCCCACGTGCCCCAAAGCATCTTTCTCGCCGACACTTCCTGGACCGAGAACATCGCCTTCGGCGTGGAGCCCGACCGAATCAATCACGATCGAGTGCGAGACGTCGCCCGGCAGGCTCAGATCTCGGAGTTCATAGAGAGCGGTCCTGAGGGCTATGACGCCGTCATTGGAGAGCGCGGCATCAAGCTATCTGGAGGCCAGCGGCAACGGATCGGGATCGCCCGGGCCCTCTACAAGCGAGCAACTGTGCTCGTATTCGATGAGGCAACCAGTGCCCTCGACAACACCACAGAACAGTCGGTGATGGATTCGATCGATGCCCTCGACCGGGACCTCACCATCCTCATCGTTGCTCACCGTCTTACCACAGTGCAGCGGTGTGACTCGATCGTAGAGCTAGAGGAGGGACGAATCGTGGCCCAGGGAACCTACGACGAATTACTGGAGCACAGCCCCAGTTTCAGAATGATGCACGATGCCAACCGATAAGATGCCGACACTCTGGCGCGAAATCCAGCCTGTCGTAGCGGTCCGAGACTCTCGAACCCGACGGCCCGACGAGAACGGCCTTGGCCATGTTCAATGACAAGACAATTCTGATCACCGGTGGTACCGGTTCCTTCGGCAATAACTTCGTTCGCACCATTCTCGACCGGTTTGAGCCGAAGAAACTAATCATCTACTCGCGCGACGAGTTGAAACAGTTCGAGATAGCGCAGGTGTTCGATCATCCCTGCATGCGCTACTTCCTCGGCGACGTGCGTGACGTTGAGCGGCTTAGCCAGGCCATGAACGGTGTCGACTACGTGGTTCATGCCGCTGCCCTCAAGCAGGTGCCTGCTGCCGAGTACAACCCCATGGAGTGCATCAAGACGAACATCCATGGCGCCGAACATGTTATCCAGGCCGCTCTGGCCAACGATGTAGAGAGGGTGATCGCACTTTCGACCGACAAAGCGGCGAACCCGATCAGCCTGTACGGAGCCACCAAGCTGGTGTCCGACAAGCTGTTCGTCTCGGCCAACAACCTCGCCGGTGGCCACAAGACTCGCTTTGCCGTTGTTCGGTACGGCAACGTGGTTGGCTCTCGTGGTTCGGTAATTCCGTTCTTCAGACGACTTATCGCCGAGGGCACCGACCATCTTCCGATCACCGATGAGGCGATGACACGATTCTGGATCACGATCCAGCAGGGTGTCGAGTTCGTCCTCGAGACTTTCCAGCGTATGCAGGGCGGGGAGATGTATGTTCCCAAGATTCCTTCGGTCAGGATTCCGGATGTCGCTACCGCTATCGACCCCGATCTGCCCCAAAAGGTCATCGGAATCCGCCCCGGCGAGAAGCTCCACGAGATTATGTGCCCTATTGATGATTCTCACCTGACTCTCGAGTTCGCCGAGCACTACGTGATCAAGCCGTCTATACAGTTTGGTTTCACTGTCGACTTCACCACCGATGCACTCGGTGAGTTGGGTGAGGACATCGAGTCCGGCTTCGAGTACAACTCGGGGACCAATCCGCACTTCCTCACAATCGAAGAGATCGGCGAGATGAACGACCGCGCCGGCGTCTGATGATCAACTACGGCCGGCAGGATGTCCGTCAAGACGACATCGATGCCGTCGTCGATGTGCTTCGGTCCGACTTCTTGACGGGAGGTTCTGCGGTTCCTCGCTTCGAGGAGCAGATCGCATCCCGCACCGGGGCCGCCCGCTCGGTCGCTGTCAATAGTGCTACTTCGGCCTTGCACATTGCTTGCCTCGCCCTCGATCTCGGTCCGGGTGACCTTCTTTGGACCGTTCCCAACACCTTTGTCGCCTCGGCGAACGCGGCGCGATATTGCGGAGCAGATGTCGACTTCGTGGACATCGATGCAGACAACTGGAACATGAGCACCTCCCAGTTGGAGGCGAAGCTGGTGGTGGCTGCGAGGAAGAATCGCCTTCCGAAGATCGTGCTTCCGGTTCACTTCGCGGGTCAGCCCACCGATCAAGAGGCCATCTGGGATCTCGCCCAGCAGTACGGGTTTCGAGTGCTCGAAGACGCATCTCACGCCGTCGGCGCCAGCCGTCACGGCGAACCGGCCGGGAGCACCAGATGGTCCGATATCGCGATCTTTAGCTTCCATCCGGTCAAGATCATCACCACTGGAGAGGGTGGCATGGCACTCACAGACAAGGCGGCCCTAGCCGATCGGATGCGGGCGCTGCGCAATCACGGGATTGTTCGAAACGCCTCGGATCTCGAGAACGAGAGTCCCGGTCCCTGGTACTACGAGCAGCAGATGCTTGGGTTTAACTACAGGATTACCGATATCCAGGCTGCACTCGGCTCCAGCCAACTCGGCCGCATCGATGAATACGTTGCCCGCCGCAATGCGTTGGCCGATCGCTACCACGAGGCGTTGTCGGGTCTTCCTCTGCGGCTTCCATTCGTTCGCTCTGAGAACATCTCTGCTTACCACCTCTACATGATTCGGCTCCGGCTCGACGAGATGACCAAGACCCACCGCGAGGTGTTCGAAGAACTGCGCGAGAACGGAATCGGTGCCAATTTGCATTACACCCCGGTGCACCTTCAACCCTACTACCGGGCTCTGGGGTTCGGCGAAGGGCAGTTCCCCGAGGCGGAGGCATACGGCAACGATGCCATAACGATTCCGCTGTTCCCGAGACTCACCGATGACCTGCAGGATCAAGTAGTCGGAATCCTGGAGAAGATTCTTGCCGAGCAATGAGCGGCTTGCATTGGGCACCGTTCAATTCGGGCAGCCCTATGGGATAACCGATCGAGACGGCCGGGTGTCGCTGAACCAAGCGACCCAGATCCTCGATATCGCCCGAGCCGCCGGCCTCGACACGCTCGACACTGCCGTCGGATACGGCGACAGCGAGGCCCGGCTGGGTGAGTTGGGCGTCGCCGGCTGGCGGATAGTCTCCAAGCTCCCCGAATTTCGGGAAGCCGTCGGTGACATTCCGAGATGGGTCGAGTCCTCCGTTGCTAGTTTGCTGCAGCGGCTCGGCATTGACCATCTCCACGGCTTGCTCCTGCACCGGCCTCTCGAACTGAAAGAGAACCATGGTCCAGCATTGCTAGGCGCGCTTCTGGCAGTTCGCGACGAAGGCCTCACCGACAGAATTGGACTCTCGGTATACGAGCCTGCCGAACTCGATGAGGTGTGGGTGCCCGAGTTGGATCTGATCCAGGCTCCATTCAACGTGTTCGACCGCCGCATCGTGACCTCCGGCTGGCTGGCCCGGCTCAATGATGCCGGTGTCGAGGTCCACGCTCGTTCCGTGTTCCTGCAAGGTCTGCTGTTGATGGAGAAGCCCCCGAGTTACTTTGATCCGTGGTCCGGAGCGTTGTCGGAGTGGAGTAGATGGTGTGAGACGGAATCCCTTTCGCCGCTCCAGGCGAGCCTCGGCTTCGTGATGGCCCAGCTCGGGATCGAGCGGGTCATAGTGGGGGTTGACACGCCGGAGCACTTGGAGGAGATTCTGGCGATCGGCGACATCCGTATGGCTTCCCCGCCGGATACGCTGATGAGCGATGATCTCGATCTGATCAACCCCTCGCGCTGGAACCTCCCATGAACCCTGTAGCCATTGTTCAAGCCCGCATGGACTCCACCCGGTTGCCGGGGAAGGTATTATTGCCTTTGGCGGGCAAGCCTGCGTTGGGACATGTCGTTGAACGTCTGTCACATTGCGGGACTCTCATCGCGACCGCTGTGGCTACTTCCACCGAACCGAGCGATGATGTCATCGCAGACTTCTGTGAAGGATCCGGTGTTCCGCTGTTTCGGGGGAGTGAGGACGATGTTCTCGACCGCTATCACCACGCCGCCCGGATGTTCGATGCCAATCCGGTCGTCCGTATAACCGCCGACTGTCCGGCGATCGACCCGGTGGTTGTCGACCGGGTGGTTGCTGGCTTCCTTGCCGGTGACTACGACGTCTACGGCTTGACCGGGGAGTTCCCCGACGGCCTCGATTGCACCGTATTTTCCCGCAGTGCGGTCGACCGGGCCTGGGAAGAGGCACAGCTCCCCTCCGAGCGCGAGCACGTTGGTTCTTACATGGAGGGCCATCCTGAACTGTTTCGGATAGGCGGGATAGAACTCTTCGACGATCAGGGCCATCAGCGTTGGACCCTTGATGTTCCCGAGGACTACGAGTTGCTGAGAGCGATCTTCGACGCTCTATACCGGCCCGATGATCCATTCCTGAGCGGAGAAGTGATCGAATTCCTCGACCGGCATCCTGAGCTGATGGCGATCAATCACAATGTGGTCCGCAACGAGGGGTACATAACGTCATTGGAGAACGATGAGGTGACAGGGTGAGCACGCAATCTGAGTTGATGAAGAGCAAGGGTGTCGAGCTGTATCGGCGCGCGAAGGCGCTTATCCCCGGTGGCACTCAGCTATTGACCAAGCGTCCCGAGATGTTTGCTCCCGGGGTATGGCCATCGTACTACTCCCGCGCCAAAGGGTGCCGGATATGGGATCTGGACGATAGCGAATTCATTGACATGTCGATCATGGGCGTCGGAGCTTGTATCATCGGCTATGCCGACGATGAGATCGATGCTGCGGTGATCGAGGCGATCGGGCGCGGGGTGATGAGTTCACTTAATTGTCCTGAAGAGGTGGAACTGGCCGAGGCTCTCATGGAGCTGCATCCCTGGTTCGACATGGTGCGGTACGCCCGAAGTGGTGGTGAGGCTATGGGTGTGGCGGTTCGGATTGCTCGTGCGCATACCGACCGGGACGTCGTGCTTTTCAGCGGATACCACGGCTGGAACGACTGGTACCTGGCGGCGAATCTGGCCGACGAGGCCGGCCTCGATGGGCAGTTGATGCCGGGTTTGGAGCCTAAGGGCGTCCCTCGGGGACTGACCGGTACTGCTGTCCCATTCCATGTCAACGATATCGAATCGCTGCGGGAGACGATCAGGGGCAGAGAGTTGGAGATCGCAGCGATCATCATTGAACCGGCTCGCGGCGAGGAGGCTCCGGACGAGTACCTGAGCACTTTGCGCGACATCGCCAATGAAATCGGTGCCGTCCTCCTGTTCGACGAGATCACCAGTGGATATCGGATGTGCGCAGGCGGTATCCATCGCCGTTACGGAGTTCATCCGGATATCGCAGTCTTTGCCAAGTCGATGGCCAACGGATACGCCATGGCCGCCGTCGTCGGGACCGAACCGGTGATGCAAGCTGCTCAGACGACCTTCATTTCGAGTACCAACTGGACCGACAGGATTGGACCGGCTGCGGCGCTGGCGACACTAGACAAGTACCAGCACTGCAACACTCAGGACCACTTGATCGACTCCGGCGAGCAGGTAAAGCAGATCTGGCGCGACGCTGCAGCAGGATCTGGTATGGAGATTTCGATCTCGGGTCTTCCCACCCTGCCCGGCTTTGCCTTCGATCACGAGGCAACGTCGACACTCAACGCCCGGTTCACGATCGAGATGCTGATGAGAGGCTTCCTGGGGTTCCGCCAGTTCAAGCCATCGTTGGCTCACGAGCAGACAGACCTGGATGCTTATGATGCGGCCACCAGGGACGTCTTTACCGTCCTGGCGAGGCTATCTGAGGAAGATCTGCTCGAGACGCCAGCTGCGCATTCCGGTTTTTTCCGGCTCACCAAGGAGTAGATCGTAGATCGTAGATCGGGAGACCAAGACGACCCCCTCTGTTCGCGCGCGGCCGAGTCGACCTCGGTTGTCAGATCGTTCTCGTCGGATGAAAGCGTTCACGATGCTGTAGGTCGAACCTCTTTCCCTTGGGTGTGCGTGATCGGGGGAGGGCTATCGCAGTTGCCGTTCATTGAGGCTGCAGCGGGTCGTGGACTCAGCACGGTTGTCTTCGACGTCGACTCCGAGGCCGCTGCTAAGGCCGTTGCTACTGAGTTCGTTACCATGAGTACCCACGACACCGATGGGGTTATCGCCCATCTGGAGAGAACCGGGCGGGATCTGGTGGGGTGTTTTGCCTACTCCTCTTACGAAGGCGCTCTCCGCACCGCTACGGCTGTGGTCGATCGGTTCGGAGTGCGCGGGCTAACCACCGAGGCCTTCACCCGAACCTCGTCCAAGCTGATGATGCGCTACCACCTGACAAATGCCGGAATTCTGGTACCCGATTGGGAGAGAATCTCCGATCCCGTCCACCTCGAGGAGTTCATCTCGCGGCATGGTCGGGTGATGGTCAAGCCGGCTCGCGGCAGTGTCGGGTCAGAGGGTGTGGCGGTACTCGAAGCGGGTGCGTCGGATGCGACGGCGGTGTTGAGTAGAGCCTGCGACATCTCCTCCGATCAGCTTGCGATTGTCGAGTCGTATATCGACGGCGCCGAGTACACGGTCGACGGATTCGTCCTCGACGGCGAAGTACACGTGCTGTCGGTGGGCCGCAAGCATTCCGGTGGTCCCAACGCTCGGTTCGTCGTTGCCGGCTATGTGATGGGCGATAGTGCTGTGCATACCGCTGAAGAGACTGAACTGGAATCCCTGGCCGCTGCCACGGTGGCGGCGCTCGCCATGGATAACACGTACTTCAGCCTTGATGTGCTCACGGCCGACGGCGTTTTCTTCGTCATCGATGCTGGGCCCTTGCTCGATGCCAAGATCGACCGACTCCTCCATCATGCCGGTGTCAACGTTTACGACATTGCCTCCGGTATTGCCGTCGGTGGACCGATTCTGGTATCCAAGCCGGGGAGCGGCTGCCACGGACTCCGTTTCTTGTATGCGGACCGTTCGGGAATTCTCGGGCGCGTTATGTCGGGTCGGTTCACGGCGAGCGACGACAGTGGCGAGATTCAAATTGTGCTGGAGATGGGGAAAGGGACGGGGGATGGGTTTCGATCCCCGCAGTCGGTCGCCGATGTGCTGGGCTGGGTGTGTGCTTCGGGTACTGACGCCGACGGACTTTGGTCGACGCTCGCCCGGGTGGATCTTGTCGACTACATCGAATTAGGAAGCCCGGTATGAAGACGGTCATGCTTGTTGGAGGGGGTGTGCAAGAGGTTCGAGCCGTTGAGTTCGCGCAACGGCTCGGGTATCGGGTCGCAGTCACTGACCGGGATCCGGACGCTCCATGTGCCACTCTCGCCGACGAGTTTCACATTGTCGACGGGAGAGATATCGAGGGGCTGGTATCGCTGGGGTGTGGACTAGAGGAGGAAGGGTGTCTCCATGGTGTGTTCACTTTGACAGAGTTGGTGACGAGTGTGGCGGCTGTATCGCAGGCGGCCGGACTTCCGGGAACCTCTGTTCGCAACGCCGTGATGTGTCAGGACAAGGGGTGGGCGAAGCGGGCATGGCTGTGGCAGTCCATCGAAACTCCTGCGGGTGTCGGAGTGCGGACAGCAGAGCAGGCACGGGAGGTGCTTGCCACTCTCTCGAGCCCAGCGATCATCAAACCCGTCCGGGGTTTCGGCGCAATCGGCGTCCAGAAACTGCGCACTGCCACCGACGTCGATCGTTACTTCGCCGGTGTGGCAGGTTCTCGAGAGAGGGCCTGGGTTCTCGAGGAACTGGTGAACGGAACCAGCCATGATGCCAACGGCCTCTTCGACGCCGCAGGGATCTTTCATCCGCAGGGAATCGCCGATCGTCAATTCATCTCCGGCACCTTTGCCGAGCACCAAGTTCATGCGCCGACCCTGCTCAATGAGCAACTACAGGGCGAGCTCTATGACCTGCTGCGCAGGTGCGCTTCTGCCCTCGGGATCTGCTCGGGACCGGTCAAGGGTGATGCCATCCTCGTGGATGGTACCTTCACAATGCTTGAGATCGCTCCTCGTCTTCATGGCCCGAGGATGAGCCTCTACGCACTTCCCGAGAGTGGTCTTGACCACTGGGCGGACTTCCTCTCGGTCATCACAGGAGGGCCGGTGGTCGGCACACCCGACTTGCCATCCAAATACTTCCTCAGCAACTCGATTCCGGCCGTGTCCGGCCAAATCACCGAGATCACCGGGATAGATGCAGTCCGAAAGTGGGACGGCATTGTCGACGTGATGCTCTTTCGAACAGTGGGAGACTCCGTCGCATCCACCGTCAACTCAACCGATGTTGTCGGCTACGTACTGGCGGCAACCGAAAGTAGAGAAGCCTCGGAGGACCTCATCAACCAGTCGCTGGAGGCGATCTCGATCACGGTGAAGTAGCAGGAGTGGCACGATTTTCCGGTTCACTCTTTTCATTCAAACAGCTCACTTTGCTCGCACCCCCACCAATCGGCCTGCGGCCGATTGGTCTCCTCTCAAGGGGAAAGTCTTCAGAAAAGAGACACCTCCCCCTCAAGGGGAGAGTCAGCGAGCGGAGTGAGCTTCTGAAATCACCACCCCCCTTGAGGGGTGTTAGCGAGCGGAGTGAGCTGGTGGGGGGTACCGCCCTCCTCTCTCTCCGCGGCCTCGAACCCTTCACATGGCCGTGCTGCCCGTCGGGCAGCACTCTTTGTTACATAGAATGTCCGCACTCGACCGACGGGAATCTATATGAAGATCTTTATCGACACGGCGAATGTCGACGAGATCACCCATTACGCCAGGATGGGTTTTATCGATGGGGTGACCACCAACCCGGCACTGATGGCGACCGAACAGCGGACCGCGCTGGACGTCATCAAGGAGATTGTGGAGATCGTCGATGGTCCTATCTCAGTAGAAGTCGTCGCTACCGAGACTGCACGGATGGTGGCCGAGGCCCGCCACCTCGCTTCGTTGCATGAGAACATCGTCGTCAAACTCCCTGCGATTCCGGCCGGTTTTGAAGCGCTCAACATCGTTACCAACCTCGGTATCAAGGTGAACTTCACGATGATCTACACCGCTAATCAAGCATTGTTGGCGGCAAAACTTGGTACAACTTATGTAAGCCCATTCGTCGGGCGTCTCGACGTCACCTCGACCGGTGGTGTGGAACTCATCGAGGAAATCGTGACGATCTACGACAACTACGGGTTCGGCACGCAGGTGCTGGCCGCCAGCATGCGCAATTCGATCTACGTCAAGTTCGCCGCCCTCGCCGGAGCCCACGCTGCCACGATTCCGCCGGATGTGCTCAAGGTGATGATCGAGTCGGAGATGAGTCAGGTCTCCCTCGATGGGTTCCTGGAGCAGTGGGAGACACTGCCGGAAGCCTCGAAGACGTCGTTGTTCGATGGTGTCGAAGAGTGAGGCTCAACGGCAAGGTTTGCATCATCACGGGGTCGAGCCGGGGTCTCGGGGAAGCGTTCGCTCGTGGTTTTTCCCGTGAGGGTGCCTCTGTCATCGTTGCCTACTCGGAACAAGCGGAGGCTGCTGCGAAGGTAGCGGGCGAGATCGGTTCGGATCTCGTCGTGCAACTCGACCAACGGGATCGCTCTTCGATCAAGGAGGCGTTCGCCCAGGTCGGCGCCAAGTACGGGCGGATCGATGTGCTGCTCAACAACGCCGGGATCAACAGGACGGCCGATTTTGACCAGCAGACCGATGAGGAGTGGAACGAAGTCCTCGACGTGAACCTGACCGGTGTCTTTCGTGCTTGCCAGGAGGTGCTCCCGTACATCTCCGACAATGGGCGCATCATCAACATCGGCTCGCTGTCGGGTCAGTACGGCGGACCACGGACCCCGTCATATGCCGCCGCCAAGGGCGGACTGATGCAGCTCACCTACAACATGGCCCGATTCCTCGCCCCGCGCGGCATCTGCGTAAATACTCTCTCACCCGGCGTGATCGGTGGCGACCTGACCGAAAAGACCATGTCACCCGACGTCAAGGAAACAGCGTTGTCGCTGATGTTGATCAAGCGGTTCGCCAATTACGACGAGATGGTTGGCGGTGCGATCTTCCTAGCCAGCGACGATTCCTCCTACATGACCGCCCAGACGCTCAGCATCAATGGCGGTGCGTGGGTCCACTGATGGGAAACCGATCCTTCCCACCTCTTGGGGGAAGTACCCGGGTGAGTTTTCGAGCGAGGGGAACGGGGGTTGTTGGTTTGAGAAAGGCGGTACCCTCCACCAATCGGCTTCGCCGTTTGACTCCCCCTCAAGGAGGGAATGGTCCTTTCTTTCTGACAACGCTCCCCTTTGGTGGGGGTTCTAATGGCTAAGACCCTCCTACTGGTGGGTGGTGGTGTCGAGGCTGTTCCGGGCGTTCTTCTGGCCAGGTCTCTCGGTCTTTACGTTGTCGTCTCGGATATCGATCCGACTGCACCCTGCATGAAACTGGCCGATGATGCCCTCATCGCCAGCACATACGACATCGCGGAGACGACGACGAAGGCGCGTTCGTTTCACGAAGGGGTACGTCGACTCGACGGAGTGATGTGCATCGCCGCCGATGTGCCTGTCACGGTTGCAACCGTCGCACTTGAACTCGGCTTGCCCGGTATTCCGCTCGATGCCGCCTGTCTTGCAGCAGACAAGCTCGCCATGAAGGACCGATTCGCCTTGGATGCCATCCCGATTCCCTGGTACTCGAGAATCGGTGGAGTCGACGACCTGAAGAGCGTGGTCGCTGAACGGGGCACGACCCTCGTGCTCAAGCCGGCCGACAGCAGAGGATCGCGCGGTGTGCTTCTGCTGGGCGGGGAAGTGGATCTCGAGTGGGCTTTCGAAGAATCATTGCGGCATTCGCCATCGGACCGGGTCATGGTCGAGGAGTTCCTGGCGGGACCTCAGATCAGCACGGAATCGTTGCTGCTCGATGGTGTGGCACATACCCCCGGATTCGCCGATCGGAACTACGAGTTGCTCGACACCTACGCCCCTCACATCATCGAGAACGGGGGAGAGTTGCCGAGTCACCTGTCCGAGGCGGTGCAGACCTCGGTGCGGAACCTGGTGGAGCGAGCTGCGAAAAGTCTGGGGATCATCAACGGTGTCGTCAAAGGTGACGTCGTAGTCTTCGATGGGCGACCCCACATAATCGAATTGGCTGCCCGCCTCAGCGGTGGGTACTTCTGTACCCATGAAATCCCCCTCAATACCGGAGTCGACCTGGTCGGAAATGCGATCCGGTTGGCGGTAGGCGATCCGGTGGATCCTGCCGACCTCGTGCCGCGCTTTCAGCATCATGTGAGTCAGCGGTATCTGTTCCCGGGGGTGGGCCGAGTGGTTTCGGTCGACGGTGAGAATGAGGTGGCTTCCTGGCCGGGAGTCGAGATGGTGGAGATCAGAGTCGAACCCGGTGATACCTTGAGGTCGGTGGACAGTCACCCGGCGCGAGCCGGACTGGTGCTAGTGACCGGAGCAGATCGTCAGGAGGCGATGACCTTGGCCGAGCGGGCGATCGACACAATCGACATCGTTATGGAGCCGGCATGAACAATCCATTCTTCATTGCCGAGATCTCCTCCAACCACGGGCGTGATCTGGAACGCAGCTTGACGCTTATCGATGCGGCTGCTGATTCGGGCTGCGATGCCGTTAAGTTCCAGCTGTTCAAGATCGACCAGTTGTTTGCTTCCGAGATTCTGGAGCGATCCGAAGAGCACCGCCGCCGCAAGCAGTGGGAACTCCCTGTGGAATTCCTCCCCGTCCTAGCCGCTCACAGCCGCGAACGGGGTATCCAATTCGGCTGCACGCCGTTCTATCTTGATGCCGTTGCAGAACTCGAATCACACGTCGACTTCTACAAGGTTGCTTCGTATGAGTTGCTGTGGGATGGCCTACTGGCTGCATGCGCATCTACCGGTAAGCCGATGATCCTTTCGACCGGCATGGCGACGCTCGAAGAGATTGGCCATGGTGTCGACATCGTGCGTGCCAACGGCGGCGAAGTGCCGGTGATACTCCACTGTACCTCGGCGTATCCGACGCCACATGACCAGGCGAATTTGGCGGCGATAGAGACAATCAGGGAGGCCACAGGGGCGCGGATCGGATGGTCCGATCACACCGCCGATCCGGCGGTGATCTTGCGTGCCGTTCATCGTTGGGGGGTCGAGGTGATCGAGATCCATCTGGATCTCGATGGATCGGGCGAAGAGTTTGCCTCAGGCCACTGCTGGCTTCCGGATCAGATTGCTCCGCTCATCTCGCTGGTTCGCCGGGGTCTCGATACGGACGGATTCGGTCTCAAAGAACCGGTGCCGGCCGAAGCATCCGATCTTCTGTGGCGCACGGATCCGGCGGACGGATTGAGACCGTTCAGGCAGGTGCGAGATGGCTTCAACCCTGAATCTTGAGGCAAACACCGCACCGTTTTCGATTCTGTTGGTGTGCCATGCTGGCGCTTCGCTTGGACTCGGCCATCTGGCGCGAATGCTCGCGGTTGGCTCGGCGTTGGTTCGGTTTGGTGCCGTCGATGTCCACTTGCTTATCCAGGGAGACGAACTCGAGCGCGACGATCTAGCAGGTTTCGGACACTCTTTCGTCGATATGGCGGCCGATCTCGGTGATGCCGTCATCGGAGCCTGTGATGACATCCGACCATCGGTAGTCGTGTTCGACCTCCATCCCAAGCTGTTGCCAGTGAACTTTGCCAGCCATGCCGACCTGCTGCGAGAACGGAGTATTCGGATCGTAGGGGTGGATAGCCTGCTGGCACTCTGCGAGTCGATCGACGTTACTTGGGTCCCGTCGCTCCTCGTGACCGACGCGGCGGCGGCTTCTTGCAGTGCTCCGATCTACTCGGGGTGGGACAGCTTTCTCATCAAGAGACCTCGCAAAGCTCGTGAGTGGTCACCGGGCCGGCGGGTGCTCGTTCTGACCGGGGGGGGTGATGTGACCGGACAGAATGCCACGTTGCCTGGACTGATCGACACTGCGCTTCCGGCCGAAGCCGAGGTCTGGTGGGTCCGGGGCCCGTTTGCGGAGCGACCGGTGCTACCCAACGAACCACGACGCGAGTGGACGGTTCACGAAGCTCCTTCGGGACTGGACGAACTGATGGACCAATCCGACTACGCCATCACCGTGTTCGGAGTCACTCTGTTCGAACTTCTGCAACGCGGTATCCCGACCGTTGTCTTTTCGCCATATGACGATCGCGAGTTCCCTGATCTGGATCTGGTTGCCGCCGCCGGTGTCGCGGTGGTCACCGAAAACGCTGAAGCGGCGGCGGAAGCCGCGGCATTGCTCATGAGAGATCACAGTCGGGCCCGGGTACTGTCGGCAACCGCGCTCGAGCGGATGGCCGAAAATGGGGCCGACCGACTCGCCAATCTCATACACTCGCTCGGCGAGTGACCATGCAGCCGCGCGCCTACTCCGTCTTTCACCTCAATTTGGCGTTCTCATCCATCTCCGAGGAGGCACGACCCGAAGTTGTTCAGACGTGCTACCAGCCCCTGCTGGACCTGGTCGAATCGACGAACCTCCCCCTTGGGATCGAACTCAGTGGGTGGACTTTGGAACAGATTGAGGAGATCGATTCCGGGTGGGTGAGGCGCCTCAGGGATCTCATCGATGCCGGCCGATGCGAGCTCATTGGGAGTGGAAGGACCCAAGTGATCGGTCCTCTCGTCCCGTACTCGGTCAACGTTTGGAACCAGAGACTCGGGCTGGAGACATACGAGCGTCTTATCGGCACGCGTCCTCGCATCGCTCTTGTCAATGAGATGGCGTTCTCGAGCAGCCTCGTTGACCTCTACCAGGAGGTTGGGTACTGGGGGCTGATTATGGACCGCGACAATGTCAGGCTCGCCCTGGACATCGAGGATCGCCCGATTGACGACGCTCCTACTCATGCCGTGGGTCCTGGAGGAGCGGTATTACCCGTCCTTTGGTCTGACTCGATTCTGTTCCAGAAGCTGCAGCATTTTGCCCACGGCGATGTCCACCAATCGGACTATCTCGACTACTTGCATGGACGGATCGAGTCGGGTGAAAGGTTGCTGCCTCTGTACATGAACGATGCCGAAGTGTTTGATTATCGCCCTGGTCGGTTCGGCTCCGAGAGTCGGCTGCACCCTGAGGGAGAGTGGCGTCGGATCGAGCGGCTGTTTGTGGCCGCCACTGAGCAGGAGGGGCTCGAATGGTGCTCGCCCAGCGATGCTCTCGCATCGGTCTCCGAGCGCCGCGAGTCGTCACTCGTCAGCCTCGTACACCCGATTCCGGTC
>PVBE010092837.1_pt1 | contig 17940 bp, 15 predicted proteins | sample 1631181 | NCBI WGS metagenome assembly PVBE01 (sample SAMN08397723, study PRJNA350692) | Marine metagenome, whole genome shotgun sequencing project. | isolation source: water | place: Pacific Ocean | collected 2012-04
TCTTGGTTCTAAAACTACTGATAGAGATAAAATTATGGAGGACGGCCCTGCTGGCGATTGGTTGGCTTTGCGTTCAGATCAATTATTGAAATGGATTGATGATGCAGTTTACAATGCTTCAGAAGCCACTGGAATGAGGGAAGTTGTTGACAGAGTTACACGGCCCATTTTCAACTTTGCTCAAAGGTTTTCTCCCCACCCCCTTCACTTTGGTATTATGTGTTGTGCTATCGAAATGGGTCAAGCTTCAGCACCAGATCATGATATTGACAGATTAGGTTTAGTATATCGTTCTTCACCTCGGCAGTGTGACGTTCTTATTGTTAATGGGCCTGTTTGTGAAAAATTAAGGCCGAAGTTAAAAACATTATATGAACAAATGCCAGAACCTAAGTGGGTTATTGCAATGGGTGAATGTGCTATATCAGGAGGCCCCTATTGGGATTCATATTCTGTTGTTGCTGGCGCAGATACATTTATGCCGGTAGATGTTTACATTCCAGGTTGTCCAGTAAGACCTGAAGCTTTAATGCATGGATTTTTGACTTTACAAAAGAAAATACGTGAAAAGGAGCCGGGGATGTTCTTAAGGAGATAATTTTATGAATTTTAAAGATTTGCAAAAACAGTTAAAAGCAATGAAAGGGGTTACAAATATTTCTCTTCTTCGTAAGAATGTGATTAAACTAGATTTGGACAAATCAATTTTAAAGGTATTTTTCACCAAACTAAAAGATGACTATTATTTTGAGCATTGTTCCTTGATAACAGCAATTGATAATCAACCGGATTTTGAATTAGTGTATCATTTATCTTGTTTGAGTGGGGAATTGTCTGTAGGTGATACAAAAATGGCCGCTATGGTGGAAGTTCATGTTCATTTGAAGAGAGATTCACCTTCTATTGATTCAGTTTCAGATCTATGGTTTGGAGCTAATTGGCATGAGCGGGAGGCATTTGATTTAATGGGTATTTATTTTATTGGGCACCCTGACCTTCGAAGAGTTCTCTTGCCAGAAGGTTTTGCTGGCCATCCTCTAAGAAAAGATTACGTGTATGAGATACACGAGGAGGAATGGTAATGGCGGAAATGTGGATTAGCATGGGCCCCCAACATCCTATGACTCATGGTTTGTGGACGCTTAAAGTTAAGGTAGATGGTGAAACTATTGTTGATGCAGACCCTGAACTTGGATACCTTCATAGGTCTGTCGAAAAAATGGGTGAAAGAAGAAAATACTTTATGAATACTACATTAACAGATAGGCTTTGCTATGCAAGTTCGACAACATGGACTCATAGTTATGTTCTTGCCGTTGAAGAGTTAATGAATGTGGAAGTTCCTACACGTGCTCAATATATTAGAACAATAATGCTTGAAATGCAAAGATTAGCTTCGCATTTAATGTGGGCTGGTGCGTATATGCCTGATTTGGGACATATAACGGGAGCGCTTTATTTTTGGAGAGATAGAGAACTTTTCTTGAATTTGCTAGAATTGCCTAGTGGAAGTCGTTTGCTTTATAATTACATGAGAATTGGAGGTGTCAAGCGAGATTTACCAGATGGTTTTCAAGAGAAGACAGAAAGAATTCTGAAATTGTTCGAGCAAAGACTTGATGAATATGCTGATTTATTTGAAAATTCAAAAATATTCCGAATGAGAACCGAGGATGTAGGTAAATTTACAGGTAGTCAAGCTATGAACTTAGGCATAACAGGACCTAATCTTAGAGGATGTGGTGTTAAGCATGATCTTAGAAGAGATGATACTTATGAAATTTATGACGAAATAGATTGGGATATTTGTACCAGAGAGGCAGGCCCAGGCTATAGTGATTGTTTTAGCAGATATATGGTTCGTATAGACGAAATGAGGGAGTCTGTCAAAATCATACGTGAATGTTTCAAAAAAATGCCAAAGGGCCCAACGATGTCTTCACGTGTTCCAGTTAGAGCCTCTGGGGAGGCCTTTCGAAGAACTGAGGATTCTCGAGGTGAGGCGTTAATGTATCTTGTAGGTGATGGTTCAGATAGACCATATAGGTGGAAAATCAAGAGCCCTATGTTTACGACTATTTCAGCGTGTCCGTATTATCTCAAAGGATACAAACTTGCGGACGTGCCTGCAATAATGGGAAGTATAGACATTTGTATAGGGGAGACCGATAAATGACGTTATTTGGTTTGTGTAAAACAATGGCTGAGCTAACAGCTGATATGTTCATTATACCTATGCTTCGTTTTCAAAGGAATCTTTTCCCTCCATTTAGTTATCCTGCAGGAGATTTAGCTGATTGGTTTTCAAGTGAGGGTGGAATTGTAACATTAGCTTGGATTTATGCAGTTAATATTGCATTTGCAGTGGGTATGACAAATTTAATTCTTGTAATACATCTTGAAAGAAAGATTGCAGCCCGTATACAGGATCGCAGAGGACCTATGCTTTCACTTCGAGCTTTTAGGGAGTTAGGAGAGGATCTTGTAGGTAAGGCTCCAACATGGAGATTTAAGGGAAATTATAGTGGTATTGGAATAGTTCAGAATATGGCTGATGGTATCAAAGCAATAACTAAAGAGTTAATCATACCTAATAAGGCAGATAAATTCCTTTTTTCAATGGGGCCAGTTATTTTCATTTCGTCCTCAGTATTCTTATTAGTTTTATTCCCTCTCTCAGATCGTTTTGCAGCTTCTGCTGCACCTGCAGGTTTGATGGTAATAATGGCAGCTTTTTCCATAGCTCCAATCGGAGTTTTAACTTCAGGTTGGGCATCAAATAATAAATATTCAATGATTGGAGGAATGCGTTCGGCAGCACAATTAATGTCTTATGAAATTCCTTTGCTATTAAGTATGGCTGGTGTTTTCCTTTTGGCAGGTTCATATAATCCTGTAGACATTGTAGAACAGCAAAGAGAAGCTACTTGGTTATTTGGATTACCAATGTGGAATTTTATACCTCAATTCATTGGTTTTATTGTTTTTATGATATGTATTCTGGCTGAAGTAGAGAGAGTTCCTTTTGATTTGCCTGAGGCTGAGGCTGAATTGGTTGAAGGGTGGACTACTGAATATAGTGGAATTCGTTTCATGTTATTTCTGATGGCAGAATATATCCGAGGTTTTGCAGGGGCTGCGGTCGCTACAATATTATTTTTGGGTGGTTGGGCAGGTCCTTGGCCAGTTCCTCCAGAAATTTGGTTTTTACTAAAAGTGTATCTTATTATAATTTTTTGGATTTTTATTAGGTGGTCAGTTCCACGAATCCGTACCGATCAAATCTTGGAGTTAGGATGGAAGAAATTATTGCCTCTCTCTTTGATTAACATTTTGCTTGTAATTTTTATGGTAGAGATATATCCATATTTCGCAGAGATAATATCTCTGCCAGAGGTATTCTGATGTCTTCAGATAGAAAGAATCTAGGATTAATGGATATTTTTGTTAATCCTATGAAAGTTACAATAAAACAATTCTTCAAGTCCACTTTTGGTAAGCCAACAACAGTAATGTATCCTTTAGAAAAAAGGGCACCTCCTCCGACATATAGGGGAATGAATGCAGTAATATGGGATTTATGTATTGGTTGTGGTATTTGTGGTGAAGTTTGCCCAAATAAGTGTTTGAAAATGAAACCTGTAGATCTTTCAGAGGAAGAGAAAGATAAATCATGGTATGGTTCTCACGTTGCGAAAAAGAAAAGTAAGGCTGAAAGACCAGCTATTAATTTTGGACATTGTATGTTTTGTGGATTTTGTGAGGATTATTGTCCAACTGGGGCAATGACTATGACCGATTTTTATGAATTAGCAGATACAACTCGCGAGGGTCTAATATATCCAGCACGTTCCATGAAAGTAGATTTAGAAGAATCACCTACTTTACCTTTAACTAATTTCATGATGGAGTCCCCTGCACTTAATTCGGAAACCTGTATTGGCTGCAGTAAATGCGTCGATAATTGTCCAACCAATTGCATAATTATGGATGAGGGTGCAGTGAATAAGGAATCAAAGAGTGGGAAGGTTAGAAATATAGAGAATCCTTTTTTCGATTATACAATATGTATAGGCTGCTCAACTTGTGTTAAAGTTTGTCCAGCTTCTTGCCTTCATATGGAACCTATTTCAAACTCAAGCTCTAGTGGGCTTACAGTTCCAGCTTCGGAATCGGAGGCCTAATTATGGAGATGATAGTTATTTTATTTTGGGTTATAGCTTTTTTAATTTTAGCTTCAGCCTGGGCTGTTGTCAATGGTAATGATATAGTTCATTCTGTGGTATGGCTCTCAGCAGTCTTTCTTTTGACAGCGTGTCTCTTTATTCTAGCTGATGCAGAATTTTTAGCAGTTATTCAAGTTTTGGTATATGTTGGGGCCATTTCAGTAGTTATAATCTTTGGAATTATGTTGACTAAAAGAACTTTGAAAGGAGGAGAAAGTGCCTAGTAGGACAACAATTTGGTTCAGAGATGCTTTTGTCATTATATTTGCAATTTATGTTGTTGTATCAATTGCTATGGTGCCTTGGTCTAATTTGAAAATTTCAGACCCAGCCTCCAATTCTTGTCCAACTGGTTGTCCTCCATCGATTAATTTCCCTGAAAATAATTATCACCATTATGATGATCAATTAATATTTGATTGGAATTCAGTTTCCGTTACCTATAAAGCAATAATAGAAAATTCTGAAGATGAGGTTGTTCATGAAGTCAATTTGACTAATTTGAATTCTACTACGAGTTCACGTCTTAAAGTAGGTAATTACACTTCATCAATATATTATACAGGAATTGTTGGTTCCAATCTCTCTCGATTAATACAAGCTGAGGAGCATCATTTAGATACTTCATCTAAGATTACATTAGATTGGGATAAAATAAGTGTAACTTACACTATTCAAATACGTGAGTACCCAGATAAAGACACGACGACTCATGATGTCCCTATAATTCATGAAAAAGTTAATTTGTCAGGAACACTATATGAATATTCTAATTTTGTAGAGGGTAATGAATATACTTGGTCAGTATTTGCTGAGGATGAGCTTGGTTATAGATCGGAGTCTTCATCACAGAATGATTTGAGAATAGGAACTACTAAATTTTTGGCATTTATGTTGTTTAATGATTGGGAACTTCCCTTCCTTCTTTTAGGGATAATAATGGTAATTGCACTTCAGGCTGGAGTTTTCCTAGCCAGGGAGGAAAGCGATGATTGATCCTATCCATTTCATTTTATTTTCATCACTTCTCTTATTGATAGGGGCCTATGGTGTTATTCGAAATAAAAATTCAATAGTAGTGTTAATGTCTGTTGAAATTATGTTAACTGCTGCAAATGTTAATTTTGTGGCCTTTTCCACTTATTATCATGATCTTACAGGGCAAGTTGTAGCTTTGTTCATAACTACCATTGCTGCAGCTGAAGTTGCAATAGGTTTAGCAATATTATTGAGTCTCTTTAAGCAGAGAGATACAATTGAACTTGATTTGCTTAATAGGCTTAGGTGGTGATAATGGGAGAAACAAAAGGTATTTCAAAAATATTAATTAATAAAATAGGATTATTCATTGTATTTGCGTTAGTATTCTTAGCTTACTTATTGGTGTCTTCGCCAGAGTCTGTAGTTCATTATTCTTGGATGATTCCTGTGTTTCCATTATTGTCTTTTGGATTAATATTGGTATTTGGTTTACAAGATACAGAAAAAGGAGGGTCTATTGCTCTTTTTGGCGTTAGTTTTTCTTCAGTCTTTTCACTGGCTATAGCATATGATCTTTTTGTTAATGGAACTGCTCATGGATCTTATGTAGAATCTTCGAGAGTTTGGTTTAGTGGTTCCACTTATTCGTTTGAGTTTGGAACTTATATTGATTCATTAGCTGGTCTGTTGTTATTAGTTGTTGGTATAGTATCGTATTTGATTGTTTTATTCTCTATAAGCTACATGGACGATCAAGGCGATAGAAGGGTTAGATATTTTGCTGAAATATCATTATTTATAGCCGCGATGTATGGTTTGATTGTTGCAAATTCATTTCTTTTGATGTTTATATTCTGGGAATTGATGGGAGTTTGCTCTTACTTGCTTATAGGTTTCTGGTATGAGAAGCCTTCAGCATCTTCAGCTGCAAAGAAGGCTTTTTTGGTCACGAGAGTAGGAGATGTTTTCTTACTTCTTGGCCTGGTTATTCTTTACAATACTTTTGGAACACTTAGATATTCGGAATTATTTGCAGATCCTCAGATACTAATGGATAATCTTGAAGAAGTTAAATGGGCTACACTTTGTTTATTTGGGGGTTCAGTTGGTAAATCTGCTCAGTTCCCACTCCATGTATGGCTTCCTGATGCTATGGAAGGACCTACTACCGTTTCTGCCTTAATACATGCTGCAACGATGGTTAAAGCAGGTGTTTTTTTAGTAGCTAGGGCATTTCCTCTGATTGTTCACAGTCCAGATACAGCAATTTATATTGCAATCACAGGAGGTTTGACAGCTTTGATTGCAGCTAGCATGGCAATGGTGATGAATGATATTAAGAGAGTTCTTGCATATTCAACTATTTCTCAGCTGGGCTACATGTTTTTGGCTCTTGGCACTGGTGCGTGGGCATTCTGGCATTCTACAGATTTAGGTGAAGATCCAGGATTTTCACAAGGGTATATGGCGGGTCTTCTTCATTTAATGAATCATGCTTTTTTCAAGGCCTTATTATTTTTAGGTTCTGGTGCAGTTATTCATGCAGTCCATACACAAGATATGAGGGAGATGGGAGGTTTGCGTAAACAAATGCCTATTACTTCAGCAGCGATGGGTCTGGGTGTTTTGTCCATTGCGGGAGTTCCATTCTTTTCTGGTTTTTGGTCTAAAGGATGAAATTTTAGAGGCAGTACATCATAATGCTGCATATGAAGGAATCTTTGGAGTATTGTGGTTCATGGCCTTATTGACTGCAGGAATGACTGCCTTCTATATGACACGGATGTGGATGATGACATTCAGTGGCCCATCGGTTAGAGTTGTGTCTAATGTTGTCTCATCTAAAGATCATTCAAAGACAGGTAATTGGGTGATGGAAGAGGAAGAGGTTGGTTCTCATGCACATGAAGCACCTCTGATTATGACAATACCTTTGATGATTCTAGCATCTCTTGCAGTTTTTTCTGGTTTAAGTTTGGTCATTGGCGGAGGTTTTAGTTCTCATGTTTATTATGGAGAGCCCCATGAATCCCATGGTATGGTGCAGTGGGAAATTATTGACCACATTTTATCATCCTCATTAACTTATCTTTCAGTGATTGTGGGAATGAGTGGTATTTTCTTTGGAATTATTTTCTATAAAAGAGGAGCTGATGGCAATGCAGCATTCTCTACAAATTTTGTAAATGATATTTGGATCTTAAAAACATCTCACACTTTCCTATCTAACAGATTGTATATGTCTGATTTATTTAATTGGTTTGGAATTAGAACGTGGGATACATTTTCCATTATTTGTGACTGGTTTGACCGTAATATTATAGATGGTGTAGTTAACAAAATAGCTTCAATATCTATGTATTTTAGTAATAATGCAAGAAATTTGACTACAGGTTTCACAGGCCATTATGCCTCATTGACTATTGGAGGTTTGGGCGTTTTAGTTCTATTAACTAGAATTGTTATGCCTTTCATGGGGTGGTCCATTTGAACACTTTAAAATTTATTCTGCCTCTACTTTTTGGTTTATTGTTATTTTCAGGTATTTCTTCCGCAGAAGAACATACTGTCTATGTAGGAACTGAAGATAATCCATATGTATTTAGTGAATCCAATTTAGTAATTTCACCGGGCGATAATGTTACTTTCGTTTGGACACCAGGACAACCTCATAATGTAGTTCAAGTGGACTCAGCGACATCTAATGCATTTGTGGTTAATGGAGATGTTATCTTGAAATTTTATTCAGGAGAACCTGTGGATGGAATTACATGGGTACTTAATTCGACTTACACACAAGAAGAAGGTGTTCTCTATTATATTTGTGAGCCTCATGCAGGTTTGCAGATGCGAGGCCAGATTGTAATTGAAAGCAGGCCTGATATGACTATGGAATTTGGTAATTTTCCATGGTTATCTTATCTATTGGTTTTTCCTTTAATTGGATCATTATGGTGCTTTTCATTTAGGAATAGTCCAGAAGCTCACAAATATATTGCTTTATCTACAACACTTTTCACTTTGATTATTTCTTGTATTGTTTTTAGTAAAGCTGGAAGTGGAAGTGGTTTTAGACTTATGGAAGAATATGTATGGGCACCAAATCTTGGAGTTTCCCTGCTTCTAGGAGTCGATGGAATTAGTAGTCCACTTGTATTACTTACGGGAATTATCGGACCTTTAACTGTAATTTTTTCATGGCATGAAAAAGAAAAGCCAGCATTATTCTTCTCTTTACTATTAGTAATGCAAACAGCACTTTATGGTGTTTTTATTACGCTTGATTATTTTGTTTTCTATGTTTTCTGGGAAATTGTTTTGATTCCGATGTTTTTCTTAATTGCTATATGGGGTGGTGACGATAGGAAATATGCATCAATTAAATTTTTCATATATACATTTACAGCATCAGTGATAATGCTCGTAGGCTTCATGGCCCTTTATCTCGAAGCAGGGGTTAATTCTTTTTCGATGATTGATATTGCAAATAATAGTTCTGGTTTTTCACGTGAATTTCAGATATGGGTTTTTGCGGCGTTGTTTATTGGTTTTGCAGTTAAAATCCCATCAGTGCCTTGGCATACTTGGCTTCCAGATGCACACGTTCAAGCACCTACTGCAGGTTCAATATTGCTTGCTGGTGTTATGCTGAAAATGGGTTTGTATGGTCTTATGAGAGCAGCTTTACCGCCATTGCCAATAGGTGCTGAGGTTTTTGTTCCGATTATGGTTGCATTGGCAATAATTTCTATACTTTATGGTGCTGTACTAAGTTTGGCTCAGACAGATCTAAAGAAACTTGTGGCATATTCTAGTGTTTCACACATGGGTGTAGCGCTTCTGGGTGTCGCTACAATGACCGAATTAGGCTTTGCAGGTGCAGTTTTCATGATGTTTGCTCATGGAATTTTAAGTCCAGCTATGTTTATGGTGGCTGGCGTATTATTGCATCAATTAGGTACTCGTGAGATACCTAAATTAGGTGGTATTGCTCAGAAGCAGCCTACAACAACAGGTTTGTTTGTAGTAATTTTTATGGGTAGTTTGGGAGTACCAGGGATGGCGGTTTTTGTTTCTGAATTATCCGTATTCATTGCATTCTTTGAATCTCATGGGTACTTACTTTTACTTCCGATTTTTGGAATGGTATTCACTGCAGGATATCATTTATGGGCCTTACAACGAGCCATCTTCGGTGCAGAAAATGAAAGTATAGATATGGCAAAAGTCCATGAGGCGCCATGGTATGAGATGTATCCCATGTTTATCTTGATTGTCATAGCAGCTTTCTTTGGAATATTTCCACATTATTTGATGGATCCTATTTCTACAGGTTCTTATGATATATTAGATTTTATGGGGGTAATATAGTGGATTCAACAGTTCTATTCCTGCCTGAACTTATATTGATAGCTAGTATTCTTTCTATACCTGCAATATATATTGCTACCAATAATGATAAATCATATTCAATTTGTTCTAATATTTCATTGTTTGTAAGTTTACTTATTGTCATTATATTTTGGTATTATCCAGATGATGCTTCATTTGACAAATCTTCTTCCTCATATGTAATATATGACCATTTCGTAATTAATGATTTTTCTCAGCTTTTCAAAGTGATATTCCTGATGTCAGCTTTGGCAGTATCAGTTATTAGTTCCTCTTATTTCAAAGAAGAAGAACCTCACCAAGCTGAATACTATGTTTTATTGTTATCAAGTACCCTTGGAATGTTAATCACAGCTTCAGCAAATGATTTTCTGACAATATTTTTGGGTATTGAAATCTCAGCATTCAGTAGTTATGCTTTAGTCGCTTTTAGAAAAACAGATGACAAGTCTTCAGAGGCGGGAGCCAAGTATCTTCTGATTGGAGCATTCTCATCAGCTTTGACATTGTATGGCATTTCTCTTCTTTACGCCTTAACAGGTTCTATTACTTTCGACGGTGTTAATGCATTTTTAACTGGAATTGAGAATGGAGTAATTGAGGGGGATTTCTCTGAGCTTGTGTTCATTTCAAGTTTGTTCATAATTGCAGGTCTTGGTTTCAAAATAGCTATTGTTCCGTTCCATGCCTGGGCTCCTGATGTTTATGAGGGAGCACCTACACCAGTAACTGCCTTACTGGCTGCAGCAAGCAAGGCAATGGGTTTTGTTGCATTATTCAAAGTTTTTATTTTTACACTAGAGCCATTTTCAGAAGAATGGAGATTGATACTGGGAATTCTTGCGCTGGTATCAATGACTATTGGAAATTTAGCAGCTTTATCACAAAAAGATATAGGTAGAATGCTTGCTTATTCTTCTATTGCGCAGGCCGGTTATATCTTGATTGCTTTCCCTGCACTTACACATGAAGCAATTTCAGGAGCTATAGCTCATACTATGGTTCATGCATTTATGAAAGGTGGGGCTTTCATTATTGTGGCAGGAGTTGGCGCTACAGGTTTGGGTTATAACATAACCTCTTTCAAAGGTTTGGCAAAGAGATCTCAACTTTTGGCACTATCTATGACCGTTTGTTTACTCTCATTGGTTGGTCTTCCACCTCTTGCGGGTTTTATCAGTAAATTCCTTTTATTTTATGGAGTACTGCAAGTTGGAGTAGGTGGAGAAACATGGATTATTGCTTTAGTTGTTGCTGGCGTCCTTAATTCAGCTCTTTCACTATATTATTATTTGAAAGTTATAAGGTTCATGTATCTTTATGATCCAGAAGAATCTGAGGAAATTCTTTTCCCTAATTCAATAAGGTATGTTTCCTTATTTGTGACAATATCTCTTGTTGTAATTATTCCACTATTCTATCAAGACCTCTATTCACTTTGTGAAGATGCTGCTACTGCATTATTCGCATGATAGATAAAAATAGTGAACAGTTTAAGAAGTTCGATAGTTTATGGGAGGGTGTGACGCCTAAAGGAATTAACATTAACAAGAAGAATTCTTTTAGATCTCGGATGAAAAACTCCTGCCAACAGGAAGGATTAGAGTTTTCCAAAATTAATTCTTTTTTAGTATTTTCAGGTTTATCTAAGAATCTAGATCCTGATTCAATAATAAAGAATGACATTAAAATTACGACTCCTCCAAGGAGACATTTACGAGATTTTTAGTTTTTATCTGTACTGATTAAATAGTTGGAAAAGGATAATGGAACTTCTTCTAGTAATGATTTATAATTAGAATCCGGGACATCAGCAAGTGATTGGTGAGCTACACTAACCCATGGTAGAACTAATTCTTCATAAATGGCTTGTGCCTCATCCAAGTTAACTGAAGTAATTATTTTTTCGGAGTTTCCTGTCTGTAAAAAGATATCTACAAATTTCTGATATTTGGGATGTTTAGATAATCTAGTAACTGGAAGAGTTGGTATTCCCATAGCCAAGTCGCCTACAGGTGTTTTAGTAGCCACAGAGTTATACAAATCAAGATAATCATCAGTTATTTGGTAGATTATACCAACAGTTTCTCCGTATTTGTACAGAGGAATTCCCAGATGAGTCTCAGATGATACTAAGGCTCCTAGTTCCGCAGCAGTTCCAAAAAGAGCTCCTGTTTTTTTCTTTATTCTATGAAGATAGACTGATTCACTAAAATTCTTATTATCTGTAAAATCAGCAATGGCGCCTTCAGTTAAGTTCCTTGCACAACTGGCTAAAGATTTCCCTGTTGCCATTGAAGCAGCCCCATGCAGTGATCCAGTAGCTACCATTAGATCAGCTACCAAAATCGCGGTGCGAGGGCCTAGTTTTTCCCAAAGGGCAGGGGCAGATCTTCTGAAAGAATCGCCATCAATCCAGTCATCGTGTATTAGAGCACCTCCGTGTATTAATTCTAAAGCCATACCACACTCAAAAGCTAAGTGAGCGTCACCATCCAGTGAGTCTGAGACCAATCTACATAGTATCGGCCGAAGCATTTTTCCACCTATAACTGCATCCTCTAGTATTGGTGCAAATTCCTTTGTTTCTTTATTTATCTCGTTCTTCAAAAAGTCTTCAAACTCAGGTCTTACAGTTTCACAATAATCATCAAGTTCTTCATATAATTGATTTTTGGCCTTTAATTTCATAGATTACCAGTATTGTATTCCTAATATCATCAAGATTCCTGTAAATGAGTGGATACCTATTGTTCCCCAGTTAGACAATGCTAACTCTCTGCGATCATAATTGTTTATTACATAATATGACAGGTACAATGCAAAGGGAGCAACTAAAAGTCCCAAAAGAGCACCTTCAGAAACGACATTATACATGAATAGTGCATAAAGTGAACTAAAAGCAGTCAGCATAAGAATAAGATATCCCCAGCTTGACCTCTCAAGTCCTAGTACTACCACAAGATGGTTTTTTCCAGCTTTTTTATCTGACTCTCTGTCAGGAAATTGATTAATCCAGAGTATGGCAGTTGTGAGCAATCCTAATGGAACTCCTAAATAGAAAGCATCCCAATTATGCACTCCAGTCATAGCAAATACTGAACCCATAGTCATTAGAGGGCCATAATTCAATCCAATAAGTAGTTCTCCTATTCCTTTTCTTGCAACCAATCTAAGAGGCGTTCCTGTGTAAAAATAGGCTGAAAATGCTCCAGCCAATCCATAGTAAAGTAAACCAACTCCATTATCTTTAAGGAGGTACATAATTCCAAGACCTAGAATGCCAGCTAATAATAGGAAAGTTGTTGCTAATTGAAATAGTTTCTTTTCAGTTATAAGCCCAAGTTCTATTGCCCTGCTACCTCCTGAAAGCTGCAGGAAATAATCATTGTTCAATTGGTCAGTCCCACTTGTCCAGTCAAAATAATCATTGTAAGTATTAGCAGCAAGGTGTAAGAATGATCCACCTAAGAAAATTAATACAAATAGTATCCAGTCCATTTCGAATAGTTCGGCATTAAGGCCCCATATTATTGCTGCGATAATTGGTATCCATGTAGCAGAAAGGAAAGGTAATCTTGTAATGGCCACAACAGAGATGATTTTTGTCATTAAGGAAGTATTTGGCATAGTGTCTTCTGGTGGAACGTCCTTTAGTTCTCTTGTTCTTCCACAGTAACCTACATGTTTTCCTTTTATGATAGTGGCAGTTATTTTGAATGAAGCTGCAAAGTGGTCTCCATTTTTCTTGATAAATGTAGTTTCTGTAGAATAGCCATCCTCATTTTTTTTTGCCTTATCTAACCAATTTGCTACATGACCTAGAACAACCATGCCAGGAGAGAAAACAGAAACTCTTTTCTTACCAATAACCTCTTCTGCAGTGTAACCAAATAATTTTTCTGCATTAGGATTAAAGGTTTCAATTCTACCTTCTAAGTCACAAGTAATTACACTTACAATTTCTCTAGTTTTAGACATCTTTGAACCAATATTAATGCTCTGATGTGAGACTATATAAAAGAGGTACTATAGTGCACAATATTATTTTTTATTTATAGGTACAAGATAGTTATTTTCACCTTCTTCAAGGGATTTTATTGCGGCATCAGCTCCGGTAATTGTTGTAATGAATGGTATTCCTAGTTCTACAGCTAATCTCCTCATTTGCGCACCATCAGTGGCTGCCCTTCTACCTGTGGGTAAATTAATTATCAGATTCACATTTCCCTCACGCATTATTGAAAGAATATCCGGACTTTTTTTATCAGAGATTCTCCATATTACTTTAGAATTAATTTTAGAAGATCTAAGATGAGCTGCAGTTCCTTTGGTTGCGATTAATTTGAAACCTAATTTTTTCAATCTTTTTGCATGTTCAATGAATTCTACTTTGAGCTTATTAGAAATGGACAGGAACACAGTTCCTTTAGTTGGGAGTTTCTTATTTCCACCTTTCATGGCCTTAAGATAGGCAGTTCCAAAGTTGGGCCCGTGACCCATGGCTTCACCTGTAGATTTCATTTCAGGGCCAAGGACAGTGTCTAAACCGGTGATTTTAAGCCAAGAAAAAGTGGGTACTTTAACAGAGGCTCCATTCATTGGTAAGATATCTGGTAAGTTTTTAATTTTTTCTCCCAACATTAGATTAACTGCAATTCTAGCCAGCGGATATCCCGTAGATTTGCTAACGAATGGCAATGTTCTACTTGCTCGTGGGTTTGCTTCTAAAAGATAAATTTCCCCGTTTTTTATTGCTAGTTGAAGATTAGCAGCCCCAACAACATTCAATGCTTTCGCAACTTTTTTTGAAATTTCTATAATTTTATTTTCAGTTTTTTTATCAAGAGATTGAGGAGGCATTACACAGGCGCTGTCTCCTGAATGCACACCAGCCATTTCTATTTGCTCCATTATTGCGCCTATGACAACATTCTTTCCATCAGAAATCAGATCAACATCAAGCTCTACAGCACCTTCTAGGAATTTATCCACCAATACTGGTTTCTCCGGAGTAGCATGAGTTTCTAATTTAAGATATTTATTAAGTTGAGTTCTATTGTGAACAATTTCCATACCTCTTCCTCCGAGAACGAATGATGGCCTTACAAGGACAGGATAACCGATGTCTTCAGCGTAGTTAATGACTTCATCAGAGTTCTTGGCAGCAGCCCATTTCGGCATATTTATCCCATTTTTTTCCATAACTTGACCACATTTTTCTCTATCTTCAGCCATCTCCATATCGCTAACTTTGGTTCCTAGAATTTTTGTTTTTAGCTTTTCTTCCCTGATATATTTTTCGATGTGAGCTGCAAGATTAACTGCAGTTTGTCCACCCAATTGTAAGACAATACCATAGGGTTTTTCTAAATCCAAGATTTCAAAAATAGATTCCCTATCTAAAGGTTCAAAGTATAACCTATCAGATGCATCAAAATCAGTAGAAACAGTTTCAGGATTGTTATTAACAACAACAGCTTCGTATCCTGCATCCCTCGCAGCCTGTACTCCATGAACTGTAGAATAATCAAATTCAATCCCTTGACCAATACGGATAGGTCCAGATCCTAAAATCACAATACTTTTTCCAGTTTCAAATGGTTTACTTTTGTCGGCATAAGTGGAGTAGAAGTAAGGGGTCTTTGCTTCAAATTCTCCAGCACAAGTATCAACCATTAGGAAACTTGAGACAATGCCTAACTTTTTTCTTTGTTTACGAATTTTATTCTGAGTTATGCTGGTGAGATGACTAATATGTTTATCACCAAAACCATTTTTCTTTAATTCTGTCAAAAGTTCATCAGGCATTTTTTTATTACATTCTTCAGCTTTAATTTCTAGCCGGACTAATTTAGCTATTCTTTCTATAAAAAAAGCATGAAAATCAGTTATTTTACATACTTCGTCAATACATTTCTGTGTGGCTTTCTTATTTTTTAGGAAAGTCCAAATAGCGAATAATCTTCTGTCATTTGGTATTTTGAGATTTTTCTTTAGTTTATTATCACTCCAATCGAGACATTCTGGAAAACCTTCTCCTTGACCTATAGATCTCCATGCTTTCATCAAAGATTCTTCAAAGGTTCTGCCAATTGACATTGTTTCCCCTGTGGATTTCATTTGAGTACCCAATTCCCGGTCGGCAAGTTTGAACTTGTCAAATGGCCATCTGGGTATTTTTGTAATAACATAATCAATTGAAGGTTCAAAAGCTGCACTTGTGTTTCCAGTCACTCTATTTGGCAATTCATGTATTCTATGACCTAAACATAGCATAGATGCAATTCTTGCAATTGGAACACCAGTAGCTTTTGAAGCTAATGCAGACGATCTTGACACTCTTGGATTAACCTCAATCAATATGTAATCTTGAGTTTTAGAATGATAAGCAAATTGTACATTACATCCTCCAACAATTCCCAGACTTTTTACTACTTTTAGGGCAGAGGTTCTCAATTTTTGATAGGCACCTTCAGGTAAAGTTAGTGATGGAGCTACAACGACAGATTCACCAGTATGTACTCCCATAGGGTCCAAATTTTCCATTGAACAAACAATAATTGCATTGTCATCTCTATCTCTCAAAACTTCAAACTCAAATTCGAGCCAACCTAAAATTGATTCTTCAATAAGTAATTGTTTTACAGGTGAAAGTGCTAGACCTCTACCTGAGATTATTTCCAATTCTTCTTTTGTATATGCAATACCTCCTCCAGTCCCTCCTAAGGTAAATGCAGGCCTTACCACTACAGGATATTTTAGTTCCTCAGCCAATCTCAATGAATCATCTATAGTTTGAGCAATACCACTTTTTGCCACGGGCTCTCCAATCTCTTCCATTCTTTTACGGAACAAGTCACGATCCTCAGCCATTTCGATTGATTTTAGAGAAGTTCCAAGAATATCTACGCCGTATTTCTTTAGAACACCTTTTTCATGTAATCCTACTGTAAGATTTAATCCAGTTTGCCCCCCCATCCCAGGGATAATAGCGTCAGGTCTCTCTTTTTCAATTATTTTTTCTACAGATTCAACTGTTAATGGCTCAATGTAAACAACATCTGCCGTGTCTGGGTCAGTTTGTATTGTGGCGGGGTTAGAATTTACAAGAACAACTTCATGGCCGGCTTCTCTTAGAGCTGAACAACACTGGGTTCCAGAATAGTCAAACTCAGCAGCTTGTCCAATAATAATTGGTCCTGCACCAGGAACAAGAATTTTCATTTTATCCATTTATCATATCTCCCACTTTTTCAAATAACACATTAGCATCCATTGGACCTGGGGCTGCTTCAGGGTGAAATTGAACAGACCAGCAGTTCTTTCCACTTATTCCTTCACATGTTCCATCATTTAGATTAACAAATGTTTCTCTCACACTAGCAGGTAGTTTGTGTAAAGCAAAACCATGATTTTGGGAAGTAATGTAGACGTCTTCTGTTCTAATATGTTTAACGGGTTGGTTTCCACCTCTGTGCCCATATTTCAACTTGTATGTTTCACCGCCTAGAGCTAGTCCAAGAATTTGATGGCCAAGACAAATCCCAATAGTAGGATATTCCTTAATCAATTCACTTATATTGTCAACAACGGATTTCATTTCAGGGTGATCTGGGTCACCAGGACCATTACTCATGAAAATTAAATCAGGTTTTGTTTTATGAATTTCATCAATACTATAATTCCAAGGAACTACTGTAACTTTATTCTTTTTAGCAAGATTGGTTACAATTGATTTTTTTACTCCCCAATCAAAGAGTGTTACATTTGGCCCCTTTTTTCCCTCTTTGTAGATTTCTTTAGTTGATACTTCAGCTACTAGATTGGAATTGGAGGGCCATTCCATTTTCTTAGCTCTTTTGACACCTTCCTCAGGAGTCATCTTCTCATCAGTACATATTACAGCCCTTAGGGTCCCAGTTTCTCTTGTAATGATAGTTAATTCTCTAGTATCTATACCTTCAAGTCCAGGTATTTTTTCTCTTTTCAACCATTCATCGAAATTTTCTTCACCTTGATGTGGTGACCTACACCATTCTTTGACTATGCATGCTTTAGTTTGAATTTTTTCCGATTCATAATTTTCTTTATTACATCCATAATTTCCAATTTGTGGAAATGTAAACATTAAAATTTGACCAGCATAACTTGGGTCTGTAAGAGCTTCCTGATAGCCCGTCATTGACGTATTGAAAACGAGCTCTCCTTCGACTGTATTTTGATAACCAAACGAGTCACCAAAAAACTTGTTAATAGGTGTTCCGCACATGCTATAACCGACCACCATTCGGAGCTCGATTTTGAAGATATTTTGACGACGGTATTTTTCATGCATACA
>PVBE012588938.1_pt1 | contig 17938 bp, 15 predicted proteins | sample 1631181 | NCBI WGS metagenome assembly PVBE01 (sample SAMN08397723, study PRJNA350692) | Marine metagenome, whole genome shotgun sequencing project. | isolation source: water | place: Pacific Ocean | collected 2012-04
CGGTCAGCAGATCGTATCGATTGGACTGCAGGACGCGACCAGCGGACACGAACCGTACCTGGGCGTCGCATATGTTTCGGGCAGGGTCCGCGTTCCGGAAACCCTGTTTAGCGTTACCGGCGGAAAACTTACCGGGACCTGCTCGCCGGTGTTTAATCTTGACGGAAAAGTCGTCGGCATAGTTGCACGCCAACTGCCCACCACTTATCAGATGATGACGCCAAGAGGCCAGACGTTTGTGGGCCTGACCGGCCAAAACGAAAAAAGCTATTTCCTGCCGATCGATGAGTTCGCCGACACTATCGCCTCCATGCCGTCTCCGTCGTCGCCCAAGCGGCGCATATGGACCGGTGTGGTGTCTTATCTTCCCGTCAGTGCTGACGATGCGCGGACCTACGGAATAAGAGTACCGGCGATAATGTTGGGCAAGGTCGTTAAAGGCGCCCCCGCCGACCATGCCGGGCTCAAAGAACGCGATTTGATCATTGGCCTGAACGGTCAACAGCTGGAGAAGTTTCCCACCCCGTCGCTGGTTGGCAAGCGATTCCTTAACCAGTTGCAGAAGATCGCCTCGGGCGGCGGTAGGCAGGTGACATTGACCGTCAAACGCGGTGAAAAGCAGATGTCGCTGAAGGTCGATCTGGTTGCGATACCCAAACAGGCGTTTGAAGCAGAGCGATATGTCAGCAAAGCCTTGGCGATAGCCCTCAGGGAAAAGGTTCCGCCAGACAGCTACGCCGACTCAAGCCCGACAGCCAACGTCAAAGGTCTGATCGTAATCGCCTCGCCGGAGAAAGGCGCCGCCGGACGCGCCGGTGTCAGGCGAGGAGATCTGCTGATCCAGATCGACGGCGAATCGACCGCTACAGTTGGCGCTGCGCGGAGCTTGATAAGCAAAGCCATGACGGGCGCCGCGAACAAGGCCGTTGTGTTCATGGTGCAACGTGGCGATAAGACCTATCCGATTAGCATTGCTCGTCCCAGGAAATGAGTCTGGAGAATAACTCGTGAGATCACACTTCGCCGTAGCGGTCTGCCTGTTGGTTGTTTCGACGGCCTGGGGGCAAGAAACCGTCAAGCCCGCTCATGGAGCGGATAAACTAGCCTCTCTCGCGGTCCATCACAGTGTTATGCTGTTGAGGCATTCTGCGGATAAACCGACCGCCCGAGCGGCGCGTATGGTTGGCTTGGTCGAGTTTGCCCGGCGTTTTGCGCCAGACGATCCGGATATAAACAACACGATCGCATACATATCTCTGGTGCGAAACAAGGAAAAGGACCTGGCCCGGGCGATCGCTGCGAGCTTTGCCGCAAGGCCCGGAGATCACGCACTGGCGTTGCAGTGGCTGGCTTCGGCGCTCAAACCTCTGCAAGACTCACAATTGCGAGTGGAGTTTCTCGGCGGTGTTGTCGCCGATGAGAAGCACACCGCAGAACTGCGAGCGGCCGCCGCGGTGCATCTGGCTGATATTCTCATTGGTCAGGGGTTGCGAGAAAAAGCCAGCCAGGCTTTCGAAACCGCGGTCAAACTCGATCCGAATCTGCCAGCGGCGCTGGCCGGACAACTCACTCTGGCCGATAAAGCCACACCCGCCGATCGGGCCAGGATCTGGGCTCGGGAACTTATGGTCAATCCGCATTCGATCGGACGGGCGGCGCAACTCGGGGCTATGCTCGACGCGGCGGGGCTCCACAAACAGGGCGCCCGCTTCTACGACTACGTCTGGTTGACCGGAAAGAGACTGGGATTGGGGCGGAAGTCCGGACTCGACTTCGCCGTGCAGCACTGCAACGCACTGCTCAACGCCGGCGAATACAAACGGGCCGCCGAAATCTCCGGACCCGTAAGCAGGAGATTCTCCGACAGCGTTCTGATCCGCGTGCTCCTGATAGAAGCGTGCAACAACAGCGCCCAGACTCAACGCGCCAAACTCTATGCCGGAGAAATCGAAGCGATCTTTGCGCCTAAGCTGTCCGGCGGCAACCCCGACGCGTCGGCCGCGGCCGAGCTGGCGTGGTTGTACCTGATCACCGGCGCGGATATCCAGCAGGCTCTGGATTACGCCAGGCGAGCTTCGGTGCTTAAGCCTGGCGACCCGGCGACTGTCCGAGCGATGGCCGCGGCGCAGTTGATGTCGGGCAGGCCCAGCATTTTAGATACTGGACGGGCCAGGCTGCAGAAGCTCGCCGATAAGGATGTTTTCGCCGCGGCGTTGCTGGCGGAATACTACTACCGCGTCAACAGGGCCAAGGACGGTGAGAAACTTGTGCTGTCGGGCCTGTCGCTCAGTCGAAGCGGCCAGGCCGCCAGGAGACTCCAGGCTCTTGCCAAGACGCACCAGATAACCATTCCGATGACCGAGGGAGGCAAAGACCTGGAGACCCTTGCGGCCAGTATTCCGGAAACGCTGCAGGAATTGGCTCAGGCGCCCGAGAAATTCTTGTCCATCAAGGCGATCTGCCCCAAACAGGTCGACGCTGGCGGTGGGATCGTTGTTACTGTTGAACTTACCAGCACGTATAAGGGGCATCTGGCCATTGGGCTCGGCGGGATGATCCCCGCTACGGTGAGCATAGACGTAAATGTGGCCGGACGCGAAAAGGGACAGTTCAAGGACGTAGTAAGGCTCCTCCTTCCGGTCGGGAGGTATCTGTCCGGCGGTCAGAAGGTCTCGGTTTCAGGACGGATCGACGTTGGCAAACTGCGGGCGTTTCTTGCTTCTCATCCGCTGGACGACCTTGAACTCACCGTTTCGCCGCGGCTTGTGGACCCCGGCGCCAAGACCCTGGGACTCCACCAGACCCCGCCGCCGGCGCTCGTAGCCGTATCGCCGGGGAAGATTGCCCGCATAAGTACTCTGGGCAAGTTCGACAATTTGTCGACCGCTTCGTGGCGAAACACGTACAAGCACAGCCTGTCTCTGATCATGGGCGATCTGAAGTCTCCGGACCTGTGGGTAAGGATACGGGCGGCCAACCAGATTGCTTCACTGCTGGTCCTCAGCGACGGGATAAAGTCCGGCAAGCTCTCGCCGCCTCGAGAACTCAACGGACGGATCGACCGCCAGGTGCTGGCCCTTATGGTCGCCGAAGTGCTCAAGAATCCCAGCGACATAGTTCGCGCCGAAATGCTTAACGGTCTGGGACAGGTCAAACTCGACGCGGTGATTATCCGTATGCTGGTCGGGGCGATCAGGGACACAAGCGCCCTGGTGCGATTCCGACTGGTTGAGCTGTTGGGCTCATCCGGTCTGCCGGGGCAAGAGCCGATAATCAAGCACTTCACAAAAGACAAGTACGACCTGGTGTCCGACCTGGCGAAAGCAATGCAAAAAGCGGCCAAGAGCGATTAGGTCGAGTCCAGCCTCGTTCTGATTGTCGTCTTGATCGCGGCGGTTGGTCGCTACCGGAACCATGCCTTGGGCAGATAGCGAAGCACGAACCCTTTGGACTGGTGTTTTTCCAACTTCCCAGCGGTCCAGCTGCATACAGCGGTTCCGTAGATGCTGAGCGAGCGTTCTTCGACATCATTCACGAACCAGTCAGATGATCCCCAAAATATCGCCAGCTTCCTGGTCGTCGGTATGTCCTTCAGTCTCGAATCAGCTTTCTCGATCCTGTCTCGGGTGATGACTTCGATGATCTCCCGATTGGCTTGATTCACCATCTCGGCGTCGGCGTCGAATAACCACTTCAGCGGGCGGGCCGACAGGACATCATGTCGCCACCGCTGGGCCCTGAGATCTTCCTTCAAACGCTTGGGTGAGTAGTCGTGTGAAGCCGCACGAGTCATATAGGCTCCGGCGTTGTGGTTGACGGTGGCCATCCACATGTTCCCGAACCAGTAGGATTCGTGAACCACCGTAACAAGCGCCGCTATAGCCAGTAATCGAAATGCAAACCTGCGACCGCGGCGGGATAAGGTCTCCCGCGCCGCGACGCCGCTGGAAGTCGGATCGTCAGTTGCGATCCGGCCGAAAAGCAGCACAAGAATATTGGTCGCGATGAATCCGACCACTACACCCGATAACAGGCCAAGCAGAGCCCCGACGCCCAGACCCGTATTCCCCGCATCCATCCCGCCTAGAACACACCCGAGTGTCAAAAACACAATACCGCAGATAAGCGGAAGCATGTGGTACAAGAAGCTGATAAACTCTCGCATCAGTACAGTGTCCTTTGCTCAACGGTTGATTGATTGTGAGCCCTTGAGTGATTGTATAGGCGATGGCGCCAATCACAAGTTCTTTTCCCCCGTCAGGCCGCTGCGCCAGGACCATGGGCCCGACCATAAAGAAACGCGTTATGCTCGAGCTGGCGGTATATGCTACAGGTGTGACACATAATCCGTCTATCGGAAGCGGTTAGGCAGACCTGTTTGGCGCCTGAATTTGTGTTTAAGAGACATCGTAATAAATAGTTGCGAGACTTGTGCGGCTTTGTGTGGTTACCGGTGGCGCCGGCGGGCGGAGGTATACAGTTTCGATGGCGTCGCAGCATGTCCGCCATCGGCGGGGCGGGGTCGATATTCGCAAGCCGAGCGATAAGTTATGTTCCAGCAGACATATAGAATCGTGTCGACCCATGGGAGCGAAAAGTAGTATCGGAGAGCCTACAAAAACAGCGTTCCGAAAACTGTGAACCAATTGTGATATTCCCACCAGAGTGGTCGGTTTTCAGATCGGCGAACTTACCGTAATCGTGCTGGTCGCGTGGTATGTGATAGAGCGGCGTTTGAGAATGTTTGGCGGCAAATAATGTTGACATGTAGAGCCATTGCCTGTAATCTATTCGCCCCTGTTCAGCCGGTGGGGAGTATGCAGCTCACCAGCCGGGAACATACACCACGATTCATTACAGTTAATCGTCAGGAGCATAGAAAATGAGTGTCAAAGTTGGAATTAACGGGTTCGGACGTATCGGTCGCCTGGTCTTCAGAGCGATGTGCGAGCGAGGCGATGAGTTTGAAATAGTCGGCGTCAACGATCTGGCCGACACCGACATGATGGCTCATCTGTTGAAGTACGACTCGACCCAGGGACGTTTCCCCGGAACCGTCGAGATCAAGAGCGAAGACGCTCTGATCGTCAATGGTAAGGAAGTTGCGATGATCACCGAGCGTGACCCGGCCGCACTGCCGTGGGCCAAGCTCGAAGCCGATATCGTCGTCGAATCGACCGGTATCTTCCGCGACAACAAGTCCGCTGACAAAGCCGGATACGACACCCACATCGACGCCGGAGCCAAGAAGGTCATTATCTCCGCGCCGGTCAAGGGCGACGCCGCTACCGTCGTGCTGGGCGTCAATGATGACATCCTGACCGCCGAGACCACCTGCGTTTCGAATGCTTCCTGCACCACGAACTCGCTGGCCCCGGTCGTCAAGGTCCTCCACGAGAAATTCGGAATTGTCAAAGGTCTGATGACCACCTGCCACGGTTACACCAACGACCAGTCGATCCTGGACTTCGTCCACACTGACAAGCGTCGCGCACGTGCAGGCGCCGTCAACATTATTCCGACGACCACCGGCGCCGCCGTCGCTGTCGGTATGGTTCTGCCCGAGCTGGCCGGCAAGCTTGACGGATACGCCCTCCGCGTTCCGATTCCCACCGGTTCGATCACCGACCTGACGGTCGAGTTGGCCAAAGAAGCCACCGCCGAAGAGATCAACGCGGTCATCAAAGAAGCCGCCGAAGGCGAAATGGCCGGGATCATCGAGTACACCGAAGATCCCATCGTTTCGTCCGACATCGTCCATCACCCCGCCAGCAGCATCTTCGACAGCCTCAACACGAAGGTCATCGGTGGAAACATGGCTAAGGTCACCATGTGGTACGACAACGAGTGGGGTTACTCAAACCGCACCTGCGACCTCGTACTGAAAATGGCCGCCCTGTAAGTAAACGCTTGCAGCGTAGCACAATCCGTACAATAATGAGGTCCGTCGGGTGATCCCCGGCGGGCCTTTTTGTATTCGTACTAGTTCCGCCCAAGGGCGAGTTTATGTTTGGGGTTTCAACGATGCCAAGGAAACTGTCAGTTCCAACCAGAGTGGCGGCGGCTCTTATCTGTATTGCGATATGGGTTCCCGCGGCGATGGGCGAAGGAATCATCAAGGCGCTGCCCCGTCCGGGCGATCGGGAATTTGTGCGTGATCTGGCCGACATGCTTTCGGCGGAAGACGAGCAGGAGATCAGGACGCTGTGCGATGAACTCCTGACCGCCAAGGCTACGCCGATCATCGTCGTTACGATCAAGTCGATGTCCGATCACGGTGGGCGCGGGATGAGGATTGAGACTTTCGCTCGATTGCTGTTTGATCAGTGGGAAGTCGGAATCGCCAAGGTCAACGGTAAGAGCTGGAATACCGGCATTTTGCTGCTGGTCTCAGAGGGAGACAGGAAGGCCCGCATAGAACTCGGGGCCGGGTGGAAGCGGGAGAAGGACGATCTGTGCTCTGAGATTATGAATGAGCTGATCATCCCGAAATTCAAAGACGGCGACTTCCCCGGCGGTATTATCGTCGGGGTCCAGGCCCTTGACAAAATGGCCCGCGATCTGGAGATTTCCAAGGCTGCGCGACCGATGTGGCATTATCTGGTCATGATCGGAGGGATCGGTCTGGCGATTTTCACAGCCGTTTCTTTGTACAAGAGGGGCTCGTCCGGGTGGGCGTGGCTGTTCTGGGGCCTGGCGTTCACCGTCGTGGGCATGCTCCTGTACAACATGCTGAGATCGTCCGGCGACGGCGACGGGTTCGGAGGCGGGGCGTTTGGCGGGGGATCCTCCGGCGGCGGGGGAGCGACAGGTTCATGGTGACCTTGCAGGAAAAGATAGGCGGAAGAGCCCGATGATACGAGCATCACAAGTATTCAACAACGAACAGACAGAGCAAATCAACGAAGCGATCGTTGAAGCCGAGTCGCATACTTCGGCGGAAATCGTACCGGTTGTCGCTACTGAGTCCGGGCGATACGATCGACCCGAAGATATGGTCGGTCTGTGGTTTGGGCTCGTTCTGGCGGCGATAGCGTATCTGCTGGTTCCCGATGCGAGCGACGACCCCAACAATTGGGGCCAGGCCTCCAGCGGGATCGGGAAGATGATCGTCGTGCTGGTCAGCACTGTCGCGGGCTTTGTCGCCGGAGCGGTTGTCGCCAGCCGCGTCGCCTGGCTCAGACGGTTATGCACGCCGAGGCGCCAGATGATCGATGAAGTGCAGTCACGCGCCAGATCGGTGTTCTTCGACAATCGCATTCATCGCACCGAAGGCGGTACCGGCCTGCTGGTGTACATATCGCTGTTCGAACACCAAGCCGCTCTGATAGCCGACGAAACCGTAACCGAGAAACTCGGTCAGACCGCACTGGATGAACTGTGTAAGGAGTTGACCTCCGCACTGCGAGGAGGCGATATAGCTGAGGCTATCTGCCAATCGATGGTCTCTGCCGGGCAGCGCCTGGGCGAAGTCCTGCCTCGTCAGGACGACGATGTTAACGAACTTCCGGACTCGCTGGTCACGCTCGATTGAGCATACGCAAGGTTCGCCGCGGGCGGGAGCCTTCCTATCCCGGCTTGAAAATAGCGGGCATTTCTGCGAAAATCCCTGATCTCCGATCGTTGGACTGGTCGGGTAGCGAAACTATTCTGATTACAAGGACCATAGCAATGGCGATCAAAACGATTTCAGATATTGACGTAGTGGGCAAAAAAGTACTTATGCGAGTGGACTTTAACGTTCCGCTGGCCGACGGAAAAATCACCGATGACAAGCGAATTGCAGCGGCCTTGCCGTCGATCAACAGGGTTATCGAATCTGGCGGCAAGTTGATCCTGATGAGCCACCTCGATCGTCCCAAAGGCGAGGTTAAGCCCGAGTTTTCTCTCAAGCCAGTCGCCGACCGCCTGGGCGAACTTATCGGTCAGGAAGTGCAGATGGGTCCGACTGATATTGCCGGTCCCGAGGCCGTGGAAATGGCCCGGACGCTAGAGGCCGGTGAAGTCCTGCTGCTGGAAAACGTGCGTTTCGATCCTCGCGAAAAGAGTAAGGATGTTGAGCAGGTGAAAGAGTTCGGACGCGAACTGGCCGCACTCGGCGAAGTCTACGTAAACGACGCATTCGGAACCTGCCATCGCAACCACGCCTCGATGTGGGGCGCCCCGCAAGCCATACAGGCCGCCGGCGGGCCGGCGGTGGCGGGCTTCCTTGTCGAGAAAGAGATCAAGTACCTCGACGAGGCGGTGGCGCAACCGGCACGACCGTTTACGGCGATCCTGGGCGGAGCCAAAGTATCCGAGAAGATCAAGCTGGTCTCGACGCTGCTTGACAAGGTCGACAAGATCATTATTGGCGGAGCGATGGCTTATACGTTCCAGAAAAGCCAGGGCGTTGAGACAGGCTCCAGCCTCGTGGAAGAAGACCAGATCGAGGCGATGAAGGAACTGCTCGCCCGCGCTGGCGACAAGATCGTCCTGCCTTGCGATCACACCTGCACCGACGATTTCGACAACGGAGCCCCGATCCCCAATGCAGACGTGAACATTCCCGACGGACTCATGGGTCTGGACATCGGACCGAAATCGATCCAGGCGTTCAGCGACATCATAACAGGTTCGAAAACCGTGATATGGAACGGACCTATGGGCGTGTTCGAAAAGCCCGATTTCGCAGACGGCACTGAGTCGGTGGCCAGAGCGGTCGCCGAGGCGACCGACGGAGGCGCCATAAGCGTGATTGGCGGCGGCGATTCAGCCGCAGCGGTAGGGCAGATGGGACTGGCCGACAGGATGACCCACGTGTCGACCGGCGGCGGGGCGTCGCTGACGTATCTCGAGGGCAAGCCCATGGGCCCCATCGAAATACTTGACCAGAAGTAGCCTTAACACGATAATATAGCTTAATACCAAAGCCCAGCGGCCGGTGCTGATCGATCGGCTGGTGGGCTTTGGCAACGTATGAGGCGATGGATAAAGAAAGAGGCAATCCATGGGCGGGGTTTGCGGGACGGGCTGTTATTGCGCCGTCGCTGCTGGCGTGCGATTTCGCCCACGTTGGTCGCCAGATTGACCAGGTTCTGGACGCCGGAGCCGATGTGATACACGCAGACGTTATGGATGGTCATTTTGTGACCAACCTGTCGATAGGACCACCGGTGGTCAAATCCATCAGGGAGTACACCGAAGCTGTTCTGGATGTACACATAATGGTCGCCGATCCTGCCTATTACATTGAGCGGTTCGCCGATGTCGGGGCCGACAGCGTCACGTTTCATATCGAAGCGACTGATGACGCCGCGGGGCTGGTCGGCCGGCTCAGGGCTTGCGGTCTGGGCGTCGGGGTGTCGGTTCGCCCGGCCACGCCGGCCAGCGCGTTGTCGGAGATTATCGAATCAGTTGATCTTGTGCTTGTTATGACCGTTGAGCCGGGTTACGGCGGGCAGGCGTTTATGTACGATATGCTGGAGAAGATAACCGCTGTTCGCAGCATGTTGAGGCCCGAGCAGCGGTTGCAGGTTGACGGCGGTATCGACGCTGATACTATAGTGAAATGTGCAAACGCCGGCGCCGACGTATTCGTCGCCGGGAGCAGTATATTCGGCGATGACGACGTGGCCCGAGCCATTGGCGATTTACGGCGCGCCGTCGGCTGCAGATGAGAAACTAATTGAACATTAACGGAAAAAAGCGGATATCGACGCTATTTGTGGTCCAGACCGGTCAGACCATATGGGAGGTCCAGGACCGCATTGAGTCGGTTCCCGGCGCCCCGTTGACCGAGGTCGGCGCCAGCAGCGTTGAGCGGGCGGCGGACGAATTGGCTGCTTGCGGTTCGCCGATATGCGCCGTTTACGCATGCGACGGTGAGTCTGAGCGTCAGACCGCGGCGTTGGTCGCCGAGGCGCTCGGCATGAAGATTCGCACCGATCCGGAGCTGCGCGAGTTGGATTACGGTTTGTGGCAGGGTCTGACGCGTGAGGAACTTAAGCGTCGCCAGCCCAAGATGTACCGCCAATGGGCCGAGGCCCCCTCGAGCGTTCGCCCTCCCGGCGGAGAGATGCTGCAAGAGGCCCAGGAAAGGCTCAAGGCGGCGATTAAGAGTATTCTCAAACGTCACAAAGAAGATGCGCCCGTGCTGGTTTTGCGACCGGTGGCCGTTGGACTTCTGCGGTGCCTGGTGACAAATGATCCGGTCGAGCAGATATGGAATCATGTGGACAATGAGTTCACATGGGGAAGCTACGAGACCGATTCGCTGTCTCTGTGAGGTTGATATGTCCAATATAGATCCGGAACCTACGACACCTTATGATTCCTCCGGCTTTGCAGGCCCGGCGATGCGGGAGAAACGCGACATCCCTGACGGTCTGTGGTTGCGATGTCCCGATTGCGAAGAGATGCTGTACCGCAAGACGGTCAGCGAGAACCAGGAGGTTTGTCCCGAGTGCCAGCATCATTTTCGCTTGAGCGGGTCCCAGCGAATAGAGCAGTTGACCGATCCGGACAGTTTTGAGGAGATGTTCGGTGATCTGGCTCCGGCCGATCCGCTCAAGTTCAGTTGGGCTGGCAAGACCCTTGCCGACCGGATATCCGCCGAGCAGGCCAAGACCGGACAAATTGAGGCTGTTCGCACTGGCGTTGCATACATCAAGGGCCGGCGAGTAGCCTTGGGCGCGATGGATGGCGACTGGCTGATGGGTTCGCTCGGTTCGGTTGTGGGTGAGAAGATCACCCGACTGATCGAGTTCGCTACTGAAGAGAAGCTTCCTCTGGTGATAGTGTGCGTATCGGGCGGTGCGAGAATGCACGAGGGTGCGTTGAGCCTTATGCAAATGGCCAAGACGTCCGCGGCGCTGGCCCGTTTCGACAGCGCCGGGGGAATGTTCATTTCGGTTCTCAGCGATCCGACCACCGGGGGTACGACCGCGAGTTTCGCTATGCTGGGCGACCTGATAATCGCCGAGCCCAAGGCGCTGATCGGTTTCGCCGGTCAACGCGTAATCGCCAACACGATCAAGAGCGAACTGCCCGATGGATTCCAGCGAGCCGAATTCCTGCTGGAGCACGGATTTATCGATCGTATTGTGCATCGAGGCGAACTTCGCAGCGAGCTGGCGCGTTTTATCGACTATTGCGTCAGATAATCCTCGTTGGCGCCGTTAGCTGTCACTGTCGTCGAAGCCCATCGCTTCAAGAAGCGTTTTCTGGGGCGGTTTGCCTTTCCGTTCTTCACGCTGCTTGGCTTCAAACTCCTCGCGAAGTTTTGACGGTGGGATAACTGCGGGCAAATCATCATCGATGATACTCTCTTCGACCGCCTGTTTGGGTTTTTCGCTCTTGCGTCTTGACGACTTGCTCTTCTTGGCGCGTTTGGACGTTTTCTTGGCCGACTTACTAGTCGACTTCTTTTCCTGCTTGTCCTGCTTGTCCTGCTTTTCCCGCTTGTCCTGCTTGTCCTTCTTGTCTTCGGCGGTCTTTTCGCTCTGGGTTTTTGAGCTTGTTCGACTTCGGCGAGATTTGGATTTGGAAGCCTTCTTGGGCGGCTCGGTTTCTTTCGCGTCAGACTTCTTTTCTTCGGTTTTCTTTTCTGTGGTCTTCTTTCTGGCGGTCTTCTTTCCGGCAGTCTTTTTCCTGCTGCTTTCCTTCGGCTTTTCGGTCTTCTTATCTTCTGTTTTGTCGATCTTATCGGTCGTGTCGGCTTTGTCCGGTTTCTGGTCGCTTTTGTCGGTTGACTCTTTGGCGTCGGTTGTCTTCTTAGCGCTTCCGGACCGCCTTCTTCTTCGCGTTCTCTTTGACTTTGTCGGCTTGGCCGATTCGTCGTCGCCTTCAGTTTGCACGTCCTTCGAATTGCTCTTGTCGCCCTGTTCGCTCAGGAACGCCTCCAGTCTTGCGGTCTTCAGTTTGCTGCGTTTGTGCTTTCCGGTCTCACCTGCGATTTTGGATCCTCTGGCGTTTATGCATTCGATCTGCACGTCGTCTCCGGTCAGGTCGCTGTCGGCGGTGACAATGATGGTCTTCTTAGTGCTCTCTTCGAGCTCCAATATGTCCTTGCGCTGGTAGTTGGCCAGGTAGTGGGCCACTTGGGGCGGGCATTTGAGGTTGACCTGCGTGATGTCGTCGTTCTTGGAGGCCCTGGACAGCAACCGCATGACCACCAGCGCCTGAGACTCTTCGGATTTGACCATTCCCAACCCGTCGCAGTGCGGACAGTTGCTGTAGTAGCTGTGCTTCAGTGACGGTCCAAGCCGCTGCCTGGTCATCTGCAGGATCCCGAAGCTGTTGATCCGCAGAATGCGGTTCTTGGCCCGGTCTCCCTTCATCACGTCCTTGAGCTCTTTTTCGACGGCGCGTCGGTTCTTCTCGTTGCGCATGTCGATGAAGTCCATCACGATCACGCCGCCCAGATCGCGCATGCGCATTTGTCTTCCGATCACTCGCGCCGCTTCCAGGTTCGTATTCAGAGCGGTCGCTTCGGCGTCGCTGTGTCCTCGGGAGCGTCCTGAGTTAACGTCTATCGCCACCAGTGCTTCGGTCGGGTCGATAACCAGCGATCCGCCCGAGGGCAGTTCAACGCGTCGCGAGTTTATCTTCTCGATCTCTTCGTCGAGTCCCATGTCGTGGAACAGACCGGCCGATCCGGTGTAAACTTCGATTTTGGTCTTGCTCCTTGGAGTGGCTACTTTCAGGAAGTCGCGAACCTTCACGCTGACTTCAGGGTTGTCGCAGACTATTCGCGCGATATCGGTGCTGTATGCGTCCCTGAGCGTTCGTATGACCAGGTCCGACTCCCGGTAGATTTCTACGGGCGCTTTTGCGGTTTTGATAAGTTCGCTGGTCGACTTCCATAACCGCAGCAGGTAGTTCAGGTCGCGGTTCATTTCGCGTTTGGGGCTGTCGACGCCGGCGGTTCGCACGATGAATCCCATGTCTTCGGGCAGTTCCAGTTGCGACAGGGCCTCTTTAGCGCGGCTGCGGATGTCTTCGTCTTCGACTTTCCTCGATACTCCCAGCCGTTTCATTCCCGGCATCATCACCAGCAATCTTCCGGGTATCGACAGATAGGTCGTCATTGTCGGGCCCTTCGTCCCGATCCCTTCTTTGGTCATCTGTACGACTACTTCCTGCCCGCGTTTGAGGCAGTCCTGGATCGGCGGGCGGTCTCTATGTGCGGTTTTTCGCCCGACGCCCTCGGAACCTGTCGCCTTTCCTTTTCCTTTTCCTTTTCCTTTTCCCTTTCCCTTGGGGAAGTAGTCGCTGGTCAGGTCCGAGATGTGCAGGAACCCGTTTTTATACAGGCCGAAATCGATGAAGGCGGCCTGGATGGACGGCTCAATATTCGTCACTCGCCCCTTGTATATATTTCCCACCCTCGAAGCGCTGGAGGCTCGCTCCACATAGAGCTCCTCCATGACACTATCGTTAAGTACTACGATCCGGCATTCCTGGCCGGTCAGGCTGTTGATGAGCATCTGTCTTGCCATAATGCTGCAACTCACTTTCAATTAACGTACGTTATGTTGTTTCGGGCCGGCCGTCGGTTAAATCGTCGGGCTGGCCGCTATATTCGTTTAAGTCCTGGAAATCCAGAGATGTCCGCGTCACCATCGCCAGGTCGCATACCGGATCGAGCCCGAGGGCCTTCATCGCTTCGACGGGCTTTGCCCAAAGGGTCTGGTGGGGCGTTTGGCGCCAGGAGAGCGTGCCGCTGTCTAACCGTACTTTGTCGATCAGGAGTTTCAGATCGAGCGTGCGGGTCACCGGCTCGCTGTCGCCGCGTCTGTTGCGGCGTTTTGGATGCTTGGTTCGTTGGACCGGATAGCTGTCCGCCGAGGAGAACTCTTCGACGCTTCGGGCCACCGCGTCGGATTTGTCATCCGGCAGGCGGATCTGGTAGGTGCATTGGCTCGGATGGGGGGTCGCCTTGATCTCCAGGCGGATCGCATCGGTGAATCCCAGCCCTTGCGGGCAACACCGATTGGCCGCCTCGAGCAGTTCTTGGCGCAGCATAGACGATTCCAGGGACAGCACCAGAAGATCCCGGTCCGCCGAGACTCCCACGGGTCGTGGGAACGCCAGCGACATGATCGCCCTGGGACTGAATCCCTGGCTGTACTTCAGGGGCAGTTTTGCGCGGAGGAGCGCTCGCTCGATCACTCGCATCATGTCATGATGCGACGCGAATCGCAGGTCTCCATGCACCGCCATCCACATTGCCCAGCGTTGCGGCAATGCCCATTCGTCCTTTCTGTGTTGTGTTGTTTCGTGCGTCGCCCAAAGGGTCTTACGAGACGTCCTTGGCGTGCGCCGCTATATATTCGTATAATCGTCCGGGAGGGCCTTTCTGGTCGCCACCCGTAGATAGTTTAAAACTTCCTGGTCGCCGTCAAACGTCATTACGCGTCTTGCGACCCTTGTAGCCTGCTCCAGCGTCACCGACCTGATGAGTCTCTTGATCTCCGGAATCGCCGGCGGCGTACACGAAAACGTTCGTATTCCCAGGCCCATAAGCAGCATGGTGAACACAACGTCTCCGCCCATTTCGCCGCACAGACTCACGGGCACTTCATGTCTCTGTCCGGCCCGGACCACGTCCTTTATCAGCATCAAAACTGCGGGGTGCGCCGCGGTGAACAGCGGGGCGACCTTCTCGTTTGCTCTGTCGACCGCCAGGGTGTACTGGATAAGGTCGTTGGTGCCAAGTGAGAAGAAGTCGACTTCCTTGGCGAACGCCTGGGCCTGCAACGCAGCCGACGGGGTCTCTATCATCATTCCCAGCGGAAGGTCGTGCCGATGTTCGATTCCCTCTTCTTCGAGATCTTCAGCCACGTCCCGCACAATGGCCTTGGCCTGGCGAAGCTCACGCAGATTTGTGATCAGCGGGAACATCATCCTGATGTCGGCATCGACGCTGGCTCGCAGGATTGCGCGGATCTGCGTCTTGAACATAGGCAGTTCCTGGAGGCAGAACCTGATGGACCTGCACCCGAGGAACGGATTTCGTTCGGGCGTTCTGGCCCGGCTCTGGGTGTGCTTGTCGGCGCCCAGATCGAGGGTTCTCACGACAATCGGGCGTCCCTTGCACTGGTCGATAACTTCTTTGTATGCGTTGTAGTGGTCTTCTTCGGTCGGTTCGGTTTCTACTCCCAGGAACAGGAACTCTGTTCTGTAGAGTCCGATTCCATCTCCGCCCTTGTCTATAACCGAGGCCGCTTCGGAGGGGAATTCGATGTTTCCCAGCAGGCTTATTTCGTGCCCGTCCTTCGTTATCGCCGGCAGATCTTTCAGCGAGTCCAGCGAGTGTATGAACTCGACCTGTTGTATAGCGTAAGCGCGATACTTCACCAGCGTCGGTTCGTCCGGATCGATGATGACCAGACCGCGGTTCCCGTCGATGATGACCATGTCGCCGGCGGTTGCTTCGCCGGTGACGCTGTTGAGTCCGACAACGGCGGGTATGCCCAGGGCTTTTGCGACAATCGCGGTGTGGCTGGTCTGTCCGCCTGCATCTATCGCCAGGCCAAGTACGTGCTTGCGGTCCATTCCGGCGGTCTGGCTTGGCGTCAGGTCGTGGGCCAGCAGAATTCGATCGCTGTCGAGATGCTGGAGAGTCTGCCGGCTCTGTCCTACGAGATTACGCAGCAGGCGTTTTTCGATATCGTAGACGTCTTTGACCCGGTCGGCGAGATACTGGGGCATGTCCAGGAATTCTTTGGCGTATGCCCTTAGAACTGCCGCTACTGCGTATTCGCTGGTGACGTTGTCTCCAGTGATGATGTCAGTGAACTTCTTGAGCAGGGTCTTGTCCTGCAGCAGTCCGAGATGGAAGTCGAAGATGGAGGCCGTTTCCTTGCCTATCTGCTCTCCGGTGCGTTCCTGGAGCTCGAGTATCTCGGTCTTGGAGACCGCGACGGCCTGGTGAAGTCTTTCAATTTCCTTGTCACACAGATCCGGAGAGACATGGCGTTCGGGAATGTCGAACTCTTCGGCGTCTACGACAGCCGCCGGAGCAATCGCCACACCCGGGGAAACCCCTATGCCTTCCTTTATTTTCATCAGGCGCCTTCCATTTAACCAAACCCATCGCCGACCAGTTCGGCTATAGCGTCAACCGCTTCGGCGGCGTCTTCACCGTCGGCGACAATTCTCAGTATCGTGCCCTTTGCAGCGCCCAGTCGCATAACGGACATGATACTCTTGCCATCGACAGTTATCGAGTTCGTAGATAACTCAATCTTGCTGCCAAATCCATTAGCCAACTCCACCAACTGCATAGCCGGTCTGGCGTGCAATCCGTATTTGTTGACAATGCTGATTTCCTGTTCTGCGGTTGGCACTTTGGTGTTCCAGTAAAGTCCGGGACATATCTCTTTGGTTACCCCAGCTCGTCGGCTTCATGGATAAGGTCAATAATGGCGTCCTTGGTTTCACTCTGGCGGAGGAACTTTCGGAAAATATCTCTCTGCACATGTTTGAAAATAGTTTCCATGGCCTGGAGGTGCTCATCGGGGCTGTCAAAAGATGAAAGCAGCAGGATCACCGAGTAAACGGGTTTCGAGTCGAGCGAGGAGAAATCGATTCCAGCGCTGGACCTTCCGATTGTAGCGGTCGGTTTCTTTATGCCTTTGAGTTTGGCGTGCGGCAGCGAAACGCCCTTGCCTATTCCGGTGGTGGCTTGAGCTTCGCGGGCCTTAATAGCTTCTATTACCGGCTTGATCTTCGCCTTTGCTATCGCCCCGGAATCGGCCAGAGAGGACACCAGTTCCTCGATCGCTTCATCGCGAGTCGTGGCGTTGAGTTCCGGGATAATTGCGTCTGTGACGATAATGTCGGACAGTTTCATTTCTGACTCCTGCGAGATTATTCCAGCATGGTTGTCCGGCATGTTGGCGAGCGATTTGCAGTCTCGCGATCATACCGACTCTTTCGGCACATAAGTTTACCGTTTATCGATATCTATTGCCAGTGTGGACGGGGAATTTCCAGACTCCAAAAAATGGAGGTCCAAGGGGACAAAAAACCATCACGGGTGTCTGGGACGAGGTGATAACTTTAACTGTAATAAGGTGATGCCGCTATCGGACTTATCGTCGCGATGGCCAAGCCACGCTTATTCCAGATCAGTGGCCTCTGTTACCTGGGCTCGCGAGGGAGCATGGTGATCTCGAACACGGTCTTTGTGACGCCTGAGTTGCTCAGCAATCTTGTGTATGCACCGATCGACGCATGCGTACATGTCTTCGTCCCTTACGCTGGCGACAAAGGTGCTTTTCCGTCCGGCGTGCACGACTATTTCGGTCAACGGCTTATCCGCTTCCAGATCGAGCGTGATCTCTATCGAATGTACATTATCGTAGTACTTGGGTAGTTTTTCGGCTTTGGATTCAACATGCTGGCGAAGCGAATCTGTTACTTCCATGTGTCTTGCTTCAATAACTATGTTCACTCTTGTGTCTCCTTGCTGTCTATAGGGACTTCCAGGACTTGGCGCTGGGCCGGGGCCTGAAGTTTGGTGTCTTTCAGTATTTGGTTCATCGGCAGTACTACACCGCCACTTACAGTAAAACGAAGGGCCTCATCAATACTAATTGGCAAATCCACAACTTCATCACGTCTCACTGTTACAGTATAGCCCGTTACAGGCATGGGGCTTGACGGAATAAACACCGTTAGCATCTCATTATCGGGCCCCTGAAGCTCCTTCATCCCCAATGATGTTACTAAGCCAAGTGACCATATGCCTTTACGCGGATAAGACACCGCCACAACACGCGAAAATTCTATCTTCCTATCTGAAAACAAAAGGTCGGTAACCTGCTTTACAGGGGGGTAAACTTGCTTGACAATCGGTAAACGGAAAATACCGCGCTCAACGCGGCGCCAGACCGATCTGCCTATGAAACTGGCGATAAATCGACCGAAAATGTAGATCCCCACGAAA
>PVBE012995496.1_pt1 | contig 17937 bp, 14 predicted proteins | sample 1631181 | NCBI WGS metagenome assembly PVBE01 (sample SAMN08397723, study PRJNA350692) | Marine metagenome, whole genome shotgun sequencing project. | isolation source: water | place: Pacific Ocean | collected 2012-04
GTAGTGAGAAACGCATGATCATAGGAGATGATGCAGCCTATCATGTTCCCACAGTGCTGAACCTGGAGCGACACAGATCACTCTGGTTCCCGTTGGAGAACTACCAGATCGACGTACCTGAAATAGGTGTGCACGGTGGAAATGATGCGCGCATCTTCTTTCCATTGAACCATGAACTTCTCGTGGCGCTCGCGCGGTTTGCTTCCGGGCCTGCGGTAGAGTTCATGCGCGTAATCAACTACTTATTAATGTTCCATCTGATTCTTGTCACCTACTGCTTGGTCAAACTGGTTGCAGAAAGCAATGCGACCGCCTGGTTGATTGCCCTTGCGTGTTTTTTGTTACCTGTATTTCAAGGTCGATTATTACGCGGGCAGATTTCCGTGTTCGGGAACTTAAACAACGATCTCTTTGTTGCCTTGTTGGTGCTCAGTGGAATCTATTTGGCTGTTGAGCAATGGCGCGACCTGGAGGCAGGTTCATCGGCACCTCGCTCGCACCCTAATACCCTCTTGCTGGGCGCAATCATTCTTGTCGCCGTGGGAACGAAGTGGTATGCAGCTCTGTATTCGGTAGTGCTCCTAATTCTGTTCATCACCCCGATAGTGATTTACAGGTGTTGGCGCGATCATAACGCAATCAAATTGACCCTCACGTTGTGTTTGGTGGGTGTTGTCACAAACGGTGCCGCGGTACGCAACCTGTTTTACTTCGGAACACTTTCCGGGCATTTTGGGCCCATAAAGCCTTTCGGTTTTATCATGTTGAGCATGGGGCGCTCGTTTGTAGAAATCGGAGAGCTCGTACTGTGGACCGCGGTGACGCACGGAAGCGGTTTGACCATTGTTTTCCCGCTCTTTGGGATAATTCAGGTCCTGTGCCATCGTCGAACGATTGGCTGTGAGCAACCAACTAATCCCGCGACAGTGGCAAGACCACAGCAAGTTGACCTCGGGGTGCTGTTGAGCCTGATTGGTTCCACAATCTTGATATTGCTCTTCGCGATCCCTCAACCAACTTCTGGAATCAATACCGACAATGACCGGATCGTCTTCGGAATCACAATCCGGTACGCTATGCCTGCTTGGGTTCTAGCGCAGTGTACGGTGGTGAACTTGCGTCCATTGGCGAGAGTGGGCAGTCAGACGAGCGAAGTGATTGTACCTATGGGGGTGTGCTTGTCGGTGATTTCGAGCCTTTTCATGTACTTTCTACCGGTTCATGTTGCCGTCCTTGTCGCGCTTTCTCTCGGTGCGGGTGTTGTCGGAGTTATTTCCCAGAGGGTGCGCTACGAACGCTTGCGAGTGCAATATTGAGGTTGGCGTCTGAACCGACCCTTTTCACACCGCCTACGGGAGAATGGCCCCGTTATTAGGGTGAAGAAACTTGGCCTTGACTCTCCGTAAAGACATCAACCTCCATTCATGTTGTCACTTCACTCCGTTTGGCGAAATTCTTAATGTTGTGGCAGTGACACCCACCAGATGAAACCCAATCCGGACAATGGTGGTTCCCTGCGTCATCTGTGAACTTCAAACAATGGTCGCAGCACCCGCTTATGGGGTACAACATTGCAAATTCGCATCTTCATAATCCCGCAACTTGAGCATCGATTGTTACTCCGATGATTTTGCATGACTTGATAACGAATCATCCGAAATCAATGTTGCCGTGTCCCCAGACAATAGTAGATGTTGGTGGGGGTGCGGCACCCTATCCGAATGCGACCGAAATCTTGGATCTGTTAGATCACGACTTTGTGCAACGGTTAAGCTATGACGCGGACTACTTGCGAGTGGCAGGACAAAGGTGGACAACTTTGGACATTTGCTCCCGCCAACCATGGCCCTACGGAGACACCCATTTTGATTTCAATGTCTGCTCTCATACCCTGGAAGACGTTAAGGATCAACTCTCTGGGTATGTCATGAACTGGCGCGTGTGCTTAGGGCTGGATACATCTAATTCCCATCCCGTTTTCAAGAGAGCATTCGTGGCTTGGTCAGGCGCGGTGTCACAGGGTGGTGGCCACATCATCGCTGGATGATAGAGGCTAGTGCGGGACGCCTGCTGATTAATCCTCAAGTTTCATTTCGTGCACGCATCGCCCCGTCTATCTTTGCCCATCTCGTTTCGAAAGCAACCTGCTGCTAGCGACATATCTTTTTTCTGGAACAACACGTTCAATGCTTACGAGTTGCTCATCTACGTAGAGAATAATCGACGGGAACACATCTCTCAGTTTGGTGGTCGTCGCAGTGTTTTGTATAACGCCAAACGGTGGTTGAGCAATATTCTCACGTATGGAAATCGTTCCGATGGCACCCTTCCCAGTTGTATGTGGACCGACATGTCCGAGCGACAGTTTTGTCTGCACACTAGCAGTGATGAAGGCCCCTTGCTAGAACCGACATTGTCATAGCTCGAGATTACAGTTTTTGGCAACATGGCCTTCACGGCCGAAAGCCTATAAGTTGAAAGATCTTCTGTACTTCCAACAGAACACGACCTTTGGTCTTACGGAACGTTATTTGTCCTATCTCGCACGGGTAACTGACCGTTGCAGATACAATGTGCATTTCATGTTTCCAGAGGTGCCAGAGCTGCGGCCCTTAGAGCAGATGGGTCGTGATGGCGTACGTTTACATGGCCTACCTTCCGGACCCAACACAGGTAACCTCGTTCGCTTATTGCCAATGATATTGAATGTGTTTCGACAGGTCAAGCCAGACCTGATTCACTTCAATGACCCGGCTGTGGCTGGGCTGCTGGCCGGACGGTTGCATCGGCATGCGGCTCTTGTAATCACGCATCATACTCCTGAACTTAATCGACGATATGGCTTGCGCGGGAAATTGCTCGACAGGCTGGCTTTCGGGGGGCGCCCTTTTGTCATATTTACTTCTGAGAGCGACCGTCGAACTGGCATCGAGCGTGATGGTATCCGTGAAGAGGACAGCACCGTCATTCCCTACGGCATTGATGTATCTTCCTTCGGCAAGCATTACGACAGAAACGGAATATACAAGGAACTTGGCATTCCCCCTGACCATCGCATTGTTGGAAACGTGGCCCGGCTTGCCGCCCAAAAAGGCCATACATACTTAATCGAAGCGGCCAAGATTGTATTGTCTCGGCATGGCAATGTGACATTCGTAATCGTGGGAGATGGGGCTTTGAGAGGAAAATTGAACGCTCAGACAGTGCGTGCTGGCATCGCGGAACGCTTCGTGTTCACCGGGCAGCGTTCGGATATCCCCCGGCTCTTGAATGCCTTTGACGTGTTCGTCATGCCCTCTCTGTTCGAAGGATTGTGCATGGCTGTTTTAGAGGCTTTAGCAGTAGCTCTGCCCGTTGTGGCCACCCCTGTCGGCGGCATCCCTTCCAGCGTGGCTGAAGGCGAAACCGGCAGATTGGTGCCCCCGCGGGACGCAGACGCCCTGGCAAATGCGATTCTATGGATGTTAGAGCATCCGGCGGAAGCGCGAGAAATGGGCCTCAGGGGAAGGCAGCTCGTGGAGGCAAACTTCACTATGGAAGCCATGCTTGCGGGAACGGAGGCTGTCTACGACCGGCTCCTTTCCCGGCGAGAGAACGCAGCCGAACTCGCATAATGGCCTCCCCGCGGGTTAGCGCTATAATCGCCACTCACAACCGCGCCGAACTGGTCGGTCAGGCAATAAAAAGTGCTCTGAGTCAGACGGTGCGGCCTGCGGAGATCATCGTCGTGGACGATGGCTCGAGTGATTCGACGCCGCAGGTACTTTCCGAATATGGAAGCGACATTCGGATTCTTCGTCAGCCCAACAGGGGTCGCTCGGCCGCCCGCAATGCCGGTGTCAAACATGCGCAGGGCGACATAATCGCCTTTCTTGACTCTGACGACATCTGGCTGCCGGAGAAACTTGAAAAGCAGTTGGCGGCCTTTAAAGCCAGCCCGGGCGCCGGGTTGGTGCACACGTTTTCCGATGTGGTCGATGCGAAAGGTGCGCAGCTTCCTCGAGAAACCGGGCGCCGCCAGCAGCTCTATCGGCGTGCCCTGAAGCGCGGCTACACATACGAAGGTATGAGCCAGGAGTGCATCATGTTCCTCTCCACTGTGGCCGTGCGCCGTGAGTGCTGGGAGCGTTCTGGCCCAATGGATACAGCCATCCCGGCCTTTGAAGATTGGGACTGGTACCTGCGGGCAGCCGTATACACTGAAATCGCTACCATACCAGAGACCCTAGTGCATTTTCGGAAGCATGCTGGGAACACCTCCTCACGGGAATTCCTCGAAGGTCGAGTGAAAACCTGCCGTAAACATCTCGCCTTGCTGGACGGGCGGCCGCGCTCGTCGCATCGGGAGCGCGCTCGGCGCAACTTCTGTGTCCAACTGGCAGCCGCGTATTACGTTCATGGCAGCTCGGCGCAGGCCGGTAAATGGATGCGTGAAGCTGTGCGCACTGATCCGTCCGTGTTGTTGCGCCCCTCACACCTGCGCTATTCTCTGGCGATGTGTTTGCCTGAGAGTCTCCTAAATGGAATACGCCGGCTGGGGCGCCAGTTCTCCCACGAGGCCACGAACGAATCAACCTGAGCGCATCATCCCTGCCGACACGCCGCCAGGGATTGTTGCGCTGCACCTGAAGCGGTATGAATTCGCGCGCGAGTACACTGTCGGTAAGCGCGTGCTAGATATGGCTTGCGGAGTGGGTTATGGGTCGTTTCATCTGGCCAAGGTCTGTAGGCATGTGGTGGGAGCAGATATTGATTGGGCGGCGGTGGATTATGCGCGGCGGCAGTACGGCGGCCGGGAGAACCTGTCTTTCGTGCAGGCAAACGCGATGCGAACGGGCTTGGCGGAATCTCAGTTTGATGCAGTCTGTTCATTTGAGACTATCGAACATGTGCGCGATGCTGGAATGTTCTTGAGCGAAATCAAACGTGTGCTCAAGCCGGATGGTGTGTTCATTGTCTCAACACCCCGGGTAGCGCGCAGCGATTCGCGCCCGGCCAATCCTTTTCATTACCATGAATGGAGCCCCGTTGACTTCAAACGGCTGCTCCGCGGTTCCTTCAGGAATGTGGAGATCTTCGGGCAGTTCCGCCGGGAGACAGGCGCCGCCCGCTGGCTGAAGCGATTGGACGTGCTTCGGCTGCGCACGTGGCTCGTTCCACTCTGGCTGACGCGCCAGGCAGCGCAGGCCGCCGGCGTGCGCGCGATGGCGGACCTGCATATGGAGGATATCTTCATCCGGCGCGGGGATTTGCGCCGAGCGAGCGAGATTGTGGCGGTTGCCAGCGATGAGAACTATAGAGCCTGAAGGCTGGGGCGCAGTGTGGCGGCGGGACATGGCCGCTTATGACCCCGCCAGCGTGATAGCTGCAGTTGATGAAGAAAGCGTTAGCGTTCGCTGCGAAAAGATCACCGCGTATTTTGATGAACATGTTGGCGATTTGGCCGGGAAACGCACGGCTGAAATCGGCTGTGGTGGCGCGATCTACAGCCTGATATTCGCCCGACGTGGTGCGCGCGCCACGCTGCTGGACTACAGCCCGGAGGCCCTCGCGCTTGCTGAACGCAATCTTGGCGCCCTTCACCTCGAGGGCGAATTGCTGCAGGCTGACGCGTTCAACCTTTCGCCCGAATTGCATGGTCGTTTTGACGTGGTAATGTCTTTTGGAACTGTTGAGCATTATCGCTACCCGCGCCGGCTGGCAATCTGCCAGGCGCACGTTGATTTGGTGAAGCCCGGCGGTGTCGTCATTATAAGTGTCCCAAACGTTTTCTTCTTGCCGCACGAGATACTCAAGGTCTTGCTGGTTGCGCGGGGAAAATGGTTCCTGGGATACGAAGGCAGTTTCTCGCGCCGGGAACTTTTTCGCGTGGCGCGCCAGTTGGGTCTGCAACGCTACCGAATCGTCGGTTCTTCGTGGCGAAACGACCTGCGTCGGTATGTCGAGATTGTCCGAGACACTCGGACATTTGGGAAATGGTTTCCGAAGAGCCGGCCGGGAACTCAGCCTGCAGCCGCTCGAAGAGCGCGGGAGGATCATTGGCTTGATAACTTCTTCGGACATGACATAGGATTGTTGGGGGTCAAGCGTAGTAGGGAAATATAATAGAGGTGCGGCAGCTGGCCTCTCCGATTCGCAGGTATGCGATTCAGCGGTAGACACAAATGCGTGAAAGTGAGCAGTTTTGAATTCTAACACTACCTGAGATAAAGCAGCAGAGAGAATTTTCCGCGGTTTAGCGATACGGGATGTGAGGCCTTTGTTGCAACAGGATATCAGAAACTTGTGGGCGAATTTGAACTTCAAATTTACCCATTTTCGGGCCTCATGTGATTGACTTTGGTTTTGGTACCGGTGCTTTCATGTCAAGGTTCGCAGGAGACGGTGTGAAGTGCGCTGACGTTGACATTGCATCAGGACATGTTGCCAGGGCTAGCAAGGGATATCCAAGCGTCGAGTGGGTGGTCAGTGACCTTGAACAAACAAGGCTTCTGGCTTTGTGTGTAGATATTGTCGTGCTGTCCGGAGTAATTCATCATTCCCCTGCTCTTCGCAAGTTGGTACTAGAAGCATAGCGTGTCCTGATGGAAGGGGAGAGGGTGTTGTCTTATGACCCGAATAAACGTAATCCTGTTATGTTGCTGTTGCTAGATGAGAAATCTCCATCAAGGTGGTTCCGTGGAATTACGCGCAAGGAGCGACTCTTGGCCTCCGGGGAGGTCCGCACAGTATTGGCGGAAGCAGGCTTCCGAGAAATCAATGTCTACGCTATGTCTGGTATAGGGTTCAAACACGCCGAAGGAAAGCTGACCCAGTTAGCATTGCGGATTTACAATACCTGGGATTATTATTGGGCAAACTGCCTTGCTAGCATCGTTTTTGGTCGTTCATCATTACAACCGCCGAAAAATGAATACAACCTCTGACTCTGCGAGTGACTTCGGTCATAAGGGGGAGCGGAGGACATGCACATCTGTTAGCACTACCGACAGGCGTATCGCCACACGGTTGTTTGTCACAGTTTATCTGATTAGCTTGTTCTCGATCGGTGATAGGATAGGCCCCCGAAACAGATATCAATACCTTGCATATGCAATAGTCCAAAACCACACCCTTGACATTACAGAAATTGAGGAACAGCACGGTTATATGCTCGATGCAAATGATTATCAAGGGAAACGGCTTATCTGGTCGAGTCCAGGCATAGGGCTCCTGGTAGCACCTGTGTATGGTTTGTCCAATTTGCTACACATTGAAGAGCGAATTGGTGTTTCATTGGGTGCGGAATCCATCCAAGCTTACCGTGACCTAATTTTTGCAATGACCGTCAATGCACCCTCCGCTGCCCTCTTTGTCACGTCGCTTTGGTTGATGTTGAGATGGCAAGGGTTGACGAGAAGGTTGTCATTCTTTCTTGTCTTGTGCAGCTTCTGGGGCAGCATGACGGCCTACTATTTCACCGTTGGTAACAACGTACAAAGTGCTGTTCATATGGCATTGACAACCGCTGGCTGGGCGTCGCTCCTGACAGTTGCGCGTGCACGTGCTGCTCGCAAAACCATGCTTATATCCGGTCTGTTCCTCGGATTGGCAGTTCTTGTCTACGAAAGTGCTTACCTTACGACGCTCTGTGCTCTAGTGTATGCTGCGCTGAAACATGGTAAAAGAGCCTGGGCTCTGGTAGGGGGAATTGTCCCAGGTGCAGCAGGGCTGCTAGTTTATCAATGGATCGCCCTAGGTAATCCATTTCTAAATGTCAACGTTGTTTTCAGCGCGACGCCCCCTCTGGGATACCCCCAAGTGACCTTGATCAGCGTGGCTTACCAGTACATAGCAGGAAGGAGCATGGGGATCATTTGGTACTTTCCTCTTGCAACCATACTGCTTTGCTGCCTTCGTGTTCGGAGGTTTTCAATGTCTCTATCAGGGTTCTGTTGGATACTAATCGCAGGCCATTGGTTGCTTGCAATTTGGGGCACGTGGCATTTTACAAATAAGTTAGGGGGACCAATTGGATGGGAGTGGCAGGCGGGCGTGGGGCCGGCTGGTCCGAGAGTTTTGCTCCCAACCGTTCCATTCATAGCCTTGCTGGTAGCGCAGCTTGATTTTCGTTCCGTGTACTTGCGGACATGGATGAACTGGATGGGTGTTCTCGGTCTCTCACTAAACATTCCGATTCTTATGTACCCGGCGGGCGGACCGGTCTTCCGCGGTTTGTTCTTGATGTTGAAACATGGGATGATCATCCCACTCCCTCGCATAGTACCGCAGCTTCTTCCGCTAGAGTCAGTTATCAGGCCGCTAGGCGCGAATGATTTTATGACATGGGCGGTTGTGCTTGCCCTCCTCGTCTTATGGCTCTGGACGAGTTCTCGATTTCGAGACTGGCTTTTTGAAGGCACTGCAAAACCGTCTTGAATCCCATTCAGTGCCATAGACTGGCAATGAAAGAGCCAAGAAAATATACTGACGTGGATGTTGTTGGAACTGTAAATGTTTTGGAAGCTGGAAGGTTAGTAAGCCCATCACCAGTTGTGTTGTTATCTTCATCAAAGAAGGGTTGACTGGCGCCATTGTGGTCGGTCGGTTGAGACGGCCTGAGGCCCATTAATGTGCGCATTGTTTATACGGTACTGAACGGCCACCTGGCTGGCGGTCAAGTTATCTGTGGGCAGATTATGCTGGCTGCCAGAGCAGCCGGACATCAAGTCTGTCTGGTCACTCCTTCACACGGGGAATTCACCGAGTTGTTGGAATCCGAATCCGTGCCGATTGTGCTTATGCCGATGGCGCGGACGTTTCATTTCCACCGTGCCCGGCAGTTTGCTCGCTTCCTCAAGAATTGGCGAGCTGATCTCGTGCATTGCCACGCTGCTGTGCCAGGCACGATTCTGGCGCGGTTGGGAGCAAAGTTAGCCGGCGTACCCTTAATTAGCCACGTCCACATTGAAAACAAGTTCAGTGATGTGCGTTGGGTGCGGGTATTACAGGTATGGCTTGACAACCTGACGGCGCGGTTGGCGGTCGAAATAGTGGCGATTTCTGAGGATACGCGGCGCAGTCTCATGCGACAAGGGATATCCTCGGAAAAAATCCGTGTGATATGCAACGGGGTCGTTGTGAGTAGTGATGCGAACCGCAATGCGGCGGACCGAGCACGGAATGCGCTTGGGGTCGAGGGAGATGGGCCTGTCGTCGGAACGGTAGCGCGATTATGTCCGGTCAAAGGGCAGCGGGAGTTTATTCTAGCAGCAGGGCAAATCACAGTTGAATTCCCAAACGCGACGTTTGTCATCATCGGCCAAGACTTGGAATTTGATGGGCACTATCGTCATGAATTGGGCCAATTGGTCAGGCAGCTCGGTTTGGACGGCCAATTGCGGTTCGTCGGCTTTAAACGCGACGCCGCCAGGCTAATGTATGCCTTCGATTTATTCGTACTGCCGTCTTGGATCGAAGGACTTCCGGTGACAATTCTGGAAGCCATGGCGGCAGGAAAGCCGGTGGTCGCGACGACTGTTGGCGGTGTACCCGAATTAGTGCTTGAAGGTGAGACCGGATTGCTGGTGCCACCGCGCGATTCTCAGCGCTTGGCCGAAGCCATTACAAAGCTGCTGCAACAGCCTGACGCGGCGAGATGTATGGGTGAGAGCGGCCGTGAACGGGTGCGGCGAGAGTTTTCTCAGAAAAAGATGTTGGATCAAACAATGGCTCTGTACCGTCATTATGAGTTTTCGACAGAGTCTCGTTAGGAGAATACAGGCTGATGCTGGGCTGTGCGTGATGCTGGCTTTGCTGGCAGCCGGCACTCGCTGGTTTGCCTTTCAAGGTTGGAACGTGATTCCATTTGAGATTCAAGACGAGGTCTTATTGGTCTGGGCCCTTAAGGACTTTGTAGCAGGCAGCTGGGAGGCGATTCCTTATCCCGTCACTCGGTTTGTCGCGTCTTATTCCCTAGTGCCTGTTCTGGGCGCGTATTTTGTCTACAATGTTGTGACTGGTGCGATTGGCGGGTCCAGCGATGTGATCCAATCTTTCCTCCTCCACACATCGCATGGGTATGACGTGGCCAGCGTGTGGGTCTGGGCGCCCCGGCTTGTGTCGTGGCTTAGTTTGGTTACGTCTGTTCCTTTGCAATACGTGCTAGTAAACCGTGTCACCGGGAATCGGACCGTTGCGCTGCTGGCGGGCGTGCTCCTGAATTTCAGCTTTCTACATCTCTATTCTTCGATGTTTGGCTTGCCCGATGGTCTGGGTTTTCTCGTCTTTCAGTTGTCACTCTTGGGTTTGATTTCCTATGTACGGAACAGAAATGTCCGTACCACAGTGACCTTTTCTGCGCTCATCGCGTGCATATTCTTGATCAGGTTACAGAATGCCTTGGCTCTCCTGTTTGTTGGTGCACTCTACATGTTCTTGACACGTGGAGAGAACATCTTCAGGAGCTGGAAGGCGATTACGCGGGAATTTCTTGTGCTTGCCACCGGTGCCTTGGTCGGCATCGTTATCCTGAATCCCTTGATTTATTTGAAGCCAAGCATCATTATCCGGGAGGTTTTCTATGGCATTGGGGAGTGGGCGCCGCGAACAGAATGGAACATGGGTTTACACCTCGCTTATCTATCGCGCGTAGTCTTTCACGAGGTTTTAGGGAGTGGCATGACCTTGTTGGTAATCCTGGCCATTATTCTGTTGACTCTTCGGCACTCTAATGGCGACCGGGCTCACCGTTTTCTGTTTGTGCCACTGTTTATTTTTCTCGCAAGCATGGCATATCTCTCGGAAATGTCTTATGAGACGGCCATGCTAGTCATTCTCGTGCCGGCGACTGCCCTTGCCGCGTGGCTAATAACTGAGCTTGCGAGGTGGATTGGACACGTACGGGAAGGCAACAGTGGTGCTCTGCAAATAGGGGCGTCGTTTCTTATTTTGTCAACTGTGCTGGCTAATCCGCTTCAGGATTGGCTTGCCTTGTTTCATATGGCCAATCGCGATGGCACTCGTTCCAGCGCGCGGCAGTGGATTCATCAAAATGTCCCCGAAGGTTCAAGCTTCTATATAGCCCCGTACACTTATACGGTGCCATTGATTGAAAGCCTAGATCAACTGAGGAGGTCAGCTCCAGATTCGGAATTGGCGCGCTGGCGAGAGGAAAACAAAGTTGGGCGGAACCTATCGCCCACTTATCATCTGTTCACCGATTGGCGAGCGGCGCTCGAGCAGGGTGCTGGTCCCGAGTATTATGTTAGTACCTCCTTCGCGCATGTGCCAGAGAATTGTTTGTGGCAGGGAGTTTGGGCGGCACTGTTGTGCCCCTATGACCCGCTGCGTGGGTCCTTACCGCATTTCAGCCAGGTTAACCAGATACCTGACGAACCCCCCGATCCTGAGATGGTGCTGCTGAGAGAATTCAATCCTATTTGCCCGCAGTCTCGCAATCAGACTGTCTACATCAACTACCGCACCAATGTTCTCAGAAACAACGTTCGTCATCTGTGCCGGTTTGGTCCGATCATTCATGTTTATCGGCTTTCAGGAAGTTTCACAGAGGGTCTTGCCGGGTGAGGCTCAGTTTCCGTACTTTGCCGAGGCAACATATTGCTTTGGCTGTGATCTGGTCGCTTTCGCTTTATATTCCGATAATCTATGCTTGGATCTTATCAGTCAGGTCAGGGAGTATGTTTGCGGGCAGCCTCTGGGGGATGCATGACCACAATCTATACTTGGGTGGGGCGAAAATGGGGATGCATGGGCGTGTACTAAGTGATACGCTGCTTTTCACTACCGAAGAGGGTTTGTCGCTTGCTTTTTCCTTTCTTCCCCACGGGACGCTCTTCTACAGGCTCGTCGGTTGGCTCTATGGGCTGATGGGCTTGCCATCCAATTTGCTTTTCATGGTGGTTGGCTTACCATTATCAATTGTCGCCTTTGGAGCATATTACGCCTTGTTTTCGGAGGTGTTGCGGAGTGAGGCTGAACGGCGATTGGGTTTGTTGATGCTATTTACTTTTCCTGGCCTCATTTGGATGGAAAAACTTTACCAAAATGTGCCCAACATTGAGAGTTGGTTGCCGCCTCGCTTGCTTTACACGGAATTGTGGGGGATTGGCAACATGAATCCCATCACCCACAATGCTCATGTTCCCCATTTTGTTGTGGCAAGCATAGCTATGGCTTTCGGTATGCTAACTCTGGCACAAAGTGTCCGTGCCCGGCAGCCCAACCATTTCCGCCTGGCTGGCTTCGGCTTCTTGGTCGCTTGGTTGCTCCCTTCTTTGGGGATTTTATGGGTTGCTGTATTTGTGGCTTTTCTTGTATATGCCATTTGTTACTGGAAATACCCAATCGGACAGGGTGTGCGTACGCTATTAACTTTAATACCGGCAGCTTGCATGGTGGCACTCCCAGTGGTGGTGAGTCGTGGCGATCATGTCTGGGCGGAATATGTTAGATTGGCGGTTGCGGTTACTGGGACAGTGGATCCCATAACTTGGTTCATGCATTTGGGAGTGCTCGGTGTCCTGGGCTTGTGGGGCGCCATAAAGACGCTTCGTGGCTCAAGACCAGATGAGGCGGGGAGGGTGTTAATGGCTGTCTGGCTATTGATGACTTTCCTACTTTCCTTCTTGTTCCGAGTGGGTTCTCCGAGGTTGATGGATGGTTTATATTTGCCCGCAATTGCCCTCTCTGTACCACTGATCATTAATCCAGGAATCTCACGCCATCGCTATAATATTTTTCGTTTCGCCGTTGCTCTTGCTCTACTTCCCGGTACAGTGGTCACGTACATTTACCCTTGGGCGGGCCGCTTTCATGTGGCTGGGGTTGACCATCGTCTGAGCTTACAGGATGCTGATCTATGGCCGGTCGTGTTGTCTGAGGATGAAGATGCTGCCTTGGGTATTTTAGAGTCTGAAGCTAAAGCAGATGATATCGTGATTGCTGGGCCCGTGCTGGCCAGCTTCGTACCAGGATTTACCGGCCGGCGCGTTTACTTGGGGCACATTGTGGCAACGCTTAGATTTTGGGACAAATTAGCTGTGGTAAAGCAACTCGAGGAGCAACCAACACTCTTGGGACTTGCGAACGCGCGCAGTGTCTGGATCCTCGACACCCCCAAAGAGCATTTGTCTCGCCCCCCAAGCTTGCGCCTCCAGTCAGGGAGAAACCTATGCTTGAATCAGGAAACTGAGAGTGGAAAGGTGATTCTGGCTCATTATATTCCATGCGGGTAGTGCGAGGATATGTTGAGTTGGAATTGAGATGAAGATAACCGCTGTAATTCCGGCCTACAATGAGCAGGAGAGTATCGCTGAATTATCTCATCGGCTGCAGGCGAGTGTTTGTAGTTTGCATATTGACGTTGACATCTATTTTGTGATCCAGGGCGACTTTGCTGCAGTTACGGAACTTGAAGAACTAAACAAGCGCGAGGCACCGGAGGTCAGGTGGAGTTACTTTCCTGAACCCCTGGGAGTCGGGCCTGCCTTCGGGTATGGTTTCCAACGTATCGCACCGGACTGCACGCATGTCTTAACAATGGACGCTGATTTGAACCATCAGCCCGAAGAATTATCGAAATTTGTAACATGTATGGATGCCGATGGTGCTGACATCGTTGTTGGATCACGCTACATTCCTGGTGGAACTATGGAAGGCATGCCATTTTGGAAATTTGGATTGAGTCGGTTAGTGAACGGCTTTTTTTCCTATACTACAGCCCTGAAAATCCGCGATAAAACATCGGGTTATCGGCTGATGAAGCGCGCGGTTATTGATGCTGTCGGGACAAATACAGTTTCACGTGGGTTCGAATTTTACTTGGAGTTTCTGTTGCACGCTTTCAAAGCTGGCTTTGGCATCTGCGAAGTGCCTATCATCTATAAGCCTCGGCTTGCGGGTGTAAGTAAGATGCGCAAGCCAGAGACACTCATTCATTATGTCGGCGTGCTCTGGAGAACTCACTTTGTGCGCTCAGGAGAGCCACATGGGCGCGGGTTCTCACGTCGGTTGTCATAATCTGACATTTGACAATAAGCATCTGTCGGATTGCGAAGTGTCGCGTATAATGAATACACACATTTATCTTATTGGCTACATGCTTGTGATCCAACGGGCGTACGGCTCGGACGTGGTAGCTACATGTCCAACGTAATACTTGTTTACCCGCACACTGGCTTAGACTTACAGGGCGTCTCGGTTTGGATGCCATTGTCGTTGTTACAGGTGGCTTCAACCCTTTGCGGCGATTATGATGTGGTTATTGTTGATCAGAGGGTCGACGATGATTGGCGTGGTACCCTGCAGGATCTGATAATTGCAGACACCCTCTGCGTGGGTATTTCATCAATGACAGGCACTCAGATACGGGGAGGTCTGGCAGCTGCACGTGTAGTCAGAGAGAACAATCCAGAGGTTCCAATCGTGTGGGGTGGTAATCATCCGACCCTGGTACCGAGAACTACGGCGCAGCATCCTTTGGTAGACATTGTCGTAATGGGAGAAGGCGAGGTCACTTTCCGACAGTTAGTGGAAACACTTGAGAAGAACAATCACTGGCATGGGATCCCAAATATATGCTTTGAGACAAATGGCGAGATATTCTCTAACGGGACTGGAACCGACCCAAAGTATTTCATAGATCAGACACTGGTTCCCCCGCTCCCTTACCATCTAGTCGATGTGGAGCAGTATGTAGGTGGTCGATTGGTCTTTGGCAAGGGGGTGAGATCTCTCCCTTACATGAGTTCACAGGGTTGTCCGCACCCTTGCACTTTCTGCTGTCAACCCGTTCTTTCCGGTCGTCGTTGGAGGAAGCAACCCGCTGAGATGGTCTTGGAACGAACCATGAGGCTCAAGGAAGAGTACAACCTCGATGCCATAGAGTTTCACGATGAAGAGTTTTTCGTTGACCGGAGACGTGGTGCACTGATAGCTGAGATGATTGCCGGTGACTACCAATGGTATGTGCAAACCCGAATGGATGACTTGCTTGCGCTGGATTTAGATGCCCTTGAACGCGGCGGTCTCAGAGTCGTTCAGCCAGGATTGGAGACGGGATCGGCCCGCATTCTAGAGATGATTCAGAAAGGAGAGACCATCGAGCAATTCCGCCTAGCCAATAGCAAGTTGGCGTCAACGAGCATTCGATGCACTTACAATTTCATGATGGGCTATCCAACTGAAACTGAACGCGACCTCGAAGACACTGTGGATTTTGCACTGGAGCTAATTGAGGCCAACCCCAACGCAAGCGTGGCCGGTTTTTATGTCTATGTGCCTTATCCGGGATCTGAACTCTTTGCACAAGCGGTCAAGGATGGCTTTGTGCCTCCCGACACTCTTGTGGGCTGGTCGGCATTTCACCGGCAACACTTGAATACACCTTGGGTGGATGGCAGAACAGAAACTGTCGAAATGCTGATGTACTCGTCCAAATTCATCGACAGTAGGCGGTTCCGTTATGCTTTTAAGGATAACCTATGGATGACAGGTGCGGCGAATCTCATGGAGATCATGTACCGTCGTCGGTGGAGACAGCACAGCTTTCGCAAGACGCCCGAAATCTACGCGCTTTCCTGGCTGGCGAGAAGGCAGTTTTCTTGGTGAGTCAACTAGCTCAACACAAGCACAAAGCAGTTTCGCGTAATTGAGTGCCACCGCCTTTGCCCTCTCAATTCAACCGTTGCGCAGTGGCGCATGGCAACCTGCGGATAGAGCAGGAAGGCTTGTGAGCGGGCATTCAACATAGGCGTCCGTCACGAATAAACTCCTTATCCATCGTCAGGCGTAAGCTCCGCTGGTTTCTACTAGAATTCAATACAGGCTGTTGTGAGATCACTCGATAAGGCTCACCTGGCTGGCCATTTGTTCTATGGTATTTCTCGCAGCTGTATGAGAGTGCCTTCACCAACTCCCACTCTGTGACATGAGTCAAATAATCGGGACACTGAAGTATCGGGCTCGAACAAACGATGAGGACCTATCTAGGCTACTCTCTTCTAGTCTTTGGTTGATTGTCCTAACCGGCTTGATGTCTCTCCATTTCATACTGATCCCATTTCTAGTACAGGAGATTGGGTTTGTGCCCGCTTTTGCTCCCGCGAATGCCGCGCACGCCGATGCCGTCATCGGCCACATTCCGATGGTCATGAAGCTTCAACATGGATTGCCGGCATTTGGGGACGCGTTTGTTCGGAGTGAAAGTTCTCAGCTGATTGTTTATCCGCCGCTTCCGTATTTCCTGCTCGCCCTTGTCGGCTGGCCGATTGCAAATCGTCTTGAGGCCCTGCCATTGATCGCTACAGTGCTGCTGACGCCGGTGAATGCATCACTCCTGTACAACTTGGCAGGTCGCATAACACGCTCTCAAAGGCAAGCTGTTCTTGCCGCGACGGTGGGCTTGGGTTTTAGTGAGTTTTTTATATTTCAGCCCTGGCATTGGGTTAACTTCAGGAAAGTTGTAGATACTTTGCAGGGCCCCATCTTTTTCAATGCCATGGTTAACCCACAGATTTCCTTCATTCTGCTGTGTGCCAGCCTGATTGCGCTTTATAGGTTTGTTTTCATGCCGGGGCGACATGCAGTTGTCTTGAATGCGGTACTCTTCGGATTATCTTTCTACACTTATTCTTTCTTGTGGACGTATCTAACGGGACTTTACACTACCGTTGGCCTGTACTTTCTGTGGCGTCGTGATTTCAAGAGATTGCGGCTGCTCGTGGTGTCAGTGGTGGTGGGCTTGCTTCTGTCTGCTCTCTATTGGGCAGATGTGCTGCAATTTCGACAGACGGCAGGTTATGCTGATTTTCAGGACAGGTTCGCAATTGGCAGGCGTACCGGTTTATCCGAACGGCTGGTGCATTTACGGCCTCACCTGTTGACCTTGGCAGGGTTGGGTTTGTTCGTCATCAGGCGCAATGCGAGATATATGTTCTTGTTTCTTGCGCTTTTGACAGCGGAATTGATATGGAAATCTCCAGTTGTGATCGGAGTTGACTTTCAGACGCTGCACTACGCGTACTTTGTTTATGGCCCACTTGGTAGCATTGTGTGCGTTGTTGTGGCCGGCGAAGTCGTACACAGTTTGCGTGTGCTCAACCACAGACGTGTACGCATAGGTTTGGGTTGCGGAACACTTATCGGTATGTTGTTACTTATCGGATACCGGACGGCAGCATACTCGGCCATATATCATCCGGCTTTTGCCATCCCGCCGGCCATCCAGAGCGCATACGATTACATCCGCCACCATGCCGCAGCAGGTACAGTTGTGTTGGCTGCGGACCCCGAAGTAAACATGCGCGTTCGGAGCGTGGCACCCGTATATGTCTATGTTCCCTCGGGTTGGGCATCGTTTGTAACCAACGAAGAAATGTTACTCCGAGAAGCGGAGGCCTTGCGGTTCTACGGAATCGATCCTGTCCGTATGTTTGCTTCTACTCCAGGGAGAGGACTGATCGCAATTGAAAACTATTTGTTTGCCCTGTCCATAGATTATCCTTCTCAGGAAAAGCGTCGGGAAGCAATCCTCGCCGCCTCTTCTGGGATCAAGCCCGGAGCTCTCAGTCATCCAGTAGACATCGTCTGGCAGGGGCCTTACGAGCGGCGATTTGGGGTTGACGATTTCGCTGGATTGCCGGTAATCTACGAGAATGAATTAGTCACTCTATACGAGTTTGGAAGCTGGGGAAAGCGTTGACGCCCGTGATTCGTGGGCAGGTGGACGTAGTGACGTGCGAATGAATGAAAATGAGACAGCTGCGAGAGTGTGATGCGAATCGGCATTGATGCAGTCCACATTTCACAGACGCATAAGGGCAATGCCCGGCTTGAGCGAAGTATTGTAACTGCATTAGCGCGCCTGCACGCAGTACATGAGTTTGTCGTTTTCCTAGGTGCACCAGTTCATCAATTGCGTCTTCCTGATGTGCCCCA
>PVBE010773794.1_pt1 | contig 17935 bp, 12 predicted proteins | sample 1631181 | NCBI WGS metagenome assembly PVBE01 (sample SAMN08397723, study PRJNA350692) | Marine metagenome, whole genome shotgun sequencing project. | isolation source: water | place: Pacific Ocean | collected 2012-04
CCTCGACGACCCCGACCAGGAGGCTCGCGCCCGCATCCACCTCGCCGCGCTCTACCGCCGCCGTGGCCAGCAGGCGCCCTCGACGGTGCACCTGGACAAGGCCGGCGCCCTGCTGGAGAAGCGCACCAACCCGGTGCTGGAGGCGGCGTACCGGCTCATCCGCGGGCTCACCCACATCGACGCCGGCCGACTCCTGGAGGCGACCACCGAGCACCGGCTGTGCCTCGGCGCTGTGCTGAACGCCGGCCAGGTGCTGGCGGAGGCGCAGGCGCGGGTGAACCTGGGGCAGCGCTACCTTGCCGCCGGCCGGCTGTCCGAAGCGGAAGAGCAGTTCCGGTTCGCGATGGAGGTGAACACGCGGACCAGCGACGTGTTCATGCAGGCCGGGGTGCTCGCCAAGCTGGGGCTGGTGCTCGCCGCGCGCGGGCTCCACGACGAGGCCCGCGAGACCTTCGACCGCGGCCTCGAGATCGGGCGCCCCACCGGCGACCGCTCGCTGGAGACCGAACTGCTGCTGGCGATGGCCTGGCTGGAGCTGCAGCAGGGTTCGAGCCAGGGGGTCGACGAGCTCCTCTGTGGCGCCATCGCGGCGGCCCGGGCGGTAGGGCTCAAGGCCGCCGAGCCGTCGGCGCGGGCCGGGCTGGGGCTGCTCGCGATCCTCCAGGGGCGCCCCGCGGAGGCGCGTGAGGAGCTGACGAAGGCGCTGCAGGGGGCCCGCCGGGTGGGCGACCGGTGGCTGGAGATCTACGCCCAGGGCTACCTGTCGGTGGCCTACGGCCCGCTCGGGGGCGGGCACCTGCGCAAGGCCCGCAAGAAGCTGATCGACGGCGATCCGCAGGGGCTCCGGTGGTTCCTCCAGATGTGCGACGGACTCCTGGACCTGAGCCGGGAAGACGACGAGCCGGCGCGGGCCACGCTGACCGCGATGTCCGCGCGGGAAGCGGGGCAGCTGAGCGAGCACGGGCTGGCCGTCCGCTCGCTGCTGCAGGCCCGCCTCGACGTCGTGGGCGTGCTCGCGTGAGCCACGATCCGCGACGGCGCTTCGGCGCCTTCACGGGTGTCTTCACCCCGACGCTTCTGACGATCCTCGGCGTGATCATGTACATCCGCCTCGGCTGGGTCGTGGGCAACGCCGGCCTCATCGGCGCATGGCTGATCCTGATCCTCGCGCTGGGCATCACCCTGTGCACGGGGCTGTCGTTGGCGTCGATCGCCACGAACACCCGGATCGGCGACGGCGGTCCCTACGCGATCATCGCGCGGTCGTTGGGGCTGGAGGCCGCCGGCAGCATCGGGCTGCCGCTGTTCCTGACCCGGCCGCTCGGCATCGCGATGTACATCTTCGGCTTTCGCGAGGGCTGGCTCTGGATCTTCCCCGAGCACGACCCCCTCGCGGTCGACCTGATCACCTTCTTCGCGCTGTGGCTCATCTCGTACCTCAGCGCCGATCTCGCCTTCCGCGTGCAGTACGTGATCATGGGCCTCATCGGCCTCTCGCTCGTGTCCATCTTCACCAACGACGTCACCTTCGAGCCGGCCAAGGACCCGCTGTGGTGGGGTGACTTCCCCGGCTTCCCCGAGACCGGCTTCGGCGGCGTCGACTTCTGGACCGTGTTCGCGGTCTTCTTCCCCGCGACCACCGGCATCCTCGCGGGGGCCAACATGTCCGGCGAGCTCAAGGACCCCCGGCGCGACATCCCCATCGGGGCGCTGGGCGCGATCGCCCTGTCGTCGGTGATCTACTTCGCGCTGTCGTTCTGGGCGGTCAAGGCCGGCACCACCGAGGAGCTGGTGAGCAACTACACGCTGTTCCTGGACGAGTCCCGCTGGCGCTGGATGGTCGTGGCGGGGCTGCTCGGTGCCACCGCCAGCTCGGCCCTGGCGGGGCTGGTGGGCGGTCCCCAGTTCGCTGGAGCGCGTGGTGTTCGTGGGCGGCTTCGAGCAGACCGCCGCGGCCGCCCCCGCGGCCGACCTCACGGTGATGGGGCTCCAGCGCAAACCGAACTTCACGTTCGGCACGGAGATGGTCGAACGCACCGGGAGCACCTGCCTGATGGTGCTGGATTCCGGCCGGGAATCGGCCCGCGCGTAGGCGACGACACGTACAGTGATGGGGTGACGGAGTCTGAGGGAGGCTGGAGGGAGCGGCTGCTGGCGAAGGTCCTCGACCTCGTCCCCGCCCAGCTCTTCGTCATCGACCGCGACGGCACGATCCTCGTCGCCAACGAGGCCACCGCCCGATCCTTCGCCTCGACGGTCGAGGAGTTGGAAGGCTCCGACATCTTCGAGCTGCTGAGCCCCGAACGGGAGGAGTACGTCCGCCGGGAGTTGGCGCTGGTCCTGACTCGCGGCCAGGAGGTCCGCGACCTCGAAGACACCTACATCGACGCGACCGGCAGCCGGGTGGTCGTGCAGACGACCAAGGTCCCCCTGGTCCTGGACGACGGCAGCATCGCCATGCTCGGCATCAGCGTCGACGTATCCGAACAGCGGGCCGCCGAGGGGGCGCTCAAGCAGCGCGCCTTCTACGACCTGATCACCGGCCTCCCCAACCGCGAGCTGTTCGTCGAGCGGCTGCAGCATGCGCTCAAGCGCAGCACCCGCTCCGACGCCCCCACCTTCGCCCTCCTGTTCATGGATCTGGACTCGTTCAAGGAGGTCAACGACACCCTCGGCCACCTCGTGGGCGACCAGGTACTCGTCGAAACGGCCGCCCGACTGCAGCGCTGCGTGCGCCCTGCCGACACCGTCTCGCGCTTCGGCGGCGACGAGTTCGCGGTGCTGCTGGAGAGCGGCTCCCCGGAGAAGGCGGCTGCGACGGTCGCCGACCGCATCCACGGTGCGCTCGCGCTGCCCACCGACCTGGGGGATCACAAGCACTTCGTCTCGACCAGCATCGGCATCGCCGTGCCGGGGACCGACACCACCGCCGGCGACCTGCTGCGCGACGCCGACGCGGCGATGTACGTCGCCAAGCAGGGGGGCCCGGGAAGGACCGAGTTCTTCTCGGAAGAGATCCGGTTGCAGGCGCGGCAGCACCTCGTGTTCAAGAACGAGCTTCAGCACGGTCTGATCCAGCGGCACCTGTTCCTGCAGTACCAGCCGATCATCCGACTGAACGACGGCGCCCTGCGCGGGTTCGAGGCGCTCGTGCGGTGGAAGCACCCCACCCGCGGGGTGGTGTCGCCGGCCGAGTTCCTCCCCGTGGCCGCCTCCTCGGGGCTGATGCCGAAGTTGGAGGGGCTCGTCCTGGACGAGGTCTGCCGCCAGCTGCGTCAGTGGATCGGCGCCGCCGCCCCCAAACGGTTCCGCGTCAGCATCAACGTCTCCAGCGAGCAGCTGGCGCAGCGGTCGTTCGCCGACGATCTCGCGGCGGCGGTGCAGGAGAACGAGCTCCACCCCTCCTGGATCATCGTCGAGCTGACCGAGTCCTCCCTCATCGAGAACGCGCCCGGCACCCGTTCGACCCTGAAGGCGCTTCGGGCGACGGGCGTGAAGATCGCCCTGGACGACTTCGGCACCGGCTTCTCGTCGCTGTCGCACCTGCATCGCTTCCCCATCGACATCATCAAGATCAACCGCTCCTTCACCTCGAACATCGAGCGGCACGACAAGCGTGCGCGCATCCTCGCGGCGACCCTGCAGCTGGGCCGCGACCTGGGGCTGATGCTGACCGCCGAGGGGGTCGAGACCGAGGCGCAGCGGCAATGGCTGCGCGAGCACGGCTGCGACTACGGACAGGGCTGGCTGTTCGACCGGGCGCTCGATCCCGAGATCGTCGAGGAGCGGCTCGTCGACGGATGGCTCACCAGCCACGCAACCTGAGCGACGATCGCCCCCCCGCGCGCTACTGTCCCGCCAATGCTGAATCTCCCCCCCGCCTTTGCTGAGGTGAAGCCCCCCGAGCCGCACGACGCGGACGTGCGGGCCGCCTACGACGGCCTCTTCACCTCGATCGACGACGGCTCCCCGGTCGACCACGAGCTCCTGTCCCGCTGGGAGACGGTCCGCCGCTCGGTGGACACGTGGACCGCGTGGGCGCGCCTTCGCTACCAACAGGACACCCGGGACGCCGGCCGCGTCGCCGACCGCAAACGCTCCGATGAGGTCTCGACGCTCACCACGGAGCTCAACGCCGCCATCAAGATGCGCCTGCTCGATCCCACCCGCCGCGACGCCGCCGCCGCCCTCGTCGGCGAAGGCGCGTTGGCGCTGTGGCGGGCCGACTGCGCCGCCTTCGATCCCGCGATCACCGAGGCGCTGGTGGAAGAGAGCCGGCTGACGTCGGAGTACACCGCGCTGCTCGCCTCGGCGGAGATCCCGTTCGACGGCGAGGTGCTCGACCTGGTGACCATCGGCAAGCCCGCGGTAGGCCCCGATCGGGACACCCGCGAGCGCGCCTCCCGAGCCCGGTGGACGTGGTTCGACGCCCACCGTGCCCGCCTCGACGCGAACTTCGGCGAGCTGGTCGCGCTGCGCGACGGCATGGCCCACGCCCTGGGCCTCCCCGACTACACCGAACTGGGCTACCTGCAGATGCAGCGGGTGGACTACGACCGCAACGACGTCGAGCGATTCCGGGCCGAGGTCCGGCGCCGCGTGGTGCCCCTGGCGGCCCGCCTCCGCGAGGAGCAGCGGCAGTCCCTGGGGGTCGACACGCTGATGTCCTGGGACGAAGCGGTGGACGACCCCGCGGGGAGCCCCGAGCTCATCGGCGGCGCCGAGGGGCTGGCGGCCGGAGGCCAGCGCGCCTTCGACGGCCTCGACGACGAGATCGCGGCCTTCTACCGAATGATGAACGAGCGCGGCTACGTCGACCTGGGCGCCCGCCCGGGCAAAGCCGGGGGCGGCTTCTGCACCTGGCTGGCGGACCACAAGGTCCCGTTCGTCTACTGCGCCGGCAACGGCACCGACGGCGACGTGCGCACCCTGGTGCACGAGTTCGGCCACGCCTTCCAGGTCTGGTCGAGCCGCAACATCAAGCTCACCGACACGGTGTGGCCGACCTACGAGGGAGCCGAAATCCACTCGATGGGGCTCGAGTTCCTCGCCTGGCCGACCATGGACGAGTTCTTCGGCGGCGAAGCCGACCGGTTCCGCCGCGGCCACCTCGTGCGCGCGCTCTGCTTCATCCCCTACGGCGTCGCCGTGGACCACTTCCAGCACCTCGTCTACGAGCGCCCCGAGGCGACTCCGGCGGAGCGCCACGCGATGTGGCAGGAGATGGAGCGCACCTACCTTCCCTGGCGGGACTACGGCGACATGCCCCACGCCAGCGACGGCGGCTTCTGGCAGCGCCAGCGGCACATCTTCCGGTCGCCCTTCTATTACATCGACTACACCCTCGCGCAGACCTGCGCGCTGCAGCTGTGGGCCCGGTCGCTGGACGACCACCCCGGGACCATGGCGGCGTACCGGGAGCTCTGCACCCTCGGCGGCACCCAGCCGTTCCAGTCGCTGTGCGCCAGCGCGGGGCTGACCTCGCCGTTCGCGGAGGGCTGCCTGGACGGCGTCGTGGCGCGGGCGGAGGAGTGGCTCGCCCGCTGAGGGCAGCGTTGCAACAGACTGCTACAGAAGAAGGGACGCCGGTCGATCCCTAGGGTGGCGTCATGCGCTCCCTCCTGACCCTGACCGCCCTCCTCGCGCTGGTCGCGTGCAACTCCGACTACGGCATCGAGCTGCTCCCTTCGGGTGGCGAGGCGTTCGAGCCCGAGGGCGACGACGACGATGACGAACCGGAGCCCGAGCCCGAGCCCGAGCCGGACCCCGATCCCTGCACGCCCATCGATCCCAGCGCCGTGGCGCTCGTCGGCGGCACCGGCTTCGCCACCATCCAGGCGGCCGATCGACGCGGCTCCTGACGGCGGCACCGTCGAGGTCTGCCCCGGCACCCACACCTTAGGCGCGACGCTGCGCATCGGCGACGATCGCGACCTCGCCGTGGTCGCGGCCAACGGCGATCCCACCACCGCTACGATCAGCGGCGGCGGCGCGCTCCGCCTGCTCACCGTCGACGACGCCCTCGCCGTGACGTTGGCGGACCTGACGCTGGCGGACGGCTTCAGCGGCTACGAAGGCGGCGGCGTGATGGTGGACGACACGGCCTCGTTCACGGTGCAGGACTGCACCTTCGTCGGCCACTTCGCCGACTACGGCGGGGGCGCGCTGTTCGTCGACGACGTGACCACGCTGACCATCACCGGCTCGACGTTCGTCGGCAACACCTCGATGTACGAGGCGGGCGGCATCGAGTACTCGGGCATGCCCGGCGCGAGCATCGTCATCAGTGACACCAGCTTCGAGGCGAACTTCGCCGACTACGAGGGCGGCGCCATAGAGATCCAGCCCGGCGGCGGCAACTCGGTCACGGTCGCGATCACCAACGTCGAGTTCATCGACAACGAGGCCGGCTACTCCGGCGGCGGCCTCGCCATCGGCGGCGGGGGCACGGTCACCCTCGCGATGTCCGGCTCGGCGTTCATCGGCAACGACACCGACTACGAAGGCGGCGGGCTGCACATCGGCGGCTCGGGGCTGACGCTGGGCGGCACCGTCACCGACACCCTCTTCGACAGCAACTCGACCGACTACGAGGGCGGCGCGCTGGAGTTGGACGGCAACGTCAGCCTCACGGTCGCCGACTCGTGGTTCACCAGCAACGAGGTCCACGGCCCCTCGGGCGCCATCGAGGTGGACGACAGCTCCGTCTTCGTCGCCACCAACACGGACTTCGGCACCGGGCTGACGGACAACTCGCCGGTCGACATCAACCACGGTGGGGTCGGCATCACCGGCCTGGGCGCGGGCGTCGACGTCACCTGCCCCGCCGGGGGGCTCTGCTACTAGCGGCGCCGCCGCACAGCCAGCAGCACCAGGAGCGTCAGGCCGAAGCTGCCCGAGCCCGACGCCGTGGCGCAGGCACAGCCGTCGCCGTCTCCGAACTGCGATCGAATCGCCTCGGCGTGCATCGGCGGCGTGAGGTCGTCGTCGTCCCCGGCGAGGTCGTCGTCGTCCCCGGCCGAGTCATCGTCGTCCGTCGCGTCGTCGTCGTCCCCGTCCACGCCTTCCCACTCCTGGACCAGCTCGCTGATCTCGCCCCAGAGCTCGGCGTCGCCATCGTCGTAGTTCAGGGCCCAGAAGCCGAAGCCGCCGATCCCTTCCTCCCACGCCATGGCCGCCTTGAGCACGATCGAGTCGACGTCCTCGCACCACAGCTGGTGCCAGGTGCCGCCGTCCTGCCAGGAGGTGTGCGGCGTCGCCGCGGCGTCGTCCCAGTCGAAGCCGTGGGTGGCGAACTGGTCCTGGCACGTGTCGAAGAACCGCGCCCAGTCATCCCCGCCGGCCAGCGACGTGCCCGGGACCTCGGGTCCCTCGGACTCCCAGTCGTGCCCGTACAGCGGCAGCCCCAGCACGATCTTGTCGGCGTTGTGGGCGCCGCCCCACTCCAGGTAGTCCTGCACGGACCAGCGCAGGGACCGAGAGCCCCACCGGTCGCTGCCGTCCAACGGCGCGTTGGGCTTCGGGTTCGACCACCCGCCCGCGAACGCGTAGCCCATGATGAAGAGCACGTCGGCGTAGGTGGCGAGTGCGTCGTAGTCCCACGCCCCCCCCCAGTCGACGGCCGGCGTGGCCATCGTCAGCAGGCTCCCCGGCTGGGCGTCGTCCATCGCCGCCCGGAGGTCCACGATGAACTCCACCATCAGGTCGCGGTCAGACGCGTTGAGCCCCTCGTAGTCGATGTCGATGCCGTCGCCGCCGCCCGCCACCATCGCGTCCACGAGGTTGGCGATCGCGTTCTGCGACGCCGTCGGGTTGTTCAGCAGCTCGGCCACGTCGTCCCCGCCGAACCGGGTCGTCGACAGCACCACCCGGGCGCCCGCCGCGTGCGCTGCGCCGATCACTTCCAGCGCCGCTTCGTCCCCCCAGCCGTGGTCGTTGCCCAGGCTCCCGTCGGCGTTCGTGTTCGTGCTGAACCAGGCGAGGATGTCGAGCGACTCCCAGGGGATGCTCGTCGGCTCGACCCAGTACGGCAGGTAGCCCATGACCGTGGGACCACCGACGCCGCGCGCCTCCCGCACCGCCAGTTGCTCCGGGGTCGGCCAGACCACCGAATCAGCCGCGAACGTGGGCGCATCGGCGTGGGCCTCCAGCGCCTGCTGATGGACCGACGTCCAGCCTCCGAGGAGGGCAGCACCGAGGATCGCGATCAGGAGTCGGTTCGTCATCGCGGCCGGCATGCTATCAGCGCTTTCGTGTCTGTCTTGCCTGGATTTCTGGTCGGTCGAAGCGGGTTGAAGCTCGCCCTCGAAGGGAACCACCGCGACTTCGAAGAGGCCGTCGTCACGAAGCTGACGAACGACACCTCCGCCGTGCTCGTGTGGGCCCCGCCGGACGAGCAGATCATCGTATGGCTGCGGCGCAAGAACCTGTCGGACTGGCTCACCGAGGAGGTCGAGGCGACGCAGCTGGCGCGGGAAGGGCTGGACCGCCTCCTGGCCGACATCAACCTCGTCCCCCAGGTGATCGACCAGCAGCACTCCGTGGCGCTGTTCGAGACCGACTCCGTCTTCAAGGCGTCTCTGCTGCTGGCGCCCGGGTTGCGCGCCAAGGTCGAGCCGCTGCTGGGCTGGCCGGTCTGCGCCGTGGCCCCCTGCCGCGACTTCGTGATGCTCTTCCGCGACGGCGACACGGACCTGATCCCGAAGCTCGCCGGCATCGTCGCGCACGAGTACGAGGGCGACCCCAACCACTCGCTGACCACCGAAGTCCTGCGCGTGTGGGACGACGGCAAGCTCGAAGCCCTCGGCAGCTTCGCGGAGATCAAGTCGTGAGCGCCGTGCTGGACGCCTGGAAGGAGCGCGGGCAGTACGCCGACGTCTTCGGGCAGCAGATCTTCTACGTCGATGAAGGGCCCCGGGATGGGCCGGTGCTCCTGCTGCTGCACGGCTTCCCCACCTGCTCGTTGGACTTCGCCGGCGCGCTGCCGACGCTGACGGAGCGCTACCGCGTCATCGCCCACGACCACCTGGGCTACGGGATCAGCGACAAGCCGATCGACGCGGCCTATTCGCTGCTGGAGCAGGCCGAGGTCGCGCTCGCCCTCTGGAAGCAGCTGGGGGCGACCCGCGCCCACCTGCTCGCCCACGACATGGGCACGTCGGTAGCGACGGAGATCCTGGCCCGCCGCGAGCGGCTGGGGATCGACGTCGAGCTGGCCTCGCTGACCCTGTGCAACGGCAGCGTCTACATCGACATGGCCAGCCTGACGACGGTCCAGCAGCTGCTGCTGAGTGCCACCTGGGGGCCGATCGTGGCGCGGAAGAGCTCCCGCAAGTTCTTCGGCAAGCGCCTCCGCGGGGTCGTGGCCGATCCCAAGTCCCTCAGCGAAGAGGAGCTGGACGCTCAGTGGGCCACCATCGAGTACCAGGACGGCCGCCTGCGGGTGCCCGAGATCATCAAGTACATCCACGAGCGCACCCGGTTCGCGACGCGCTGGCACGGAGCGCTGCGTCGGCTGGACGTGCCCGCGCACGTGTTGTGGGGGCAGAAGGACCCGGTGGCGCTGCCGTCGATCGGGGACCGGCTCGCGGCCGAGATCCCGGGGGCGGAGTTCACTCCCCTGCCGACGCTGGGTCACTTCCCGATGGTGGAGGGGCCGGCCGAGTGGGCCTCGGCCGCCCTCCGGTTCCTTACGAGCGTCGACGCCGGCTGACCGGGGCGCCCAGGAGCATCGCCAGGGCGAGGGCCAGGAGCGATCCGCCCTGCGCGCCCGCGCCCGCCGCGGAGCAGCCCAGCAGGAACGTCGGGTGGTCCGGGTCGGTGTCCACGAAGCCCCAGTCCGGCGCGTCGTCGATGCCGTCGCCGTCGCTGTCCGGGTCGTCGATGTCGGGGGTTCCGTCGTTGTCGCTGTCGAGGTCGCGGAAGTCGGGCTGTCCGTCGCCGTCGCTGTCGTCGTCGCCTTCCCAGGCGTCCGTCAGGCCGTCGTTGTCGCTGTCGCGGTCGAGGTAGTCGGGGATGCCGTCACCGTCCGTGTCGCGGGGCTGCTCGGCGAACAGGCCGGCCTCGAAGGCGTCGCTGATCCCGTCGTTGTCGCTGTCGAAGTCGGCGTAGTCGGGGAGGCCGTCACAGTCGCTGTCGACGTTGCCCTCGATGGCGTCGGGGATGCCGTCGGCGTCGCTGTCGACATCCTGCATGTCCGGGATGCCGTCCAGGTCGGAGTCCAGCGGGAAGTCAGGGTCGGAGCCGACCTCGTCGCTGTCGGGGATGCCGTCGTTGTCCGAATCGGTGTCCATGGAGTCCATGAGCCCGTCGCCGTCGGCGTCGCCGGCGCCCTCGGCGGAGTCCGGCACGCCGTCGTTGTCGGAGTCGTCGTCCCACCAGTTGGGCACGCCGTCGCCGTCGGCGTCGCCATCACCCTCGAGGTAGTTGGGGATGCCGTCGCCGTCCGTGTCCATCGTCCACTGGCTGTCGTCCTCGAGCAGGTCGCCCTCGCCGTCGGTGGGGAGCACGCAGGCGCCGGTGGCGAGGGCGCAGGACTCACCGGAGGCACAGCCGATGTCCTGGCACTGGTTCTGGCAGGTGCCCGCGGGGCCGCAGATGAGCGAGCCGCTGCAGTCCGTCGACAGGGTGCAGGAGGAGCCGGCGATGCCGGAGTCGGCGGGGCCGATGTAGCGCCAGCGGACCGAGTCGAAGGCGACCGGCTTGCCGTCGTTGATCGTGCCGAGGTTGTTCGCCGTGACGTAGCCCTTGCTGCCGGCCATGAACTTCAGCGGCTGCCCGCCGAACAGCTCGACCCAGTCGCCCTCGCTTGCGCCCTGGTCGACGACCTCGAAGGCGTGACCGCCCTGGAAGGCGATGTCGTAGACGGCGCTCGCGGTGAGGGCGACGTCCGTGCTGGGGACCTTCACGTCGACGGCCCACTTGCCCGGGTGGGGCACGTACGGCTGCCACTTGCCGACGGTCAGGGACTCGGCGCCCGTGAACGGCGCGGACGCAGCGAAGGACTCGCCGGTGGCGGTGTCGGTCTCGGTGCTGGAGCTGCCGTCCACCACGGCGAAGGCGGCGTCGCTGTCATCGGTGGCGATGTCGGCGTCGGTGCAGGGGTTGAAGCCGGGGTCAGGGGTGTCGCCCTCGGCGATGGAGCCTTCACCCGTGCAGGCGGAGCTGTCGACGCCCTGAAGCAGCGCGAAGGGGTCGATGCCGGCGTTGTAGGACTCCGGGTAGATGGAGAAGTGGATGTGCGCCTGGGTGCCCGCGGCGTTGCCGGTGTCCCCGACGGTGCCGATGACGGCGCCCGCGGTGACGGACGCGCCGGCGGTGATGCCGGGGGCGATCGTCTCGAGGTGGGCCGAGTAGTAGTGCCAGCCGCAGCTGTCCTCGATGGTCACCCGGTTGCCGCCGATGCCGCTGTAGCCCGAGTTGTAGATCGTGCCGCTGACGACGGCGATGGCGGGCGTGCCCTCCTGCGCGAACAGGTCGTTGCCGTAGTGGTCGCCGGCGATGAAGTCGGAGTTGTCCGGCGAGGACGAGGGATGGGACGCGCACGTGAACGTCGTCGCGTTGCTGTCCCAACCGCCGTTGTGGGGGCCGCCGACCGGATAGAACTCCAGGTGCGGCGAGCAGGTCACGGGGTACCCGCGCGTCTCCAGTTCCTCGCCCGTCGGGCCGTGCCAACCGTGGGGCGGCTCCATCGGCGCCTCGGCGCAAGCGCCCAGCAGGGCGGCGAGCACCATGAGGAAGCCCATCGACAGGGCGTAGGGGGTCGCGAGGAGGGGATCAGACAGGCGGTACGACATCGTGGCTTTCTCCATGACACTGGAGAGAGCAAAGTCGGTGCCAACTCGAAAAACGCTGGACGTCGTCTTTGGGCGAAGCCGAAGTGGTCACGGTTGTGACCGGGTCTGAGGGTGGGGTGGAAACTGGAGGTTCCGGTGGAAACAAGCGGAGCCAGCAAGGCTCCTGCCGCGCAGCGCCGGAGGCGCGTAGGTCCCTGGGAAGCGACGCAAGGCGCTCATCCGCGCCGAGAGGCGAAGCCCTCGAAGGGGCGTACAGCGCGCCCAAGCGCGCGTAGTTCCAAGGAAGCTCCGGGTGCCTCGCGGAATGAGCAGATCCGCGACGTTTAAGCGGCTGCCAGACGGTGTATCCCCCCACTGCCAATGCTCTGCCACGCCGAACCACCGCGCACCCCAAGCGGTGCGCAGGCACCGCTCGGGGTTTGGAGCTCCTGGCTGGTCGGAGCTTTCGATCGGCCGACCGTGAGATCGCGGCATCCAAGTTTCGGCGCGCCGCGGGATCGCGGCGTCTGGGGATGCCGCGGCAGCGATCGGGATGCCGATGGTCTTGCGGCATCCGAACCGCGGAGGCCTGCAAACAAGCGGAATCCCTCGTGCCTCGAGCGGTGCCCGCGCACCGCTTGGTGCTTCGACCGGGTTCGGAGTCCAAGAGCGTTGCAGCCGAGATGTACAAAGGCGGGCAGCCGCTTAAACGTGGCCTTTGATCTCGGCCGCCGGACGATCCACGGAGCTTCCTTGGACTACGCGCGCTTGGGCGCGCTGCGCGGCGCTTTACCCGCTCTCGAGGGCTTCGCCTCTCGGCGCGGATGAGCGCCTTGCTAGTACGTCGGAACCGACGAATCCACCTGCTTGCTCCAGGCGTCGATGCCGCCGGCGAGGTTGCGCACGTCCTTGAAGCCCTGGCCCCGGAAGTGCTCGCACGCCTGCTGGCTGCGCATGCCGTGGTGGCAGTGGAAGACCAGGACCGTGTCGCGGTCGAGTCCGGCGAGCTCACGCTGCGCCTCGTCGGTCAGCGGGGCGGCGCCGGCGATGGCCGCGGTGGCGATCTCCTGCGGGGTGCGCACGTCGTACAGCCGGAAGGTGTCGTCGCCATCCAGCATCGCCTTCAGCTCGACGGGGGTGATCTACGTCACCGGGGCGGGCTCGTTGGGGTTGCTGATCTTGAACCCAGCCTGCATGCCGTCGCGCGCGAAGTCGATGACCGTGCCGTCGCCGATCTTCGCCGAGGCGCGGTCCATGAGGACCGTGTGCCCGTTGGACGTGCACTCCAGGTCGCCGAAGCTCTTGGGCCCGAGGTTCAACTCGTACCGGAAGTTCTCCGGGATCTTCAGCCGCAGGAACTCACCCGCGTTGAGATCGGTCAGCGCGGTCTTGAGCTCCGCCGCCGCATCGTCCGTGATCGTCACGGTGGGGGCCGCGACCTCTTCCAGCTGCACGCCGAAGGTCTCGTGCAGCTCTCCGCTGCCGGCCATCTCCGTGATGATGTCGCAGCCGCCGACCAGTTCGCCGTCCACGTACAGCTGCGGGAACGTGGGCCAGTCCGAGTACTCCTTCATGCCGCTGCGGACCTCGGGGTCGCTCAGCACATCCACCGTCTCGTACTCGTCGATGATTCCGTCGAGGATGCCGACGACGCGGGAACTGAAGCCGCACTGGGGCATGCGTCGGTTCCCCTTCATGAAAAGGACGACCTTGTTGTCGGTCACGAGCGTGTCCATGCGGGACTTGAAGGCGGGATCGAGAGCCATGAGAACCTCCGGTTGGCGGCAGAATGTAGCGCCCGATCTCACGCCCGTCGAGCGACTTCAGGCACTCCCGATCAGCCACCACGTCTGCATCGCTCCGCGCCCGTCGTGTCCCAAAACTCGATCGGACCCATTTCTCGTCCTGGCCCGGCCGACGGCGCGAGATTTCGGGCACGCCGCCGGCGCAGCTCGACCCCGGTCTCGGTGACGAGCTGGCCCGCTGCATGACAGAGCGGCTCCAGCCGCTCTACGCGGCGCGACGATGGTAGTGATTGAGGAGGCCACCGAGCCGCTCACGACGCTGAAGGGGAGCCTCCGACCCCGGCTCGTTTGCCACCGGCTTGATGTGCCGATTTGAGAGCTCCTGGTGCGGCCTCTCTTCGTGATGGTGCGAGGCGTACTCGCGAACGCATCGCCGCAAGTGGGCCTCGTTCAGCGGAATCACGCGGTCGAGACACTCGGACTTGATGGAGAGCACGAACCGTTCGGCGTAGGCGTTCAAGTTCGGGCTGCGGGCCGGGAGGATCAGGCACTTCACGCTGCACTCGCGAAGCATGGCGCGGAACGCGCCGGTGTAGAGCGGATCCCGGTCGAGAATCAGATACCGGATCCCGCCGAGGAAGCCGTCTTCGGCATCCGTGAGATTCCGAGCAAGCTGCTTCATCCACTCGCCGGTCGGGTTCGGCGAAATCCCGGCGATGTGGACCTCACGGGTCTTCAGCTTGATGACGAAGAAGACGCTGTATCGGACGAGTCCGCGAGCGGTGGGCACTTCGACGGTGAAAAAGTCGGCCGCAGCAAGGACCTCCCAGTGCGCCTTCAGGAACGTCTTCCACGGCATCCGCTGCTTACGCTCCGGTGCAGGCTCGATGCCGTGGTCCGACAAGATCCGCTGGATCGTACTGCGCCCGAGCTCGTGTCCCACATGGAGCAGCTCGCCCCGGATGCGGGTGTAACCCCAGGTCGGGTTCTCCTGCGCCATGCGGACGACGAGGGCGACCAGGTCCACCGGGGTCGGTGGCCTCCCGATCCCTCGGCTCTTCGACCCGTCGTACTTCCGCGCAACCAGAGTCCGGTACCAGCGCAGGATCGTCGCCGGAGTCACCAGCCCGGCAAGCTCGTCCAGGGCCTTTCGCCCCAGCGTCTTGCCTCGCACCGCGAGTCGACGTCGCTGAGCATCGGTCAACCGCAGACGACGGCTCCCAAGCTGCTCTCGGAGCACCCAGTTTTCCTCAAGAAGGTACTCGATCGCCAGCTGCTGCCGACGGTTGACCCAGCCCGACGCGATCACGACGAGAAACTGGAGCGCGAACGGGAGCTGAAGCATCCGGTCATGCTCGCTCGTGAGCCAGGCTCCAGCAACTCACCAGACTCCCCTGATCGACAGACGCAAACCACGATCGAGTTTTGGGACACCACGAGGCCGTCAGCGCCTCGTCGTCCTCGGCATCCAGATGAACCAACGTGGCTCCTCCCCCGCAAATGTTTCCGCGTTCGCGCCGTGGGCGCAAACCCCACGTCAGGACGGAACGAGCACTTCCCGAGCGCGACAGCCGTGGGCGTCCACATCCAACGCCACGTGGTGCCGGAGCGTCCGCCCCGCCTGCGCAAACACCCGGGGAACCCGCGCGGCGTTCACGTAGAGGGTGCCGTCGTGCGTCTCCTGCCAGGTGCGCAGACCGCCACCGCGCAGGCCGTGGTGCATGTGCCCGGCGATGACCGCGAGCACCTGCTTGCCTTGTTCCCGAGCGTGGTCGAGGGCCTCCCGCAAGTCGGGATCCCCCTGGTCGCCCTCCTCGTCCCGAAAGTCGCAGCCCCAGGGATCGCCGCGGCGATCGCCCAACCCGGTGGGCCCGTTGTGGGCGAGGAAGAGCAGCCGATCCGCGTCGGAGTCGTCCACGAGGCCACGCAGCCGCTGGGCTGAGTCCTCCATCGAGCGCACGCCGAAGCGCTTCGCCAGGAACGGAGCGAACGCCATCGTCGGTCCCCCCATCGAGTGGGGGCGCCCCACGATGAGATCCAAGCCGTCGGCGATTCGGTGCCGGCTGTAGCCCCCCACTTCGACCGGACCGAGGGCGTGTGCGATCGCCTCCATGCGCTGGCTCTGCCCTCGACTCAACGCACGCACGAGGCGGGGTTTGCCGGCCACTTCGCCCGCGAGTGCGCCCAGCGAAGGGCCGTCGTGGTTTCCGGGGACAACCAAGCTTGTCTTGGTCATGGTCGCGATGGACCGACACAAGGCGACGGTCTGGCTGTGCCGATAGCCCCCCAGATCCCCCACGAAGAGCACCCGGTCGTACTCGCTGGAGTCGAAGAAGCGAACGTCTTCGGGCCCCCATCGAAGGTGCACGTCACCGACAATCGCCAGGGTCAGCAGGTCCAAGGGCAGTCAAAGTACCGGATCTGAACTTGAGGACCGCCATTCGGGGCGTCCTTGGGCCCCCTGCCAACTTGGCCAGGGTCCAGCTACACTGCCGAACCTGCCCCGATGGGCACTCGAGGGACCTTTATGCTGCGTTCGCTTTCTGCCGCTCTGTTCGCTTCCGTGCTTCTGACGCCCATGGCCGCGCTCGCGGGCCTGGCCATCCAGTACGAGATCGAAGACACGAACTACCACTTCGTCGACATCAGCACGCTCGGGACGCCCGGACCGAACGCGGACGACGGTGAAGTGAACCGCTCCATCGGGTTCGCCTTCCCCTGGTACGGCGGCACGTACACCAACATCGTCATCGCCTCCAACGGCGCCGTCGAGCTCCGCAACGACACCTCGCTCGCGGGCGTGCACTTCGTCAACGAGGAGCTCCCGGACGACAACGACACGGACCTCGCCCCCTTCTGGGACGACCTCGACCCCAGCACCGCCGGCGACGTCCTGTACTACGAGGACACCGCCCTGGGCCGCTTCATCGTGCAGTGGGACCAGGTCGCGCACGCCGCTCTCACCTCTGACGAGCTCGTCACCCTTCAGCTCATCCTCTACGACACCGGCTTCGCCTCGTTCCAGTACCAGGACGTCACCTTCGGCTTCGGGGGCTACGACTTCGGAGCGTCGGCGACCGTCGGCGTGCAGGACCTCGCCGGGGGAACCCAGCTGGGCGGCAGCTTCGAGCAGCACTCCTACAACTCCGCCGTCCTCGCCGACCAGACGGCGCTCGCGGTGTTCCTCGACGACTCCGACGACGACAACGACCTCTTCCCCGACGTGGTCGACTGCGAGCCGCTGGACCCGACCATCTACCCCAACGCCCCGGAGCTGTGCGACGACGGCATCGACACCGACTGCGACGGCAGTTTCGCGGACGAGTTCCTCGACTTCGACGGCGACGATGACCCCGACTGCACCGACCCCGACATCGACGGCGACCTGAGCCTCAACGACGACGACTGCGACGACTTCGACGCCTCCATCTACCCGGGCGCGCCCGAGAACTGCGACGGCATCGACAGCGACTGCGACGGCAGCATCGTCGATGAGGACTTCGACACCGACGGCGACCTCGATCCCGACTGCATCGACGATGACGATGACGGCGACGGCAGCCTCGACGGCGACGACTGCGACCCCGTGGTCTCCACCACCTACCCAGGCGCCCCCGAGGACTGCGACAACATCGACGCCGACTGCGACGGCGACCTGGTCGACGGCTTCCTCAACACCGACGGCGACCTCGAGCCCAACTGCATCGACGAAAACGACGACAACGACTCCGACCTGGACGTCGATGACTGCAACCCGATCGACCCCACCGCCTACCCCGGCGCGCCGGAGTCCTGCGACCTGATCGACAGCGACTGCGACGGCTCCTTCGCCGACGACTTCCCGGACTTCGACGGCGACGACGACCCCGACTGCACCGACCAGGACCTGGACAACGACAGCTCCCTCAACGTCGACGACTGCGAAGACTTCGACAACGCCATCTACCCCGGCGCCCCCGAGTTCTGCGACGAGATCGACAGCGACTGCGACGGCTCCATGGCCGATGAGTACGACGACTTCGACGGCGACGACGACCCCGACTGCACCGACGAGGACATCGACGACGACGCCTTCTTCAACTTCAACGACTGCGACGACTTCGACGAGACGATCTTCCCCGGCGCGGTCGAGATCTGCGACGGCGTCGACGACGACTGCGACGGCTCCATCGTCGACGAGTTCGACAACTTCGATGGCGACGACGAGCCTGACTGCTTCGACGCCGACGACGACAACGACGGCGTCACCGACGCGGACGAGGCGCTCGTCGGCTCCGACCCGTTCGACGTCGACAGCGACGACGACGGCCTCACCGACGACCTCGAGATCGACGACCCCAACGACCCGATCGACAGCGACGACGACGGCCCCCCCAACGCCATCGACGACGACGACGACGGCGACGGCATCCCCAC
>PVBE010121563.1_pt1 | contig 17934 bp, 14 predicted proteins | sample 1631181 | NCBI WGS metagenome assembly PVBE01 (sample SAMN08397723, study PRJNA350692) | Marine metagenome, whole genome shotgun sequencing project. | isolation source: water | place: Pacific Ocean | collected 2012-04
CCTGATCATCAGCGAGAGCACGGTGAAATTCCATCCGCGAAATACACTGGACAAGCTCCACCTGGTGAACCGGGGCCAAGTCATAGCTTACGCAACGCGGCGAGGTCTGGACACCACCCGGCGCCCAACCATCGACCGAATACAATCGGCCTTGACTTTCGACGATCTGTTGCCACTGTAATGGCGCAAGCAAACAGGCACCAAAATGCACGGAGGTATCGAGGCTACCCTGAATCCGGCGCTTGCTTGCCGAATTCAATCAGGCAGGAGGGTTCAGTATGATTGCCATGAAACGGAAGTTTCTGGTCTTTTTGGGAGCCTTGGTGGGCCTACTACTCTTCGCTGCTATGGCTTGTGGCAGCGACCCGACTCCAGTGGTGCAGACCGTCGTCGTCCCTCAGACTGTTGTCGTCCCGGCAGAACCGGCGGACGCCCGGTTGGACACCGTTCTCGCCCGCGGCAAGGTGATCTGCGCCGGCCGGGCCGATCTGGCCGGATTCGGCTACCTGGACTCGGTCGGCAATAACAAGGGCTTCGACATCGACCTTTGCCGGGCCGTCGCCGCCGCCATCTTCGGCGACCCGTCCAAGCTGGAGATCATCCCCATCACCGCCTCCGAGCGGGGCCCGACCATCCAGGCCGGCGAAGTGGACATCCTGTCCCGCAACGTCACTTGGACCTCCACTTGCGACTCGCAGTGGGGTAACTACACGATTACCATGTTCTACGACGGCCAGGGGTTCATGATTCCCAAATCCCTCGGATTCAGCAGCGCAATGGAACTGGACGGGGTCACCGTGTGTGTCACCAGCGGTACCACCACCGAGCTGAACCTGGCCGACTTTTTCCGGCAGCACAGCCTGGACCTGGAGACCGTGGTGTTTGAGGACACCGCGTCGGTCTACGGGGCCTACGAGCAGGGCCGCTGCGACGCCACCACCAGCGACAAGTCGCAGCTGGCGGCCATAAAGAGCGGGTTCGCCGATTCCGGCTCCCACATGATCTTGCCGGAGACGATCTCCAAGGAGCCCCTGACCCCGGTGGTCGCCCACGGTGACGATCAGTGGTTCGACCTGGTCAAGACCGTCATGTACGTGCTGATCAATGCCGAGGAGTTGGGAGTTACCCAGGGTAACGTCCAACAAATGCTCGCAAGCGACAACATCCTGATCCAGCGCATGCTGGGCGTCGAAGGCGAGTTCGGACAGTCCGACCTGGGCCTTGGTTCGGGCTTTGCGGTGGACGTAATCAGCGCCGTGGGCAACTACGGAGAGATCTACGATCGCTACATGGGCCCCAACGGCGACGCCTTCAGTTTGCCACGAGCCCTCAACGAACTCTGGGCCGACGGCGGCCTGATCTACGCGCCGCCACTTCGCTAGACCGAGTACTCACGGACCCGCGCCCGGCCAGGCTCGAATTCACGGCTTGGCCGGGCGCGGCCGTGGCGTTTCTGGTGCTTGAGCTTTGATGCGCCTCCTCACCTATCGCGGCGTTCCCGTGTGGCGGGATGTCCGGGTACTGCGTTGGGTCGCCCAGATAATCTCCGTAATCGTCGTCCTTTCCTTCCTCTTTTTCGCGGTCAGCAACGTCCTCGACGCCGCCGATAAGCGGGGGCTGGCCCTGGGATTTGACTTCCTGGAGGAGGAGGCCGGGTTTCCCATCGCGGAGTCCGTCATCGACTACGAGGAGTCGGATTTCTTCCGGTACGCCTTCCTGATGGGGATATTGAACACTATCAAGGTGGCGCTGCTTGGCATCGTGCTGGCCACCGTGCTGGGCTTCTTTCTGGGCGTCGCGCGGCTTTCCACCAACTGGCTCCTCAGGCAGATCGCCGGCGTCTACATCGAAATCTTTCGCAACATCCCCCTCCTGGTCCAGCTCTTCTTCTGGTACTTCGGGGTCTTTCTTCTCTTGCCCACGGTGCGGGATAGCATACATTGGCCCGGCCCCGTTTATCTGAGTAACCGGGGCATCTTCATGGTCTGGGGGCATTTCTCCGGGTCTTTTGCTCCGTGGCTTCTTTTCGTCCTCGCCGGGTTCGCGCTGGCCGTTCTGGCGCGAGTCGTGTTGTCGCGCCGCCAAGAGCGGAGCGGGCGGCCCCGCTATCCCAACCTGGCCGGCGGCATGGTCCTGGTCCTGGTCGCGGCCGTGGGATGGGTCCTGATGCCGGAGAGTCCCCTCTCCAGAGAGGTGCCGGCCTTCGATCGGTTCAATTTCAAGGGGAGCCTGCGTCTCACTCCCGAGTTTCTGGCCCTTCTGGTCGGGCTGGTGGTCTACACCTCAGCCTTCATCGCCGAGGTGGTCCGGGCCGGCATTCAGTCGGTCCAGAGGGGCCAGGTCGAAGCGAGCCGGGCGCTGGGCCTCAGCGGCATGCAATCCCTGCGGTTCGTCATCATCCCTCAAGCCCTGCGGGTCATCATTCCCCCTCTCATCAGTCAATTCCTCAACCTGACCAAGAACTCCAGCCTGGCCATCGCCATCGGCTACCCCGACCTGTTCAGCATTGGCCGGATCATGATCAACCAGGCCGGGCGGGCGGTCCCCATCTTCCTGATGATCATGGCGGCATACCTGGCCATGAGTCTCACCTATGCCATCGTCGGGAACATCTACAACCGGCTAGTGCGCTACGAGGAGCGCTAGCGGTGACGACAACCTCGGAAACGGTGCGCCCTCCTCCCCTCAGTTCCGGTCCTGCCGGCTGGGTCAAGAAGAACCTGTTCAGCAACTGGTACAACGCGCTGCTCACCGTGGCGATGGCCGGCCTGGTGGTCCTATCGTTGAAATCCGTCCTCACCTGGGCCGTGGGCAGCGCCGATTGGACCCCGGTCTCAACTAACTTGAAGCTGTTCTCGGTGGACCAGTACCCCTCCGATGAGGTATGGCGGGCCTGGACCAGCCTGCTCGTAGCCTCGTTTCTTGTCGGGCTTTCTTGGAGGGTGTGGGGCGGCGTCGCGCGCACCTTCGCGCGGGTCTTGGCCGTCGCCTTCGGCCTCATGGCCGTTCTTCCCCTGGACCTGGATATCCTGGGCCTGGAGGCGAGGCTGTGGCTCTTGGGCAACCCGGCGCTGATCGCCGCCGGATACCTCATCGCCGGCGTCCCCGTGGTCCGCCCACGGTGGGTCATGTGGGGATGGCTGCTGGCCTTCGGCCTGGCTCTCGTCCTGCTCCGGGGGGTTCCCGGCATCCCCTGGCTTCCTTCGGTGGAGACCGGCAAGTGGGGCGGGCTGCTGCTGACCTTCCTGTTGGCGGTGGTGGGGATTGTGGCCTCGTTTCCGCTGGGCGTTTTGCTCGCTCTGGGCCGCCCCCCCGCAGCAAGCTTCCGGCCCTCAGCATTTTCAGCACCCTGTTCATTGAGCTGGTGCGCGGCGTCCCGCTGGTCTCACTTCTGTTCATGACCCAGGTAATTCTGCCCCTCTTCTTGCCCGAGGACCTGAGGATCGACCGGGTGCTCCGGGCCCTGATCGCGATCACCCTCTTCAGCGCCGCCTACATGGCGGAGAACGTCCGGGGCGGTCTTCAGGCGGTGCCCAGGGGACAGGTCGAGGCGGCCCGAGCGTTGGGCCTGAGCGGGCCCCAGGTAATGCTGTACATCGTGCTCCCCCAGGCCCTGAGAGCGGTGATTCCGGCGATTGTGGGCCAGTTCATAAGCCTGTTCAAAGACACCAGTCTGGTGGTCATCGTCGGGATGCTGGACATCGTCGGCATCGGGAAGTCCATAGTCCTGGGCAACGTCCAGTGGATCGATCAGCAGCGAGAGGTGTACGTGTTCCTCGCCGTGGTCTTCTGGGTCTTCACCTTCTCCATGTCCTACGCCAGCCGCAAGCTGGAGGAGGCCCTGGGGGTGGGCAAGCGCTAGGCGGTCCCAACCGCAATCCCGCTACATCGCTTCGCGGCCCGGCCGTCGGGACGCGGGGACCATCCGGAGGCATCTAATGACCAGCCAAGAGATCGACGCAGCAGAGGACATCATCGTCTGCCAGGACGTGCACAAGTGGTTCGGTGACTTTCACGTTCTACGAGGGGTCACCACGACGGTCAAGAAGGGTGAGGTCGTCGTGGTCTTCGGTCCCTCTGGGTCGGGGAAATCCACGTTTATCCGCGTCATCAACCGGCTGGAGGAGCACCAGCGGGGCCAGATCACCGTCCGGGGCATCGAGTTAACCCACGATATTCGGAACATCGAGGCGGTCCGCAGGGAAGTCGGGATGGTCTTCCAGTCGTTGAACGTCTTCCCTCATTTGACGGTTTTGCAGAACATCACCCTGGCTCCCATCCGAGTGAGGAAGTGGTCACGGCGTGAGGCGGAGAGGGTCGCCATGGGGCTTTTGGAGCGGGTGGGCATCCCCGAGCAGTCCGGTAAATACACCGCCGAGCTTTCCGGCGGGCAGCAGCAGCGGGTGGCCATCGCCCGGGCCCTGGCCATGCAGCCGAGCATCATGCTGTTCGACGAGCCCACCTCGGCCCTGGACCCGGAGATGATCAAAGAGGTGCTGGACGTGATGCGCGAGCTAGCCTCCTCAGGCATGACCATGATCGTGGTGACCCACGAGATGGGTTTCGCCAAGGAAGTCGCCGACCGCATGATGATGTTCGACGATGGGGATATCGTGGAGGAGGGCACGCCGGCTCAGGTCTTCGACAACACCCAACAGGAGCGGACCAAGACCTTTCTATCCCAGATTCTCTGACGTTCTTTTCACGGGACTCCGGCGAAAACAGGCGTTCATCCTGAAGACTACGTCGGCGGAGCGATAAGCTCCGGAGTTACGCCATCGCCCCCACGGAAGCCGAAACGCCTATCTCCTGGTCGGTGAGGTAGCAAGCCGGGTCCGGGGCCCAGGTCCGTCCCCAGGTAGCCTCGGCCCTCACCCGGAAGTTGCCGTTGCAGATCTCCAGGAAACGGCACTCTGCGCAGCGGCCTTCCAGCAGGGCCTTCCGGTTCTTCAAGCCCGCCATGAGGGGGTCACTGGTATCGGTCCAGATATCCCCGAAGGGGCGCTTTCGCACGTTCCCCAGAGAATAGTGGCGCCAGAATTGGTCGGCATGGACGTCGCCCTTTTCATCGACACACCCGATGGCGATCCCCGAGTTGTTGCCGCCGTTCCATTGCATTAGCTTGTATACTTCTTCAGCCCGGCTGGGGTCCTTTTCTTTGAGTTTGAGGTAGAGGTAAGGGGCGTCGGCGTGATTGTCCACCGTCAGGACCTCGGTCTTCAAGCCCTTATCGAAGAGTTCTTGGGACTTCTGGAAGATCAGGTCCATCAGGTCCCTGGTCTCCTCGGGCGCCAGGGCGATACGGGACCGGTTCTTGCCCCGGCCCACGTACACCAGGTGATAGAAGCAGACCCGCTGGATGCCCTTCTCCTCAATCAGATCGAAAATGTCCCCGAGCTGATGGCAGTTGTGGCGGGTCAGAGTAAAGCGAAGGCCGGCCTTGACGCCCGCCGCATGGCAGTGGTCGATGCCCTCCAGGCTTTTCTGGAAGGTCCCCTTGACGCCCCGGAAGGTGTCGTGCACCGTGCCAATACCGTCCAGGCTCACCCCAACGTAGGATACGTTGGCCTTTTTGATTTCTTGGGCCTTCTCCCGGGTGATCAGGCTTCCGTTGGTGGATAGGACGGTCCGCAGGCCTTTGGACGTTGCGTAGGTGGCCAGCTCCAGAATGTCCGGCCGGTACAGAGGTTCGCCTCCGGAGAGCAACAGCACCGGGACGCCGAAGTCGGCTAGTTGGTCGATGAGCGCCTTCCCTTCTTCGAGTGAGGCCTCGTCGGGGTAGGCCTTGTCCTGGGACTCGCTGTAACAATGTATGCAGTGAAGGTTGCACCTTCGGCTGGTGTTCCACACCACCACGGGTTTTTTGTCCAGGCTGAAGCGCAGATACTCCTGGGACGTGGTGGCGGTGTTCCTGCCGTGGCGCAGCACCTCTCCTGTGCTCAAATCACCACACAACAACCTGGTAACATCCAGCATCTATTGACCTCCTGGAACCTCGAAACGCGAGTCTATAACCAGTATAGCTTAGATTATCGAGATATTGTGATTCTCGGCGGAGGTGGGGGCCCATCGCAGTGGCTGGTATTGATGTTCGGTTCCACGGGAGGCGTCCGGCCGGGTCAACTCCGGGGTCTCTGCCATGGCCGCCATTCGTCTCCGGCGCCTCCGGCCGAGGCAAGGCCCGTGGTCGACCGAATCCGAATGCTGTCCGGTCAGTCCCTTCGCGGTTGATATTGATCACCGGCAGGTGACGATTGACTCGTGATGGCGCAAAGCCTTCACCCATAATACAAAGCGGCGGGCTTCGATAGGCGGACTTGGGGTTACTATTTGACTTGGGCCTGCGCCGAAGCTAAGCTTGGGGACTGGATGCGGTAGTTCCGGTACGCCGCGGGTAATCGGCCCCGCTCAGCGGTTGATCGGCGGACAGTTTCAGCCGCGGGACATCGCCCCCAGTCCGGAGGGCATCGTGGACGTGGTAGACATCGTGGTTCTGGTGATCGAAGGAATCACCCTTTGCCTGCTTCTCTTTTTGCTGTACTTAATGCGGAATGTGTACGTGCTGGTTCGGCGGGACAGCCTGCCCCAGAGGGACTCCAACGAAGGCGGGGAGTAACACCACCCGGTTGAACGGTGTGGTTTTGCGGCGGGCCCAGGCCGATTGGCGGACGGGACGCTAGGACCGAATGCCGGCCTCTTTCGCTTCATCGCTCCGCTTCAGCCACCGCCAGCGCTGCAGTGGGTCGCTCACCGCGCGCAGCCAGACGCCGAAGAGGTTGAAGGACAGCGCGGTCAGGAAGATGGCCATCCCGGGCATGACCACGACCCACCAGGCGGAAGAGATGTAGGCGCGTCCGTTGGAGAGCATCGTGCCCCAGGAAGAATCAGGCGGTTGGATTCCAAACCCCAGGAAACTGAGGGTCGATTCGGTCAATATGAGCCGGGGTACGTCCAGCGCGGCGATGGTCATGAGGGGCGTGATCAGATTGGGCAGCACGTGCCGAAGGAGAATCCTGCGGTCGCTGCAACCGATTGCCTGGGCGGCTTCCACAAAAGCCTGCTCCCGGAGGGACATCACCACGCCGCGGGTGACCCGGCAATAGAGCATCCATCGTGCCACCGCGAACACGACGATGATGTTCTGAAAACTTGGTCCCAGAATGTATATCACCATCAGGGCCAACAGCAACAATGGGACGGACATGAAGACATCGACGATCCGCATGATGACGTCATCGATCGCGCCCCGGTAGTAGCCGGCCACCAGCCCCAGGAGTAGCCCGATAGTGCTGGAGACCAGCACTCCGAGGATTCCCACGGCTATGGAGATGCGGCCCCCAAAGATCAAACGGCTCAACAGGTCGCGGCCCAGATGGTCGGTGCCCAGGATATAGTAACGGCTTTCCTCAACCCAGGCCTCCCCCGAGCGGTCGGTGGCGATACCCGAGGACAAGGGCTCAATGTGCCGCAGCGGAAGCTGCCGGTCCTTGGGGTCGTGGGGAGACACGGATGGGGCGAAGATGGCCGCCAGAACGATCAGCGAAATGAAGACCCCGGAAATCAGCGTGACCTTGTCGCTGATGAACGCCTGCAACAGCGGATGCTTCCAAATGGCCAGGATCCGGTTGGGCCTTCGCATAAGGGTTGCAGTCTTGTTTGTCACGTTAGGTCATATCCCCCGGTTCCCCTCAGGGAACCAACTACCGCCGTTGCCCCAGTTCTCTACCCTGCTATTTGTAGGAAATCCGAGGATCCAGCCAGGTGTAAACAAGGTCCACGATGAGGTTTATCGCCATCACCATCAGGGCTATCACGAAGACCGAAGCGGTGATCACCGGCAAGTCTCGAGCGTTTATGGCGTTGATGAGCAGCAGGCCCAACCCGGGCCAAGCGAAAATAATTTCCACCACGGTGGAGCCGTTCATGAAAGCGGCCAACTCGTCTCCCATGAGGGTCACAATGGAGACGGAAGCGTTCTTGAGAACGTGGCCATAGAGGATGGCGTTCTCGCTTAGACCCTTGGCTCGGGCCGTGGCCACATACCCCTTGCCGATTTCGTCGATGACCGTGGCCCTGGTTATCTGGGCGAGCCGGCCCATCACCCGGGGAGCGAGGGTCGCCGCCGGCAGCACCATGAACTTCCAGCCACCGGGCCCCAGGCCATCGAACCCGGAGGTGGGCAAGAGTTCAAGTCTGACGGCAACGATCAGCATGAGCATCAGGGCCAGCCAGAACTCGGGGATGGAGACCACGGCAAAGGTGAGCACGTTCACGAGGCGGTCAATGAGGCCCCGGGGATGTCTGGCGGCAAGGATGCCTATCGGAATGCCAAGTATACCTACCAGCCATGCCGCCAGAGCCAGGGCGGCGGTCTTGGGCAGGCGGTCCATGACCAGCTCGCGGGCGTCCACCTTGTAGGTGATGGACCTGTCGAAGTCGGGCGAGCAGGTTACGGTGCAACCGGTTACGACGCTGGCGAAATAGTCGGCGAAGCGAACGTGCAGGGGCCGGTCAAGCCCGTATTTCTCGTGCAATGCATCGATGGTTGCCTGTGGGGCGTCCTGGTCCACCATCAATGTGACGGGGTCGCCCAGCACGTTGATCGCGAAGAACAGGAGCGTCATCAGCCCCAAGACTACGAATACCGAGTGGGCCACCCGGCGGATCATGTAGTTACGCAAGGTATTCTCTCATGACAAGTTCCCAGGGTAACCGGATTTCTCCCGGTCCAACGGATGCCGGAGAATCCCGGTCAAGGTTTATCCAACAGAATGCTGTTCAGCCCTCAGACCTGCTCAGGGTCATCCGTTCTTAGGCCCGCTCGTGGTGAGCCCCGGGGACCCTGGCTTTGGGCCATGAATCAACTCCTGAACTACACCTGCCATTCGTGTTCTTGTAACCAGTCGTTCCGGGGAGCCACGATAGGGCGGGACTGAGAAGTATCCGGGGCGGACCTATAATCACCGTTGTGCGAGATACCCCGGACCCAGATCCTTCGTCTAGCTCAGGTTGACAAGCCTACGCAATGTTCGATTCCGCGGCCCACACGGGTGACAGATCCCTTCGGGGTCCGTTGCCGACCGTTGCGACCCGGCCGGCCGAGGAGGCCCGACCTCGGGAGATTCCTTGAGGCCATGGGTTTGACGGCGCGGAGCCGGCCTTCGACGGGCCTCACGCCATTGTACCAGGCAGTTCGATCATCGCAAGCATGACCGTGCCTCGGGTTTCCCCCGAGGCACGGTCTATGGGTACAAATTTACCGCCGGAAAGGCTACTAGTTGCTGAAACGCATGGCGTTGATCCGGACCCGGCGGTCGAAGCGGGGCTCCCAAACCAGCTTGGGATTGACCGCGTAGAATACCGGCAGATCAAAGGGACTCAGCCACAAGGACTGCTCGTGCACGTAGTCGGCCAGCTCGGTCAGCAGCCGGACCCGTTCCTCGCCATTAGCTGAGTTCGCCGGTCCGATCTTCTCTTGGATGCCGCCGGGACTGGGGTCGCAGTTGGGCGACTGGATCCTGGCGCAGTTCAGGTAGTAGATGGCCTGGCGGCCGAAGTCCAGGGTCTCATTGGAAGGCTCGTTGCCGTATATGTCATAGGTCGGGCAGCTCGCGCTGCCGTTCTGAGTGGCAACCTCCATGGCCGCCTGCATCTCTTCGAGGGTGGCCTCGGAAGGATCGACGTCTCGGCCGCGGGATGCCAGCAGGTCAGCCACGGCCCGGCCGGAGCGGCAGTTGCGCGCTTCGACGAATTGGGCCACGTCGCCGATGGTGATGTCTACATTGATGCCCACTTCAGCCAGGTAGCTCTGGTAGGCTTCCACGACCTCCACCTGTTTGGGGATGCGGGTGCCGCGGCTGAACAGTGTGAGCGTGGTATCGAAGTCGTAGTCGGCCTCTTCAAGGAGTTGCCGGGCCAGGGCGGGATTATATTCATAGGGCGCCGTATTCTCTTCGGTGGCGCCGATGACGCCGGGCCAGATGATGTTGCCCCGGCAGACGGAATTGCCGCCGTACAGGGCGTCGATGATCTCCTGGCAGTTGATGGCGTGGTTCATGGCCAGGCGCACCTTCTGCTTCGAGGTCTCCCCACCCCAGATGCTGAGGAGGTCCATGGAGAAGGTCTCGGCCGAACCTCCGGACATGAGTTGGTCGGTGTCCAACACGTCGACGGCGTCGACACCCACGTCCCAAGCCAGGTCGGCCTCTCCGGTCTGGATCATGGCCATCATCACCTGGGGCTCGCCGCGGAAGAGGAAGGTGACGTCACGGATCACGCCTTTCTGGAACTCGAAGTGGTCGCCGGCCGGAGTGTAGTCATCGAAGACTTCGATGGTAATTGAGACACCGGAGTTCCACTCCACCTGCTTGTACGGGCCCAAGCTCATGTTTTGCCGGGAGCGCTCCGACTCGCTATGGGTGGCGAGAAACTCGGGCGCCGTGAAGTTCAGGAAGAAGGTGGTGTTGGGGAAAACGGGGCACGGTGCGTCGCAGTTGAAGTCCATGGTGAAGTCGCCCACCACCTCGGGGGTGAAACCACCGGTGTAGCCGTAGCTGTTGCTCTCGGTGTCGGCGTTGCTCAGGAAATCAGCCGACGGGAAAGCCGCCTGGGCGTTGAAGTCCTCGCCATTGTGGAATTTGACACCCTGGCGCAACTCGAAGCGCCACTTGTCGGGCGCCAGTTGCTCCCACCCGGTGCTCGCCGTGGTGGGAACGATCCTCTGGTCGTCCCCCGACTGCCAGGTGAGGGGGTCCGACAGGTTGTCGATGTGAATGGCGGAGACGATGCCGCTGGCGGCCCCAAGAGAGTCCAGCGTGTCCGACTCCTCGGGGAGGACCAGGACGATGCTGTCTTTGGCGGTGACCGCCGTGGGCGCCGGGGCGACCGTCGCCACCGGGGTGGGCACAGGAGTCGACGTAGCTGACGGCGCCACCGTGGCTGCCGCCAACGTGTTTGCGGGTTTCACCGGGACAGCCGTGGCTGCCGGGGCTACTGCGGTTGCTGCGGGGCGTGTGGCCGTAGCCGATCCTCCGCAGGCGACGATAACCAAGGCTGTCAGGGCAATCACGCCCACCAACCATTGCCACGTTCGAGAGTTGTTCGATGTCTTCATGGAATCCGCCCCCTCCTTAGATAGAATGACACGAGTCCGTCGCCCGATTCCGGATTGTCCCGTTCCAATTGCCCGGGCGACACCGAAAGCGATTTGGCAGACTCCATTACAATCGTTGCGGAACAATTTGTCAAGGGAAATGCAAGTGCTGTGAAGCGTCTAGCATTCTAAGGAATGATGGTGAGCCTGACCTGTCTCTTCAGGCTGGACCGGCGAAATCAACAGGGCGGGATGGCTCGCCTTTGCCGGGCCATCCCGCCCTCCGGTTGGTCTTTCTATTAGAGGAGCCTGGTAGAGGAGCCTGGTTGAATCGCCTCCGGCGGCCCCGTCCGTTTCTGTTCTTAGGAGTATCCCGGCCGGTGCTAGGCGGATTCCTCACGAAATCGCGGCCCAGCCTACCTTGGAAAGGAACGGAGAAAGGAACGGAGAAAGGAACGAAACAACGGGGACGAGGGTGAAGCCGGCGCCGCCGGCGCGCCCTCTCGCGACAGGCTCAGAGGATAGGCGGAGGTGGGTGTTGTCGGTCGGCCCGTGGAGCGCCGGCAAAGCCCCAACCGCGTCACCGGGACAGCCGTGGGCAGGCATTACGCGCCAATGCCGGCCTCTTTCGCCTGATCGGTCCGTTTCAGCCAGCGCCACCGCTGCAATGGGTCGCTTACGGCGCGCATCCAAACGCCGAAGAGGTTGAAGGAGAGAGCAGTCAGGAAGATGGCCATTCCCGGCATGACCACTACCCACCAGGCGGTGACGATGTACTGGCGGCCGCTGGACAGCATGAGGCCCCAAGAGGAGTCGGGCGGCTGGATGCCGAACCCCAGGAAGCTGAGGGTGGATTCGGTCAAAATGTTCCTGGGCACCTCGAGGGCGGCGATGGTCATGAGGGGCGTTATCAGGTTGGGCAGGATATGCCGGGAGATGATTCGCTTGTCGGTGCAGCCGATGCTCCGGGCCGCATCGACGAACGTCTGCTCCCGCAAGGACATTACCATGCCCCGGGTGACCCGGCAGAACAACATCCAGCGGGCCACGGCAAATACGATGAGGATGTTCGTGAAGCTCGGCCCCAATATATAGATCACCATCAGAGCCAATAGAAGTAAGGGCACCGCCATGAACACGTCGACAGTCCGCATGATGATGTCATCGATCCTGCCGCGGTAGTATCCAGCAATCAACCCCAGGAGCACACCGATGGAGCCGGAGAGCATCACTCCGAGGACTCCTACAGCCAGGGAAATCCGTCCTCCGTAGATCAAACGGCTCAGATAGTCGCGTCCCAGGTGGTCGGTGCCCAGAATGTAGAAACGGCTCTCCTTCGTCGGCGGGCTCACCGAGCGGTCGGAGGCCATGCCGGAGGAAAACGGCTGAAGGTGCCGGAGGGGGAGTTGCTGGTCCTTTGGGTCATGGGGGGCAACAAACGGGGCGAAGACAGCCGACAGGACGACGAGCAGCAGAAAGGTTGCCGATATCGTGGTAATCGAATCGCTGAAGAAAGCTTGGACCAGGGGATGACGCCATAGTCCGACAACAGGGTTGAGCCGTCTGCCGGGTACAGATTCATCTATCATTACGATACCGCATCCTTGAGATGTCCCAAACAATTAACCAGCATGGGCCCGGGCTCCAGCATCTACTTGTATGAAATCCGCGGGTCCAGCCAGGTATACACCAGATCCACGATCAGATTTATTGTCATCACCATCAAGGCGATTACGAACACCGAGGCCGTGACCACCGGCAGGTCCCTGGTATTGATGGCGTCAATCACCAGTTTGCCCAAGCCGGGCCAGCCAAATATGACCTCAGCCACCGTGGCGCCGTTCATGAACGCGGCAAGTTCGTCGCCCAACAGGGTTACGATGGAGATGGCGGCATTCTTTAGGACGTGGGTGTAGAGGACGGTGCTCTCCGCAAGCCCTTTGGCTCGAGCAGTTGAGACGTACTGCTTGCCCATCTCTTCGATCATCGTCGCCCGGGTAATCTGGGCGGTGCGGCCCAACACCCGGGGGGACAGGGCGAGGGCCGGCAGGATCATGAATTTCCAGCCGCCAGGCCCCAGGCCGTCGAACCCGGAAGTGGGCGTCAGGTCCAGCCTGACCGCCACCACCAGGATCAGCATGAGGGCCAACCAGAATTCGGGGATGGAGATGACCGCGAAGGATATTATGTTCACGATGCGGTCGAGCAAACTTCTCGGCCGTCGCGCCGCCAGCATCCCCAACGGGATTCCCACGGCGCCGATAAGCCAAGCGGAGATGGCCAGCGCCGCGGTGTTGGGCAGGCGGTCCAAGACCATGCCGCGGGCGTCGAGGCGGTGGCGAAGGGACTTGTCGAAGTCACCGGTCAGCAGGTTGCCGTAGTAATCCGCGAAGCGCACGTGCAGGGGGCGGTCCAGCCCGTAATGCTCCCGCAGGGCGTCGATGACTTCCTGGGGGGCTTCCGGGGCTACCATCAACTGCGCCGGGTCGCCCAGGATGTTGAAGGCGAAGAACAGGAGCGCCATGAGCCCCAGGACAATGAACAGCGAGTGGCCCACCCGCCGAATCATGTAGTTACGCAAAGCGTTCCCCTACTCGCGTTGGCAATGCCTCTTCAGGATTGGCTGGCTCTTCGCTGGGACAGCGTGTAGGCGAAGGGTAACGCCCTGCGCCTGGGGGCCCTGGGTGTGGGCTTTGCTTTCCCCTCTGGGGAGGCCGATTTCGCCCGGCAGGCCAGGCTGGCGGGATCTCGCGCTGCCGGACTCGGACCATTCCCGCGATTTGGCCCAGACTTTCATTGAATATAAACGAGTGAACATAGACTGGGCTGTTTCTGCCGTCCCAACTCCGGCAGCCACGGTGGGTTATCGCGGTGCCGCTCTCTTTTTGAATCGGCAGACCGCCTGTTGGATGTGTCAAGGTTCGAGGTGCACCTCCCCGGCCTTCCAGTAGGTGTTGAGCCTCATTCTACTCAACCCGGAGAGGTTGTCAATGAATGTGGGGAAGGGGCCAGGGACGGCGCCCTGGCCCCTCCACCTTGACGAAAACGAACTCACCACCTATCCGGGGTTAAGTTAGTCTGGGCTATGGGCTGAACCACATGGCATTAACCCGGATGTTGGGGTCCAGCCGAGGCTCGAAGTTAAGCTTGGGGTCAACCCCGTACACTATCGGCAGGTCGAACAGCGAGATCAGCAGCACATCGTCGTGGAGCTTGTCGGCCAGCTTTTCCAGCAGCCGCTGCCGCTCGGCTCCGGAGGCGGCGAGCGCCGGAGCGATCTGATCCTGTATCCCACCTGGGCTGGGGTCACAGACCAGGGACCGGATGCTGTTGCAATTCATGTAGTAGTTTAACTGGCGGCCGAAGTCCAGGGTCTCGTTGGACGGCTGGTTGCCAATCAGTTCACCGGTGGGGCAGTCGGCCCGCCCCTTGTCGATGGCAGCTTGGTGATCCGCTGATGTGCGATCGGCTGTCTTCGGGTCCTTGCCCGCGGCCTGCAGGATCTCCTCGGTTGCCTTGCCGGCGCCGCAACGAGTGAGGGCGCTGCGGATGGCGGATTCCACCACCTGGAGTTCCACGTTCATGCCTACCTGGTCCCAATAGCCGATCAACGCCTCGTTGACCTCGATCTGCTTGGCGACCCGGGCGGCGCGGGCTGAGATAGTAATCTTGTTATTCCTGTCGTAGCCGGCTTCTTCCAGAAGCTGTCGGGACTTGGCGGGATCGTACTCATAGGGAGTCGTGTTGTAGGTGCTGGCGCCGATGATGCCGGGCCAGATGATGTTGCCCCGGCAGGTGGTTTTCCCCGCATACAACGAGTCAACCAACTCCTGGCAGTTGATGGCGTGGGCCATCGCCTGCCGCACCTTCACCTTCTTCATCTCCGGATGCCAGATGTTGTTGACGGTCAGCGCGTAGGTCTCCGCCGAACTGCCGAACTTGACCATGTTGTCGGCCAGGCCGCCAATGCCATCCACGCCAAGGTCCCACCCTATATCGGCCTCGCCGGCTTCGATCATGGCGGAGATAACCAGGGGCTCTCCCCGCCAGAGCCAGGTGGAACTTCGGATGAAAGCCTTTTGGAACTCGAAGTGGTCCCCAACCGGGACGTAGTCATCGTAGGCTTCCTGGGTGATGGACACGCCGGGTTTCCAATCAACGTGCTTGTAGGGACCAAAGCCGATGCTCGTGCGGGCCCGCTCTTCCTCTGATGCGCCGAGCACCCACTTGGGGGCCTCGAAGTTCACGAAAAACGCGGTGCTGGGGAAGATCGGGCATGGGTCGGAACAGTTGATTTCGAGAGTAAACTCGCCCACCGCCGCAGCAGTGAAAGGACCGGTGTAGTTGATGCTGCCGGAGGGAGGGCTTACCAGGGCGAGTTCGCCGGGGCTACCGAGAGAAACCATGCTGGGCAGGGCGGCCTCAGCATTCCATGCTTCCCCATTGTGGAACTTGACTCCCTGCCGCAGCTCAAACTGCCAGGTGTCCGCGTCAATCTGCTCCCAACCCACCGTAGCGCTGGTGGGAACAATGCGCAGGTCGTCCCCCGACTGCCAGGTGAGGGGGTCCTGGATGTTGGAGTGGCTGATAAATTGGGTGAGGGCGGCTCCAAGAGAGCCGAGAGAACTCATCAGGACCGGCTCTTCAGGCATTACCAAGGTAATGTGGTCCCGAGCGGAGGTTACGCCCGCCGGTAAGGCGGTCGCCTGGGGCGCCGCGGTTGGGATGGCTGTGGCCACCGGGGCCGCTTGCACCGTTGCGGTTGGGGCCGTGGTTGGCCGCGGGGTTGCCGTTGCCGAACTTCCGCAAGCCAAGACTGCCAGGGTGACTAGAGCGACCACACCCAACATCCACCGCCGCCAATTAGTGTTAGTCGATGAGATCATGATTTTCGCTCCTTCTAAGGTAGGATACACGAATTCGCCATTCCCAGCCCAAAGCTCGCTGCTAATAGTCCTGGCAGCGGGCCGGACCATTCGAGACCTCAAGAAGCAGTAGACCCTCTAAGGCAATAATTGAAACCCATTTCAGGTCATTTTGTCAAGAGCGACTAACGGTTAAGTAAGCAGGGAGGGTGCTCTGGCCGTTTTCCACCATTTGCCGGAAGATATCAGCGATCATTCCCGTCCGGCCGTTTTCCGCTGAACCACCTCCTCGATCGTTCTTGCCGTTGAAGGTTGGCCTGGGAAACCCGATCCAGAAAGTTGCTGATCCCGATATAGCGGAAGTCGTCTCCGAGCAGGGTGTCCAGCGCACCCCACATGGAGTACAGGAACAGCAGGAAGGCGGCGGTGCCCATGGTCAACGCCAGGCGGTAGGGCAGATCGGCGACGACGATAACGGTGGCCGTGAGCATGATCAACGAGTGAATCACCGATGCCTGCAGGCCCTGAAAGGCTCCCCAGGCCAGCTTCCGCCGCCGGAACGAGCGCGATATCAAATAGGAAACAACCGGGCAAGGCACAAGGGAGAAGGGGAGGTCAAGTAAGAATATGGTTAACGGCACCCCGATTAGCAACGCGCTGCCGTGGGCTATGGCACTGCCCCGCCTCTCTAAATTGGTATAAGGCGACGCTTCTGGCTCCACCTTCCGCGCCGGTTGTCCCCGGTTCATAGCGTCTCCTGGCGAGGGCAGGAAAGCCCGGCCCTCCGGCCCTCGAAAGTTTCCATCCAGCTTCGCCGGATTGGCGGGGCCGGCCTGGTCTCGAAAGGCTTCGGATATTGCAGCGCCCCGGCCCCGCCGGTTAATAGCTCGATGATACCTTCTTTGGCGGCAAGCGCACAATTCTCTTTCCACATACGCCACAGCGGGCGCCGCCGGACGGCAACCCGTGGAGCCTCGAGGAGTCAGCCTCTCCGGCCGGCCCCGGAGGGCATTCTCGTACCAATGACGCCGGAATGACACCCGCAAGAACCAAGTTGACTCTGTACCGGCCTGGTTCCAATGGATGTGCCTGGGCGCCCGGTCGGATTTGAAGCATTTGGTGGACGGGCCATGCCGGTGAGTTGATAGCGGTATGGTCAGGTCCCCGGGTAGGTTGTAGACTGGTACCGTGACGCCCGGAGGTCCGGACCGGGCCGGGAAGCGACCCAGTCCCCGGCGCGGAAAACCGCCGGGGCGTCCGGTGCCCGTAGTTACTTAGCCAGTATTTACTTAGAAGGAGAGGTGACCGAATGCCGCTGAAGGGAATTCCCTCCTACAGGTTTCCGGCCCGGGGCTCCAATCACATGGTGGTGGCCGGCCACTACCTGGCGGCCGCCGCGGGTCTTCGTATCCTGGATCAGGGGGGCAACGCCATCGATGCCGGCGTGGCTTCGGGCATCGCCGTCAACGTCACCATGCCCCATTGGACCAGCTTCGCCGGAGTAGCGCCCACCATCATCTACCTGGCCGATAAAGACGAGGTGGTGACCATCAGCGGCGTGGGCCGCTGGCCCAAGGCGGCCACCCTGGAGTATTTCCGCGACACCTACGGCGAAATACCCGTTGGGGTGGCCCGGAGCGCGGTGCCCGGCGCCTGCGACGCCTGGCTGCGCGCCCTGGAGTTGTACGGCACCATGACCTTCGAGCAGGCCGTGCAGCCTGCCCTGGAGCTGGCCGAGGGTGGATTTCCGGCCTCCGAGTCCTTAGTGTCCCGAATCAAAGACTTTGAAGAGTTTCTCAGTGCCCACCCCGGTAGCCGCGAGCTGTTTTTGCCCGGCGGCAAACGCCTGGAGCTGGGGCAGCATTTCGTCCAGAAGGACCTGGCCGGCGTGTTCCACGGGATGATCGAGGCGGAGCGGGCTTGCTCCGGCGGTGGACGAGAGGCCGGCGTCCACGCCGCGCGGGATTACTTTTACAA
>PVBE012769665.1_pt1 | contig 17933 bp, 16 predicted proteins | sample 1631181 | NCBI WGS metagenome assembly PVBE01 (sample SAMN08397723, study PRJNA350692) | Marine metagenome, whole genome shotgun sequencing project. | isolation source: water | place: Pacific Ocean | collected 2012-04
AAAGCACCATTTTGCCGAGCTCATTCAGGATCGGCTCGGCGATTTTGAAACCCGCCTCCGGGCCGCCGACCATGATGCCAAGGGCGCCATTCTCGGCCACCTTCGGCCCGCCGGAGACCGGCGCATCAAGGAGCACCACGCCTTTTTCAGCGGCCCGCGCAGCATTGGCCTGTGAGGCTTCGGGCGCAATGCTCGCTGAATCGATCACCACCAGCCCGTCATGCGCGCCTTCGAGCACACCATTTGGGCCGCAGATGACGGCCTCCGAGGCGGCGGCATCGCTGGTCATGGTGAACACCACGTCCGACGCGGCGGCGACTTCTTTCGGTGAATTGGCCCAGGCCGCGCCTTCGGCGACCAGTTCATCGCCGCTTTCCTTGGTGCGATTCCAAACGGTGAGCGGATAGCCCGCCGCCATCAGCCGGCGCGACATCACCTTGCCCATGGTGCCAAGGCCAATGAATCCGATTTTCGTGCTCATGATATGTTTCCTGCTAAAGTAAATTGATGATTTTCATGATGACCGTCACCATAGTGATAAACATCAGAGCCAGCTCCCCCCGGCTGGCGGATTGTATTCTCGGATATAATCCTGGCAATGGCGATCTTGCACAAAGGCGGAAGATGGCATGACTGAAGCGCACGGCCTCGGCACGCCAAGGTGTCAACTGCCTGCGCCGCTACCCGCCATCCGCCCGCTGCCGAAATATGCCGCTGAGGGCGAATTGGCGGCGCGCTACGAGGATATGAAAGCGGTGCTGCAAGTGCCGTGGATGGGCGTTGTGACCATGGCCTTCGCCCATTATCCGAGCTTTTTCGGCGGGCTCTGGCAGGGCTTGCGGCCGCTTTGCGCCAGCCAGCCATTCGTTGCGGCGGTGCGCGAGCTGCGCGCCTATTGCGAGGCGGAGGTCGAGCGCCTGGAGCCGTCGGCGATCACCGCGAGGCTCGGCGAATGCGGCTATGGCGGACGCGAGGTCGATAATATCCGCGCCATGATCGAGATTTTCTCGCACGGCAATTTCCCCTATCTGATGATCGCCACCCTGACCCGCTCGCTGTTGCTCGGCGGCAGCTTCGGCGGCGACAGCGATAATGTTGCGCCGTTCGAGGGCCGCCACGCGCCGGATGTCTCCCAGCCCTTCCTCTTAATGGAGCACCACCATGCCGCCGCGCCGACCCAAGCCGTCTATGACGACATCATGGCGACGTTGGGTCTGCCGTTCGTCAATACCGACTACCGCGCGCTGGCGCGCTGGCCGAGCTATTTTGCCCTCGCCTGGAGCGATCTCAAACCGAGCGCCCAGAGCGAAGTGCACAAGGCTCTCGCCGATCGGGTTTACGACCGCGCGCTGGAACTGGCCAACGGCCTGCCCAATCCCGGCGGTCTCAACGCCGAAGCCCTGCAAGCAGCGGCTGTGCGCGACGCACGGCTCGAGGAAATCCGCCCGGTCACGCAATTATTCCATTATCTCTTACCAGAATTGGTGGTAAACGTAGCCTTCTTTCGCGCCCAGCTTCAGGGCAGCGGATAACCAAGACTGAGAAAACGATCCCCAAAATGACCAGCACGCCCGCGCGGCTCGCCTTGCGCGGACCCGAATTCATTGCCCTTGCGGCATTCATGATGTCGGTGTCCGCCCTTTCGATCGACGTCATGATCCCGGCGCTCGCCCTGATCGGCCGCGATCTCAGCATCGCCAGCACCAACGAGACGCAATATATCGTCACCGCGCTGGTTGCCGGCATGGCGCTCGGGCAATTATTTTACGGACCCCTTTCGGATAGTGTCGGACGCAAGCCGGCGATCTATGCCGGCTTGGCCATGTTTATCGCCGGCAGCATCATCTGCCTGGTGGCGAGCGACTTCCCGACCATACTGGCCGGACGCTTCCTGCAGGGCCTTGGCGCCGCCGGGCCGCGCATCGTCACCATGGCATTGGTGCGCGATCAATTCGTCGGCCCGGCGATGGCGCGCGTCATGTCGATCATTATTACCGTCTTCATCACCGGGCCGATCCTCGCCCCCTTTATCGGCCAGGGTATTTTGCTGATCGCGCCGTGGCGTTTTATATTTGTCCTGCTGTTGCTGTTGGGCGTGGCCGTCCTGGCCTGGTTCTCCCTGCGCCAGCCGGAAACCCTTGCCCAGGAAGCACGCCGGCCGTTTGCGCTTGGCCCGATCATGGCCGCCATGATCGAGACCTTCACCACGCGTATCGCCATCGGCCACACCATCGCCAGCGGCTTCGCCTTCGGTGCGATCTTCGGCTACATCAATTCTGCGCGCCAGATCTTCCAAGATATTTACGCCGTCGGAGATTATTTCCCGTTCTATTTCTCCGGCCTGGCGCTAGCCGTCGGCATCGCCACCATCGCCAATTCCTGCCTCGTGGCGAGCTTCGATATGCGCATTCTGTGCCGCAGCTCGGCCTTCGCGCAGGCGGCGATGTCGATTGCTTTTTTTGCCGTCGCCTACGCCGAGGGCGGTATACCGCCGCTCTGGAGCATGATGCTCTATCTCGCCGCCATGTTCTTCTGCCTCGGCATTTTGTTCGGCAATCTCAACGCCATGGCGATGACGCCACTCGGCCATATTGCCGGTGTCGGCGCCAGTGTAGTCGGCTCCATCGGCCTCTTTATCGCCGCCCTCCTCGGCACCGTGATCGGGCAGAATTTCGACGGCACGCTGCTGCCGCTGGTCGACGGTTTCGCCGCGCTCAGCCTTCTCACCATCGCCGCCTTACGCTGGGCAAGCGACAAACCAAGCGCGTAAACAAGCCCGCAAATATGTATAATTGACCTGCCGGGCGCGAGGAATAAAGTTGCCGCTTGAGCTTCATCAGGTAAAGCGAGGCAGACGTGTCGAACCTCAGGGTAGCCGTCGATATTGGCGGAACGTTTACGGATATTTGCATCATGGACGAGGCCAGCGGGCAGGTCCGCGTGGCCAAGACGCCTTCTACCCCCGACGACCCGTTGGAAGGCGCGATGAACGGCCTCGGCGAGGCCAAGGTCGATCTCAACGACGTCTCGCTCTTTTCGCACGGCACCACGGTCGCCACCAACGCACTGATAACGCGCCGCCTGCCGCCGGCCGCGATGGTCTGCACGCGCGGCTTCCGCGATGTGATCGAGATCCGCCGGGCCAACAAGGAAGAACTCTGGGATACCTATAGCGATGTCGCGCCGCCCTATATCCGCCGGCGTGACCGGCTGGTTATAAGCGAGCGCATCGATCAGGCCGGCGAGGTGGTCGAGGCACTCAATGAAGACGAAGCGCGCGAAGTGGCCCGCGTCCTCAAAAAACGCGGCGTGGAATCGGTCGCCATCTGCCTGATGAACGCCTATATGAACCCCGTCCATGAGCAGCGCCTGCAGGAGATCCTCAAAGCCGAAATGCCGGGCGCCGATATCATCACTTCGAGCGACACCCTGCCTGAGATTTTCGAGCATGAGCGTTTCTCGACCACGGTGGTCAATTCGATCCTGAGCCCGGTGATTGGGCGTTATGTCCAGCGTATGAGCGAACAGCTTAAGGAGGGCGGCTACGCCAGCGATCTGTTGTTGCTCCATTCCGGCGGCGGCGTGATGACGCCGGCCACCGCCGCGCGTTTCGCCGGGCGCCTGGCCGGCTCGGGCATTGCCGCCGGCGCCATCGCCAGCCGCCATATCGCCATGCTGTGCGGCTATGAAAATTCGATCGGCCTCGATATGGGCGGCACCAGTTGCGACGTCTCGCTGGTTTATGGCGGGCAATCGCGCGTCACCAAGGATTGGGGCATCGAGTTCGGCCATCCGATCCGCTTCCCGAGCATCGAAGTGCTGACCATCGGTGCCGGCGGCGGCTCGCTCGCCTGGATCGACGATGTCGGCGCGCTGCATAACGGCCCGCAATCGGCCGGCGCCGATCCGGGACCGGCCTGCTACGGCCGCGGCAATGACGTACCGACCAACACCGACGCCAATGTCGCCTTGGGCCGCCTAGGCACCTCGCTCGCCGGCGGCAACATCACGCTCGACCGGGGCGCCGCCGAAACGGCGGTGAAAACCGGCGTTGCCGAGCCGCTCGGCATGAGCATGGATGACGCGGCAAAATCGATTGTCAGTGTCGCCAATGCCAACATGGCCGATGCGGTGCGCCTGATATCGATCAGCCGGGGCTACGATCCGCGCGATTTCGCCCTCGTCGCTTTCGGCGGCGCCGGTGCGCTGCACGGCGTGGCGCTGGCCAAGGAATTGGCGATTCCGACTGTCATCGTGCCGCCCAATCCGGGCGTTACCTCGGCCCTCGGCTGCCTCCTGGTCGATATCCGCCACGATCTGGCGCAGAGTTATCTGAAGTCGGCAAGTGAGGCCGATGCCGGTGACATTGAGGCCAAATTCACCGAAATGGAAAACGAGGCGCACGAGCGGCTCGAAGCCGAGGGCGTCGCCGCCAAGGACATGCTGCTGCAACGCGCCATCGACATGATGTATGAAGGCCAGTGGCGCTCGCTCACCGTTTCGGTCGGTGCGCCGTTCAACTCGGTCGACGAGGCAATCGAGGCCTTCCACCGCGATCATGAACGCGAATATGCCTTCCGCCGCGACGATGCCGGCGTCGATTTGTTCCGCCTCAACCTGACCGCCATTGGCGTTACGCAAAAGGCCGAGTTGCAAAAGCACAAAAAAACCGGCGGCACGCCAAGCGCCAGCGCCACCCGCCCGGTTGCCTTCGACGAGCTGGACGCACCGGTCGATACACCTATCTACCAGCATGAAGACCTTGGCGCCGGTTCGACCTTCAATGGCCCGGCGATTGTCGAGCAGCTCGATTCGACCACTGTGATTCCGCCCGGTGTCAGGGTCGAAGTGGACGAATGGCTCAATATCCGAATTTACGTCTCGGAGGATTCCAAATGAGTGACAGCCGCTCAGGACTCACCCTCGATCCAGTCACTTTCGAGGTGTTGAAAAACTCCTTCATCACCACCGTCGACCAGATGGCCGAACAGGTGCTCAGGACCTGCTATTCCTTCGTCATCTATAATCGCGACTTTTCCTCGGCGCTGAACGACGCCAATGGCGATTCGATCGCGCAAGGCAATCAGGATATCGCCGTCCATGTCGGCACGCTGCATTACACCTGCAAGGATGTGATCCGCGCCTTCAAGGGCGAGATGAAGCCGGGTGACGTCTACATGATCAACGACCCCTATGCCGGCGGCACGCACTTTAACGATGTCCGTCTGATCCGGCAGATCTTCGTCGGTGACGAGATCATCGCCTACAGCCAGTCGAACGGCCATTGGTCGGATGTCGGTGGCAGCGTGCCGGGCTCGTTCGACGTCAATGCCAGGGAAATGTTCCGCGAAGGCATCCGCATCACACCGATCCGCATTATCGATCAGGGCGTGCTGCGCGAGGATGTCGCCAACATGATTGCCGCCAATACGCGCGACCCCAAATCGGTGATCGGCGATATGCGCTCCCAAGCCGAGGCGACGCGCGTCGCCGAGCGTGAAATCCTCCGCCTCGTCGATAAATACGGCAAGGACACGGTGGTCACCGGCTTCAAGGAAGTGCAGGACTATGTCGAGCAGGCGACGCGCCAGCGCATCGCCGAACTGCCCGACGGCTCTTGGGAAACGGTCGATTATATCGACCGCGACCCGGCAGAGGGCGAAGGCCTAATACCGATCCGGGTCAAGCTCACCATCGAGGGCGACGAGGTGACGTATGATTTCACCGGCAGCCACGGTTGCATCAGCACGCTCTATAATTCAGCCTTCGGCGCCACCTTCTCGGGCGTCGTCGCCGGCATGAAGACCTACTTCCCCGACCTGCCGCTCAATTCCGGCTTTTACCGGCCGATCAATGTGATCGCGCCCAAGGATTCGATCGTCGACGCGCCGTGGCCGGTGGCGGTGACCGGTTTCCTCATGCCGTTCGAGAAGATCATGAATTCGATCTACGAGATCTGGTCGGAAATTATCCCCGAGCGCGCCATCGCCTGCGCCTTCAATCTCGAATATCTCCTCACCGGCGGGCGCGATACGCGCCATGACGGCAAGCCGATGTTCATGTTCTACGATTGGCTGCCCGGTGGCTGGGGAGGGCGGGCGACCAAGGATGGCTGCAACGTCACAACGGCGTGCTTCGGCACCGGCCTGCAAACCCAGCCGATTGAGGGCCAGGAGCGGCTCTCGCCGATCCTCGCCAATGAATTCGAAATCCTGCGTGATTCGCCAGGGCCGGGTCGGTTCCGTGGCGGCGCCGGCGTGGTCAAAACCAGCACCCTGCGTGAAGCGGAAGATGCCGTGCTGAGCTATATCTGAGACCGCGAGCGGGCCATCGTTTGGGGCATCAAGGGCGGCCTGCCGTCCCTGCCGCACGGCCTCTGGGTAAAGCGCGCCAAGACCGGCGAGAAGGAATGGCTGGGGACGATTTTCTCCGATGTGGCCATTGAATCGGGTGATATGTTCAGCCGCCCGACCGGCGGCGGCGGCGGCCTCGGCGATCCGTTGGAGCGTGACCCGGCGGCGGTAATGCTGGATGTCGAAGACGATTATGTCTCGCTCGAGCGCGCCAAAATCGATTATGGCGTGGTGCTCAAGGTGATCGACCTCGACCTCGCGCAATATGAGGTCGACGCGGAAGCCACCAAAGAGGCGCGGCGCGAGATTGCCAAGGCACGGCGTGGCTGGCTGGCCGAAGACCCGGCCGATATCGCCGCGCGCTACCGGAAGGGCGAGATCGACAATATGGACATGGTCAGGCGCTTTGGCGTGATCGTCGATTGGGGCACCGGCGAATTGATGCCGAAATCGACCGAGCAGTTCCGTGATTCGGTCAAAATGCGCACCGCCGACCATTGGAACGACAGCATCGCCGAGCTTGGCGAAGCGGCGGAGTAGAAGCCGGGGCTTAGGGCCCCGGCACCAACTTCAGGACGTTGCCATCGCTGTTGGTGATGTAGATTTCACCGGCTGAATCCTCGCCGAACGACGTAACGTTGCCGATATCACCGGCTGCCCATTCGGTGATTTCGGCCACCCCGCCGTCGGCGTAACGCAAGCTGCGCAGGAAGCCGGTGCAGTAATCCGAGAATAGATAGTGGCCGGCGAGGGCGGGAATGGCGGCGCCGCGATAGACCAAGCCGCCGGTGATCGATCAGCCTTCATCGTGATCATATTCATAGGCCGGCAGCGTCAGCGGGCCGGGGTCGCAATCATCCCTGGTGAAGCAGTGATTGCCTTCCATCAGGTTCCAGCCGTGATTAAGGCCGCCGGCGGATGCCGGCACGATGGTTACTTCCTCCCAATCATCCTGGCCGACATCGACGACTTAGAGCAGGCCGGTCTCGGCATCGAAGGCGATGCGCCACGGATTGCGCACGCCCCAGGCCCAAATTTCATCCCGTGCATTGGCATCGCCGACAAATGGATTGTCGGGCGGAATGGCGTAGGGAACGCCCCGGTTGACATCGATACGCAACAGCGCGCCCAACAGGGTGGCGCGGTTTTGCCCATTGCCCTTGGGATAGCCGCCCGAGCCGCCATCACCCATGGCGATATAGAGCATGCCGTCAGGGCCAAACAGGATATGGCCGCCATTATGATTGGAATAGGGTTGTTCGACGCGGAGGATCAATTGCGCCGATTCCGGATCAGCGCGGTTGGCGTCCGGCGAAACCTGGTAGCGCTCGACAATGGTCGCGCCGCCGCGCGATTCGGAATAATTGACGAAAAAATATCCGTTCTTGGCGTAGTTGGGATGAAAAGCGAGGCTGAGGAGACCGCGTTCGCCACTGAAGCGCAGGCGCGCCGAGATATCGAGAAATGGTTCGTCGAGAAGGCGGACGCCTTCAACGATGCGCACCCGCCCGCCCTGCTCGACGATGAAGAGGCACGCATCATTCGGCGGCGCGGTGACGTAGAGCGGCGCCGTCAGATCGTCCGCCACCAGTTCGACAGCCACACCGGAGCGCTCTCCGGCATCGGCAGTGCCGGCCGCCAGCCACACGAACAATGCGACAAGAATAAGCCTCATGACTTGCTAATATAGTCCGCCGCGCCACCGCCGGCGAGGTGCCCGAACACGGCGCCGGAGGTAAGTCCGGTGCCGCCGGGATAGTTGAAATAGAATAGGCCGCCGACCAGCTCGCCCGCCGCATAAAGCCCGGGAATGGGGTCGACCGCGACATCGAGCACGCGCCCCGAACCATCGATATGCAGGCCGCCGAAAGTGAAGGTAACGCCGCAAGTGACGCCGTACGCCTCAAAGGGTGGGGTATCGAGAATGTTGGCCCAGTTGGATTTGGCAATATCGAGGCCCGCCGTGCCACGGCCATCCTTGACGTTGGGATCGAACGGAATGTCGCTTTGTACCGCGACGTTAAACTCGGCGACCGTCCGTTCCAGCGCCCCGGCATCGACGCCCTCCAGCTTGGCGGCGAGATCGGCGATGCTATCCGCCGTGACGCGTGTGACCTGGCGGATGCGGTATTCGTCGCGCAGCAGATGGCTTACCTTGGCATCGAAAATCTGCCAGGCGAACTGGCCCAGTTGGGCGAGAATCTCGCGGCCATATTTGGCATAGGTGTAGTTGCGGAAGTCCGCGCCCTCGTCGAGGAAGCGCAAACCCTGTGCATTGACCATGATGCCGAACGGATAGCTGTGCTTCTGGAAGCCGTCGCCGACGGAGAGGTCGCCGTAAGGCGGCGCATTCATGTCCCAGCCGACGGCGTGACAGCCGGACCAGTTGCCGTAGGGCTCGGCACCCGCTTCGAGCCCCATTCTGATGCCATCGCCCATGTTGTGCCGCGTGCCGCGCACCTTGGCGAGGTCCCAGCCGGGGCCGAGATAGCTCGTGCGCATCTCGGCATTCGATTCGAAGCCGCCGCTCGCCAGCACCACCGCACCGGCTTCGATGTCGAGGGTTTCGCCGCCGCGCAAGCTGGCACGCAGACCGGCGACGCGCCCGCTATCGAGGATGAGTTCGCGCGCCCGCGCCTCATAGACCACACGCACGCCTGCCTTGGCCGCGCCATCGAACAGCGATTGCACCAGGCCGGGACCGCCGCCCCAGGTCTCGACCGCGAGGCCGCCCCAGAATTTGAAACGGTCACCGACCTTGAAGGCCTGGCGGCCATAGCTTGGCTGAAAGCGCACGCCCTGGCCTTGCATCCATTGCAGGGTGTCGAAACTGCGGCGGATAAGGGTTTCGGCTAGATCGGGATCGGCGCGGTATTGGGTGACACGGGCCAGATCGTCGAAATAATCGTCGAACGAATAGCTGCCAAAATCGGTGCTGGCGATATTGTCGTCACTGAGGTCAGGTATCAGCTTCTTCAGGTCCTGAACGCCGTCATAGGTGATGCGCATCGCGCCCGCCGTGTAGGCGGAATTGCCGCCGCGCTCGGCTTCAGGTGCCGCTTCCAACACAACAACATCGGCGCCCGCTTCGGCCGCCGCAAGCGCAGCACAGAGGGCGGCATTGCCGGCGCCGACAATCGCAACGTCGGTTGAGAGCTTGGCCATTCCCTAGCGGTTGGCCAGCCCGACCAACGTAGCGGCAAGCACGCGCGCGCCGGCGGCGAGGTCGGCGGCGCTGGCGTTCTCGGCCTCGTTATGGCTGAGGCCGTTTTCGCACGGCACGAAGATCATGCCGGCCGGGCAAAGCCCGGCGATATGCATGGCGTCGTGGCCGGCACCCGAGACCATCTCCATATTAGGCAGGCCAAGCGCCTCTGTGGCGCCGCGCACCAGATCGATGACTGCTGGCTCGAAGATTACCGGCTCGGTATAAATGATGCGCTCGACCGTGACCTCGCAGCCGCGCGCATTGGCTTCGCACACGCCCTTAATGCGCCCGCCGAGATCGATGAAAGTGGCAAGATCTGGGTGGCGGAAATCGACGGTGAAAAGCACATGGCCCGGCACGGTGCTCGGCGCGCCGGGATCGCACTCGAAGCGCCCGACGGTAAAGCGCACGGTGTCGGTCTCATCGGCCATCAATTGTTCCAACCCGGCGACCATGCTGGTGGCGGATTTGAGCGCGTCCTTGCGGCCCTGCAATGGTGCGGTGCCGGCATGGGCTTCCTCGCCGACAACGTCGACCCGATACCAGGTGAGACCCTGCACACCCAACACCACGCCGATAGTGAGATTGTTATTCTCGAGGCGCGGGCCTTGTTCGATATGGGCTTCGATATAGCCGGCCATGTCGTAAGGCATGTTGCGGCGCGCTATGCCGGGAGTGGATTCGAGTGTTTCCTTGAGCGCATCCGACAGAAGTAAACCATTGGTGTCGACGGTGCTGAGCGCATCTTCGAGCAAAAAATCGCCGGCAAAGATGGCCGAGCCCATGGCGCCGGGCTGAAAGCGCCCGCCTTCCTCATTGCTCCACGCCACTACTTCTATCGGCCGGCGCGTCTCTATGCCAGCACGCTCGATCGCTTCCAGCGCCTCGAAGCCGCCGACCACGCCGTACGCGCCGTCGAATTTGCCGCCCTTGGGTTGGCTGTCGAGATGGCTGCCGGTTACCGCCGGGGCTTCGTCGGAAGTGCCGGCGCGGCGCACATAGAGATTGCCGATCTCGTCCGTGGCGGTGGCAAAGCCGAATTCGCCGGCCCATTCGATCAGCCGTTTGCGCGCCGCTATATCCTCGCGCGAAAAGGCGGCGCGGTTGACGCCGCCGGCCGGTGTCGCGCCGAATTGCGCCATGTCCATCATGCGCTGCCATAGGCGCGCTTCATCGACCGCTGCCGAGGCGGCCATTTGCTCTGATATGCTCATACTGTCCTGAGGCCGGCCTTCGTTGCGCCATATGCCATGTCTCGCGCTCTCCATCGTTGTCCTATTGTTGCGAGAGTAACGGCGCGCACGCGCCAGGTCCATTATGCCGCTTATGCTTCTTATTAGTTTGCTCCCTCAAACGCCGGGTGCCCGGTAAGGATGGTGGCAGTGCCAATGTTCGGCGATTTCGCGCCGCCGCGCGAACCACACGCCGTCATGCTCGTGTAGATGATCGAGGAAGCGCAGCAGCGCGCCGGCCCGGCCCGGGCGGCCGATGATGCGGTTATGCAGACCGATCGACATCATCTTGGGATGCGCGGCACCCTCAGCATAAAGCGTGTCGAAACTGTCGCGTAAGTAAGCGAAGAAATCGCCGCCGGTATAGACGCCGCCGGTGGCGAAGCGCAGATCGTTATTGTTGCGGCTATAGGGCACCACCAGATGGGGCCGGCCATGCTCGCTGTCCCAATAAGGTAGGTCGTCGCTGTAGCCATCCGAATCGTAGAGGAAACCGCCTTCCTCGACCACCAGGGCACGGGTATGGATGCTGCGCCGGCCTCTGAACCAGCCGACAGGCCGGGCGCCGGTGGTCTCGGCAATAGCGCCGATACATTGTTTGAGATGGGCTCGCTCGACCTCCTCAGAAACATCGCGGTAATCGATCCAGCGATAGCCGTGCCCGGCCACTTCCCAGCCCGCCTCGACCATCGCCGCCGCCTCCGGCGTGCGCTCGAGCGCCATGCCGACGCCATAAACCGTCAGCGGAACCTGGCGCGACGTCAGCAGCCGGTGAATACGCCAAAACCCGGCGCGCGAGCCATACTCGAACATCGATTCCGTATTATACGCCCGCGCGCCCATGAGCGGCTCGATCTGCGCCGGCCCAATATCGGCGAGAAACTGCTCCGAGCCCGCATCGCCGTGCAACACGCTGTTCTCGCCGCCCTCTTCATAATTGAGCACCAGCGACAGCGCGAGGCGCGCGCCATCCGGCCACGCCGCCTCGGGCGGTGTGCGGCCATAGCCTAATAGATCGCGTGGATAGTCTGATGCCATTCTGTGTATTCGCCTAGTGGCTGCGCGGTAGAGAGAGTGTCCGGAGGTTTGCCGTAAATTTCAAGAGGTAGAGGCGGACATTTACCCGACATTTATTCTACGTCCAAACTTCAAACCATGTTATATGCGCGGCCTTGATTCAGTGCGGCGTAGGGGGGAATACGATGCCAGTACAGGATGATGTGATGGATCTCATATTCGGGCGTTGGCGCAGCCAAAACCTGCATGCAGGAACCAAGCTTAACGTGTTTGAATGTGTCGGCGCGGAGGCGAAACCGGCGGCGCAAATTGCCGCCGAATTGTCGCTGGATGGCGAACTTGCCTATCGCCTGATGCGCGCAATTGGCGCGCTCGGATTGTTGCACGAGGATGCATCGCGTAATTTTTCGATCAGCGAAGCCGGCACCTATGTCGGGCTGCATACGCCACACGGTTGAGGATGCGCTCGGCGAGGGGTTCCGCAGCCTGGTGGTAAAAGGGTGTGTCGGCGACCGCGTGCCCGCCGCCATCGAGTGGAATTTATTCGACCTCGACATGAAATATTGCGATGTCGAACCGCTCGAACGCGTGCTCGGATATCTCAATTCATTGGAGTTATTCGCGAATCTCTGAAAAGCGATTCCAAAACGTCAAGCAATTTATCTTCACGTCATACAAAAAACACGTGCACACGTTCTGGATATTTCGTTTCTAATGATACAAGATAGCGGACTGAGAGCGCTGATCTTTGATCTGCGTGGTGGTGTTGCGCCATGCAAGCGGGTTGGGGCTCGATTCACCGCCGCCGGACCTTCGGAGAGGGCGGAATGACAGCAACCGACCAACGGGAGGTTCCGTATGCAATGGTACAATAGTAAGAAGCAGACTAAGAAACAGAAATTTGACGAGGAAATGAAGGGCACAGGCGGCCTGGATATCCTTAACCCGACGCGGCGTGGCTTCATGTCCACGGCCGGCTCGGTCGCCATCGGCGCCCTCGGTGTTGCCGGCGCCAATACGCTGGTCGCGCTCAACAATGGCGCCCGGGCGGACGGCGAGCCGATTCCTGTCGGCGCGATGCTGCCATTTACCGGCTGGGGCGCGGATGATGCGCGTAACTTCCAGTATGGTATCGAACTGGCTGTTGAAGAGATCAACGAATATGGCGGCGTGCTTGGCCGTCCGATCGAAGTGCATTTTGAAGACACCAAGGAAATCACCGCCGAAACCGTGACGTCGGCCGCGCGCCGCCTGATCGACCGGCACAATGTGCACGCCATCATCAACGGCTATAACTCACTGTCGGTTCGCGCCGAATATGACACCGTTGCCGATGCCGGTATTCCTTATCTGCATGACAACACGCAGTATGGTCATCAGTTCGCAGTGCGCGACAATCCTGACCGCTACTACTGCATCTTCCAGGATGATCCGTCCGAGTATTATTACGGCCCGGGCCTGATTTACTTCCTGGACGAACTCGAGCGCACCGGTAAGTGGAAACGCCCGAACAACAAGATCGCGTTGTTCTCCGGCTCGATCGATTACGCCATCACCATCGCCAGCGGTATCCGCGATACGGCGCCGCAGTTCGGTTGGGAATTGGCCATTGATGACATCGTCACCCAGCCGGTCGATGATTGGGGCCCCTCACTGGTGAAATCACGCGCCGAAGCACCGGCCCTCATCGCCGCAACGCACGGCCTGCCGTCCGATCAGACCGGTTTGGTAACGGGCTTCGCTGAAAATCCGACCAACAGCCTGGTCTATGTGCAGTACGCCCTGCAGCTCCGCGCTTTCCTCGACATCGTCAAGGAAACCGGCCATGGCGTGTTCTGCTCGACCACCATCGGTACGTTGCAGGATGAAATCGGCCTCGCCTTCTACAAGAAGACGCGTGACCGCTATGGTGCAGACGCATCGCCGTCCGCTGCGGGTCAGGTTTATGACTCATACTTCACGTGGGCCATCGCTGCAGCGCGTGCGGGTGGCAGCGGCGATCCGTATGATGGCATCGAGCAGAACAAGAAGGTCTGCCACTTCCTGCGCGAGCAGATTTATCGTGGCGTTGTCGGCACCATCAAATTTATGTGGGGCCAAGCCGCACAGCCATATCCGGCGGAAACCAATGATACCTCGCTCGGCATGCCGACTTTGATCATGCAGTGCCAGGATTGGACCAAGGATGTGGTCTTTGTGGCGCCGGAGCCGTATGCCAGCGCCGATTGGATGAACCCGCCCTGGCTGTCATAAGCTCGGACTGGGAACGAATGAGAAGTCAGCGAATATATAACTGACCAATGGCTAACGAAGAAACTCAGCCGCTGCTGACCTGCCGAAATGTTTTTAAATATTTCGGCGGGTTGGCGGCGGTCAACGATTTCGACCTGGATGTCTTTCCAGGTGACGTAATTGGTATTGGCGGCCCCAATGGTGCCGGCAAAACAACTTTTCTCGATGTCATATCGGGAATTAGCCCGGCCACGAGCGGCGATATCGCTCTTAACGGCACCCCGATCGCGGTCAAGAAGCCCGACGCGATTTGCCACCTCGGCATCTCCCGCACCTTCCAACTCAATGCGGGCTTTGAAACGATGTCGATTGAGGAAAATACGCTTGTTGGCGCCTCCTTCGGACTGGGCGACAAAGGCTGGTTTCCGCGCATGACCTATAACCGCCAAATGCGCGAACGGGTCGAGAAAGCGCTTGTACTGTGTAATCTGCAAGACAAGGCTGATATGGTCGTTCGCGATCTGCCTGTCCTTGATCGCAAATTATTGATGTTGGCCGGCGCACTTGCGACTGAACCGAAACTCCTTTTAGTCGACGAACCGGTGGGTGGCCTCAATCCGCACGAGGTCGACGATGTCATGGAGATCGTCCAGGGCCTGATCAAGGAAGGCGTCACCATCATCCTGATTGAGCATGTGATGCGTTTCCTGTTGCAGCTCTCGAAACGCGTGGTGATCATGCACCATGGCGAAAAGATTTATGAAGGCGACAGCCAGGGGCTTCTCAATGACCGCAAGGTGGTTGAAGTCTACCTCGGAGAAGGCACCGCCGACCGCTTGCAACATATGATGGAAGAAAGAGCGAAAAATGGCTGAGGCGCTTCTCCGGGTTGAAAGCCTGCATGCAGGCTATGAAGGGCAGAACGTCCTCAACGACATAACCTTTGATGTGCCGAAGGGACAGTTGATCACTCTGTTGGGGCCGAACGGCCACGGCAAGACGACGCTGCTGCGCTGTATTTCGGGACTCGTAAGGCCGACCAAGGGGACGATCACCTTCGACGGCAAGCGCATTGACGGCATGGAAGCGGAAAAAATTGTCTCGCACGGCGTGGTGTTGATCCCGCAAGGCGATATGCTGTTTCCCGAGATGTCGGTCTACGACAATTTGCGCATGGGCGCCTATCTCAAGCAAGCGAACGCCAAATTTGAGCAGAATGTTGAGGAAATCTACACCCTGCTGCCGCGCCTCAAGGAACGCACCGGCCAAATGGCGCGCACGCTTTCCGGTGGCGAGCGGCGCATGCTGGCGATCGGCCGCGGCCTGCTCGCGGGCGGTGAGATATTGATGCTGGATGAGCCTTCACTCGGCCTCGCACCTATCGTCATCGATCAAATTTACGATATCATCCGCAATCTCAAGGCCCAAGGCCGGACGCTTCTGCTGGTCGAGGAAAATGCCAGCCGGATCATCGATCTGGCGGAACAGATTCACCTTGTCGATACCGGCACCATTGTCTGGCACGGCGGCGGCAAGGAGTTGGAGTCGAACCCTCAAGTGCTTGAAACCTATCTTGGTGGCTAATGATGAGCGCGCGCTTCAAATTTAAGACAGAGGGTAGCTGAACAGATGGATTTCTTCGTCCAGATCATCGTGAGCGGCCTCACCTTCAGCGCCATGTATGCGCTGGCGGCGGTCGGCCTTGTGCTGGTGTGGGGCGCCTTCAACATGCTCAATATGGCGCATGGCATCATCATGACGCTGGGCGCTTACTTCGTCCTCATGTGGGCTGAACTGGCCGGCCTTCCGCTGATCTTTGCGGCGCCTGTCGCCATGATTTGCGGCGGTATGATGGGTGCGTTCGTATATTTCGTCTCCGCCCATTGGATGATCAAGCAGCGCGATTTTGAAACGACCATCATCATCGCCACATTCGGACTTGGCATGGCCATGGAAGCTGGCCTCCTGAAGCTTCTGGCCGAGCTCTTTCATTCCTCGCCTTACGCCCAGCCGCTCTCGATGGGTGCCGATTCCTTCCTCGTCGCCGACGTACCGGTGAGCTATCAGCGCATTATCATATGGGGCGCCGCCCTGATCCTTATCTTGATCCTCGCGACATTTCTCAAACGCACCAGTTTCGGCCGTGCCATCCGCGCCGTGGCGCAAAATAGCGACGCGGCGCGCCTGATGGGCGTGCGCGTGCGCAACGTCTATATAGCTGTTCTCGCGCTCGCCAGCGCGCTCGCCGGCGTCTCCGGTATTATGCTGAGTTCGTTCAAGGAAGTTCACCCATTAATGGGCGGTGCCTTGATGCTAAAGGCTTTTATCGTGATCGTGCTGGCCGGGCTCGGCAATCTCACTGGCGCGCTCTATGCCGCACTGCTGATCGGCATGGTCGAAGCGACGGTGAAAGTTCTTATCGCTGATCAATATGGCTTCACCGCTATATTGATATTGGTGATTCTCGCCCTGATCTGGAAACCCGCCGGTATCTTCGGGCGCTCAACGGTGGCGAGACAGTAATGACGGCAACACTTTGGAAATATCGCGATTTTGTTATCTTTGCGATCCTGCTTGGGGTCGCCCTCGCCTTTCCCTTTTTTGGTGTACCGCGCTTTATCATAGCCGCCGTACTCATCATGTATTGCTACGCCACCGTCGTCAGTCAATGGAATCTGGTGTTTGGCTTGGCCGGTATTTTTTCGCTGGCGCAAGTTGCGATCTTCGCCTTTGGCGCCTATTCCACGGCGCTGCTCGGGCGTTATCTCGAAATGAATTTGTGGTACAGCTTCCCGATCGCCGGACTGGGCGGCATTTTATTCAGCTTCCTGATCGGCCTTGCCTGCCTGAGGTTGCGCGGTATTTATGTCGCGCTGCTGACGCTCGCCGTTTCGCAGATGATGTTTGTCCTGATTCAGACGGACGCGTCGTGCAGCGCCCTTAACAAAGTCATCAACCCGACAAGTTGCGTCTCCTTTACCGGCGGCTCGCAGGGGCTGGGCGAATTCGGCTCTTTCGGTTGGCGCGCCATTCTCGGTGGGCGAAATTGGATGACGGGCGATTACTACAGCATGCTCGGCCTGCTGGTGATAGGCCTTATCGTGACCTACCTGATTACCCAGAGCCGCATGGGTTTGGCCTTCCGCGCGCTTCGCGACAATGAGGAACTGGCCCGCTCACGCGGTATCAGCCAGTATAAATACCAACTTCTGGTGTTCGGCGCCTCGGCCTTCCTGACCGCTGCCGCGGGTGGCTTCTATGCAGCCCACTTCGGCGCCGTCGGCATTAATCTATTTGCCTTCCCGCTGCTGTTGTTCCTCATCTCGATGCTGGTGGTTGGCGGTATTGGCCGTCTCTGGGGGCCGCTCCTTGGCGCCGCGCTTCTGATGTCGGCGGACGAAGTCTTCAAGGAGTTCTCGGATTGGCGCAATGTCGGGCTCGGCATTGTTGTGCTGCTGTTTATGATCTTCCTGCCGGATGGATTGGCCGGTGGCATCGAAAAGGTGTTTCGGTTTTTGCAGCGGCTCACCGGCAGATCGCGAACGGCCTAGCAGACACAGCTAGTCGGCTCACTGCCGCATCGCTCCGGTGATGCGAATCGACGCATCCCCTTTTCTCGACGTGTGAAATGCGGCATCATGGAGCACATTGATCGCTGAACGCATTGGAGAGAAACATGGCAGCCTCAAGCGCCGGCCTGCGCCACTTCTTATTCATTGTTTTTGCTTGCATAATTTTACTGGCGGACCGTGCGGCGGCGACCGATCTCAATTTTACCTCGACCCAGCCGCGCTTCGAGAATGTCGCTCTCGAGGCTGGCGTCGAACATGTCTACGGCGGCTCATGGGAGCATTTCACCGGCGGCGGTGTCGCGGCGTTCGATTGTGATGG
>PVBE011758666.1_pt1 | contig 17932 bp, 18 predicted proteins | sample 1631181 | NCBI WGS metagenome assembly PVBE01 (sample SAMN08397723, study PRJNA350692) | Marine metagenome, whole genome shotgun sequencing project. | isolation source: water | place: Pacific Ocean | collected 2012-04
CTATTTAATTGAAGACGGGCTGGTCGGACTTCATCTTGAACTGGGGCCGATGACCCATCGACAACTTCAGGCGGCTTCCAATTTTGAGGTTATCGCTTGGTCTGCCCTGATGTCGCCCTACCGCAGCCACACCACGGTGAAAGCCATAGAGACGACTCGGGTACTGGCTTTCAATGGTAAAGAACTGGCTAAAATGTGTGAGAACCATCCTGTGATAGGCTCCAAGGTTTATCGGGGATTAGCCTCGGTGATTGCCACTAGGCTGGAAAATGCCTTTGCCCAACTGATGGGCGTTACGGCACAGGATTAAGTATCATTTTATTTGATTGGTCGGCCAGCTCGGGAAGCTGGCGGAAATTGTATTCAAACGGGACGGGGAATTTTTAATGACGAAAACAAGGGGTATTACTTCAATGAGGGGGGAAAAGAGGGTTTTCTCTCCCCCAAAAGAGTTTAGCCAGACGGCGCATCTCAAAAGTATGGACGAATACCGGACATTTTATAAAAGGTCTATTGATGATCCGGAAGGCTTCTGGGCAGAGATGGCGGAACAGCTGGACTGGTTTCAGAAATGGGATAGGGTTCTGGTCGAGGATTTTAAAGAGGCCAGGCACCAATGGTTTGTCGGTGGTAAGCTTAACGTTAGCTACAACTGTCTGGACCGGCACCTGAAGACCTGGCGTAAGAATAAGGCTGCTCTTATCTGGGAAGGGGATATCGGTGATAGCCGGGTGCTGACTTATCAGCAAATGCACCGGGACGTGTGCAAGTTTGCCAATGTGCTGAGGAAATTCGGCGTTCAGAAAGGCGATCGTGTCACCATTTATCTGCCCATGATTTCGGAACTACCGGTGGCTATGCTGGCCTGTGCCCGCATCGGGGCTATTCACAGCGTTGTTTTTGGCGGCTTCAGCGCCGAAGCACTGCGGGACAGGATATTGGACTGTCGGTCTACCATGCTTATCTGTAGCGACGGTTATTATCGTGGCGGTCGGGTTATCCGGAGCAAGGATAACGCGGACCAGGCTCTTAAAGAATGTCCTGCCGTCAAAAAAGTGGTCGTGGTCAAGCGGGCGGATATCGGCGTTACCATGAAGGAGGGACGTGACCAGTGGTGGCATGATGTCATGGCGTCTACCGAGGTCAAACCGGTCTGTGACGTGGCCATAATGGATTCAGAAGACCCGCTCTTCATTCTGTATACTAGCGGCAGCACCGGCAAACCGAAAGGCGTAATGCATACTCAGGCCGGTTATTTACTGCATGCCTACCAAACCTTCAAGTGGATATTTGATGCTCGGGAGGAGGACGTCTACTGGTGCACTGCTGACATCGGTTGGGTTACTGGCCATACTTATGTCGTCTACGGGCCGCTGGCTTTTGGGGCTACTTGTGTCATGTTTGAAGGTGTCCCCACCTATCCCCATCCGGATCGGTTCTGGGATATCGTAGAGAAATATCAGGTTAACATTTTCTATACCGCTCCCACCGCCATCCGCGCCCTCATGCGCGAGGGCGAAGAATGGCCCGACAAGCACGATTTAAGCTCCCTGAGGCTTCTGGGTACGGTGGGCGAGTCGATTAATCCCAAGGCCTGGATGTGGTACTACAACGTTATCGGTAAGGGTCGGTGCCCGATTATCGATACCTGGTGGCAGACCGAGACCGGCGGTGTTTTAATCACTACCTTCCCTGGGGCAATGCCGGCTAAGCCCGGTGCTGCTGGGGTGCCTTTCTTTGGCGTTGACCCGGCGATACTGAGGGAAGACGGCTCTCGGGCCGAGGTGAACGAGGGCGGTTTTCTGGTAATAAAAAGGCCTTGGCCGGGTCTGATGCGCGGGGTCTATGGCGAGCCGCAGCGGTTTAAAGAGACTTATTTTGTCCGGTTCCCGGGCGTTTATACCACTGGGGATGGGGTTAGGATAGACGAAGACGGCTACTATTGGCTGATGGGGCGCATTGACGATGTGATTAACGTCTCCGGACACCGTATCGGTACGGCCGAAGTGGAGAGCGCCTTGGTATCCCATGACCGGGTGGCCGAGGTGGCCGTGGTGGGTATGCCCCATGAGATTAAAGGACAAGGTATCTACGCTTACGTGACCCTGAAGTCCGGCGAGGAAGAGTCCGAAGCCCTCAAGAAAGAACTGGTTACTCATGTCCGTAAGGAGATTGGCCCGATAGCCACTCCGGACAGGATTCAGTTTACCGATAGTTTGCCCAAGACCCGGAGTGGTAAAATCATGCGGCGGATACTGGTTAAAATTGCCGCCGGCGGTGTCGACGAATTGGGTGACACCAGTACTCTGTCGGATCCGTCAGTAGTGGAGAGCCTGGTGGAAGGCAGACAGCAGGAGGTAAGTTAATTGGCAACCAGAGGTCAGGATATTGTTGCGGTTATCAAGCAGCAGATCAAGCAGTTTGGCACGGCGGTAGCTCTGGTGGACGTGGGTACAGTGATTGAGATTGGAGATGGTATTGCCCGGATTCACGGGCTGGCCGCGGCCAGATATAACGAGTTGCTCCAGTTCCCTAATGATATTATCGGCATTGCGCTGAATCTGGAAGAAGACAGCGTGGCGGCTATTGTCCTGGGTGACTATACTAGGATTAAAGAGGGTGATGAGGTACGGTGCACCAGTCGTATTGCCGAAGTGCCTGTTGGCGAGGCGCTTATCGGGCGGGTGGTTGATCCTCTAGGGCGTCCTCTGGATGGTGAAGGCGCTGTTAAGACCAGAAAGACTCGGCCCGTGGAACGGATAGCTCCCAACGTAGTAATGCGCCAGTCGGTTGATACCCCGGTGCAGACCGGTATTAAGGCGGTAGACAGCCTGATTCCCTTGGGGCGGGGGCAGCGGGAACTTATTATTGGCGACCGGTCAACCGGTAAGACGGCGATTGCTTTGGATACCATCATCAACCAGAAGGGCGGTGATTTAATCTGCATTTATGTGGCCGTCGGTCAGAAGGCGTCCAAGGTAGCCCGGGTAGCGGCTACTCTGGAGGCTCACGGGGCCATGGCGCATGCTATCATAGTAGCGGCCAATGCTTCTGACTCGGTAGCCCTGCAGTATCTGGCTCCCTATGCCGGCTGTGCTATCGGGGAGGAATTTATGGAGCAAGGAAAGGATGTCTTGGTGGTCTATGATGACCTTTCCAAGCATGCTTGGGCTTATCGGCAGCTTTCACTGCTGCTGCATCGGCCTCCTGGACGAGAAGCCTACCCCGGTGATGTCTTTTATTTGCATAGTCGCCTGCTGGAAAGGGCGGCGAAATACGCCTCGGAATATGGCGGCGGTTCACTGACCGCGCTGCCGATTATCGAGACGCAGGCGGGCGATATGTCCGCCTATATCCCGACTAATGTTATCTCCATCACTGATGGCCAGATGTACTTGGAGACGGATCTGTTTAACGCCGGTAATCGGCCGGCCTTGAACGTGGGTTTGTCCGTGTCCCGGGTGGGGAGCGCCGCGCAGACCAAAGCGATGAAACGGGTGGCCGGCCGGCTCCGGCTGGAGCTGGCGCAATACCGGGAGCTGGCGGCTTTTGCCCAGTTTGGCACTAGTGAGCTGGACAAGGCGACGAGAATCCAACTTGACCGCGGCCAGCGGATTACCGAAGTCTTGAAACAGGCGCAGTTTGTGCCGATGGCGATGGCTGCACAGGTCATGGTTCTGTACGCGGCGATTAACGGTTATCTGGATGATGTGGCCCTGGATAAGGTGGCTATTTTTGAAAATGAATTCCACCGCTTTATGGAAACAACGTACCATGAGATAGGTGAGGCTGTTACTAAAACGAAGGAAATCAGTGCCGAGACGGAAGCAGCCCTTAAGAAAGCAATCCTGGAGTTTAAAGAGATTCATTTTAAGGAATTATTACGGCACGTCATTGATTGAAGAAGAGGTAAAAGATTGGCTGATATCCGCGCTATTCGGCGTCGTATAAAGGGTGTGCAGAACACCGCTAAAATTACTCGGGCCATGGAGATGATTGCCGCCTCTAAGATGAGACGGGCGCAGGAGCGTGGTCTGGCCGGACGACCTTTCTCCGAGCGGATGCAGCAGGTTATGGCTGACTTGGCGGCACTACCCGAGATAAGCCAGGCGCAGCATCCCTTGTTGCGGCGGAAGCCGGTAAACAGGATAGCCATCGTGCACATTACCCCCGACCGGGGCCTGTGCGGCGGACTTAATACCAGTCTGAACCGCCTGACGGCAAGTTTTGTCTTAGAACAAACGGTGCCGGTTACCCTGATTGCTATCGGCCGTAAAGGATGTGACTTTATGCGGCGGCATAACTGTGATGTCGTTGCTGAATTTGATCAGCTCGGCTATCGTCCTACCTTAATCGATACCTTGCCGATATCACGGGTTATTATTGATGATTATAGTAACGGTGTCTTTGATTTGGTCTATCTAGTCTACGCGCAGTTTGTCTCCACCATGGTACAGAAATCGGTTCGGCGGCAGTTACTTCCGGTGGAGCCGGCCGATATTCCCCGGGTGCGGAACGTGGACTATATCTACGAGCCGGGCCCGGGCGTAGTGCTGGGCGGGTTGTTACCCCGGTTCGTGGAGATGCAGGTTTATCATGCCATACTGGAATCTATTGCCAGCGAACAGTCGGCTAGGATGGTGGCGATGAGAAACGCTACCGATAATGCTAATGAGCTTATCGATGAATTAACACTGTTGTATAACGAGGCTCGGCAGGAGGCCATTACTAAGGAGATTCTGGATATTGCCGGCGGCGCTGCCGCACTGGCTTGATACGGGAGGTTGCTATGGCTAAAGGCAAGGTCACTCAGATAATCGGGACGGTGGTTGATATCGAGTTTCCACCTAAGGAATTGCCCGCGCTTTTTAATGCCGTTGAGATTGATGTCGGCGGCGGCAGGATTGTGCTTGAAGTCCAGGAACACATGGGGAATAACTGGGTCAGATGTCTGGCACTCTCACCGACGGACGGGTTGGAGCGGGGTGCCGAGGCGGTAGATACCGGGGCTGCCTTGACCGTGCCGGTAGGCCATGCCACCTTGGGACGCCTGTTTAATGTTATGGGAGAGCCTCTGGATAACCTTGGCTCGGTAAAAACGGAAGAGCGCTGGCCGGTCCATCGGCCACCACCCTCCTTTGAGGAACAAGAGACCACTACCCAGATACTGGAGACAGGGCTCAAGGTGATTGACCTGATTACCCCGTTTATCAAAGGAGGTAAGGTAGGTGCTTACGGTGGCGCCGGTGTAGGTAAAACGGTGATTATTATGGAGCTTATCCGTAATATCGCTAAGGTGCACGGTGGTTTTTCCGTCTTTGCTGGTATCGGGGAGAGGTCTCGTGAAGGTAACGACCTGTGGCATGATATGACGGCTTCTGGGGTGATTGACAAGACAGTCTTGGTTTTTGGTCAGATGAATGAGCCTCCCGGTGTCCGTCTCCGTATCGGATTGACCGGACTGACTATGGCCGAATACTTCCGTGATACCGAGCACCAGGATGTCCTACTCTTCATTGATAATATTTACCGCTATGTCCTAGCCGGTATGGAAGTCTCCGCTCTGCTGGGGCGGATGCCCTCGGCGGTGGGCTACCAGCCTACCTTGGCAACGGAGATGGGCGAGCTGGAAGAACGGATTACCTCTACTAGACAGGGATCAATTACCTCTTTCCAGGCAATCTATGTCCCCGCGGATGACTATACTGATCCTGGCGTAGTAACTACCTTTGGGCATCTGGACGCAGTGGTTGCCTTGGAGAGGTCTATCGCCGAGCAGGGGTTGTATCCGGCGGTCGACCCACTGGTCTCGACCTCACGTATACTCACGCCGGATATCGTCGGGGAGGAGCACTACCGGGTAGCCCGCGAAGTGCAGCGGGTACTACAACGCTATAAGGATCTGCAGGATATTATCGCTATATTGGGTATCGAGGAACTCAGCGAGGAGGATAAACTTACCGTGAATCGTGCCCGCCGTACTCAGAGGTTCTTGTCCCAGCCGATGTTTGTTACCGAGGTCTTTACCGGGCGGGAAGGGAAATACGTACCGGTGAAAGAAACGGTGCGCGGTTTTCAGGAGATTCTAGAAGGAAAATATGACGACCTGCCGGAACAGGCCTTCTATATGGCGGGTACGATAGACGAGGTGGTGGAGGCAGCTCGGACCCTGGAGGTATAAGTTAATGCCCGGTATCAAGCTTGATATCGTTACTGCCGAGAAGGAAATATATTCGCAAGAAGTGGATATGGTCATCGCCCCCGGGGTAGAAAGCCAGCTGGGGATCTTACCCCATCATACGCCTTTGATGACCATCCTGCAGCCGGGGGAATTGCGGATAAAGAAGGGTGGGGAAGAGGTCTCCGTGGTCATTTCCGGCGGTTTTCTGGAAGTGCGGCCGGATAGAGTTATCGTCTTGGCAGATGCTGCCGAGAAGGTTGAAGAGGTTGACATCGCCCGTGCCGAAGAAGCTAGGCGCCGGGCCCGGGAGCGGATGGCCGAAAAGCCCGAAGGGTTTGATACCGCTCGGACGGAAGCGGCGCTGCGGCGTTCGCTGGCCCGTCTCAAGGTGGCGGAAACAGCCAGGCGGAGGAAAAAAACGGGGACTTAGGAAAACGGTCACCCGGTTAACCATTTGCTTTTCCGGTTTAAGTCAACCAACCCGGTAATAGCTTCCACGGTCAGGCGCCCCTGCTCCAAGTCAATAGACTTGACGACATCATCAATGGCGGGAATAAGGATCTCCCCTTTGGGGCAGCGGACTACGTAGTTATCATTACTCTCTGCCGTCAGGATTTCGGAGATTTTACCCAACAGCTCTCCTCGGGTAGTCCATACTTCTAGGCCAATAAGCTGGAAATGGTAGTATTGCCCTTTCGGCAGGGGGTGGATCTGGTTACGGGGTATTTCCACGGCTTCTCCACGCAGCTTTCGGGCATCTTCGGGGCGGCTGGTCACTATTCTGGAGTTAATTTAGATAATTTCAAGTCTGACCTTGGTGTCTGCTTTGGCGGCTTTTACTCTGAGTAGAGTGCGTATTGCTTCAGCGATTCGGCCTTGTTTGCCAATGACTCTTCCCTTGTCCTCATCGGCCACCTGCAGCTTAAGTGTCAAACCTTCCTCGGTGGTTTCCTCTTCAATTTTTACTTCATCAGGCGCGTCCACGATTGATTTGGCGATGAATTCAACGAGCTCTTTCATGATTTGGTTTTCTCCTTGCTTGCTTTGGGTTTTTGGGTAACGCTGGCTTCTGGTTCCTCGGTGGTAGCGGTCTCTGATTTTTCCTTAACGGCTTCTGGTTCCTCGGTGGTAGCGGTCTCTGATTTTTCAGTTACGCCGGCCTTGACTTTTTTCTTGCTGACTTTAGGTTTTGCGGGCGCGCCGGCCTTAATTTTCTCTATTCGGACTTTGGACTCAGCGATAATACCGGCTTTAGCCAGTAATCTGGCAGCGGTATCGGTTGGCTGTGCTCCTTGGTCTAACCAGTGGCGCGCTTTTTCCTCGTTGATGACTACTGTTTCCGGGTTGGTAAGGGGGTTATAGTGGCCGATGGTGGTAATAAATGCCCCATCACGTGGTGACCGGGAATCAGCGATGACCAAGCGATAGCTTGGCTGTTTCTTGGCACCTACCCTACGGAGTCTAATCTTTACCATGTTTATCTATGTTTCTTTCCTGAATATATATGTACTATAACCGAAATGGCTGTCAATGTCAATCAAATAATTGGTTGCCAAGAGATCGTTTTGAGATTATAATCGGAATATGAAGGTGACACAGTTGCATGATTGGGCGGTGAGTGTTACCCAAGCCTTAGAGATGCAGTTATCACTGGTGGCTAGGGTATCGAGAGTCAGCGAAATTACCGTTCCCCGTTTGATTGCCGGTGTGGATATATCCACCAGTAAAATGAGTGAGATGGCGACTGGCGCGGTGGTTGTCATCAGTTACCCTGAACTGAAGCTGGTGGCCATGGAAGTGGTCAGCGAGGAGCTCGGCTTCCCCTATATTCCGGGGCTATTATCCTTCCGGGAAGCGCCGTTGATACTGGCGGCTTTTGAGAAACTCACCGTTACTCCTGACCTTGTTCTGGTTGACGGGCAAGGGATTGTCCATCCCTTGCGGATAGGCTTGGCTTCTCACCTAGGCCTGTTCCTGGATAAGTCGATGATTGGCTGCGCTAAGTCCTGTCTGTGCGGCCGCCATCAGGTGCCGGGTGATGATCCGGGGAGCTACGCGGAACTGGTGGATGGTAGTGAAATTATCGGGGCGGCTCTGCGCACCAGATGCGGAGTGAAGTCCGTTTATGTCTCCGTAGGCCGTAGAGTTGACCTCCCGGCGGCGATACACTGGGTGCTGGCGTGCTGCCGTGGTTGCCGCTTGCCCGAGTCTACTCAGCTGGCCCATCCGGCGACCGGCGGAAATTTAAGGTTGGGAAAAGATGTAGTGGCTTCGGTGGTTGGCTAATAGGAGAAATTTTTGCCCGGGAAAGTTACGGGAGATGGAAGATGCAGGAGTTAAGGGATAAATTAGAGAGCTTGCGATCCAGAATTTCTATGGCGCTGGTGCATCTTTGACGTAGCCGCTAAGGAAAAGGAAATCGGCCGGCTGGAAAAAGAGTCCACCAGCCCTGATTTCTGGCTGGACCAGGCCAGCGCACAGGGCGTGATGCGCCAGCTGGCGGAGCATAAGAAAGTAGTCCAGAGATGGCGGGAGCTGGAGGAGAGGGTGGCTGACCTTATCGAACTGGTTTCCCTAGCCGAAGAGGATGAGGTAATGCAGGCCGAAATCCAGTCCGAGGTCGAGGAAGTGAGTTCTCGGCTTGGCGAGCTGGAATTTCAGCTGGCTTTCCGTAGTGAGTATGATGACAGAAATGTGATTCTGGCGGTTCATGCCGGCGCTGGCGGCACTGAGTCCCAAGACTGGGTGGAAATGTTAATGAGGATGTATCTCCGCTGGGCGGAGCGGTGCGGCTACCAGACGGAGGTGCTGGACAGCTCCCCGGGCGAAGAGGCCGGCATGAAGAGTGTCGTTATCGGGATAAGTGGTGATTACGTCTGCGGCTACCTGAAGTCGGAGCACGGTGTCCATCGGCTGGTGCGTCTTTCTCCCTTTGATGCTGACCATGCCCGGCATACTTCCTTTGCTCTGGTGGAGGTTATGCCCGAGGCCAAAGCTGATGTTGACATAAAGATAGCGCCTGACGATGTAAAAGTCGAGACCTTCCGCTCCAGCGGGCCAGGGGGACAACATATGCAGAAGACGAGCAGCGCCGTCAGGCTGACTCACCTGTCGACAGGACTGGTGGTTACCTGTCAGAGTGAGCGCTCTCAGTATCGGAATAAAGAGATTGCCATGAGGATACTCCAGTCACGACTGCTCGAGCGGAGGCTGGCGGAGCAAGCCGAGGAAAAGACTCGGATTAAAGGAAAGCACGTGGCGGCTGGGTGGGGCAATCAGATAAGGAGTTATGTCCTGCATCCGTACCGGATGGTGAAAGACCACCGTACTGATTATCAGACCGGTGATACTGATGCCGTGTTGGATGGGGCGCTGGACGATTTTATCACCGCCTATCTCCGGTCGCTGATGGGTAAAGAAAAATGATAAGAAAAACCGCTTTACTGGTCTTGGTTCTCTGTCTGATTCTGATCTTACTGGGTGCTGCCTCGGCTCAGGCCGATGGTGGGCTGGCGGTGTTAGGCAGCTCGGTGGCCACCGATTTTCCTACCAGACTTGATTTTAATCTGTCCGCGGCTAGCGATGTCAGTATCACTGATATTCGTTTGCACTACATCGTTGACCAAAGAGGTTACACCCAGGTAACCAGCGAGGTCTATATTGATTTTACGCCGGCGGCTACGGTTGCTGAGGGGTGGAGCTGGGATATGAGGAAGACGGGTGGGTTGCCTCCAGGAAGCCGCATTAGGTATTGGTGGACGGTGGTAGATGCCAGTGCGGATAAGATAGAGACTAATCCGGTTCAGCTACAGTTTAACGATGACCGTCATGCTTGGCAAAGCCTGACCGAGGGTATGCTAACCGTGTACTGGTATGAAGGAGACGAGGATTTCGCCCGAAAGATAATGACCACCGCCCAAGACGTACTGGCTCGCTTGGCGGAGTCTACTGGGGTCAAGCCGGAAGACCCGGTCAAGTTGTATATTTACGATGATGCCCAGGCCTTACGGGGAGCCATGATTTTCCCTCAGGAGTGGACGGGTGGGGTTGCCTTTACCCGGTTCGGTACTATTGCCATCGGAATAGCTCCAGGTAAGCTCGATTGGGGTAGGCGGGCAATTGCCCACGAGTTGACCCATTTGGTCGTCCACCAGATGGTCTTTAATCCTTACAACGAGCTGCCCGCTTGGCTTGATGAAGGCTTGGCCATGTATGCCGAGGGGACGCTACCGCCGACTTTCGCCGATTTGCTTGTTGAAGCCGAAGATGACGGCAGTCTTATCTCCGTTCGCAGTCTGTCTAGCCCATTTTCCGCTTACGCGGAGCAGTCCACCCTCGCCTATGCCCAGAGCTATAGCCTGGTCGAGTTTCTCATCCATAATTATGGACAGAGTCATATGCTTGAGTTATTGCGCACTTTCCGGAAAGGCAGCGGCTATGACCAGGCCTTAGGTCGGGTTTATGACTTTGACATGGACGGTCTGGACCGCCTATGGCAGGGTTACGTCTTCCCGGATTGAAAAGGTAAGCCCGGAAATGGTGACTTTCTTGTGTCCCGCATTATGGGGTGTGGAATATCAGGTGAATCGGTGATGGTGGTCGTCCAGCGGCTACTGCGTCAGTTTAGTAGCCTTAAGGAGATGGCTTAAGTATTTGGTATAGGAAAAGGGCTAAAGTAGGAAGGTGGGCCTGATACGGCGGATGTCCTGGGTCATATCATTATTGGTGGCTAGAATTACATGAGTCTGAAAAAGAAAGAGATATTTTGATGAGGTATAGAAAGCTGGGTCGGACTGGCGTTGACGTTGGTATTGTCGGACTGGGCGCGGAGCATCTGGAATTTGCCTCGAGAGAGGTAGTTACTTCGGTAGTCGATGAAGCCTTGGACGGCGGCGTGAATTATATTGATTTGTTTATGGCTTCTCCTGGCGTCCGCGATAATTTCGGTGTTGTCTTGAAAAATAAAAGGCATCAGGTCATGATTGCCGGCCACCTGGGAGCCGTGCTGGAGAATGGGCAGTGCTGTAAATCGAGGGACAAAGCCCGGTGTGAAAAATATTTTGACGATCTTTTAATCAGGCTTCAGACGGATTACCTTGATACTCTGATGCTGCATTATGTTGATGACCCCGATAGCTACTCCAAAGTATTTGATTCCGCGGGCTTGTTGGCAGTAGCGGTGCGTCTGAAAGAGGAGGGTAAAGCTCGCTTTATTGGCATGAGCGGGCATAATGTTCAAATGGCGTTGCAGGCGGTTAACAGCGGGTACATTGATGTGCTTATGTTTCCGGTGAACCCTGCCTTCGACACTTTGCCGGGCGATTTGACAGCGGAAGCTTTAAAAAATAAGGAATCATATAATTATGTCGGCACTACCACCAGTAAATCGGTAACGGAAAGAGAGGCATTGTACCACGATTGTGCCGTCCATAACGTGGGCATCGTGGCGATGAAACCCTATGCGGCGGGTATTCTTTTCCAGCCAGGTAATCCTAGTTCTATCGTGTTGACACCGGTGCAATGCCTCAGCTATGCTCTTTCTCGGCCCGGTGTCTGTACCGTGGTGCCGGGTTGTCGGACGGCGGCCGAAATGAAAGCCGCCCTGGCTTTTCTAAAGGCCACCGACGAAGAAAAAGACTACAGCGCTATTCAAAGGAACCCGATGTGGAAGTTGAAAAGTAGCTGTATGTACTGTAACCATTGCCTGCCCTGTCCGGTTAACATTGATATCGGGGCTACCACGCGGCTGGCGGATGCTGTCGGCTATGGCGGTAGTGATAATATTAGCCGGGAATACGAAGTTTTATCGGTGAAAGCTTCGGCCTGTACCGAGTGCGGCGTCTGTGTGGAGAGGTGTCCCTTTGACGTGGATGTTATCGCTAATATATCCCGGGCCGTAGCGGTATTTGAGAAGTAACGGCGTTTTGATAAAGGAGATGAGGATATTGGAAAAGCAGGATAAAATCCAGTGGGTTTTTTCTTCCCGGAATAACGAAGAGCTGGCCGAGCGCTATGCGCAATGGGCTAAGGACTATGACACTGATCTGGAGCAGGACTTAGGGTGGAGGGGTCCGTGGTGTACCGCCGAACTATTCAACAAATACGTGCCCAGGGGAGCGAAGATTCTGGATGCGGGCGCCGGAACCGGTCTGATGGGAGTTACCCTGGCCGGTCTGGGCTATGATGACCTGGTGGCAATGGACTTGTCTCAGGAGATGCTTGAGGAGGCCACAGGGAAAAACGTTTACCGGGAATTTCACCGGGCGGTCATGGGGGAGCCTCTGGACTTTGCCACCGACTCGTTTGATGTCGTTATGAGTATCGGCGTACTGACCACCGGACATGCGCCACCCAGCTCCTTGGACGAACTGGTGCGTATTACCCGGCCGGGCGGGTATATTATTTTCACCTTGCGTGTTGAAATATACGAAGGTGGTGGTTTCAAAGAAAAACAGACGGCATTGGAGGCGGCAGGCAGATGGACACTGGCGGAAGTGAGCGAAAAGATACCGCTGCTTCTGAAAAAGCCCGAGGTATATCATCAGATCTGGGTATACCGCGTAATCTGATCTGGCGGTGGCTGGACGTATTCCGATTCACGGTCAGGTAGGGCGGCGGTCTAAGCTAGGTCTCTCATGAATTTCTTGGAGAAGCGGCGGGCCAGAACTAGCACTAGGCTGCTGGTTGAAACGGCTGTTATGGCGCCGGGCGAAAAACCGGTGATGGCTACTCCTAATGCCGTGCCGCCGGCCGGTGAGTGCGCCATATTCAGCTACCATCAGGAAGATGGAAATCCTGACGGCTAGCGAGTAACTGATGATGACGAAGATGATTGAGGGCTACGGTGTCAAGGCGCATAACGAGCCGGCTAAAAGACTGATTGGGTGGCCGTCGATGACTCTTCTCGGTACCGCGGTGACGTTTCTCATCATGGTAAAGACGATGAAAATGCTGGCACTAATGGAGGCGATGACCATCGCGTGTTCTATGTTTAACAATAGAAGTATGATAAAGACCACTATCGTGGCCAGAAAACTCTGGTAAAGGTAGTTTTCCCGCAGTGGTTTGAACTCTCGGCGGATGCGATAAATCCTCCGCCTCAGGTATCCCCTAACATTAACTGGTGTAGGCTGGTGCACCTCTTTTCCAGACTGAATTATAAGATCTTTTATTGACGCGCGTATATATTTGCGGTCACCGTATTATATTACCGATAGGCGAAAAAGGACGGCATATGCTATATTGTTAGGGGTAGGTATGCGGAAGATGTGGAAAATTAGCTGGAAAGTAGGAGGTATCGATGACTAAGAAAATTTGCGTGGTAAAAGGAGATGATGCTTCGCCGGAGGTGGTGGTACCTACCGTCCAAATTATCGAAGGGATGGGGCTGGACATCGAGTTCCTCTGGCCCGTCACCGGTGATGAGGCGGTAACTAGATACGGTGAAAACTGTCCGCGGGCGGCCAAAGAGATAATAGATGAGGCCGATTGTGCTATCTTTGGGTCGACTAGGACACTCGGTGGAGTCCACGGTTACCTGAGGTGGGGTAAAAAGTGCTACGCCAATATCCGGCCCACCAGATACGTCAGCGGGATGATAACTCCGCTCAAAGACCCTACTGGTATCGATTTTGTTATCGTCCGTGAGAACCTGGAAGGGCTGTATCCTGGCTGGGAGGGAGACATCGGGCAGTTGACTTCTCTTAACCTGAGGAACGAAAGGATAAACCAGGCTCTTGATACTAGCGCTGAAGGTAAATTTGCTGTGAAAATAACCACCGAAGAAGCGACCAAGGACATCTGCCGAGTGGCCTGCCAGCTGGCTTTGAAAAGAAAGGCAAATGGCGGCCTAGGGAAGGTGACCGTGTCCAGTAAATATAACGTACTTATCCAGTCAGATGAGATGTTCCGACGGATAGCTGAAGAAACGGTCGGCGAGTACCCCGGGCTCACCTTCCACCAGTTCATCATTGATAATTTTGCCCAGCAGTTAGTCCTCAACCCGAAGCAGTTTGACGTGGTGGTGATGTCCAACGAGCACGGCGATATTCTGGCCGACGGCGCGGCGGCTCTGGTGGGTGGGTTGGGTATCGTCCCCAACTCCTGCATCGGTAAGGACTACGCTTACTTCGGGTCGGTCCACGGTACGGCTCCGGATATTGTCGGCCGGGACATTATCAATCCTACGGCTATGCTCTTAGCCGGAGGATTGATGTTGGAGTATCTCGGCTTTGGGGAGGCGGCTTGTCGACTGGAGACAGCGGTGTATCGGGTTTATCGGGAAGGTAAATGCCTGACTCATGACCAGGGCGGGACGTCTTCCACCACTCGGTTCTGCCAGGCGGTCAAAGCGAATTTATAAGGCGGGTTCACGCTAGGGCGGAACGATGAAAAAAGCTTTATATTTGATTCTTTTACTGTTGTTTTTAGGTAGCCTGCTGATGGTGGGCTGTCAGTCGGTTCGGGAAACGTCAGAGCTTAATCTGTACGGTATTGACCCTATAACGCTTGACCCGGCGGTCTCCGGCGAGATGCTCTCTCACGAGTACATACTGCAAATATTTGGTGGCTTGATCCGTCTTGACGACAGCTTGGTGCCGGTGCCGGATATTGCCGAAAGGTGGGAAGTCAGCGTGGACGGCCGGACTTACACTTTTTATCTGCGGTCGGACGTCAAGTTCCATGATGGACGGCCGGTCAAAGCGGCGGACTTTAAATACTCCTGGGATCGAGCCTGTCATCCTGATACCGGGTCGTTCACGGCGGCTACCTATCTTGGTGATATTGTCGGGGTGATGGAGGTGCTGGCCGGCCAAACCAGGGAAATCAGCGGCGTCCGGGTAATTGATGATTACACCCTCCAAGTAACCATTGACGTTCCTAAGTCTTATTTCCTGTCCAAGCTGACCTACCCGGTGGCTTTTGTGGTGGACGAGAATGAAGTGGTATCGGGTGGGGAGTGGTGGCGGCAACCTAACGGCACTGGCCCATTTCAGCTCAAGGAATGGGAAAAAGAAAGTCGGCTGGTTCTGGAGAAGAACGAGCTTTACTACGGGGAGACGGCTAAAGTCGGTTCAATTGCCTTTCAATTGTGGGGCGGCGTACCGATGAATTTGTACGAGACTGGTGAGATCGATGTGGCGATGGTCTCACTACTTTACATTGATAAAGTCATTGACCGGGCCGGGTCATTTTACTCGGAACTTGATATAGTACCGGAGTTGAGCTTTAGCTATATTGGTTTTGATCATAACCGGCCGCCCTTCGATGACGTCAACGTGCGCCGCGCTTTCAGCCAGGCGATTGATAAGGACAAGCTGGTCTCCCTAGTGTTTAAAGATATGGTACAACGGGCGGATGGTATCCTGCCGCCGGGCATGCCCGGGTTTAACGAAAAACTATTCGGACTGGACTATGATGTTGCCGCAGCGAAGGAGTCGTTGGCCGCTTCTCGGTACGGTAGTGTGTTAGGTCTACCGCCGATTACCATTACTACCTCCGGCTGGGGAGGATTGATATCCAACGAGCTGGAAGCGGTTATTCAAGAATGGCGGCAGAACCTTGGCGTGGAGATAGAAGTCAGGCAGCTGGAGCCATCGCGATTTATGTACCACCTCAAGCAGGAAAAAGACGAGATGTTCTATATCGGCTGGGTGGCTGATTATCCTCACCCACAGGACTTTCTGGATATCCTGTTTCATAGCGGGGTTGACAATAATTACGGCGAATACGGGAATCTCGAGGTGGATGCTCTACTGGAGCGGGCGGGCGTGGGGCTGGACAATGACTTGATCTTGGCGCTGTACCGTGAGGCGGAGCAGCAACTGGTGGTCGATGTTGCCTGTATACCTTTATGGTTCGGGCAGAACTACGTACTGGTCAAGCCTTACCTCAGCGGGTATGATCTTAACCCGATGGGTTTTGCCATGCTGAATAAGGTCGCCATCAATCCGGATTGAGTAGAGCGTGGCCTTCCTGGGCGCTGAGTTCACGCATCTTGCCTTCTGGCAGGTTGCCTAGGACGAGGTTCCCGACCCGGATGCGTTTCAGCGCCAGCACGCGGTGACTGAGGTGAGCGAACATGCGGCGAACCTGTCGTTTCCGGCCTTCGTGTAGGGTGATGCGGTAATTGAAAGGTGAGATGGCGGCTTTCTCGACCTTGGCTGGCTGGGTAAGCCCGTCGTCAAGCTGTAGTCCCCGCTCCAGCCGCCGTTTTTCCCCGGTGGTGAGGCTGTCCTCGATATGTACCAGATACTCTTTTTCGTGCTCGAATCTGGGGTGGGTCAGCCGGTAGGTTAGATTGCCGTCATTAGTTACCAGCAGGAGACCGGTGCTGTCCTGGTCCAGTCGCCCCACCGGGTACAGCCTCAGGCGGCGGTATTTCTCCGGTAGGAGGTCGGTGACTTTGCGCCGCCCCCTTTCGTCGCTGACCGTGGAGACCACACCTTTCGGCTTGTGGAGCATTAGGGTAATCGCTGGCTCCGGACTGAGGTTAACTGCCCGGCCATCTATGGAGATACGGTCGGTGGCCACGTTTATTAGGTGACGGAAGTCGGTAGCAACTTCATCATTGACCGATACTCGGTTCTGCTGGATAGCGTCGGCCATCTTTCGGCGGGAGCCGGTCCCGGCGGCGGTGAGCGCTTTGAGTAGTGGTTCTGTTTTCATATAGTACATGGCGGAGGAGGTGGGATTCGAACCCACGGTTCTCTTGCGAGAACAACGGTTTTCAAGACCGTCACCATAGACCACTCGGACACCCCTCCCAGGTAAGTACGACCAGCAATAATTATACTAGAGAAGTGAGGAGATTTCTATGCCCGGTCGCCTGATAGTATTAGGAATGTGCGAAACTCGTTTCAAAGCTAATCCCCACGATTAATTGAATTTTAAAAAATAGTTTACCTCAAGCTGAGGGCTTCGGATGATAGATCTCATCTTTCCTCAGCTTGTTGATAATCTGTTCCGGAGTGTACGTTTTCCTGACTATTTATTCCCCCTTCATTGTCCTGTTTTACTAACATTATAACTGGACTCCTTTTTTTGGGGCAGGTCATGGGGGATTATCTTTGGGAATAGTTTCGCACATCCCTAAGCCCTACCGAGTCTTGACAAAGAGGGCCAATCTGTTTATAGTTGGTTATAAGTGTGGCACCCCCTATTCTGGAGGTGAGATATGGCTAGACCGGAAGCGATTAAACCGGGCTACTTTGTGGCCATCAGCTTGGTGCCGGGCACCGCTCCGGACTGTTGCTATATTGGCCTAGTACTGGCCGCAGACGAGTATGGTCTCCGGATAAATATGGTGGAATGGGATAATGAACTGGACAGGATAAAAAAAGACACGCAAGATCTGTTTATCCCTTGGATAAATATAAACTCCATGCTGGTCTGCACTGAGGAAGAACCGGTAGGGAGGTTTGTCAGGGACAGAGCTCCGGCGTGGAAAAAGCAGGTGGCAGCTATGGAGGCCGGAGGTTAGCTGCCACAGTCTGAAATAATCGGCTTATCTGATTACCTTCGTTCCCATAAACGGTTGGAGTACTTCCGGGACGATGATACTGCCGTCAACCTGCTGGTAGTTTCCCATGATGGCGATGAGTACCCGAGGTAGGGCCAGGCCGGAGCCGTTTAAGGTATGGACGAACCGAGGTTTGACCTCTGAGGTGGGGCGGTAGCGGATGTTGGCTCTCCGGGCTTGAAAGTCGGTGCAGTTGGAGCAGGAGCTTACCTCCAGCCATTCTTCACAGC